>WNGJ01000788.1_pt2 | contig 31906 bp, 21 predicted proteins | sample 5400611 | NCBI WGS metagenome assembly WNGJ01 (sample SAMN13153375, study PRJNA577476) | soil metagenome | isolation source: 40 cm soil or saprolite under Garry oak tree replicate 1 | place: USA:California | collected 2016-06-15
GGGAAAGACCAGCCGGGCCAGGTAGTTGGAGAACGGATCCTGCTGCCAGTTGATGAAGTGGCCTTGGGGCGCAACGTCCAGCGAATAGGACAGCACGCGAGTGCGGCAGTGCGGCGCCGGGCGCAATCGCACGATCTGGGGTGACAGGCTGATGCGCCGGTCGTAGCGATAGCGGGAGACGTGGTTCAGCGCGACATGGATCATGGATGTGCGTTGCCTAAATGAATGACAGCTGAGCTTCGACCCCACCGTGGCCTGCGACAGAAAAGCGGGAGGATCGGATGCGAGGGGGCCTGGCCGGCCCCTCGCGCTCCCCCAGCCAATGAGACTTCGGTGGCTTAGCTCTCAAAAACTTCAACGGGGTTTCGGGTCGGGAGTCTGTGCGACCAGCTGGATCGGCATCGAACCGGGAAGCTGGTCGGTTTCCAGTCCCGCCGGCAGCGGTGCGCGCACCGGCGCGCAGGGTGCTGTTTCCAGGCGCGGAGTCTGCGCAGGTGCCAGCGCGTCGCGCCAGGTCGGGTCGGGTATCTCGGAAAACACCTGGCGCAGGCGCGCGCCCCAGGTGTTCCGGATCATCTGCATGTATTCGTTGTCCTGATCGATCTGGACGAACTTCGTCACCCGCAACTGGTCAGCCTCGTACACCAGCAGGTCCAGCGGCAGGCCCACCGAAATGTTCGAGCGCAAGGTGGAATCCATCGAAACCAGCGCGCACTTGGCGGCTTCGCCCAGCTCGGTGGCGGGCGACAGAACCCGGTCGATGATCGGTTTGCCGTACTTGGACTCGCCGATCTGGAAATAGGGATTCTCGGGCGTGGCCTCGATGAAATTGCCGGCCGCATAGACCTGGAACAGTCGCATCGATTCGCCGCGGATCTGACCGCCGAATATGAAGCTGCAGTTGAATTCGATGCCGGCCTCCTTCAAGGCCTCGGCGTCGCGGGCGTAAATCTCGCGCACCGCGTCGCCTACCACCCGCACGGCCTGCAGCATTCCACCGGCGTTCCACACCGACGTCTGCCCGCGTGCCAGCCGTTCGCACACGATCTGTTGCACTGCCTGGGTGATCGCCAGGTTGCCGGCGTTCAACAGCACCATCAGGCGCTCGCCCGGATGCTCGAACACGGTCATCTTGCGGAACGTCGAGATCTGATCGACGCCGGCGTTGGTCCGCGAATCCGACAGGAACACCAGCCCGCTGTCCAGGCGCATTCCCACGCAATAGGTCATTTCAATCGATCTCCTGGACCGGATCCCGGCGGCGCCACCTGCTAGTGCTCATTGTGATCGGCTGATGTTAAACCGCACCGGCTCGAGAACTCGACCCTTTCGTAAGATTTCATCGGACCGCCGGCGGCACCAGAAAGTCCTGGCTGATCCGCTGGCCCAGGTCATTGACCCGCTTCAGGAACGCAGTCAGGAACGGGTGCAGGCCGGTATCCAGGATGTCGTCGATGCGGCCGTATTGAAGCCCGGCGCGCAGCAGCCCGGCGCGCCGCGACGTCTCGTCGGACTGGTCGTTGCGAATCTGATCGAGGGTGCTGCATACCTCGTTCATCGAGGCCAGCAGCGAGCGCGGCATGTCGCCCCGCAGCATCAGCAGCTCAGCCACACGCGACGGCGTGATCACGTCGCGGTAGACCTTGCGGTAGATCTCGAACGCGGACACCGAGCGCAGCACCGCCGCCCAGTAGTAGAAATCCAGGTACGGCTCCTCGGTCGAATCCTCGACCGGCGGCAGGGCGCTGGGCTGCGGGCCCACCCCGTGGAACTTGGTGTCCAGGATCCGGGCCGTGTTGTCCGAGCGCTCCAGAAAGGTTCCCAGCCGGATGAAGTAGTACGCCTCGTCTTTCAGGGTGGTGCCGATCGTCACGCCGCGCGACAGGTGCGAGCGGAATTTGACCCATTCGAAGAACTCGTGCGGATCGCGCTCGAGCAGCCCGTTCTTTAGATGCGGCTGCAGTTGCAGCCAGGTGTCGTTGTGGGTTTCCCACACCTCGGTGGTCAAGGTCCCGCGCACCGCCCGCGCGTTCTCGCGGGCGGCCTGCAGACAGCAGTAGATCGAGGACTGGTTGCCCGGATCGCGCACCATGAAATCGAGCACATCGCGGGGCGTCAACTTCCCGAAGCGGGCGTCGAATGCCGGTTGCAGCTCCGAGATGCCGAGCATCGCGCGCCAACCGCGCTCGGCCGCTTCGCGCGACATCGGCAGCAGCGATGTCGTCACATTCACGTCCAGCATCCGGGCAGTGTTCTCGGCCCGCTCGATGTAGCGGGCCATCCAGAACAGGTGGTCGGCGGTGCGACTGAGCATCGGTGCCGGTGCTAGCGGCCAAGGACCCAGGTGTCCTTGGTACCCCCGCCCTGGGAAGAATTCACCACCAGCGATCCCTCGCGCAGCGCAACGCGCGTCAGACCGCCCGGCACCATCGTGACCTCGCCGCCCGACAACACGAACGGCCGCAGATCGATGTGCCGCGGCGCAACACCCGAGTCCACGTAGGTCGGGCAGGTCGACAGGGCCAGCGTCGGCTGCGCGATGTAGTTGTTGGGGTTGCCGCGCAGCCGGCGGCCGAAGTCGTCCAGCTCTTCGCGCGTTGCGGACGGACCGATCAGCATTCCGTAGCCGCCGGCGTTATGAACTTCCTTCACGACCAGCTGCGGCAGGTGCTCGAGTGTGAATTCGAGCTCCTCGCGGTTGCGGCACTTGTAGGTCGGCACGTTGGCAAGCAGCGGCTTCTCGCCCAGGTAGAACGCGATCATGTCGGGCACGAACGGATAGATCGACTTGTCGTCGGCCACCCCCGTGCCGATCGCGTTGGCCAGCGTGACGCGCCCGGCCCGGTACACGTCCAGCAGGCCCGACACACCGAGCGCGGAGTCCTTGCGAAACACCTTCGGGTCGAGGAAATCGTCGTCGATCCGGCGGTAGATCACATCCACCCGCTTGGGGCCCCGCGTGGTCCGCATGTACACGCCGTTGTCCTGCACGAACAGGTCCTGGCCTTCGACCAGCTCGATGCCCATTTGCTGGGCCAGGAAGGCATGCTCGAAATACGCCGAGTTGTACATGCCTGGCGTCTGCAGCACCACCGTCGGATCATCCACACCGAGCGGCGCTACCGAGCGCAGGTTTTCCAGCAGCAGATCCGGGTAGTGCTCGACCGGCGCCACCCGATTGCAGGCAAACAGGTCCGGGAACAGCCGCATCATCATCCGGCGGTCTTCCAGCATGTACGACACGCCGCTCGGCACCCGCAGGTTGTCCTCCAGCACGAAGTAATCGCCGCCGTCGGCCCGCACGATGTCGATTCCGGCCACGTGCGCGTAAATGCCGCCCGGAACATCGATCCCCTTCATCTGAGGTCGGTACTGGGCGTTGCCGAAAACCGCCTCGGCCGGAATGCGGCCAGCCCGCACGATTTCTGCTTCGTGGTAGATATCGTGTAGAAACAGGTTCAACGTCTTCACGCGCTGGCGCAGTCCGGCCTCGAGCCGGCGCCACTCGTCGGCCGGGATGATGCGTGGAATCACATCGAACGGGATCAGCCGCTCGGTGCCGGCGCTTTCGCCGTAAACGGCAAATGTGATGCCGACCCGCCGGAACACCAGGTCGGCCTCGGCTCGCTTGAGCCGCATCAGGTCATCGCTCTGGCGCGACAACCATGATTCGAACTCGCGGTAGTGGGAGCGCACGCCCCCGTCTGCCGCGTACATTTCATTGAAGGTGGCGTGCGACATCGGCTGCCGGGCGCGGACAAGAGGACAAGAAACCTAAAGCACGCAAATTCCACGCCTGAAAGGCGGTCAATGCAAGATACTCGGATCTGCGGCCCGTGTGCACGAAAATGGGCCGCTCAGGCCCGGGAGGTGCACCGACGCGGTGCGTCGGGAGCACCGGCACTGGGGTGACGCCGATCAGAGCCGGATCCGCGGCACGCGCGAGGCGAACCAGGCGCCGATCGCAGCCACCGCCGCCAGCGCGCCGAAGCCGATCCGTATCGCGTGGCTGAGCTGTGACGCCGTCGTTGCCGCCAGGTTGTGCGGGTCGATCCGGGCCGCACTGCCGGGCGCCAGCGCGAACACGAAGGCGCCGAAGATCGCCGTGCCCAGCGCCGCCCCGATGTAGCGCGACAGCGATACGGCGGACGCCGCGGCGCCGAGGCGATCCCGCCCGGCCAGCGTCTGGCTGACGATCTGCGCGGTCGGCATCACGCTGCCAAATCCGAATCCGCACAGCGCTCCGAGCACGGCGATCAAGTCGCTGCGCGGAGGCAGTACGCACATCAGCACCAGCGCGACGCACGAGATCGAAAGACCCGCGATCGGCATTTCGGCGGCCCGCCCGGTGCGGCTCACGATCCGGCCCGTGACCGTGGAGCCGGCCACGATACCCAGCGTCATCGGCAGCAGCAGGGCACCGGACTGCCTCGCGTCCGCCCCGTGTCCGATCTGCGTCAGGATGGGCAGGAAAAAGATCAGCGCGAACAGGCAGGACGCGAACGAGACGATCGTCAGGCACAGATACCGGATCGATCGTTCGCGCAGCAATTCGATCGGCAGGAATGGATCGGGCCGGCGCAGCTCACGGGTGATGACCACGGCCCACAGCACAGCACTGCCGATGGCCAGTATCAAGCCGGTGGGCGAGGTCCAACCGAACCGGTAGCCGGCGAAGCTCGCCCAGACCAGCGAGACGGTCACGGCGCTGGCGAATGCCAGGGCTCCGAGGGGATCGGCCGGCGTCGCTGCCGGATTTCCGGATCCACGCGGCAGCCGAAGCAGGCGCCAGCCCGCAATCAGGCACAGCGGCAAATTCACCAGGAACAGCCAGCGCCAACCGACGTGATGTACCACCAGCCCGCCGATCAGGGGTCCGCCCACGTTGGCCAGCGTGAAGACGGACGCGAAATACGCCTGGAAGCGGGCGCGCTCGCGTGGTGGCACCAGCTCCCCGATCAGCGACTGGGCCATCACCATCAGTCCGCCCCCGCCCAAGCCCTGCAAGACCCGCGCCGCCACCAGCATGCCGAGCGAAACGGCCAGTCCGCAGGCGGCAGAGCCGGCGCAAAATACGGCGAGCGCCACCAGCAGCGTGTCGCGCCGCCCGTAGCGATCGCCCAGTCGCCCGTACAGGGGCACCGTGGCGGTGATCTCGATCAGGTAGGCGACCGACACCCAGGTGGTATCGCGCAGCCCTCCCAGCTCGGCGGCGATACTGGGCGTCGCCGTGGCGAGCAGCGTCTGATCCGCAGCCGCCAGGAACATCGGCAGCATCACCGCCGAAAAGATCTGCAGGAAGCGACCGACCGACACCGATTGGCCGGGCCGTGCGTTCCCTTCCGGGTTTGCATCCACGTCGGACGACACGATTCGGCCGGTCTCCGACTCAGGACACGAGTTTCATCTAGGAAGGCTCAAAGGTGATCTGGATGTGCTTCGGTTGCGACGCGACGCGCGCCAGCCAGTGCCGGACCGCTGGAAAGGGCGCCAGGTCGAGCTGCGCTTCGTGCGCGACGTGGGTGTAGGCGTACAGAGCGATGTCGGCAACGCTGTAACGCTCGCCGGCAAAGTATGCGTGAGTCTTCAAATGCGTTTCCATCACGTCCAGAGCGGCCCGTCCGCGCGCCAGCCGGTCGGGCAACTCCGCGCGACGCGGCGAGTCCGCAGGCAGGTGCTTCAGTATGAAGCGGGGCGTGGCGACATAGGGCTCGTGGCTGTATTGCTCAAAAAACATCCACTGCAACGCTTGAGACTGCGCAAGGGGTTCGTCCGGAACGAAAGGCGAACCCACCCCGAGATACCAGAGAATGGCGTTGGACTCCGCAAGACACACTCCGCTGTCGAGCTCGAGCATCGGAATGCGTCCGTTCGGATTCTTCGCCAGGAACTCGGGCGTGCGTGTCTCGCCCGCCATGATGTCGCGCTCGACCCGGCGGTACCGTAGATCGAGCTGCGCCAGCAGCAGACGGGCCTTGTAGCCGTTGCCGGAATCCAGATAGTCGTACAAGGTCAGCATCAGAATTCCTACTCTAGCAGGCGCGGCCTTCTAGTTCTGCTTTGGCAAGGCTTCCCAGCCGCCGCCCAACGCCTGGATCAGCTGTACGGTGGCGGCGGCTCTGCGGCCGTCGATCGCAAGCGCATTCTGCCGACTCGACAGCTCGGTCGTCTGCGCCGTGATCACATTCAGGTAGCTCACCGTGCCCCCCTTGTACTGGCTGATCGTCAGGGCGAGTGATTCCTGCGCTGCCTTGACCGCGGCCGCCTCGACGACGGCCTCCTGGGCCAGTATCCGCAACGAGGCCAGGCTGTCCTCGACGTTTTGCAGCGCGGCCAGCACCGTCTTGCGGTAGGTGGCGGTCGCCGCGTCCCACCCTGCCACCGCCTGATCGCGTGCCGCCGAGCGCGCGCCGGCGTCGAACAGCTTTTCGGCCAGCGCGGGCCCGAGCGACCAGACGCGGAAAGGGACCGAGAACAGCGACGCGCCCGACGGGGCCGAGTAGCCGCCGGTAGCGCTTAGCGTCACGGTCGGGAAAAATGCGGCTGTTGCGACGCCGATCTGCGCGTTGGCAGCGGCGGCGCGTCGCTCAGCCGCCGCCACGTCCGGTCGCCGCTCCAGCAGCGCGGACGGCAGCAAAGCGGGTACGGCCGGAAACTGCAGCTGGTAGGGCCGAACCACGATCGACAAATCCGCCGGCGCCTTGCCGCTCAGAACCGCGATCGCGTGCTCCAGCTGGGCACGCGAGATTCGCGCGTCGATTGCTTGCGCGCGGGTCGCCTCCAGCTGCGCTTGCGCCTGCGTCACGTCGCTGCGCGCCGCCACGCCGGCGCGATAACGGCTCTCGGTGAGCTGCAGCGATTTCTCGTACGCGTCGACCGCGTCCTCGAGCAGGCGCCGCTGCTCGTCGGCCACGCGAAGCGACAGATAGTCGGCCACCAGCTGGCCCTGCAGGCTCAGCGTGGTCGCGGCCAGCTCGCTTGCACTGGCCTGTGCCGAAGCCTGCGTCTGCTCCAGGCTGCGCCGCAACCCGCCCCACAGGTCGACTTCCCAGGACGTACCCAGTGTGACCGAATCGAATGTGGTCGGCCGCACGCTGCGCGAGGCTGTGGTGCCGCTGGCGCCCTGGGTCCGGACCGACGATGCATTGAGACTGATGACCGGAAACAGGCCGGCGAACGCCTGCCGGGCCAACGCGGTCGCTTGGCGGTAGTTGGCCTCGGCCACCCGCACGTCCTGGTTGGCCGCGGCGACCTGCTCGACGAGCGTATCGAGATCCTGGTCGTTGAAGATCTGCCACCAGGGGGCGGATATCCGGCCGTCGGACGGCTGGGCCGGCTTCCAGTCGGGGTCCTCCTTGAAACCGGCGGGTAGCTGCAGCGCCGGTCGGACGTAGTCGGGCCCGACCGCGCAGGCGGCCAGAAGGAGCGCCGCCAACAGGCAGGCCGTTGAGCGGCAAGCGATCTTCATTGCGGTTTCCCCGGATCGGCCGCGACCGGATCGGGCGCGCTGCGCTCAGGCGCGGGGCCGCGCGCGCGCAAGGCAGCGACCTTCGAACGCAGCCGATCCAGGCTCAGGTACACGACAGGCGTGGTGTAAAGCGTCAACAACTGGCTCAAGATCAGTCCCCCGACGATCGAAATTCCCAGCGGCTGGCGCAACTGAGCGCCTTCCCCGGTCACCAGCACCAGCGGCAACGCTCCGAACAACGCGGCCAGCGTCGTCATCATGATCGGGCGAAAGCGCAGCACGCAAGCGCGCCGGATCGCTTCACGCGGGTCGACCGCTTCGCGACGCGAGGTTTCGATCGCCACGTCGATCATCATGATCGCGTTCTTCTTCACGATGCCGATCAGCAGGATCACGCCGATCAGCGCCATGATCGTAAATTCCGTGTTGAAGGCCATCAGGGCCAGCACGGCTCCCACGCCGGCCGACGGCAGCGTCGACAGGATCGTAATCGGGTGGATCATGCTTTCGTACAACATTCCCAGCACGATGTAGATGGCGACCAGCGCCGCCAGGATCAGCAGCGGCTCGCTGGATAGCGACTGAAGAAACAACTTGGCGCTGCCCTGGAAGCCGCCCTGCAACGACGACGGAACGCCGATTCGCGCCATGGCCCGCTCGATTGCCGCCGTTGCCTGCCCGAGCGACACCCCGGGCGGCAGGTTGAACGAGATCGTCGAGGCGGCCAGAAGTCCCTGGTGATTGACCGCCAGCGGCGTGGTGGACATCTCCCACGTCGCCAGCGTGCTCAGCGGCACCGGCGCTCCGGACGGCGATATCACGTAAACATCGTTCAATGACGACGGCTGCTGCCCGTATTGTGGCGCGGCTTCCATCACGACGTGATACTGGTTCAGCGCCTCGTAGATCGTGGAGACCTGCCGCTGACCGAACGCATCGTTCAGCGTCGAATCGACCAGGCTCATCGTCAGCCTCAGCCGGTCGACGGCATTGCGATCGATTTGAAGGTTGGTCCGCAGCCCCTTGTCCTGGGCGTCGGTGTTTACGTCCGCAAGTTCCGGAAGCTGCGAGAGTGCGGCGCGGATCTTGGGCTCCCATTCGCGCAATTCAGTGACGCGGGCATCTTGCAGCGTGTACTGATACAGCGAATTGCTTTGCCGCGCTCCCATCCGCAAGTCCTGTACCGGCTGCAGGAACAGGTTCGCGCCCGCAACGTGCGCGAGCTGGCCGCGCAGCCGCGCGATCACCTGGTCGCTGGTGGAATGGGTTTGAGAGATCGGTTTGAGCACCGCGAACACGAAGCCTCCGTTGGTCTGCCCGCCACCGGTAAATCCGTTGGCTGTCTGAACTGCCGGATCTGCCGCGATGACTTCAAGAAATTGCGCGAGCTTCTTCGACATCAGCTGAAACGAGGTGCTCTGGTCGGCCTGGATGCCCCCCATGATCAACCCGGTTTCCTGCGTCGGGAAAAGTCCCTTGGGGATCCGCACGAAGAGGAACACGTTGGCCACGATGGTGACGGCAAGGACCATCAGAGTGATCACCGGATGCCGCAGCGCGACGACCAGCGATCGCTCGTAGCCCCGCGCGGTGGTCGATCCGATCCGCGTCACCGGATTCCAGAACCCGCTCGCAAAGCCTCGGATCAGCCGGCGCCAGCCTGATTGCGCAGGCGCCACGGCGGGGCGCGGTTCGCGACGCAACAACCTGGCGCACATCATCGGCGTCGTGGTCAACGACACAACCAGGGAAATCAGGATCGCGACCGACAAAGTGACGGCGAACTCGCGGAACAGACGCCCCAGAAATCCTCCCATCGCCAGGATCGGAACGAATACGGCGATCAGCGACAGGCTCATCGACAGCACGGTGAAGCCGATCTGGCGCGCTCCGCGCAGCGCCGCGCGCATCGGCGTCATTCCGCCTTCGACATAGCGCGTGATGTTCTCCAGCACCACGATCGCGTCGTCCACCACGAAACCGGTGGATATGGTCAGCGCCATCAGCGTCAGGTTGTTCAGGCTGAATCCACACAAGTACATCACGGCGAATGTGCCGATCAGCGACACCGGAACGGCCACCGCCGGGATCAGCGCGGCCCGCACGTCGTGCAGGAACAGGAACACCACGAAAATCACCAGGCACACCGCGATCAGCAGCGTGCGCTCGGTCTCCTGCAGCGAAGTGCGGATCGTGGGCGTTCGTTCCATCATCACGCGCATGTCGATGGCTGCAGGGATCGATGCCTGCAGAACGGGCAGCAGCGCCTTGACTCGATCGACCGTCTGCAGGATGTTTGCGCCCGGCTGCCTTCGCACGAAAATCAGGATCGCGGGCTTGCCGTTGGAAAGCGCCAGGTTGCGGACGTTCTCCACGGAATCCTGCACGGTCGCGACGTCGGCAAGCCGTACCGGCGCTCCGTTGCGGTAAGCGATGACCAGCGGCAGGTATTCGGACGCGGCGCGGGCCTGGTCGTTGGCGCCGATCTCCCACGTTCGCTCCGCGTCGTCAACCATTCCCTTGGGCCGGTTCGCATTGGTCGCGGCGATCGCGGTGCGCACCGACTCGAGCGGAATGCCGGCCCGGTTCAGCTCCGCGATGTTCATCTCGACCCGGACTGCCGGCAGTGCGCTGCCGCTGACGTCGACCTGCCCGACACCGCTCACCTGGGCGATCCGCTGCGCCAGCACCGTCGATGCGACGTCGTACATCTGGCCGCGGGTCAAGGCGTCCGACGTGAGCGTCAGAATCATGACCGGCGCGTCCGACGGATTGGCCTTGTGATAGGTCGGGTTGCTCGGCATTCCGGAGGGCAGCATCGGCCGGGCGGCGTTTATTGCGGCCTGCACGTCGCGCGCGGCCCCGTCGACGTCGCGCGACAGCTCAAACTGCAAACTGATCCGGGTTGAACCGAGCGAGCTGGACGAAGTCATCTCGGTGATCCCGGCGATCACCCCGAGCGACCGCTCCAGCGGGGCCGCCACGGTGGCGGCCATCGTGTCCGGGCTCGCGCCCGGCAGCGACGCTTGCACCGAGATCGTCGGAAAGTCCATTTGCGGCAGCGGGGCCACCGGCAAGTTCGCGTACCCCAGGACTCCGGCCAGCGCGATCGCCGCAGTCAGCAGCGTGGTCGCCACCGGTCGGACAATGAAAGTCGACGAGAGATTCATCGCTTACGCCGAGAAGTCGGCCCTGCCGCTTGCGGCAGGAGACAAGGCCCTTCCGAAGCCGAGGTTCATGGAATGGGCTGAGGGTGAGGGCTGCCCGCCTGAATGCGCTGCGCCAAGCGGTCGAATGCCAGGTAGATCACCGGCGTCGTGAACAGCGTCAGCGCCTGGCTGACAATCAGCCCACCCACGATTGTGATCCCCAGCGGGTGGCGCAGCTCGGAGCCGACGCCGGTGCCGATCATCAGCGGAAGCGCTCCGAACAGCGCGGCCAGCGTCGTCATCATGATCGGGCGGAAACGCAGCAGGCAGGCCTGGTAGATCGCTTCGGTCGCCGGCAGCTTTTCGCGCCGTTGCGCTTCGAGCGCGAAGTCGATCATCAGGATCGCGTTCTTTTTCACGATCCCGATCAGCAGGATGATGCCGATGATCCCGATCACCCCCAGGTCCTGGCGTGCGATCAGCAGCGCGAGCAGCGCGCCGATGCCGGCCGAGGGCAACGTCGACAGGATCGTGATCGGATGGATGTAACTCTCGTACAGCACGCCCAGCACGATGTACATCGTGACCACCGCGGCCAGGATCAGCAGCACCTCCGATCCGAGCGCCGCACGGAAAGCGAGCGCTGCGCCCTGGAATTCGGTCCGGATCGACGGCGGCAGCCCGATCTGCTGTTCGACCGATTCGACGGCGGTCACCGCGTCTCCGAGCGAAACGCCGGGAGCGACGTTGAACGACACGGTCGTGGCTGGAAATTGCGCCAGGTGGTTCAGCACCAGCGGCGTTGCGCGCTCGACCACGTGCGAGATGGCCGACAGCGGCACCTGCTGGCCCGTGGTTGAGGGAACATAGAGCTGGCCGATCGCGTCCAGTCCACGTCGCGATTCGGGCGCGACCTCCAGCACGACCCGGTACTGGTTGGACTGCGTGAAAATGGTCGACACCAGTCGCTGGCCGTAGGCGTCGTACAGCACGCTGTCGATCGCGGCCACGGTGACGCCCAGCCGCGAAGCCGTGTCGCGGTCGATGTCCACGTAGGCCTGCAGTCCCTGCTCCTGGGAATCGGCGGCGACCTCGCCCAGCTGCGGAAGCTGCCGCAGTCGATCGACCAGCTTGGGGACCCAGGTCGAGAGGTCGCCGGGGTTCGAGGAGTCCAGCGTGAACTGGTACTGGGTGCGCGAGACCCGGTCCTCGATCGTCAGGTCCTGCACTGGCTGAAGGTACAGAGTGATTTCGGGGACCGCCTGGGCTCGCTGCTTCAGGCGCTGCAGCACCGTCGCCAGGTCCGAGCGGTCCGACCGGGCCTTCAGGTTGATCGTCATGCGGCCGGCGTTCAGGCTTTGATTGGTGCCGTCGACGCCGATCTGGGAGCTCAGGCTTTCGACCGCCGGATCCTGCAGAAGCGCCTCGGCCAGCGCCTGCTGCCGGGCCGCCATCGACTCAAAGGACACCGTTTGAGGTGCTTCGGTGATGGCCTGGATCGCGCCAGTGTCCTGCTGGGGCAGAAACCCTTTGGGGACGACCACGTAAAGCGCAACCGCCAGCAGCAGCGTACCGATCGCCACCCACAGGGTCGGCTTCTGGTGCGCCAGCACCCAGCGCAGCCCCGACCCGTAGCCGGCCAGCATCGAGTCGAAAAAGCGCGCGGTCACGCGCAGCAGCCACGACTTTTCCTCGTCCGGGACGTGGCGCAGCAGCCGGGCACTCATCATCGGCGTGAGCGACAGCGACACGCCGGCCGAAATCAGGATCGCGACGGCCAGCGTGATCGCGAATTCGCGAAACAGGCGCCCGACCACCTCCGACATGAACAGCAGCGGGATCAGCACCGCGATCAGCGAAATGGTCAACGAAATGATCGTGAAGCCGATCTGCCCGGCGCCCTTCAGGGCGGCCTGCATCGGCGGTTCGCCCGCCTCGACGTAGCGCGCGATGTTCTCGATCATCACGATCGCGTCATCGACGACGAAGCCGGTGGCCACCGTCAGCGCCATCAGCGTCAGGTTGTTGATGCTGAAGCCGGTCAGGTACATCACGCCGAAGGTGCCGACGATCGACAGGGGCACGGCGACGGCCGGGATCACGGTGGCGGCGGCGCTGCGAAGAAAGACGAAGATCGCCAGCACGACCAGCACGACCGCCAGCAGCAACTCGAGCTGAACGTCTCGAACGGAGGCGCGTATCGTGGTCGTCCGGTCAGTCAGCACCATCACGTCGACAGCGGCGGGCAGGCTGGCGCGCAGCTGCGGCATCAGCGTCTTGATCCGGTCGACCACCTCGATCACGTTGGCGCCGGGCTGGCGCTGGATGCTCAATACGATGCCGGGGGTCCGGTTGGCCCAGGCGGCCAATCGGATGTTCTCGGCATCGTCGATCACGGCGGCGATGTCCGACATCCGCACCGGCGCGCCGTTGCGGTAGGCGATCACGATCTGCCGGTAATCGGACGCCGAGCGCAACTGATCGTTCGCATCGATCGTCGAGGCGCGCTGCGGACCGTCGAAACTGCCCTTGGCCTGGTTCACATTCCCGTTGGCGATCGCGGTACGAACGTCGTCCAGCGACAGGCCGAGTGAGGCGACTGCCCGCGGATTGACCTGCACGCGCACGGCCGGCTTCTGGCCGCCGCTGATCGTCACCAGCCCCACTCCGCTCAATTCAGACAATTTCGGAGCCAGCCGCGTATCGGCCAGGTCCTCGATCTGGGTGGTCGGCAGCGTGCTGGAGGTCAGCGCCAGCGTCAGCACCGCTGCATCGGCCGGATTGACCTTGCTGTAGACGGGCGGCATCGGCAGGTCGACCGGCAGGAAGTTGTAAGCGGCATTGATCGCCGCCTGCACCTCCTGCTCGGCCACGTCCAGGGACAGCTTCAGGTCGAAGCGCAGCGTGACCGTCGAGGAGCCTCCCGCGCTGGACGACCACATTTCGGTCAAACCCGGCATCTGGCCGAACTGGCGCTCCAGCGGAGCGGTGATCGAGGAGGTCACCACCGAGGGACTGGCACCGGGGTACAGCGTCGTGACCTGGATCGTCGGGTAGTCGATCTGCGGCAGCGCCGACTGCGGCAGCAGCGTATAGGCGACTATCCCCGCCAGCAACACTGCAATCATCAGCAGCGAGGTGGCGACGGGGCGGAGGATGAATGTGCGCGACGGATTCATCGCGCGAGTGCCCATTCGGAAAATGGCGGACGGGCACTCCCCGCCCGACCGCTCCTCGCGCGCGCCGGCGGGAGAGGGCAGGGGGTGAGGGTGCGCATCACGACCCTCCGGGTGGCGATCCGCCGGCCTTCTTGTCCGCGCCGCCAGCCGACGGGCCGTTCCGGTGCACCGGTCCGGCCGCGGCGCCGCGGGTTGCGGGATCGATCAACTCGACCGGGGCGCCGTCGCGCAACTTGTCGACACCGTCGACCACGACTCGTTCGTTCGCGGCCAGGCCGTCGAGGACCTGGACCCGGTCGCCTTCGGTCGGCCCGGTCTTCAAGGGCCGGATCTGCACGGTGTTGTCCGGCTTCACGACGTACGCGTACAGGCCCGGCGCGCCGCGCTGGACCGCGGCGGAGGGAATCGTCAGCGCATTTTCGATCCGCTCCAGGTGAAGATGAACATTGACGAACTGGTTCGGGAACAATGCGCTGTCGCGGTTGGCGAACTCGGCCTTCAGCTTGATCGTTCCGGTCGTCGTGTCGATCTGATTGTCGGTCGTCAGCAGGGTACCGGTGCTTAGCTGAGTTCGATTGTCGCTGTCGTACGCGTCCACCTGCATCCGCGCACCCGAGGCGATGCGCCGCTGCACTGCCGGCAAACGGTCCTGCGGTATCGGGAACACGATTTCGATCGGCTGCACCTGGGTGATCACGACGAGCCCGTTGGCGTCGGCGGCGTGCACCACGTTCCCCAGGTCGACCTGGCGAAGGCCGACCCGCCCGTTGATCGGTGAGATCACGTGCGTGAAGGACAGCTGGAGCCTGGCGCTGTCGACCTGGGCCTGATCCCCCAGCACCAGCGCCTTGTCCTGCTGCACCAGCGCCGCCTGGCCGTCGAACTGCTGCTTCGGAATCGAGTCGTCCGCGATCAGACCGCGATAGCGCTCCAGGTCGACCATGGCATTGGCGAGCTGCGCGCGGTCCTTCTCCAGAGTGGCCAAGGCGTTGTCCAGCGTGACCTGGAACGGCCGCGGGTCGATCACCGCCAGCAGATCGCCTGTATGAACGATCTGACCCTCGCGGAAGGCGACCTGGACCAGCTCGCCGTCGACCCGCGCGTGGAGCGTGACCGTATTGCGCGCGATCACCGTGCCCAGCGCGCCGAGCATCACCTCGAACGACGGCTGGATCGTTGCCGGCTGGGCCGCCACCGGGGTCGGCCTATTGGCGGCGTCCGGCCCGCGCTGGCCTTTGCTGGCAGCGGGTGCGGTGGCTGTGTCGGCCTTGGTCAGGCGCCAGGTCGCCGCGCTCAGCAGCACCAGCAGCGCAATGGCTGGCACGGGCCACCAGCGCCTGAGCCAGCCCGAGTCGGAGGGCTGGGCTTGCGCGGGCGTATCGCTCTTCTCGCTGACATTCCTGAAGGGCATCCACGCGTTCCACAAGAATGGATCATGTGTCCGGCCGTCCGGTCGAACACGCCGTTGGATCCGCGCCGGGACCGCTAGGTTCCGCGGTGCCTGCACGCCGGCGCGTGCGGGCATCTACGGCAGCTATCTTAGATGAGTGCTGTTACCGCCCGCCGCCGATTTGCCGGGCGGCCCGTGCGGCGCAAGATGTGGTCGCAACTGGAAACGATCGGGAATTTGCGGTTCACTCGCTGTTAACGCACCGGCGTCGCGGGCACAACGCGCCATCCACTGGGGCAGGCTGGCACGTAGGGATAGTAGCCGCCGGCCGAATCGCAGTAGTACCAGTACTGCGGCGGAGGCGGAGCCGCGGCAGGCGCAGCGCTGACCACGGGCGGGGCGACCACGACCGGCGGTGCGTAGGGATCCGGATACGGATAGATCGGGCTCGGGTAGAAGTACCACGAGCCTGCCGCGAGCCACCACCAGCCGTAGCGGCCGTCGTGATCTCTGTGCTCCCAGCGGCCTTCGCGCCAGACGTGAAAGTCGCGCTCGTGAAAGCGCTCGATCTGGCCATGCCAGTTCCCGCCTTCGTGAAAACGGCCGGATTCGTGGAACCGTCCGTCTTCGTGCCGTCCCTCCCGGTGCTCATTGGCACGGACCGGCAGCGCGGCTGTGACCGCCGCCAGCGCCGCGCTCAGCGTGATCACCGTGAATGCAAAGCGTTTCATCGTCGACCTCCAAAGTCGCAACCATTGCGTTCGAGCCTAATCGATCAACGCTCGCGCGGGATTGTCGATGACGTCGGGCCGGTAATTGGTGTGACAGAAGGTTTCCAGCCGCCTCGGGGCCCGGAAGAGGGTCATGTAAAATCCATCCCGCGCGCGCCCGTAGCTCAGTTGGATAGAGTACTTGGCTACGAACCAAGGGGTCGTGGGTTCGAATCCTGCCGGGCGCGCCATTTTTCATGTGTCCAGACCGGACACATAGGTGACAGTCCGTACCTAAGACATAGGTAACGACCTCGGCCCGAACGGGTTGTCCGGGGGTTGCAGGGTTTTCTGCTCCAGGTCGATGAAGCCCAGATCGTGGTGCATGAAGCTGACGATCCAGATGCCTTCATCGGCCTCCTTGATACCGACGCGCTGACCGGCGAAGACGGAGGAGATATTGATCCGTTCTGTCACCCATGTCTCAGTCCGGTCAGTAAATCGAGGGCTTGGGCACACGTGCTTCAAGCCTCCGTGTTGCCTCGAATGCTGTCGAGAATGCTTCGGGCCGCCGAGTTGCACACAACGCGGGAAACGAGCGCATCTGGTGGCAGGACTCTTGGCCACCTTGATCATCACCACCTTTTTCTTGTCGACCGTACTGTTCGAGTGGTTTGGGTCGAATGAGGCGGTTGCCAGACTCAGAAGCCTGATCGTGCTACTCGGGCTGTTTGTTCCGGTGCCAGCGAAGACGGAAAATTCCCGAGACCGCTTGCAGGGCGGCCTCGGGAAGAGCCCGATCAGATGCGTCGATGAGTTATGGTCTGCCCTGTCCCGACAGGAACGTCAGACTGTAGTTCGCGGGCGGCTCGTGGGGCTGCCGCTCGAAGACCAAGCTCTTGACGATGCTCTGGCCGGGCAGAAGGACACCATTGGGCAGGAACACGCGCAGATACGGATCGCTGGTGCTTGTAACTCCGCTGGCGTTGCGCAGTTCGAACCCTTCGGACAGGCCCTTAACGATGATCAGCAGGTTGGTATCCACGACCGATGAGCTGTTGTTCGTGATCTTGTAGACATCCTCCTGCCGGTCGCCGTCATCCGACCCTCCGCCACCCCCGCGGTTGGATTCGACCAGGGCGACGTCCACCTCCGAGGTCACGTCGAGGAACTCAAGCCCCTCATCTCGCCGCGACAAGGGGTCGTTGTTATCCATCGCCAAGCCGCTGATCACGAACCCGTCGATTGCGCCCAATGCGGCGAGGTCAGGACGGTACTTGGAATATGTGAGGTCGCGTTCGTTCGGCTGGAAGCTCACGGTCGTCGATCTCGGATCGTAACGGACGAACGCAGGATCGAACAGGCCGTTCTCGAGGAAGTCGGTGAGATTATCCACTTGCCGCGCTGTAAGGCCCAGGCCGTTAGAGAAACCGGGCCCGCGGGGGTTCGTGAACCGGTCCGACAGCGCTGGCGCGGCGCCGGCCGCGGGGTCCTGCGGGATACCGGCGTTGAAATACTCCACGACATCGCGGACCTTCGTGAACGAGCCGTTGTGGAAGAAGGTGCGGGCGTCCTTCAATTGCCGCAGCGTTACCACGCGGAACTTGAAGGCGTCGTCCTGTCGCCCGGTGATCTCCCCCCTGCCTTCGTCGTGAAAGTTCGGATCGTTTCTCGCGAGCCTGTTCAAGGCCTGGAGAGGGTGATCGCCGATCCCGACGTTGATGAAATTCTCCTCCACGAACTGACCGATCCCGGCAACGTCCGGGTCGTTGTGCTGCTTGTTGAGCATCGGTCCGCTGTGACACGAGAAGCATCCCGCACCGCCCGCACCGTTGGCGGCAGGCGTGAAGAACAGCCTGGCGCCGCGCAGCTGCCCTTCCGCCAAAGCGCGGTTATCGCCGGCCAGAAACCGGTCGAAGGGCGTGTTCCGGGTCACGGTGGTGCGCAGGAAGGTCGCCGTTGCGCGTAAGACGGTCTGGTCGTTGATCAGGATATTTGGGTCATTCGCGCCATCGGACTGGGTGGCCTCGGCGGGAAACGCGTCCCGAAAGAGCTTGACGAAGGCCGGAATCTTCTGCAGTACAGCCGCTTGGGCCCCCAGCATCCGGTGCGCGTCCAGCAGCAACAGCGTCAGGTTCTCCTGCGCAGGGTCCCCGAACGGGTTAAGACCACGGCACGCTCGGGTGTCCACGACCGATGAACGGACAGTGGTACAGCTGGGGTCGGTGTCGGGCTCGCCGGCGAATCCTCCCAGCAGGAGCCGGTTGTTGAAAGCGAATCCGATCATGGACGGCGACTGCCGGCCCACGCTGTCCAAGGCGTCGAGACGGCCGGTTGCTTCCAGCTTCAGAAAGGGCGGCGTCTTGTCCTGCCGGGCTGGCGTCTCCACCTCGATAACGCCCGGAAGGGGCGGCTCGAGGTAGACGTCCGTCAAAGTCGGCAGTGAGTCCACCAGCGCGTCGCCGGGGAACAGGGGTGTGTCCCGCAGCTGGGGAAGAATGTCGGTCCGAGGGCGCCGTCGTACGACGAAATTCCCTTTCTCGTCGGTGTAGCCCCGTCCCTCCCCGCCAACGCTGAAGTTCAACACTGTGCCGGCTTTCCCGGCCGCTTCGCCGAGGTGACAGCTGCCGCAGGAGCCGGTCTGTTTCGTCGCCAGTACGCCGCCGAACGCCGGGTCGATTCTTGCCGTCCGAACCGGGTCGTGGAAGAGCAGCTTCCCAAGGTAGCTCTTCTCTTCGGTGGTCTGGTAGCGCGGGTTCACGGTCCCATCCGGCTGACGGGGCAGGGGAATGTCGGCATCCTTCGCCGGAACCTTCAATTTATCGATTCCGCCAACCTGCTGGTCGATGAACCGGCGCAACTGGGCGGGGCTGTTGCCGTCATCAGCGGTGGCGGCTCCGCACCAGAACAGGAAAACGGCCAGCGCCGTGAGTGCGGGTGGCAGGTGTCCAGGTCTCATCGTGTGGCTCCCGATTGGTCGATCGTTTTCGCCGCGGCTCATTTCGGGCTTCGGCGCAGGACGCGCGGCACCTCATTCGCTGCGACGCCGCATCAGTCGCACAGACTTCGCCGGATCAGGGCAATCCGTTTTTCCCGACTCGGCCAGGCCAGCATATCGACGCACGGTCCCTCGGAAAATCACCGCCTGTTCGCCTTTTGTGATCGAGCGTTCTTTTCGTATGCGGCGTCCGAATCACAAACAAGCGTCAGTGCACTAATTCGAAAACGAGCGTCCGACCGCAAGAAAGCCGCGCATCTGTGATCGATCGGTTCCAATTGCGTGACCAAAACGTGAACAGACATCGTCAAGATGCACCGTGCAAGGGAGCCGTTGGTATCGGAACGTAAGCTCGAAAGGTCATTGCCGACTATGCAGTCGTTGCAACAGCACAGTCAGGTTCCTGTGGACGATCTGGATCAAATCGTGTCAGCCTTGTACGTCAAGGGCGAAGTCGGCGCACGCTGCGGCCTTTATTCACCTTGGGACATGGCATCGGAAGAGCGGGCGGACGCGAGTTTTCACTTCGTCGTTTCAGGCCGGTACTGGCTGAGCACGCCCAAGCTGGACGCGCCGACGCGCCTGGAGGAGGGCGACCTGCTGGTCATGACCCGAGGCGAAGCGGTCGTCTTTGCCGATGCCGCGGATCAAGACGAGCAGCTACTCAGGCATTTCCGAGACCCTGCGGGACGCGGCTCTTGCCGATTCGTGAAGCCCGCAGGCTCGGAGGCTGCACAACTCCTGTGCGGCTACTTCCGTTTCAATGGTGACCACCCGTTCGCCGCCATGCTGCCGACTTTCATTCACGTGCGTGCCAGCGAATCACGGGACATCAACAGGCTCCGCGCCACGATGGAGTTCATGATCGAAGAAACCGCATGCCCGCGCGCCGGAGGGCAGACCGTACTTCGCCGTCTGGTCGAATTGCTCTTCATTCAGGTTTTCCGTGCCTATGCGTCGCAACCAGGCGCCTCCGTCAGCTTCCTGGCCGCACGGCAGGAGGACAAACAGGTGGCACGGACTTTGAAAGCGATGCATGAGCGTCCGGAGTACCCATGGACGGTGAATCGACTTGCGCATGAAGCGGCGCGCTCCCGGACCGCATTTCTGGCGCGCTTCGCAAATCTCGTCGGGCAGCCGCCGTTGCGCTACCTGACATCGCTGCGCATGACCCGGGCGAAGCAACTGCTGTTGACGGGGCCCGGCAACTTGGAGCGCGTGGCCGAAGCCGTTGGCTACGGTTCGGCGCAGGCGTTCGCCCGGGCGTTCAAGCGCAGCTCTGGCGTGACCCCCGCGGAGTTTCGAGGGCGACATCGCACTTCGAAGCGCCTCGAGCTTCGAAGCGCTTGAACGGAAATCAACTGCTTTGCCCATTGTTGTCTAATGAGAGGAGCGGCTACCGACAATTCTGGGGGGACAGGGAAACCCATAACTCTTCCAAGCATCTGATCGAGCTTTTCGCGAGGCGCTTACACCGCCTCGGGAAAGCCTATCAACGCGACGATGGCTAAAATGTTTGTGAACATCGGGGCCAGGTGGGCGGGCCGCCTTGACCTGGTGTTCCTCCTGCTCAGGGCGGGACTTGCCTTGGCCAAGTAGCGAATGCTCGAGGGCTTCCTTCAGATGGAGCACGCAAGCGACCTGGTTATTGGGATTTTGGCATTCTCATTGCTCGCGGCACTGCTGGCTTACTTGCGGCTGACCCGCCGGCTGCGCGCATTGGCCGCAGCGGTGCATCGATTTCGCGACAGTGACTTCACGCGACCGATACGCCTGGCCTTCGGCCATGCGGCGGACGACAGCATCGATCACCTCAGCGCAACGATCGAGCAGATGTCCGAGCGGATCGCTCGGCAATTGGAGCAGCTTCAGCATGCCCAGACGTGGCGCCTGGAGCTTCTCGCCGACGTATCGCACGATCTGCGTACGCCGCTGGCCTCGATGCAGGGTTATCTTGAACTGCTGCTCTTGAAGCATGGCGCGATGCCACTTGACGAGCAGCGCAGTTACCTTGAAATCGCGACGCGGCACGGCGAGCGCCTGGGCAAGCTCATTCGCGATCTGTTTCAGTTGTCCAAGCTAGAGGCGCACGAGATCACGCCGAAACGCGAGCCTTTTTCCGTGGCTGAACTCGTTCAAGACCTGGTGCAGAAATTTCAGCTTGCCGCCGAAAAGCGCGGCCTGAGGCTGGAGTGCCGGCTCTGCGGCCAGCCGGTTCAGGTTCTCGGCGACATCGCGATGATCGAGACCGTGCTCGAAAATCTCGTCGAGAACGCCTTGCGCCACACGCCTGCGGGCGGGAGCATCCATGTGGAAGTCGAACCCCGGGAGGGGCGGGTCGCGGTGCGCGTCGCCGATACTGGATGTGGGATCGCCAGGGAAGATGTGGCTAAGCTTTTCGACCGCTATTACCACGTGGATCGAGCCGCAGACCGCGATGGCGGGGGTACCGGGCTGGGACTCGCGATTGTCCGGCGCATAATCGAGTTGCACGGCAGCACGATTTCGGTGGAAAGTACCCTTGGCCAGGGGTCCAGGTTCGGTTTCGATCTCGAGGTCGCCGCCAACGAGGCGGGGGCACGCCACGCTGTGTCGATCATGCCCGCCACGCCGCGCTGAGGCGGGCGAGGGGGCGTATGGCGGCAAGGGTCAGGCGACCGTGTGCCTGGTTTCGAGCTGCTGCCGCAGCAGCGTGCGCTCGAGTTCAGCGGCGGCGCGCACCGAGAAGATCCTAAATAGGGCCAGGTGCGGGAGATCGTGGCGCATCGGTTTAGCGCTCATGCATGCGAAATGTCCGATGATCTTGCCGGTCGAATCGAACATCGGCACGCCGATGTAGCTGTCACGGTCAAACTCCTTTTCGGACGGCCAAAGCTCGCACACGCCGGTAGGGCAATATACGATCTCTTTGCGATCGATCACGGCCCCGCACGAGGTACCCTCCAGATCGTATTCAAAGTTCTCCGTGAACTCGCCCCTCGAATAGTAGGCCAGGGTGCGCGCGCGTACCGGCGGATCGCCGACGCAGAGGCAGACGAGGTTGTCGCGAGTATCCAATATCGTCGAGAGGCTGCGCATCAGGGCCTGAAAGAAGCTCTCACCGGATACTGCGGAGAGACCCTCGGCCGCTTGGATGAGAGCGATCTCGATCTGCTTGCGTGCATGTATGTCGTTGTCCATCACGATCAGACGATACGGCGTGCCGGAGGCGTGGCGGATCGCCGTCCCGCGGGAATGAACCCACCGGTAATTGCCGTCGCCTTGCCGCAGCCGATACTGTTCGTCGAAACGCGGCACCGTCCGGCTAAGATAGTTCTCCAGGTACTGAAGTACCGCCGCTCGCTCGTCGGGATGGAGCAGGGCCCGCCAATCCTCGACGCCCTGCATGGGCGCCCTGGCCACCCCGAGCATCGCCTTCCAACGCAACGAAAAGTCGACCGAGCCGCTTTCGATGTTCCATTCCCAGATGCCGTCATTGGCACGCTCGACGGTCAGCGCATATCGATCCTCCAAGTCTCGTACGGTCTGTCCCAACGCCTTGCGGCGTGAGCGCTCCTCGCTCAGCTCGCTCTCGTATTGCTCCATCCGGTCCCGCAACCGATTCAGGCCCGCCGCCAATTCGCGCATTTGTCCCGAGGGTGCATCCACCGGCGCCCCGGGCGAACCACTCCGAGCCAGGCTCTGCGTCATTTGCAGAAGGCTGCGCAGGGGCCGCAAGACGAGCACTTCGACATTAGTTGCCATCACCCCCAACAACAACAAAAGCGAACCGAATAGCCAACCCGGTGCGAGAGGCGTGGTCTTGCCGAATGCGAACGCGTACGTCCCGAGGAGCAGCACGAAGGCGCCTGGAGGGAGCAACAGCCTGGTTCGCAAGCTAAGTGTCATCTTGATTTTCGGACCTTTGCGCTTGCTTTCCGCTGAAATGAGATTCTACGCCGCACCTGATCACTCCCGGCTGGGTCCGTCGTCCTAAGCAGGCACTGACAGCGCACCATGCAGCGGTAAACTGAACGTGAAGCGGGTGCCGGACTTCTCATCACTTTCGACTTCGATCGTGGTCTCATGCAATTCAAGAATCCGCTTGGTGATCGCCAACCCGAGCTCGGCTCCGCCTGAGGTCCCCGTTCGCCCGTTCGCGCCGCGGTAGAAGCGATCGAATATGAAGGGTAGCTCGGCGCTCGGGATGCCGGGCCCGCTATCGGATACCTGCGCGAAATGGCGGTGGCCCTCCTGATGGAGGCGCACGCAAACCTGGCCGCCGGGCGGCGTCTGACGGATCGCATTGCTGATCAGGTTATCCAGCACGCGTTCGATCAGGCCCAGATCTGCCCGCACGAAGGGCGGGTGGGGAACCGCTTCAAGGCGCAGTTCGATGCGTTTGCTTTCGGCGGCCAGCCTGAATTTCTGCAAGACATCGGCCGCCAGTTCGGCGAGCGAGAAGGCCTCTCGCTCCAGCGTCATGCCTTTGAAGTCAAGTTTGGCCAACTCGAACAGCTCGTCGATCAACGTGGCCAAGTGCTCGCTCTGCCGAACGGCGATGCCGAGGTACTCGTCGCGTTGATCGGGCCTCAGCGAATCGCTCTTGGCGGAGAGCAGCTCGAGATAGCCGCGCATCGACGCCAGCGGAGTGCGCAGGTCATGCGACACATTGGCGATCAGGTCTCGTCGAAGATAGGAGTTCTCCGCTTCGAGGCTGCCGCACAACTCCTCGACCTGTGCCAGCGCGGTGCTGAGTTGCTCCTGTGCTTGCCGCCGCGCCTCGATGTCCCGCTTCATCACGTCGAATAGGCGGGCGCTTTCCAGCGAAGCGACAGCCTGCGCGGCAATGACGCGCAACGTGCGCAGGCGCTGGTGTGTGAATATCGCCGCGGCGCGTCGGTGTTCAAGATAAAGAACGCCGATGGTGCGTCCCTGCCTTTGGATCGGCAGGCAGGCCAGCGAGCGGGGCCGGTGCCGGACAACATAGGGGTCGTTGCCGTACTGCTCGTCGGCGTCGGCCCGCGCCAGAACCACGTCGTCGCCGGTGCGCCGGACGTAATTGACGATTCCCACCGGAACCCTTTGCGAGCGCTCCAGCGCGATGCCGTCCTCGGGGTTCGCTTGTGCGTCGGCAATCGCCACGCCCGCGTGGACAACCGGCCCGCTTTCCGTTTCCAGAATCAAGGCGCCGCGCTCCGCGCCGGCGTTCTCGATCGTGATGTGCAGTAGCCTCGCGAAGAGCTCCTGCAGTTCGATTTCGCCGGCGATGGCCTGCGTGGCCTTGATCACGCTGAAAAGATCCAGACCGTCTGCCAGGTCCGCCGCAGCCGGCTCGATCGACCCGGCCGGATGCGGCGCCTGCGGGTCACGCGAGCCGACATCGTCCGTTTCGTGACCTGCCGGCGCCAGTATCGGGTACTGCCTCGCCATGGCATCGGACTTCGCGTCCGCGCCCCATCGCGCGTAGCACTCGCGTGCCCGGGCGAGGTGAATCGACGCCATGCTGTTTTGCCCGCGCTGCAGATAATGCCGCCCCAGTAGCTCGTGTGCCAGCGCCCGATAAGGGATCAGCGGCCGGCCGGAGGTGAACTCGATCGCTTCGGCGTAGAGCGCGATCGCGTCGCGATCGCGTCCTTCAATGCGAGCGATCTCGGCCTCGAGCAATTGAGCTTGGCTTAGGAAGTTCTCGGCGCAGTGTGCGGACTTCGTCTGATAGGCGGTCTGAACCCGTTTGAGTCGCACGAGCCATTGTGTGCGTTCATCTGCCGAGACCCGATCGATATTCGCCGCCAGTGCGATGCCATGCCAAAAATCGCAGATCAGCGGCCACACCGTGCCGGGCATGTGCGTCACGAGAGGCGACGCGCGCTGGGCCGCCTGCAAGGCCTGCTGAGGGCTGCCGAGCAATGTGGTGAGATGGAGTCGCGCCACCGCGTGGATGCCGCCGAAGAACGGGTTGTCGCCATAGGTACGCACGTAGGCGTCCTCGTCGAGCGTCTCATCGGTCAGCGACAGCGGATCGACCGTGCGTCCCTGCAGCGCGCGCACCCAGTTCAGGATCAACCGAACCGAATCGGCGAACCCGGTGTTCTTCAACTTCTCAATCAGCGCGACACTCGGTGAGTAGTCGCGGACGAAGCGGGCCAGGTCCTGAGTGGCAACAATGGCAGCCCACAGCTCGGTGCCGGCGCCATACGCGGCGTACAGGAAATCCCCGCTTTCCAGTCCGCTGCGGAAGGCCTCGCGCGCGTAAGGCAGGCAGGTGCTGAACGGCTGGCACCAGAAGTTCACATGCGCGTGAAACTGCTGGTAGATCTTGGCGCGCCGCCGAGCGTCGTCGAATCGACGATTCACCGCCAGCGCCAGCCGGCCGAATTCGTAGGCGGCGGCGTACTCGCCGCGCACGGGCCCGACGGTGATCGCGTGCGTGACGTAGCCGTAAGCGGATTCTTCGATATTGCCGTGGGTCAGCGAAAGGCGGACCAGTGTCGCGGAGATCAGGCGGGCCAGCGTCGCATCGCCGAGGATGTAAGCGGCCGACCAGATGTCCGTCAGCATCACCATGACCATCCGGTGCTGCGGATCGGTCATCGTCGGCAGGTCGACCAGCGCCGCGATCTCCCGCCCGCCCCGCAGCGAGTCGATCTGCGCGATTTCACGCTCGAGCGCGTCCTGTTTTTTGGACTCCTCATCCGGGAACGACACCCCCAGCAGCGCCAGGCCTTCCCGGGCGCTGGCCAGCGCCTCGGCGTATTTCGCCAAGTTCTCGTACTGCACGCTGCGCAGGCGCGCCACTCGCGCCAGGTCGATCGCGCTGCGTGCGTGACCGGTCAGCGTGTCCAAGGCGCTTAGCGCGTTGTCAAACTGCCCGCACAGGTACAGGCTTTCGGCCGCCTCCAGGTGCAGCTCGAAGATCAATTCGTAGGCGCCCGTCCATTCTGCGGCGTCGATCAGCCCCGCCCCCACCAGGAAGTGCTGAAGCGCGGTGTCGTGCGCCGTCGATGACTTCGCGCGGCGGCCAGCGGCCAGGTTCAGGGTCGCCAGGTTGCGCCGCTCGATCGTGTCATGCACGAGGCTACGCCCCAGATTCAGGTGGTGTACCACTTCGAACAGCGCCGGCCCCAGTTGCTCCGTTGTCGCGCCCGACCGGAGCAGGCGGCCCACCGTCAGGTGCACCATCTGGCGCCGATCGGCCGGGATGAGCGCGTAGGCCGACTGTTGCACCCGGTCGTGGAGAAATGCGTAAGCCTCCGGTGTTTCGATCCCGACCGCAGAACCTCCGCCGATCGGCGCCGCGGCCTTGACGATCAGGCCTTCGGCGATGGCCGGCTCCAGGTCTTCGGCAGTCCTCGCCGGCGACTGCTCGATGACGATCGCGAGCGTCTTGCGGTCGAACCGATTGCCGATGCACGCGGCCAACGTCAACGCATATTGCGAATTCGGCGGTAACTGCTGGATTCGGCGCGTCATCAAGTCGATCACATTGTCGGTGAGCGGCAGACCGGCGATCTGCTCGATGCCGTAGACCCATCGTCCGCGTTCGCCGTCGAATTGCAAGTGTCCTTCGCGCTCGAGCAGCTTCAGGAACTCGATGACGAAGAAAGGGTTGCCGGCGGTCTTCTCAAGAACGAGACGGGCCAGCGGCGCCGCATCCGAGGCGCCCGTTTGCAGGGTGTCGGCGACCAGCTGGTTCAGATCGGCCAGGCGCAGCGGCCCCAGCGAAATGCGATTTAGCGTAATGCCGCCGGCGGCCAGTGCGGTCAGGGCCCGGGCCAAATGTGGCGAGGCATCCAACTCGTGATCGCGGTAGGCACCCATCAAGAGCATGCCGCGAATCTCGGAGCTGGTGAGCAGCGGCGCCAGCAGCCCCAGCGTGGCGGCATCGGCCCACTGCAGATCGTCGAGGAACAGGACCAGCGGGTGTTCAGGCTGTGCCAGCGCCGCCACGAAGTTCTGTATGACCCGCTGAAAGCGGTTTTGCGCCTCGATGCTTCCTAGTTCGATCGGTATTGGCTGTGCACCGACGATGAACTCCAGTTCCGGCATCACAGCAACCAGCACGCCGCCGTTGCTGCCGAGCGCGGCCCCCAGCTTTTCACGCCATGACGCCAGCTGCGTTTCGCTTTCGGTCAGCAGTTGACGAACTAGACCCCGGAAGGCCTGGATCAGCGCACCGAAGGGTACGCCCCGCGCGACTTGATCGAACTTGCCTGACAGAAAGTAGCCTTTGCGGCGCACGATCGGCTTGTACAACTGCTGGATCAGCGCAGTCTTGCCGATGCCGGAATAGCCTTCCACCAGCAGCAGCGTGCCGCCGCAACGCCCGAGGCAGGCCTGCTCGAACGCTTGCAGCAGCGTGTGCACCTCGCGTTCGCGACCATAGAGTTTCGATGAGATGACCAGGTGCTCGCCGATGTCGATTCGCCCCAGCTCGAACGGCGCAATCTGCCGGCGCGCCGACCAATCGCGCGCGCAGGTCGCGAGGTCCTGAACCAGGGCCCGGGCCCCCTGATAGCGCTCCTCTGGCGTCTTGGCGAGCAGTTTCATCACCAGGTCCGAGACGACCACCGGGACGGCAGGGTCGACCCTCGAAGGCGCGCGCGGGACGCCGGCGATGTGCCAGTGGATCAGCTCCAGTGCGTCGTTGGATTGGAACGGAGGTGCGCCGGTGAGCAGTTCGTACAGCACCACCCCCAGGGAATACAGGTCGCTGCGCTGATCGACGCCGCAGTCCATGCGGCCGGTCAGCTCCGGCGACAGATAGGTCAGGTGCGCCGGCGAGCCGGTGGCGACCAGGGGCTGCGCCAGCTGGGGGGTAATGGCGCTGGCCAGGCTGAAATCGATCAGCCACGCCCGCGACTCGTCGGCGCCGAGCAGAATCGCATCGGGCCGGATCCCGCGGTGGACGAATCCCTTGCCATGCAGTTCGGCCAGAATTCCTGCAACCTGAAGGCCGACGCCCAGCGCAACCTCCACCGCCAGGGCACCCGACTTGAGGCGCTCGGATAGCAACACCCCGCCTGGATCCTCCATCAGCATCGCCACGGGCGGAGGCGATTCGACCATCCGCGGCAGCAGCGTCACCGCGCTGGACAGTGCCGAGGCGATCGCGAATTCACGCCGCAGCGACCCCGGGTCGGCCACGGTGTCGCGGCATCGCTTCAGCAGCACCGACGCACCGGTGGTGGTGCGCCGGCCGCGCAACAGTTCGAACCGCCCGCAGGCCCCAAGCGGCGTCAGAGACGAGAAGTCGGACTTCATGGAACCTTCCGGATTGCACGGGCCGGGCGCGCGCGCCGGTCGCGAGACCGCCAGCGCGAACTCTAGCGCCGTTCCCCGGCGCCAGACGCGCCGTGATCAACACGTGACTTTTAGTTGACTTTGGCGTGAAGCGGGCCTCCCAGAATTCGTCCCGGTGCGGTCGCCGATGGGCCCTTGCAATGCCCGGGCACCACCCGCTTTCGTAACCCTTTCTGGGAGAACCAAATGAGCAACGCTGTCCCCTCGTTCCACTTGTCCCGCTCGTCCGCCGGGCCGCGCCTGGCCAAGAGCGCACTGGTTTTCGGCGTGCTGTTTGTCGCCGCCGGGCTTGCTTTCGCCGGCGAATGCCCGTCCGACAAGCGCGTTCCCGACGGCCAAGGGCAGAAACCCGGCCCGACCGCCCCAATTGGGGTGACCGACGTCGTGCGGTCGACGACCGACCTGTCCAAGGAGCCCGCCGCGATCCAGGGCCGCCAGTTCCGCCTGCGTCAGCTCGACATCGCCCCCGGCGGCGTCGTTCCCTGGCACAGCCACGACAACCGGCCCGCGATGATCTACATCGTTTCGGGCGAGATTTACGAGTATTCCAGCAGCTGCAGCGTCCCGATCCTGCACAAAACCGGGGACGTCGCGCCCGAGAAAAAGGGCACCTCCCACTGGTGGAAGAACGACGGCACGACGCCGGTGCGACTGATCTCGGTAGACCTGCTCCCGAGCGCAGCGCAAATGGACTCGCACATGATGTGACCCGAAGGACGCTGGCCGGCGGCACGGTGCGCCGTGCCGCGCCGCGGGTCCACGGTCTCACTCAGACGAAACCCCGAAGGGAGCCTCCAAATGTTTGCATGTGCCCGCCAGCTCGCTACAACTGTGTGGCTGAGCTTCGCATTGCTTGCCGGACCCGCCGCTTTCGCGCAAGCCGCGCCATCCGACGACGGCCTGGTCAAGGTCCGAAGCGCCTATTCCGTCGATGAAACGATCGCGCGCATCCGCAAGGACATTGCCGACAAGAGCATCATTTTCTTCCAGGCTGTCGATCAGGCCAAGCTCGCGGCCGACGCCGGCATCACGCTTCGGCCGTCGACGCTGCTGGTGTTCGGAAACCCGCCGCTGGGTGCGCAGTTCCTCACTTCGAACCCTTACGCGGGTCTTGATTGGCCGGTGCGCCTGCTGGTGCTGCAGGACGAATCCGGTGCCGTTTGGGCGGTGTATACCGACTTCGCCTGGATTGCGCGCCGCCACAACATCGTCGACCGCGCCGCGCAGTTCGCGATGGCCTCCGGTGTCGTCGAGTCGATCACCTCGACCGTGCGCGCGCGATAGCGCGGCGAACGAAAAGCAAAACAAAGGGGGCCGCATGTCCAGTGCTTTTGACGCCGTCGTCATCGGCAGCGGCCAGGCGGGGCCCTTCCTGGGCGCCCGCTTGGCGGCGGCCGGCATGAAGGTGGCGCTGATCGAGCGCGAGCACCTGGGTGGAACCTGCGTCAATGACGGCTGCATGCCAACCAAAACCCTGGTGGCCAGCGCCCGCGCCGCCTACATCGCCCGCAACGCGGCCCGCTACGGGGTGACCCTCGGCGGCGAGGTCAGTGTGGACATGAAGGCGGTCAAGGCGCGCAAGGATCGCGTCGTCAGCCAATCGGTCCAGAGCCTGACCAGTTGGCTGAGCGGCCTTCCGAATCTGACGCTGATCCGCGGTCATGCGCGATTTATCGGCTCCCACGCGGTTATGGCGGGGAGCCAGATCCTCGAGGCGCCCCGGATCTTCATCAACGTGGGGGCGCTGCCCGAGCACCTGGTCGTGGTGGGCGGCAGCTACATCGGCCTCGAATTCGCGCAGATATACCGCCGCTTCGGCTCCAAGGTGACGGTGCTGGAATACGCGGACCGGCTGATCGCGCGCGAAGACCCCGAGGTATGCAGTGAGGTCCAGCACATCCTCGAACGCGAGGGCGTACAAATCCACCTGAACGTGCGCGGTGCCGGGGTCTCGGTATCAAAGGCCGATGGCCGCATCCAGGTCGCGTTGCACTCGGGCGGCACGCCGCTGTTGATCGAAGGCAGCCATCTGCTGGCCGCGGTGGGGCGGCAGCCGAACACCGATGATCTGGGGCTCAACCGCGCTGGCATCGCCACCGACGGGCGCGGCTTCATAAAGGTCGACGCCCAGCTGCGGACCAACGTCCCCGGGGTTTGGGCGCTGGGAGACGTGAACGCGCGCGGCTCTTTTACGCACACTTCCTACAACGACCACGAGATTGTCGCGGCGAATCTGTTGGACGGCGAATCGCGCCGCATCGACGATCGGATCCCGGCTTATGCGCTTTTCATCGATCCGCCGCTCGGGCGTATCGGGATGACGGAGGCCGAGGTGCGGTCCAGCGGCCGTCCGGCGCTGGTCGGCGTCATGCCAATGACGCGCGTGGGACGTGCGCGGGAGCGCGGCGAAACTCAGGGCTTCATGAAGGTGCTGGTGGACGCGCAGAGCGAACGGATCCTCGGGGCGTCGCTGCTCTGTATCGAGGGCGACGAGATCGTGCATTCGCTGCTCGACCTGATGTACAGCGGCGCCTCCTACAAGGTGATCCAGCGGGCGGTGCACATTCATCCGACGGTCACCGAGCTGATCCCGACGCTGCTTGGAAACCTGACGCCGCTCGGAGAGCCGGCATGATCGCCGGTATCGGCCTTCGCGCGGAGCATTTTGCCGAGTTCACGCGAACGCGGCCGCCGGTGCGCTTCATCGAGGCGCACAGCGAGAACTACTTCGGCCGCGGCGGCAAGCCCCTGCACTACCTGCTGCGGGTGCGCCGCGACTATCCGTTGAGCCTGCACGGCGTTGGCCTGTCCATCGGCTCGGCCGACCCGTTAAGCCCGGCGCACCTGAAGCGATTGGGTGAATTGATCGGCACCCTGGAGCCGCACTGGGTGTCGGACCACTTGTGCTGGAGCTCGGTCGATGGCGAATATGCGAACGATCTGCTGCCCTTGCCCTGCACCGAAGCAACGCTGGACCACGTCGTCGGCCGCGTAATGCAGGTGCAGGAACGGCTGCGGCGCCCGATCCTGCTGGAAAACGTGTCCAGCTACTTCGAGTTTGCGCACTCGTCGATTCCCGAGTGGGAGTTCGTCTCCGAGGTCGCCAGGCGCAGCGGCTGCGGCATCCTGTTGGACGTCAACAACGTTTACGTCAGCGCCTTCAACCACGGGTTCGACGCCTCCAAGTACCTGCGAGCGATCCCGCCGGCGGCCGTCAAGGAAATCCACCTTGCCGGCTTCGCTCGCCAAATGTTCGAGGACGGGGCCGAGATGCTGATCGACACGCACAGCGCTCCTGTCGCCGACGCCGTCTGGACGCTGTACCGCGAGGCCATGCAGCTTTTCGGCCCGGTTCCGACCTTGATCGAGTGGGACGCGGACCTGCCGCCGCTGCCGGTGCTGGTGGCGCAAGCGCACAAGGCCGATGCCATCGTGCAGGCGATCTATGCCCGCGCTGCGTGAGGTGCAGAGCAGCCTGATGCACGCGCTGATGCGACGCAGCGACGGCAGCGCGGCGCAAGCGCTGCTGCGGCCCCGCACCGTTCCCTCGACGCAACGCCGGCTCCAGATCTACCGCAACAATCTGTTCGAAACCCGCATCGCGGCCATCGGTGCCGTATACCCGGTCGTCGCGCGCCTGGTCGGGACCGATTTCATCCGGTGTGCGGCCAAAGCCTACAGTCAGCTGGTCCACATGCGATGCGGCGACCTGCATGAATTCGGCGACCGC
>WNGJ01000679.1_pt1 | contig 31852 bp, 30 predicted proteins | sample 5400611 | NCBI WGS metagenome assembly WNGJ01 (sample SAMN13153375, study PRJNA577476) | soil metagenome | isolation source: 40 cm soil or saprolite under Garry oak tree replicate 1 | place: USA:California | collected 2016-06-15
CGGGTCGTGGTGCACGCGACGACCTCTGCCGCCGACGAAGGCCAGGACGACGAGCAGCGCGAACGCGAACAACAAGGCGGCCACCGCGACCGCGATCGACACCCCGGCGTTGTCGCGAGCCAGGTGCACAAGCTCCACCTGCAGGTTGTTGTAGAGGAGGTTGTTGGCGATCGTGTACTCACCCAGCACCAGCGCCACGGAGAGCAGCGTCGCGTTGAGGATCGCGTTCGAGATGTTCGGAACGATCACGCGCCACATCACGGTGAACCAGCTGGCGCCGAGGCTGCGGGCGGCCTCGGTCAGCGTCTTGACGTCGATGGCGCCGAGCCCCGCATCGATGGCCCGGTAGCAATAAGGAAGAACCAGCACCACGTACGCCAGCGAGAGGGTCAGGATCGAGTCGCTGAAGTTGTTGTTCAGCCAGATGTACATCGGGAAGAGTCCCACCACGAGGACGATGGCAGGGATCGTCAGCGGCAGCAACGACATGAACTCGATGATCCGCGTGAGGCGCGGCAGCTTGAGGCGCACCCAGACCATCGTCGGCACGAGGAGCACGAGCATCACGACCGAGGTGATCACCGCCAGCTGCAGCGAGGCGACGATCGCGCCCGTGAGATCGGGATAAGAAGGTATTGCCTTCCAGTAGTCCAGCGTGCGCGAGCCGTCGTTGGCCCTGGTCGAGAACTCGACCATGGCCCCGAGCGGGACGAGGAAGAAGATCGCGGCGAGCGCGAAAACGACGTAGCGAAACACCTGCAGCTTGATCCAGCGCGTCCGCTGGATGCTCCGCGCCGCTACAGCCATCGCGCCGTCCTCCTTTGCAGGAGCGTGTACACGACCGTCACGACAGTAACGATGACAATCATCTCGATGGCGATCGCCTTGGCGAAGCCTGGCTCGTAAGCGCCGACCTCGCTGCTGAGCGCGCCCGCGATCTGCTGCGCCAGCACGGGCTGTCCCTGGCCGACCAGGGCGTTGGCCGTCGCGTAGGCAGAGAACGCGTTCGCGAACAGCAGCAGGACCGAGCCAAGGAAAGCCGGGAAGAGGAGCGGGCCGGCGACATGACGCCAGTAGTGCCATGTGTTGCCGCCGAGACTCTCTGCAGCTTCGCGCCACTGCGGCTTGATCCCGTCGAGCGCGGGAAGGAAGACGAGGACCATCAGCGGGATCTGGAAATAGAGGTACACCAGCTCGATGCCGGGGATCTCGAACAGCCAGAGATCCTGCTTGTAGAAGTCAAAACCGTGGGCCTGGGCGAAGAGGTAGACAAACCCCGCCGGTCCGATGGTGGCGATGAACGCGAACGCGAGCGTCACGCCTCCGAACTGGGCAAGGACCCCCGACGCCGAGACTGTGAGGCGCCGGAGGATGCCGTTCGGGCTTCCCGTGACGATCGCGTACGCGAGGAGGGCTCCGAAGACCGCGCCCAGGAGGGCGGTGATAGCCGATAGGACGGTGGTGTCGATGCTCGCCTTGACGACGTAGGAGCGCGACAGGTTGCGGAAGTTGTCGAGCGTGAAGGCATTGTTGGCGTCCAGAAACGCGCCGATCCCGATGATCACCGACGGCAGGATCAGAAAGAGGCCGACGTAGGTGAGGTAGGGGACCGCGCCGACCCAGTCGAGAGAAAGCCGCCGGCCGCCCAGCAATGGGCGGCCGACGTTGGTTGCTACAGCCGGACTTCCGGCTACTGTCAAGCGATCGCCGCGTCCCAGTGCGCGACGACGAAGTTCTTCGCCGCGGTGGACTGGGCGTCGCTCATGAACTGAGGCGTGCCGTTCACGGGAGGCAGCTTGGCCGCCGCCGCGGCGTCGATCTTTCCTGACTTCTGCATGGCCGCCTGGCGAACGGGGCGTGCGAGGCCGGCGAGCCACAGGTTCTGGCCCTCGTCCGAATAGAGGTACTCCTCCCACAGCCGCGCGGCGGCGGGGTGAGGTGCGTCCTTGCTGACGGCCTGCGCGTAGTAGCCGCCCAGGATCGCGTTGCTCGGCACGAAGACCTTCCACGTGGGGACGTCTTTGCCGTGCCCGGCGGAGAGGTAGTCCCAGTCGAAGACGACCGGGGTGGTCCCGTTCTTGACCGTGGCCGTGGTCGCCTGTGTCTTGGAGAAGTTGCCGGCTGCCTTCAGCCGCTTGAAGAAGTCGATGCCCTTGCTGACGTCGTCCAGGCTTCCGCCCTCGGCGAGGTTGGCCATCATGACGCCGTTCAACGCGGCGTTCGCCTGCTTCGGGTTGCCGTTCAGGGCCACCTTGCCCCTGAACTGGGAGCCGAACAGGTCGTCGATCGACTTGATCTCGGGCACCTTGCTCGAGTCGTAACCGATCGACATGAAGCCGCCGTAGTCCTGGATCCACAGCCCGGTCGACTCCTTCTGGCTGTCGAGGACGTCAGCCCACGTGGCGACCTTGTAGGGCGCAAAGAGGTTCGTGTTCGCAAGCGCAACGGCCATGCCCACGTCGACGACGTCAGGGCCGCGGCTCGTGCTGCCGAGCTGCTTGATCGCGTCCACCTCCTGCTGGCTGCTGCCGTCGGGGTTGTCGGAGGTGATGGTGATCCCGTACTTGGCGTGGAAGCCGTCAAGGATCGCCCCGTAGTTCGCCCAGTCGCGGGGCAGCGCGATCACGTTGAGCTTGCCCTCCGCCTGAGCCGCCTTCACGAGAGCGTCCATGCCACCGCAGTCCGCGGCGGACTTGGCGGTCTTCGCGCCGGTACAGCTGGCGGTGCCGCCGCCGCCAGTGGTGCCACATGCGGCGACAACGACCAGTGCCACCACGGCCAGGCCGAGATGGCGAGTCAAACTACCCAACTTCATTCGATCCCCTCCAATAAGGCCCGGCGCAGGCTAGGCAACCCAGATGAACAGAGCAATGATGGGTATTACCCGCCGATGTTGCAAGGACACAGTTACGCCGTGCCGTTGATTTCAGTTAGGCCGCGGTTAATGCTCGATGGGGGCTAGGTTTCAGGCCGCCTGCCGCGGTAGCCAAGCCGGCGCGACAGGTCGGCGGCTCCATCGCGGGTGAGCCGGTCCAGGTCGGGCCGGTTGCGAAGGCGATGCGATGGCCCTGAGACGTCGAGAGCCGCGACCACCTCGCCGTCGACCCCGAACACCGGGGCGGCGATCGCGTCCAGGCCGACCTCGAGCTCCTCATGCGTCCGCGCGACGCCTGTCTGTCGCGCCTCCTCCAGCTGTGCCTCGAGCGCCGCCCGGCCGGAGATCGTGTGCGGCGTCACTCGGTCGAGCGGCAGGCTAAGCAGCCGCTCCCGAATGCCTTCCGGACCGAACGCCGCGATCGCCTTCCCGCTTGCCGTGCAGTGGACTGGAGTGCGACGGCCAAGCCAGTTCACGCTGACGACGGAGGTCGACGCCGTCGCCTGCTCGATGGGGACGATGACGTCTCCCACCAGCACGTCGAGCGTGGCCGTCTCTCCCACCGCAGCTGCGAGCCGCTCGCATACCGGCCGCGCCAGGTAACGGAGGTCGAACTCCCCCGTGACGACGCTCGCCAGCTGAGGCAGGCGGCGCCCGAGGCGGTAGCGGGCGGTGCGCTGGTCACGTTCGACCAGCCCGTGGCGCTCGAGCGTGCCAAGCAGCCGAAGCGCGGTCGATCGGTGCACGCGGAGCTCACGGGCGATCTCCGCCCCGGTCCGGGATTCACCCTGGGCCAGGGCGTCGAGGATGGAGACGGCACGGTCGACCGACCGAACCCCGGTTTCGTTGCCCACAGCGCAACATTAACCGTTGCGCGCAACGTAATGGGGACGTACCATGCGCAGCACGGTGAGCCGAGAAGAAGAGATCCGCGCCGAGCTCTTCGACCACACCCTCAACGGCCACGCGCCCGAGGTCAAGGCGCTGACCGAGGAAGCCCTCGGCCTCGGCATGGACCCCATGAACATCCTGTTCAAGGCCCTGATCCCATCCCTCGAAGAGGTCGGCCGCCGCTTCGAGAAGGGCGACTTTTTCGTCCCCGAGATGCTCATCGCGGCACGCGCCATGCAGGGCGCGCTGGTGATCCTGCGGCCCCTGATCGCCGAGACCGGCGCCAAGCCGGTCGGCAAGTACGTCATCGGCACGGTCAAAGGCGATATCCACGACATCGGCAAGAACCTGTGCGTGATCATGCTCGAGGGTGCCGGGTTCGAGGTCTTCGACCTGGGCGTCAACACGCCGCCGGAGAAGTTCGTCGAGGCGGTCCAAAAGCATGAGCCGGACGTGGTCGGCTTTTCCGCGTTCCTCACGACGACGATGCCGATGTTCAAGGCCAACATCGACGCCCTGACCAAGGCGGGGCTGCGCGACAAGGTGCACATCGCGGTCGGAGGCGCGCCCGTCACTCAGGATTACGCCAAGCACGTCGGCGCCGACAGCTACGCGCCCGACGCCTCGATGGCGACGCGGATGGCCAAGGAGCTGGTCGGCGATCGCAGCGGTCCTTCGCAGGGGGCGCAGGCGCTGGAGCAGGCCGTGATGAAGATCGACGAGACGCTCCGCAAGGGCTGATCCCTGATGGAAACGCGGGTCTCCTCGCGTGGGCGCGAGGTCGTCATCTCGGTGGACCGTCCTTTCGTGATCATCGGCGAGCGGATCAACCCGACCGGGCGCAAGATCCTCGCCGCGGAGATGAAGGAAGGCGTGATGGACCGCGTCCGCGCAGACGCGCAGGCGCAGGCCGCGGCGGGCGCGCAGATGCTCGACGTCAACGCAGGGATCCCCGCCATCGACGAGCCGGCTCTCCTCGTCGCGGCGATCCAGGCGGTCATGCAGGTGACCGACGTCCCGATCTGCATCGATTCGTCGATCATCGAAGCGCTCGAGGCCGGCCTGTCGGCCTACGAGGGGAAGGCCCTGGTCAACTCGGTGACGGCCGAGGAGGAGCGGATGGAGCGGATCCTCCCCCTGGTCAAGAAGCACGGCGCAGCGGTGATCGGCATGGCTAACGATGAGACCGGGATCTCGATGGTCCCCGAAGAACGCCTGGCGCTGGCCCGCCGCATCGTCGAGCGCGCCGCGGATCACGGCATCCCGCAGGAGGACGTGATCATCGACCCCATCGCGATGACCGTCGCAGCAGACCCCACGTGCGGCGTGATCACATTGCAGACGATGCGGCTGATCCGCGACGAGCTCGGCAACAACATGACGTGCGGCGCGTCCAATGTTTCGTTCGGCCTGCCCGACCGGGCGACGGTGAACGCTGCGTTCCTGCCGCTGGCGATGCACGCCGGCCTCACCTGCGCGATCACCAACCCGCTCGAGCCGCAGGTCCGGCGTGCGATCCTCGCGGGCGACCTGCTGCTCGGCCATGACGAGTACGCCATGCGCTGGATCTCCACGTACCGCGCGGATCTGGCGCTCAAGACGACCTCGTGATCCAGCGCAAGCTCGAGGTCACCTATCTGCCGTTCGATCGCACGACGCGCGTGCCCCCCGGCACGACCGTCTTCAGCGCCGCGCACTGGATCGGCCTGCCCATCGACTCCACCTGCGGCGGCCGCGGCACGTGCGGCAAATGCAAGGTCCGAGTAATCAAAGGCAGATCGGAGGGGGCCGGGAGCGCGCAGGGCGCACAGATCGAATCGTCATCGGCAGATCATCGCCAACTGCGGCCGCAGGAGATCGAGGACGGGTGGCGCCTGTCGTGCCAGGCCCGGATCCACGAAGACATGACCGTCGAGGTGCCACAACTGCTGCGCGTGCCGAAAGCGGCAACGATGGGGCTTGGCCGCCTCGTCATCCTGGACCCCAACGTCCGGAAGGTGTACTTCGAGCTCGGCGAGCCCACGATGGAAGACCAGCGGAGCGATATCGCACGCCTCAGGGACGCGCTGACCAAAGAAGGACTCGACATGGTCGTGGGCGTGTCGGTGCTCCGCACGCTGCCCCCGGTATTTCGCGAGGCGAACTTTCACGTCACGGCGGTGCTGGCGGGCGAGCAGCTGGTCGCGGTCGAACCGGGCGATACCACCGGTGAGTGCTACGGCGTCGCGTTCGACGTCGGGACCACGACCCTGGTCGGCACACTGATGAACCTGCGCACCGGGATGGCCGCGTCGGTCACCTCGACCCTCAACGGACAGGCGCCATTCGGCGCCGACGTCATCTCGCGGATCAGCCACGGCATGAACGGCCCAGATGCGATCCACGAGCTTCAGCACGCGGTCGTGTCGACGATGAACTCAGTGCTCGCGGAGCTCTACCGCGAAGCGAATGTGTCGCCCATGCAGACCTACGAGGCGGTCGTGGTCGGCAACGTCACGATGCTCCACCTCTTGCTCGGCATCGACCCCACCCCGCTCTCGATGTCGCCGTTCACGCCGGCTTTCATGGACGAGCTCACCGTCGACGCCGGCGAGGTCGGCCTGCACATCCACCCCCACGGCTACGTGCAGACGCTGCCGGCGCTCGGGGCCTACGTGGGGGCCGACATCGTGGCGGGCGTGCTGGCCACCGGCGTGGTGCGCGAGGACAGGCTGCGGGTCTTCGTCGACGTCGGCACCAACGGCGAGATCGTGCTTGGTAATGCGGAGCGCGCGCTGGCCACGGCCGCACCGGCGGGGCCCGCGTTCGAGGGCAGCCAGATCAAGTGCGGCATGCGTGCCACCGTCGGAGCGATCGAAGGCGTCCAGCTCGGCGAGCGGGTCGACCTGCAGATCATCGGCGGCGACGTCCCGGCCGAGGGCATCTGCGGCTCCGGCCTGGTCGACGCGGTCGCGCAGCTGCTGCTCGCCGGGCTGATGGACCATTCGGGCCGCCTCAAGACGCCGGGCGATGTGCCCGGCCACCCGCTGCGCGACCGGCTGATCGACATCGACGGGGTGCGTGCGTTCCTGCTCGCCGATGGCGTCTTTCTCACCCAGCGCGATATCCGCGAGCTGCAGTTCGCCAAGGGCTCGATCGCGACCGGGATCAAGGTCCTCATGGACATCCTCGGCGTCACCGCCGACGACCTCGATGAGGTGCTGCTCGGCGGTTCTTTCGGCTCCTACCTGAACCCGGAGAGCGCGAAGGTGATCGGGCTCGTGCCCCCGGTGGACGTCGATCGCATCATCGCCGTCGGCAACTCGGCCGGCGAGGGGGCCAAGATCGCGCTTCTGTCATACCGCGAGCGGCAGGTCGCGTTCGAGCTGCCGTCGCGCATCGAGTACGTCGAGCTGTCGGGGCGCTCGGACTTCAACGATTCCTTCATCTCGGTGCTGGGCTTCCCACACCTCGATTCTGCGGATAGTCCGGACGAAGCGCGCCTTTCGATCACGAAAACCCCCGATAGTCCGGACTATCCGCACACGGGGAGCACGTGAGGTGAGCGCGACGGCGCTGCTGATCTGCGGGGCCCTCGGCCGCGAGGTCAAAGAGATAGTCGACCGGCGCGGATGGGACGTCGACATCTATGGCGTGTCGGCGCTCCTGCACCTCTATCCGTCCCGCATCCTGGACGAGCTCCGCGAGAAGCTGCACCGGCTGCGCCCCGACCACGAAAGGCTCGTCGTCGTGTACGGAGAATGCGGCATGAACGGGCAGCTCGACGCGCTTCTCGAAGAGGTCGGAGCGACGCGACTGGCGGGACCACACTGCTACGAGATGTACGCCGGCGCCGATCGGTTCGCGGAGATCTCTGCCGAGCGGCCGGGAACGTTCTTCCTGACCGACTGGCTGGTCCGCAACTTCCACCGAGCCGTGATCAAGGGCCTCGGCCTTGACCGCGACCCGGAGCTGAAATCGATGGTGTTCGGCAATTACGAGGCGGTGCTCTACCTGCGCCAGGTGCCCAATCCGCGCCTCGCCGACAAGGCCCGCGACATCGCCGGCTACCTGGGTCTGCCGCTCGAGATCAACGACGTCGGATTGGGGGAACTCGAGGACCGCCTTGCCGAGCTCATCAACGCGTAGCGCAGTCCTGGTGTTGTTCGCATTTGCCGTGGCATGCGGAACATCCGCAGCCCCCGGTCCTGGCGGCGCTCCATCGCCAAGCCAGGCTGCACGCGGCCGTGACATCGACGGCACGATGCAGGCAGGGCCCTTCACCAGGTCGTTCGTCATTCATCTGCCCCCGGAGTCGTCCCTCATCAAACCTCCTCCTATCGTCATCGCGTTTCACGGGTACCCGATGACCGCAGGTCAGATGAGTCGGGTCACCCATCTATCGGCGGTCGCTGACCGCCACGGATTCGCCGTCGTGTTTCCTCAGGGGTACGGACAGAGTTGGGCCGTGCCCGGCGGAGCCACGCCCGCGCAGCAGGCCGGAGTCGACGATGTCGGCTTCGTAGGCGCTCTGCTCGACATGGTTGGCCGCACCTACGGTCTTGATACGTCGCGAGTCGTGGCCACAGGCATCTCCAACGGTGGCATCCTCACCGAGCTTCTTGGCTGCTCGCTCGCCGATCGGCTGATCGGGATCGTGCCGGTCGCCGGGCTGATGCGCCGAAACACAATGGCGGCCTGCTCTCCGAAAAGGCCAATTTCCGTGTTCGGAATACACGGAACGGGTGACCCGATTGCCGACTACCGTGGCGTGCCCGGCAACGACGGGTTCCTTTCCTTTACCGAGACACTCGCTTTCTGGGCGGGGGTCGACCGATGTTCCAAGACGGCGACCACCAGCAACCTGGCTGACTCTGCCCACGACAACACGTCTGTGACCGCGCTGAGCTATTCGAGTTGTGGATCTGGCGCGGAAGTCGGCGGGTACGCGGTGAACGGCGGCGGGCACGCCTGGCCTGGGGGTGAACCGATCGGGGGTGTCGACGAGATGGGCGTCACGAGCCGGCAATTCGACACCGGTGAGGTGATCTGGTCGTTTCTCGACCGGCATCACCGCGCCGCGAGCAACGGTTAGATGGCCAATTATCAGATCATGTCCTGGAAGCACATCCCTTCTCAGGTCAAGGCATGGGATGGCGACGCGGAGGTCAAGCGCATGCTCCCGGACTACTTCCAGGCGGCGATCGACGCGTATGCGATGAAGGACGGCTCCACGGAGATGGATGCGTACCTCGACGGGTGGAAGTGGGGGCCGGTTGAGGTGCGAGAGGGCACTCCTGACTCCGTCGTGAACCAGCTGATCGCAGAGCTCACCACGGCCAACCCGCGCTCGCGGCTGCTCAACCCGGAAGAGTCATGAGCCCCCGAATCCAATGAGTCTCGACATCCTCGAGCAGCTCGCGAACAGCCAGCAGCTGGTGACGGCGATGCTGAGGATCTCCGCCGAAGACTCCTCTGCCCGCGTCGGCGCGTGGAACCTGCGCGACATCGCCGCGCACCTTGCCGCGACGGAACGCGAGTGCTACGAACCGCGCATCCGGGCGATCGCGTCAGGCGAGAGTCCGAGCTTTGACACCTACACCAACGACGACACCGACTTCGGCGGGATTCAGCTCGAGAGCGCGCTCGAGGAATGGGGAGTTTCGCGCCAGAACCTCATCGGCTACGTGGGGACCCTGGACGCCCACCAGCGCGGCCTGACGGGCCACCACTCGAAGTACGGGGACCTGACTGTCGATCGGTACCTCCAGATCGCGCTCGAACACGACCGGAATCATTTGCGCGGCCTGGAGCGCCTGGCCGGCCGGCCGACGCGCTGACCTCGCGCACGAGCCTGCGTACCTCGTCAATCCGCGAGTCCTCGGAGCTGCCGACAAGGTTCACCTCGACGAGCATCGCCGCGGTCGCGACCGCGGCGCGCGCGAGAATCGATGCCGCGACCGAGTCGGCCATCAGGTTGCGATTGCCGTTCTTTTCGAGCATGCGGGCCAGCTCCACGACGGTCGCGCCCGCGCGGGCAATCTCGAGTGGAGTGTCGATCGTCTTCTGACGCGCGCTCTCAACATCGGCGCCCGATCGCTGGGCCGCGACAAACTCCAGGAAGGAGACGGAATCGAGCTCGATGAGCTCCTCCGCTCTCAGCCGCAGGTCTTCAGCCCGCTGATGGGCCGACTCGGCGCCCGTCCACTTGTCCGATCGGAGGGCGACCTTCTGCAGCAGCGCGGCAGACGCCGCCACCACAGCCGCGGCGGCCGACCCGCTGGCGGGCGCCGGTGCGTCCGACGCGATCTTCCCCAGCAGATATCCGAGGCGCTGACGCGCCCTCGACTGGCGATTCGCGAGTCGCGCAGGGTGCGACTCAGGGGGAGTCGCCAAGCTCTCCCTTGCGCCTGACCATGAATTCCTTCAGCTGCTCGTCAACCCCGTCGTCGATACCCGGGTCGGGATATTCGGCGAGGAGCTGCTTCCAGCGCTCCGCCGCCACCACGTCCGCGGTGCGCGAGCCGAAGCGCTGCCAGCGGTCGAAGTTCTCGGTCGAAGAGATCCACGGCCGGTAGAAGCCAGTCCGGTAGTGGCGCATGGTGTGCTCGGCGCCGAGGAAGTGGCCACCCGGCCCGACCTCGCGCAGGGCGTCCATCGCGAGACCTTCGTCGTCGACCGGCAAACCGTGGCCGAGGATCCACTCGAACATCCGCAGCTGCTCGACGTCGATGGCGAACTTCTCATAGGACGCGAGGAGCGCACTCTCCAACCATCCCGCCGCGTGGAGAACGAAGTTGACGCGGCCGAGGATCGTCGGCCACATGCACATCATCGATTCGTAGGCAGCTTGTGCGTCGGGTGCTTTCGACGACGTCAGTGCGCCGCCGCCTCGAAATGGAAGGTTGTAGTGACGCGCCATCTGCGCGCTGGCCAGGATGCCCATCGCCGACTCGGGCGTGCCGAACGCCGGGCTGCCCGATTGCATATCCGTGTTGGTCAGGAAGGAGCCGTACACGCTCGGTGTCCCGGGGCGGATGAGCTGCACGAGGGCGATCCCGGCCAGCGCCTCCGCCGTCTGCTGCGCGAGCGTGCCGGCCAGGCCCATCGGGGACATCGCCCCCGCCATCAGGAAGGGCGTCACGATCACGGGCTGTCCGGCATCGGAGTACTCGAGCAGGGCGCCCAGCATGCGGTCGTCGTAGCGCAAAGGGCTGTTGACGTTGATCAGGCTGATCACGGCCGGCGTCTTTTCGATGCTCTCACGACCGCCGAAGACGATCGACGCCATCTCGATCGTGTCGCGCGCGTTCTCGGAGGAAATCACGCTGCCCATGAAAGGTTTGTCGGTCCAGCGGAGATGCGAATACACCATGTCGAGGTGCCGCGTGCCGAGCGGAAGGTCCTCCGGCTCGACCGTGGTTCCGCCGGCGCAGTGGATCTGGTCCACCGCCTGTGACATCTTGTCGAAGTTCGAGAAGTCCTCGATCGTCGCACCACGCCGGCCGCGCTCGAGGTCGGTCACGAAAGGCGGCCCGTAAACCGGCGCGGTGACGACGTTGTCTCCGCCCAGGACCACAGACCGCGAGGGGTTCCGCGCCTGCAGCTCGAAGGTGGCCGGCGTCTTGGCCACCTGCTCCAGGACAAATGCCCGCTCAAAACGCACCCGGTTCTCCTCGACCCTCATGCCGGCTTTCTGGAACAGCTCCCTGGCCCGCTCGTGGAGGAAGTCGACACCGATCTCCTCGAGGATGGTCATCGCCTGCTCGTGGATCACGTTGACCTCGTCGCCGGTGAGCTGGTCGTAGGGCTTGAGCCGGTTCTTCCACACAGCGCTCGAAGTCTTGCACGTCCCCTCTCCCGGCAGGGGCCGGGCGCGCGAAGGGCGCATCTCAGGCGACGAGCGCGCGCAGGGCGCTCTTCGAGACGGGGCAGGGTGAGGGGCGTGGAGCGGCACTTTTCGCGCGGTGTGGTAACGTAGGCCGTGCCCGTTGGGGCGCTAGGTCCCGCCTGGGACCCCACTGAATCCTGACTTGACCCCAATCACATGTCTCCTCCGTACCAACCTCAGGCCTCGCCTGGTATGAGCACGCCCATACCCGGCGACGTCCTGCCTCTCTGGAACCCGGACATCCCGGGCGAGGAGATCCAGACCGGACGCCTTGGCATCCGGGTCCGTCCCGGCACGCCTGCCGCGGCCAAGGTGCTCGCCCTGGAGGCCCACGGCGGCGCCGAGCTGCTGCGCCAGGTGCTCCAGGAGCAGAAGCTCATCGACGGCACCTACAACGTCATCAAGCCAGAGAAACCCCTCGAGTTCATCGGCCAGGTCAGCTCGACCCTGCTGACCGGCAAGCTGGGCCGGACCCCCATGGGGCTCGCCCTGGAGATCAGCGACTGGCAGGAGCTCGAAGGGGCCTACGAGATGGAGAAGAACCGGCTCCGGCTCGGCTACCAGGAGCTCCACATCGTCAAGGAGTGGGACGGCGATCTCGAAGGCTTCACCGCGATCGGCCTGCGCGAGCAGGCCAAAGCGCACCCGATGCTCGACTCGACGATGCGCTTCATCGAGCACCTGCGCGACTTTCGGGAGAAGCTCGCCGAGGCTGCCGTCCGCCGCTACGAGGCAACCGAGCAGTGGATCGAGTGCCCGAAGTGCGAGACCGAGGTTCCGACCTCGAACGGCATCCACTGTCCCAACTGTGGCGAGGACATGCGCGGCGGCGAGTACGTGCGGGCCATCCTCCACCTCGCCGACGACGCGGACGGGCGGATCTATCGCGGCATCGACTCGCTGACAGTCCGGTCCGCAGGCTTCCCCGAGTACCGGGGCATGTCGCTCGACCGCATCCAGGGCTCGAACCTTTGGGTGAGCTTCCGGCGCTACGACCCTCTCCCGGACGAAGGCATCGTGCTGCCGACGGCCAGCGTCGAAATGTTCGAGGCCCAGCGCTCGGTGATTCGCCAGCTGCAGATCGGCAGCCCGAGAACAGGAGCGCTCGCCGCCGAGCTGGCGGACCCCGGCTGGCTGGGCACCCCGCCACGGGTGCCGCTGGACGGCAAGAAGGCGCACCACCTGCCCGACCCCAACGAGGAGCAGGCGGAGGCGGTGTCGCGCGTGATGGGCATGCGACCGGGTCAGCTGTATTTGATCCAGGGACCGCCCGGGACCGGCAAGACAACCGCCATCGTGGAGTCGATCCGACGCATCCTCGGCCGCAACCCCAACGCCTCGATTCTCATGTCCTCGCACTCCAACGACGCCGTGGACACCGGCCAGGAGCGCCTGCTCGGCTTTTCCCACGTGCGGCAGGCCCGGATTGCGGAACCCGGCAAGGTGCCGCGCCGGCTCCGTCCCACGCTCGTTGAGAGCGATGACCTGGAGCCGTACAACCTCGTCGCCGGGACGTGCAACCGGCTGACCATCGATTCGCGATTGCGCTTCAAGGTCTTCGACTGGCTGATCCTCGACGAGGCCAACAAGGTGCGCGCCAACGAGGCGCTCGCACTGATGCCCCTGGCCAAGCGGTGGGTCATGATCGGCGACCTCAATCAGCTACCACCGGTGATGGAGGAGGCGGCTTCGACTTTCAAGATCGAGCAGCCGCTGGACGAGGTGGTCCGCGACGACAGCTTTTACGGCTGGGTCTGGGACAAGGTCCCCGCCGGCTCGAAGATCATGCTGCCGCGGCAGTACCGCATGCGCGAGCCTATCGGCCGCGTTGTCTCGGACCTCTTCTACGGTGGCAAGCTGATCCACGAAGCGCCGCACCCCCGAATGCCGCTGCCGTGGCCCTTCGACCGCGAGCTGGTGTGGGTCGACACCGGCGCGCAGGATGAGTACCGCGATGCGCAGCGCTCGGTCGCCAACGAGTTCGAGGTCGCGCTCTGCAAGGACATCACGTCGATCATCCGCCGCCGCGTGCGAAAGGCGCACCTTGCGGTAATCGCGATGTACAACTCGCAGGTCAACCGGCTGCAGGGAGCGCTCAAAGGAATCGTCCCACCCGACGATATCGAGTCGGTCGACGCGTTCGAAGGCCGCGAGTCGGACGGCGTGATCCTCTCCCTGGTGCGCTCCAACGACCGCGCCGCGATCGGCTTCCTCAACGACCCAAACCGGGTCAACGTGGCGATCTCGCGAGCGAAGAAGCTGCTCGTCATCGTGGGCGACTCGAAGACGGTCATCGGCGGGGCTCCCGAGCTGTTCGGGCCTCTGTTCGAGCACTGCAAAGAAGAGGGGCTCGTCGCCGGAGTGGGAGCCGTGGTCACCGCCTGCCAGCGCGTGGGCATCCGCTCCCAGGTGCAGCGGCTGTCGCGCCCGCACCGGGGCGACCGCCGGACACGGCGGCGCCGGCGTGGCCCTCGGGCGCAAACAGAGGGCGCGACCAATGGCGACGTGGCGATCTCACCCAACGGGTCGGAACCCCTGCCCGCGAACTCCGAACTGCCCTCCAACGGCACGCCCGAAGGCACCCCGGAACCTGCCTCGATGGAGTCGTCTAAAGAGCCCGAATAGCTGAACCTACCTTTAAGCTTTCGGCGGATTGAGCGATCAGTGCGTCTTTTGCGAGATCGTCCGGGGCTCCTCCCCGGTCAGCTGGACCTACCAGGACGACATCGTGGTGGCCTTCATGGACGTCCAGCCGATCACATACGGGCACATGCTCGTCGTGCCTCGCGAGCACGCGGTCTTGATGACCGACATCAACGAGACGGCCGCCATGCGGACGTTCTGGATCGCCCGCAAGCTGGCCGAGGTCGCGCGCCACGCGCTAGGCGCTAGTGGTGTGAACTTGCTCGTGATGGACGGCGAGGCCGCGTACCAGGACGTCCCCCACTTCCACGTCCATGTCATCCCGCGCTATCCGCAAGACGGCTTCGGGCTGACCTTCCCGCAGACCTACGAGCATCCGCCCGCCCGCGCCCAGCTCGACGCGGTGGCGGCGATGCTGCGCGCGGCCGGAATCCCGGCGTCTAAGGCGTGATCGTCACCTTCAGCGAATAGAGCGCGATATACATCGGGCACGCCATGCCGGGCGTGCAGAGCGGAGAGGCGGTCGCTGTGACGTCGACGACACCCGGCCTGGTTGCTTGGAAGGCAGCCAGGGTGACCCCTCGCGCGGCGGTCGCCGCGGGATCGACCACCGGAGCGAGGGTGGACCTGTCGCTGGACACCGGGTGCGTCCAGTTGCTCATCCCGTTGGGCGCGTGCAGCACGACCTCGAGCCTCTGACCGGCCCGCATCGTGATCGCATGGTCCGTGTCGGTCGCCGTGACGTCCACGCGCTGGCCCGAGCTTGGCGTCGGAACCGGGCTCGGGTTCGACCCGCTCCCGATCCCTGTTGCGCCGCAGGCAACGGAAAGCAGCGCGATGGTGGCAACAAGTAAGAATTTCCGCATCTGAGTAGCCAAACGCCCGCCCCGTCGTTGGGTAACACCGTGACGCTACGATCGCGGCTTCGCATGCGCAAACCGCTGGTCGCGCTCGCCGCTCTGATCCTGGCCGCATGCAGCAACTCCGGTGCTGCCTCGGACCACTCGCCCTCGCCGGTGGGCGGCGGCACGGCCGGGGGCTTGATCGCGTACGCAGCGGCGAGCGGCGTGGGCGTCCTCGATCCCTCGAGCGGGAAATCGACGGTCGTGGCGCCGCTGCCCGCGGGGGGCGCCTTCCGGGTCGCCGGGCCGGTGTGGGGCCCAGCAGCAGGTCTCGATCATCCTGTCCTGTACTTCACGGTCCACGATGACCGGCCTCCGGAACGGCGTACCACCGCGGGTGTCGTCCCCTACGACTGGCTGTTTCGGGTCGACCCGTTCACCGGCGCCACCGATCCACTCGCCGCGTCCATGGACACGATGAGCGAAGGCCCGATCGGCCTGGTCGCCAACTCGCATTACCTCGGCATGAGCGTTGGCTGCTGCTCGACGTATGAAGTGGATGCGCTCGACCTGACAAAACCCGCGGGACCGCTGAAGGTCCTGGCGAGGCCGCCGGCTCAAACGGCGTTCTTCACGGAGGGCGCCGCACCTGGGGGCTCAGGCTTGCTCGCTGTCCGCGCGTTCGGCACGGGCGCGTGGTACTGGCTCAACGCCGACGCCGGCGTCGTCAACCCGTTTCCGCTCAAGCTCGGACCGGACGATGGCCCGATCGCGATCAGCCCCGACGGGACGATGGTCGCGGTCGCCAACATCGACCACGGCGCCGTCATCGAACCCATCAACAGCGCGTTGCCGCTTGGGTCGCCAAGCGTCAGCGCAGCCGGTACCTCGACACCGTCTTCCACGCCGAGCCCAGCGCCCTCAGGCGTCAAACACGTGAACTCGAAGCTGCTGCACCCCGACGGGCTCGCGTGGAGCCCGGATGGCTCGCAGCTTGCGCTCGCGGTTAGCGGCGAGGTTCAGCTGTACAAGGCCTCCGCGCCCGACGGCCCGCCCGCCACTCGCTACCTCACAGGTGGAGGTGTCGTCGGGGTCTCCTGGTCGGGCCCGATCAGCGGCGAGACCTTCGGGTCGGTCAAGGCGGGCCAGGGTCCCCAGGCGACGGTGGACGCGCTGCTCGCGTCGACCAAGCTGCCGGCCCAGGCCGACACGCCCGCGAACCGGCCTCTGACGAAGATCTACCTGTGGCAGTTCGACTCGTCGAAGAGCTCGCCGATCGCATCGATCTCCGATGTGCAGGAAGCCACCCTCGCGAAGTACCCGCCGATGAACGCCGCCGTCGTGTTTCATCACTGGGCCGCGACGGACACCTGGGCGCTCCTGGGCGGTTGCTATCGGTATCGGGTGGTCATAGCAGGAAGCGTTGCCCCGACTGCCTTCACGTTTGGCCTCACGAGCAACGCGCTCTGCTCCGCGAAACCGACGACGACCGTGAGCCCTTCGCCCTCCTAGCATCAGCGGAGTGCCGCGACCCCGAATTCCGACGCGGATCCGCGGCATCGGCGGCCGGAGCCAAGGAAAGGGTGGCGCGGCTAGGAGCGCATCCTTGATGCGTGACGACGCAGCGCCGGGCCCCTTGACGCCGGCTTCAGCGCCCACACCGGGGCCCCCACGAAATCGACAGATTTCTGGGGGTGGTTCGGCGCCCGGCCGCCGAGGTCGTGCAGACGCGAGGAATTGCGGGGGCGCGACACTCCAATGAGCCTCGACTTCCTGGCGGGCCACGCCGAATCTCAGCCCGACAAGACGGCGGTAATCTGCGGCCAGCGCGAGGTCGACTTCGCGACGCTGAGCAAGCGGGCAAGTCGCGTCGCCAATGCGTTCACGGCGCTCGGATGCCGCGAGGGTGATCGGGTCGCGTGGATGTCTTTCAACTCGATCGAAGGCGCCGAGATCGCCAACGGCCTCCGCCGAGCCGGCCTGGTCATCGTGCCGGTGAACTACCGGCTGCGTGGTAAGGAAATCGCGTACGTGCTCAACGATTCGGGAGCCAGGGTCGCAGCCGCGGGGCCTGTCCACGTCGAGGTGATGGCGGCCGCATTTCCCGATGTCGAGCACGCGGTGCGTTTCGTGGCGGTGGGCGAGACGGTCCCCGACGGGTGGCTTTCCTACCGCCGACTCATCGACCAGGCCGCAGAGAACTTTGCCTCGGTGAGCGAGGGCCTTGGCGCCTCGATGATCTACACGTCGGGCACGACGGGCAGCCCGAAGGGCGCTTGGCGGCCGAATGGCGTGGACATCGCCAACGTGCTGCAGGTCATCTCGACGTTTGAGCTCGGGCAGTCGGACGTCCACCTAGTCTGCGGCCCTGGCTACCACAGCGGTGTCGCGTTCTTCTCCGCGCTGCATCAGGTCCTGGGTTCGACCGTGGTGCTGCAGCCGAAGTTCGAGGCCGAGCACGCGCTGGATGAGATCGAGCGCCGTCGCGTCACAACCACCTTTCTGGCTCCAACTCTCCTTCAGCGACTGGTCGACGCCCAGCAATCGCGTCCGCGCGACACCGCGTCGCTGCGAGCGGTGATCCTCGGGGCGGCGCCGTGTCCGTACGCCTTGAAAGTGCGCGCGCACGAGGTGTTCGGGCCTGTCCTGTGGGAGTTCTACGGAGCGACGGAGACCGGCATCAACACAGTGCTGCGGCCGGAGGACCAGCTGCGCAAGCCCGGGTCCTGCGGGACGGCCCTGCCTGGCCAGGAGATCCGCCTTGTGCGGGGAGACGGTACCGAGGCAGCGGTTGGCGAGCCTGGCGAGTTGATGGTGCGCAGCAGCTGGCTGGCCGAATACTTCAACCGGCCGGACGCGACTCGCGGCAGCCTGCACGCTGGATTCTTCTCGGTCGGCGACATCGCGTATCGCGACGAGGAGGGCTATTTCTACATCTGTGACCGCCGCATCGACATGATCGTCTCGGGCGGCGTCAACGTCTACCCGGCGGAGATCGAAGCGGTGCTCCACGCTCATCCGGCCGTGATGGACGCGGCCGTCATCGGTGTCCCCGACGACCAGTGGGGCGAGTCGGTGAAAGCCGTTGTGCGGCTGCGCGAGGGGATGGAGGTCTCCGCGGATACGCTCATCGCCTTCTGCGGCGAGCGCCTGGCCGGTTACAAGAAGCCGCGGTCGATCGACTTCATCGAAGAGCTCCCCCGCGATGCGGCGGGCAAGCTCCTGAAGCGCAAGCTTCGCGAACCGTACTGGGCGGACGCCGGCCGCACCATTTGAGCGGGTTAGTCCCCGCGACTGCCGGCGGGTTTCTACTGGCTCAGGAGCGGTAGCACGTACTCCAGCGAGCGGCTGATCCGGCCCAGCGGCCTATCTTCCGCGGTGGGCAGTCGGGTTTCCTGCTCGAGGGTGTACCAGGCTCGGTAGCCGGCCGTGCGCAGGGCGTCGACGACCCGTTCGACCTTCGCGCCGCCCTCGCCGACGGGCTTGTACATTCCGCGCGCGATTGCTTCTTTGTAATCGAGCGTTCCCTCGCGCACCCGCTGCGCGAGGTTCGTGTCGACGTCATTCAGGTGCACGTGCTGGATGCGGCCGGCCGCGAGCTCGACTACTTCTACCGGGTCCGCACCCGCGATCACGAGATGCGCGATGTCGAGGCAAACACCGGCCTCTGAACCGACCAGCAGACGCTCGATCTCCTCGGGGCCCTGGATGGTGCTGCCGAAACGCGGCTGCACGGCAAGCTTCAGCCGGTGGCGCGCGCAAACGTGCTCGACCGATCCGACAAGGTGAAGAAGGTGAGCCCATTCGGCGTTCGAAAGCGCCGGTGCGCGAGCCGCGGTCGGAGACCGCTCCGGGATGGCCGACAGGACCAGCGTGTCCGCGCCGATCGCCGCGAGCCAGTGCGCGTGGCCATCGATGTGCGCGAGCTCCGGTCCGCGGATCGCGTGATGGTGAAGGATGGCGTGCACCTGGCCGGCCACGACCTGCACGTGGTGGCGGCGCAGGAGCGACTTGGCCTGGTCGCTGCGATCCGGCAAAAACCGCGGAGGACCCGCGGTGATCGCGCCTTCGCCGACGGCGACCGCCTCGGAGAGGACGCGCTCAGCGTTGATCTGGTGACCCCATTCGGTGTCCTCGCTCACGCCCCAGCACGCCGGCGAGAGCGCAAGCCGGTGCACGGGACGGCTGCGGCGACTGCCGAATCCACCCCTTCCCCCAACCCGGGCAATCAACGTCCAGAGATTAACCTTCTAGACGGGCCATGCCTGTGACCATTTCCGACCTCAACCTGCGTCCCGCAACGCTCGACGACGCATCGCTTGTGGCCGACCTCGACACCTTGCGCGATCCTGAGGATGCCACCGATCCGGTCCGGCTCCAGCACTGGTGGCGCATGGCGGATGAGCTCGAGAAGGGCATCCGTCGATTGGCGGTGCGCGATGGGGCAGCGATCGCAAGGCTCAGCGCCGTACACGAGCTGTGGGAAGGTGAGGAAGAGAGGTACGGCACGATCCGGGTCGCGCTGCGGGACGACGTCTGGAGCGATGAGCTTTATGCGCAGCTCGTGAAATTAGGAGAGGACTGGCTCAGAGGCGAGACCGCAGCGACCGCCGTCGTCCGCATCCGCGAAGACTTCGTCCGTGAGCTGGCGGTGCTGGAACGACTCGGCTATCGAGAAGACAGGCGCTCGAGAGTCTCGGAGCTCGACCTCGTGGGTCGCCGATCACAGATCCTGGCAGGGCGCGACGAGAGTCGCCGGCGGATGCAGGATCAGGGGGTGGACCTTCTTGTGGTCAGCGAGGATGCCGATGCGGAGAAGTTCCGCAAGTTGTACGCGATGACGAACGAGTCGGAGAAAGACATCCCGACCACCGTCCCCTGGCGCGTCCTCAGCTTCGACGAGTGGATGAAATTCTGGTTTGAGAATCCGGCCGTCCGCCAGGACCGTTTCTGGGTCGCCCGCGACGGCGACGCGGTGGTCGGCTGCTCAGTCCTCGACTATCCAATCGTCAGGGGTGTGCCATGGACTATCTACACGGGCACGTCGCGAGCCGTCCGCGGCCGTGGCATCGCCGGCGCGCTGAAGTACGAGTCGATGGGACAGGCGATCGAGGCTGGGTTCAAGCGGGTGCGCACGAACAACGACGCCGACAACCCCCCGATCCTCCACATCAACGAGCAGATGGGCTACAGGCTCGTCTCCGCGATCATCGAGCTGCACCGAGGACTGGGCGCGAGCCGCTCCGCCGGCTTCGCCGGCACCTCCCCATGAATGGGGAGGAGCTGCACTACGGCGTTACAGCGCTGCCTGAGCTCTACAGAGAATGGTCGGCGACCGGGATGGTAGCCAACATCGGGACCCGGATCGTCGAGGTCGCCTACGGCAAGCTCGTGCTCGAGGCCAACATGACGGCCGAGGCGCACGGGTTTCCGACATCGCGCGGCCCGATCGTTCATGGCGGAGCGATCGCCACCATCGCGGACGAGGCCCTGGCTTCAGTCGCCTTCACCCACGCCGAGGAAGGCGAGACAACCGTGACGGCCGACCTCAAGGTGGACTTCCTGCGGCCGGCAAAGCCTGGCCGCCTCATCGCGCGAGCCACACTGCGGCATCGCACCAAGCGGCTGGCGTTCTGCGAGACGACCGTGGAGCAGGGCGATGGAAATATCGTCGCCGAGGCAAGGGCGGTAATCGCTTACGTCAAGGCCTGAGCGCCGTCCGCGAGGGGCGGCAGCGCAACCATCCGCCAGTGGATGCCTGCGTCGTCGGTCGACTCGAGGAACGGCCGGGCCTGGGCCGCCGCGGCAAACCATGCGTTGGCGCGGTCCAGCACTTGCAACGAGCCGGGCAGAGGCTCGACGACGCCGATGTTGGTCGGGTCGGTCCAGCTGAGACCACCATTGGCGCTTCTCGACCACGAGCCGGCGCCCACCCACCACCAGTTCGCGGCGTCGAAGTAGCCGATCGCGCCGGCGGCTGAGGGCGGCTGGATCGAAGCCCAGCTTGCGCCGTTGTCCAGGGTGCTCAGGACCGTCTCGTTCGGTGCCTGCGCGCCGGGCTTGCCCCCGATCGACAGCCGGTCGAGGACGGTCGTGTAGGTGTAGGTGTCGGGCTTGCCGCCGTCGAACACGCGAACCGTCAGCGGCGGGAAGGCTCTGATCGACCCGCCGATGCCGCTTCGCCCCCTGACCGGCGGAAAGTACACGACCGAGGCCAGCGCTCCGCCCCCGCCCGTCGGCTGCACGCCGACGAAAAACTGTCCCGCATGAGGCCAGCCGCCGCGCGGCGCGGGGAGCGGCACGCGCGTCCAGGTACTGCCGAAGTCGTCGGTCTTGTAGGCGGCGGGCGCCGGCCCAGAGCTTGCCAGCCACCCGGTCGTGAGAAACGAGAAGTGGACCTGGTAGGCCTGTTCGGGAGCCGGCACCGGCGCGCCCAGGTCGGTCCAGCTCGACCCACCGTCCTGGGTCCGATAGAGGCGCGACGGCGATGTGGTCGCCTCGTCCGCCGTGCGGGCGAGCATGAAGCCGTGATCATCGTCGACGAATGACCACGAGAGAACAGAAGCGCCGGCGCTCAGTGCCGGCAGCGACCGCCATGACGCTCCGCCGTCTGAGGTTCGGTACAGGACTGGCGCGCCGCCCAGCAGCGCGAAGACGCCCAGGAGTGGATCGAAGAACTTGACGTACTGCGCGTGCCCGTTGCCGGCGACGGACATCTGACGCGTCCACGTCTCGCCGCCGTCGCTAGTGTGCAGCACCGCTATGTTGCCCGACTGAAACTGCGCCGCCACCCATCCGGTGAGGGGGTTCACGAAGTCGACCGCGCTCACCGTGTAGTGGCTCTGCAGCGCGCCAGCGGGAGCCACCCCGGGCAGCGACGGATGCAGATAGACAACTCCGGTGGAGGCGATCGCGATGAACGCGACGGCCATCAACGCTATGGCGCGTCGAGCCCGTGCGCGCGAGGAGATGGAATCGAGGTCCGCGTCCATGACGAGCCTCTGGTCAGCTTAGCCGGGCTTGGGCAGGTTGGCGTAAGCCCAGGGGACGCCGCCGTCGGAGGTGACGGCGAGGCCGGTGGCGGGCATGGTCTACCCGCATCCGCGCTTCGTCAGCGCACCGGCGGCCAAGCTAACGAGCCTTACGTCGGCTTCGGCACGTTGACGGTCTTCCAGTGCAGACCGCCGTCCGAGGTCATGGCGAGCGCGCTGTCCATCGACTTCGCCGTCCCGACCATGGCCCACCACGCGTGGGTCGCATCGATGGCGCGCGCCTCCAGGTATCTCCAGTCGTACGGCAGGCCCTCGACCTCGATTCGGCCCCAGGTCGCACCAGCGTCGGCAGTCTTGTACACGAAGCCCGATCGCATTGCGATCCAGTGCGTCGCGTCGACAAATGACAGGTCGGCGAAGGTGGAGAGGGCAGGCGGCGGGCGCAGGGCTTGCCACGACTTGCCCAGGTCGTCGGAGGAAAACGCCCCCAGCAGCGCTGATTCATCGTTCACGAGCACGACCACCTGACCGCCGGGAGCCACCGCGACTCTAGTCAGGTAATGGGTGCCGTTCGGCGCTGAAGGAAATGGAATCGCGAAGGCACGCCAGGTCGCCGCTCCGTCAAGGGTTTGATAGACAAGCGGCGACTCGAGGTTGCCGGCACCCAGCCAACCTTCGCCGGTGTCGCGGAAGTTGGTCGAGACGGTCTCACCGTACGGGTCGAGAAAGGCGGATGGCGGCAGGTTCGCCACCGGCGTCCACGTCGTGCCGCCGTCCACGGTTGCGTACCCGTGCTCCGCGAATCCGAGAGACCAACCACGCATCGGGCTTGCGAACGTGAAGAACCGTCCCGGTGGATCGATCTGCTCCCAGTGCGCTCCTGCGTCGGCGGTCCGGTAAAGGATGCCGGCATAGGCAAAGCCGTGGTGGCGGTCGAAGAAGTGGATGTATATGCGCCCGCCTTCCGCCTGGCCCGTGTACTGCAACTGCCAATGGCCGGCGCCGTCCGTCGTGCTGTAGATCCGCAGGCTGGTGGAGTAGCTGCTGTAGTCGAGCACAAGGGCCCAGCCGATGGATGGGTTCAGGAAGTCGTACGTCGCCCAGTACGGTCCGGACATGATCGCGATCGGAGCCGTCGCCGCAGGCGCCTGTGGCGACCGCACATTGGCGTTCAGGTACAAAAGGCCTGCCACGACGATCGCTGACAGCGCCGCGGCGATCAGCGGCAGCGCGCGCCGCGCCCGGTTGCTGAGCCGCGGTTCCTCGTCCATCGGCGGTTCGCGATAGATTCTGAATCGTGGTCAGACTCGTCCCCCCGAAATCGGAGGCGGCGCCGTGATTTCGCGGGGACCCCTACGAATGGTGAGAGCGGCTGAGATCGATGACGCGGCCGCGATCGCGAGAGTCCATGTGGAGACGTGGAAGGCCGCCTATCGCGGCCTCCTCCCCGATGATTTCCTCGACTCGCTCAGCGAGTCCCACTACCAGGAGCGGTGGCAAAGGACGATCGCTGACCACGGCTCCGGCGTCTACGTCGCCGAGGATGGCCGCGAGGTTGTCGCCTTCGCTTCAGGAGGGCGCGAGCGTGCCGGCGAGGATGGCTTTGGCGGCGAGCTGTACGCGATCTACGTGATGCGCGAGTCCCAGGGCCGCGGTCACGGCCGCGCCCTCGTCCGCGCCGTGAGCTCCGGCTTGCGCGAGATGGGCCTGACCGACATGATCGTTTGGGTGCTGCGCGAAAACAATTCGGCCCGGCGCTTCTACGAGCGCCTCGGCGGCCTCTACGTGCGCGAGCAGCCGACCACCATCGGATCGGCGTCGCTGCAGGAAGTCTCGTACGGCTGGAGATCGCTCGACAAGATCACCTACTGAGGCGGGAGCAGCGGCTGCTGCGCGAAATCGAAGCAGTCCTCCATGCCGTCCGCCGCCATCGTTCGCGTATTGAGGGATGGCAGGCCGAAGTTTCGCTCGCAGAACTTGATGAGGCTCACGTGCGAGTGCAGCGCTTTGGACACGTAACCCTTGCGCGCGTACGGACTCAGCACCAGGCAACCGACCCGACCCCCGTAGCGAAACTGCGTGCCGTCGGTCCACTTCTCGACGTCAGGCGGCTTGACGTGATCCCACCATCCGCCCCAGTCGTCCCACGTGATGAAGATCGCCACCTTCGGCCACAGGCCCGCCGAGACGATGGCCTGGACCTGGCCGGCGGTCCACAGGCTGCCCTTGGTGACATCGCCCTGACCCTCCACGAGCTGGGTCGGCGTGTCAGCCGGGTGCTCGCTCAGCAACGCGTCGGAGTACAGCCACGAGACAGACGGCAGCTTGCCCGCCGCGGCGTCGATCGAAAACCGCTGCCACGTCTTCATCTTGCCGCTCGTGTACTTGATGAACTCGAACGCGTAGCCGTTGTAGTTGCGCCACGAGAGTCCCGCCGCATCCAACAGCGAGGGCAGCGAAGGTTGGTCGTACAGCGGCGGGCCAGGGCTGATGCGGTAGTTGGTCTTAGGGTTGTCGATCAGCGCCGAGTCGGCCATGATCAGCATCAGGTGGTTCGGCGTCGATGGGCCGGCCACATCCGTGAAGTAGTTGTCGCAAAGCGTGTACTGCTGCGCGTAGCCCCAGTAGTGCGGGATGTCTTGTTGCGGGAACCCGACTCTGGGGGCGGTGGCGTCCATCTTCAGCCAAGCGGCGTGACGGTGATCGGGATCATTGGCCGGCGGGTTGGGGCTGGCGGGCAGATCGACGCCGTCGCCGCTGGGGAACTTCCCGAAGTAGTTGTCGTACCCGTGGTTCTCCTTGACGATGATGACGACGTGCTGGATGGGGCTCGCTGCCCTCACACGCACCGGCCCTGGCTGTTCGACCACTCGAGCTGAACCGCGTAGCCGCCCAGCTGCCTGGTCTGCCAGGCGCAGATGTCGCCGATCTCGCCGTTCTGGTCGTCATAGAAGCCCTGTCCGGGGATCGGGTCCGTGATCGCTTCGCACAGCTCGTGCGAGCAAGTCGAGGTCAAGGCGTCGAGCACTGACAGCCCGCCCTCGCAACCCCCGCAGTCCGGATACGGCATGACCGCGTAGAAGATCTTGCCGTAGATCGCGTCGTGGTAGCCGCAGAAATTCACGCATGAGGATCCCCCGTCGAGGCCTACCGCCACGCCTGGCGGAAGAAACACGTAGTAGAGAGAGTCAGGCGTCGGCTGGGCGACGGCGGGATCCGAAGCGATCTCGTCCTGGATGAGCCGTTGGATGTCCGCGTCTGTGACATCGGCGGCCGGCGACGAGCGCAGGACGATCGCGCCGGTCCTTGACCCGTGCGAGATGGTGTGGTCCTGGACGCTGTATTCGGCGAGCTGATCGATCAGCGGGCTTGCCACGATGTAGTCGAAGAAGGCGCTCAGCTTCTCCATGAGGTCTTTCTGCTGCTCCCAGGCATCGCCCCAGAAAAAGAGGAACGTCTGCACCGATGCAAGCAGTGGCCCGCCCCTGTAGGTGAGGCGCGGTGGCGCCACCGGGGCGGCAAGCGCCTCGGAGCGCAGTGGCACCACCCGAATCGGACTGGCGACCATGGCGTCTGTTTTACGACGACTCGCGGGCCAACCTGGCCATCACCGCGCGAGGCGCGAATCCGGTCAGCGCGCCGAGCACGCAGACGAGGGCGATCGATAGAAACGCGTAGACGGGGGACAGGGTGAACAGCGCCCCGCCCGCGACCGCGCCGACGATCTGGACCCCGGTCTGCACGGTCTGGAAGACGGCCTGGGTGCGTGCGTACTGACCCGGCTCGGCGTCGCGGCTGACCTCGGCCATCGTGCTCGGCACGCCCGAGATCGTGAAGATGCCTTCGATCAAGCCAAGCCCGATCAGCCACGGGACCGAAGCGATGAACGGGTAGAGCGCAGCGAAGAAAGCCGTGCAGAACAGCGCGATGACGATGAAGCGGCGCGCTCCAAAACGATCCCCGAGCGATCCGGCGTAGCCGCTGAGCATGGTGGCCGGCACGGCAAACGCGACGAACGAAAGCCCGACTGCGAAAGTGCTCGCGCCGCGATACGTCAGGTAGAGAGACCAGATCGTGTCGAACGCGCCGATCATGTACGACGTCCCCGCCCCGAGCAAGAGGAGAGGCAGCAGGCGCCGCGCGATCTGCATCGCGCGGGCGGGCACCTCGACGGTGCCCTGGGCGCGGACGTTGGGCAAGGTCACGAGTGCGAGCACCGTGATCGCGGACAACGCGGCAGCGATCGTGAACACCACGCCCAGGTTGAGCAGCGCGATGAAGCCACCGATTGCAGGCCCGATGAGCATTCCGCCCATGTTCGTCGCCTGCATGTAGCCGAACGCACGACCGCGCTGCTCGGGCGGCGTCGTCTCCGCGAGCAGCCCGTTGGCCGCGGGCCAGTAGGCCCCCTGCGCCGCGCCGTGCAGGAGCCTCACCACCACGAATGCGGCCAGCGGGAGCGGGAGGAGGTACGCGAGGAAGAGCGCGGCGGTCGAGAGCATCGACGCGACCAGCACGATCCTGGTGCCGAATCGGTCAGCCGCCCATCCGGCCGGGTAGCGGACCACCGCGTTCGCGAGCAGACCCGCGGCGAACACCACTCCCACCAGCGCGGCCGACCCGCCTTTGCGTCCGAGGAAGATCGGCAGCAACGGCAGGAAGAACCACATCCCGGTCGCGTTGAGGAAGTTGACCGCATAAAGCGTCCAGAGCGTTCGTCGCCTTTCCACGGCATCCGGAATACTGGCAGAGCGGTGGCGCCTGACAGGTTGCGCGAGGCGAGCTGGGAAGTGCTGCCTGTCGGCGCTTATCCCGCGCACATGCATATGGCGCTGGACGAGGTGCTGCTGGACCAGGTCACCCGGGGCCTGCGACCCCCGACCATGCGGCTGTGGTCGTGGGTGGAGCGGGCCCTCGTCATCGGATCACATCAGAGCGTGAGGAACGAGGTTGATCTCGACGCCGCACGTGAGCTCGGCTTCCAGGTCACGCGCAGGATGAGCGGAGGCGGGACGATGCTGTGCGAGCCCGACCGGACGATCACCTATTCGCTATATCTGCCGGAGTCGCTCGTCGCGGAAATCAGCTTCCGCAAGTCATATTCGCTGATCGACGCATGGGCGGTCGACGCGTTCAACGAGCTGGGCGTCCCGGCGTCCTATCGCGAGATCAACGACATCATCTCGCCGCGAGGCAAGATCGCCGGCGCGGCCCAGGCGCGCCGCCGAGGTTTCGTGCTGCATCACACGACGATCGCCCATTCGATGGACCCAGACTTGCTGCCACGCCTGATCAGGATCGGCCGGCCGAGCATCGCCGGACGCGGGGTCCGCAGCGCCGAGAAGGCGGTGTCGCCGCTTTCGTGGTTTACGACCCTTGGCTGCTCAGAGGTGGCCGCACGGCTGCGGTCTCGGTTCCAGGACCGGTTCCATGCCGCGGAGGCGACCCTGACGGCGGCGGACCTCGACGCGGGCCACGGGCTGGTCGCGTCGAAGTACGGGACCGCCGCCTGGATCAACCGCATCCCCTAGCCGAGGGGTCTAGGCGAAGTAGTTGTGCGCCATCAGATACGCCTTGGCCACCGCATCGGCGTCTTGGTGCTGGAGAGACACCTTGCCGTTCATCGCGAACAGATCGCTCGTCGTAAGGCCGGCGTCGATCTTGTTCAGAAGGTTCTTGACCTCGTCGGTGGCTTTCTGCGTCCGGATGACCGGCACGACGTTATCCGCCGCGATCATGTGCTTGTCGTCCTGGAGCACGACGAGGCCGAGCTGGTCGAGGTCGGCGTCCGTGCTGAACACCAGCCCTACCTGGATGGTCCCGTTCTTGAACGCGGCCCGTGTAGCCGGCCCGTCGGTGTCGAGAGTCAGGGTGTTCTTGAAGTGCAGCCCGTAAACGCTCATCAGTCCAGGGAGGCAGTACTTGTAGGTCTTGCATTCGGGGCCAGCCCCGAACACGAGCTGAGTTGCCACCGGGGCCAGGTCCGATAGCTTCGTGAGGCTGTACTTGGCGGCGTTGGCCTTGGTCACCGCGTAGGCGTTGCCGTCGAACGCTGCCGAGGGCGTCAGGGCCTGAGCCCCGATGTCCTTCAGGTAGGTGTTGAGCTTGTCGGTGGTCGCCACCGGGTCTGGCGAAGCCTCGCCCTTTCCCTTGTTCAGGTATTCGAGCTCGCTGGCGGCGTACCCGGGGTAGAGGTCGATCTGCCCGCTCTGGAGTGCGGGGACGACGACCGCACGGGTCCCCAGATCGAGCTTGTATTTGACGTCGTAGCCGGCGTGCGCCAGCCCCTGACCGTAGAGCTGGGCCAGGATGTCGCTTTCTGGAAAGTTGAACCCGCCCACCGTGAGCGTGCCCTTGCTCGTCGTGCCGGGAGTGCTCCCGCCGCAGGCTGCGACGAGAAGCGCCGCTGCGGCGATTGCCGGAATCCACCAACCTGAGCGCTTGAAGCGGGTCATCGATTTCCTCCAAGGGCCATGCCTGGGCCCCCTGCCTTCGAACCTGAGGTTCGCGTTGATTCTTCCACCTACGCGACCTTGGCGGTGATGACGCGCCTGGCCGCGGGAGCGCTCAGGAGCCGTATGCCCCGCGGCACCAGCAGCCGCTGCAAGCCGGCGAGCAGCAGCTCGGTCGCGAGCGCCAGGGCGGCCACCAGCAGAGCGCCCGCGACGAGTCGCGGGTAATCGCTCCGCGCCAGGCCGTCGATGATGAACCGACCAAGGCCGCCGCCGGCCACCACGGCCGCGAGGGTCGCGGTGGCGACCACCTGGACTGCCGACGTGCGAACTCCGGCCATGATCAGGGGTACGGCCAGAGGTAACTCGACGCGCAGGAGCTGGGCCAGCTCCCGGTAGCCCATCCCGCGGGCGGCCTCCCTGATGTCTGGGTCAACCTCGCGCAGGCCGACATAGCTGTTGGTGACCATTGGCGGTATGGCAAGCGCCGTCAGCGCCAGGATGATCGGCCCGTCACCCAGGCCGAAAGCGAGGAACGCGATGACGATGATGCCGAACGAGGGCACCGCGCGCCCGACGTTGGAGATGTTGATCGCGAGATTGCCGAAGCGCCCGTAGTGCCCGAGCACGATCCCGATCGGCAGTGCGATCGCGGCGCCGATGAGGATCGACTCGACGGAAACCTGGACCTGCTCGCCCAGCCTCGTGGGTATGCCATCCGAGCCCTGCCAGTTGGTTGGGTCGGTCAGCCAGCGCCACAGGTCGCCGATGCTCATGTGGCCCGCGACCAGGGCACGACCAATCGCTGCACCCCGGCGAGGAGCAGGTCGCCAAAAGTGGCGAGCATGATGCAGAGCGCTGTGGCGACCACAAGCGGCGTGCGAAAGTCCTGGATGAGGCCCCTGAGGATCAGCTGTCCCAAGCCGCCGATCCCGATCACCGCGGTGATCGTGACGATGCCGATCGTCGACACGGCGGCCACGCGCAGCCCGGCAAAGATCGCGGGAAGGGCGAGCGGGAGCTCAACCCAGACAAGCTTGGCGAATCGCCTGTAACCCATGCCGTCCGCCGCGTCGAGCACGTCGGGTGGGGCCGAATCCAGCCCCACCATCACATTGCGGAGCAGGATGAAAACGTTGTAGCCGATGAGCGGAATCTCAGCCGATGTGCCGGAAAGGCCGGTGATCGGGACCAGCAGCGCGAAGAGGGCGATCGAGGGGATCGTGTAGAACGCGCCGAACGCGGCCAGCAGAGGAAGTTTCAATCCTCGCCAGAGATGGGCGAGGATACCCAAAAGCAGGGCAAGGGCCAAGCCCACGACCACCGCGATCACAGTCAGCTCGACGTGCTGCTGCACCGCCGCCCACACGTACGGGACGTGCGTGGAGAGCCATCCCCAGTCGACCCACGGCTGCGTGTCCAGGAATAGCCGCGCGCTCATTCCGATACGGTAGTCGAGCCGTGATCCGCCTGGAAAACGTGACCAAGCAGTTCGCGTCCGGCTCCAACGCGGTGCGCGACCTGTCGCTCGAAATCCCCGACGGCGAGACCTGCGTCCTCATCGGCCCGTCGGGATGCGGCAAGACGACGACGCTGCGCATGATCAACCGGCTGATCGATCCCGACCGCGGGCGCGTCATCGTCGACGGCGTCGACACGCATCAGGTCGACCCTGCCGCCCTGCGGTTGAAGATGGGATACGTGATCCAGCAGACCGGACTGTTCCCGCACATGACAATCGGGGGCAACGTCGGGACGGTGCCGCGACTGTGGAATTGGGACCGCAGGCGAATCGCCAAGCGAGTTGACGAGCTGCTCGAGCTGGTGGGCCTTGCACCCGCCGAGTACCGCGACCGCTACCCCCATGAGCTCTCGGGCGGACAGCGTCAGCGCGTCGGTTTCGCGAGGGCGCTCGCCGCGGATCCGCCCATCCTCCTGATGGACGAACCGTTCGGAGCGGTCGACCGGATCACGCGCGAACGCCTGCAGCAGGAGTTCATCAGCATCCAGCGCTCCGTGCGCAAGACGGTCGTCTTCGTGACGCACGATATCGACGAAGCGGTGATCGTGGGCGACCGTATCTGCCTCATGAAGATGCAGGCCGAGATCGCCCAGTACGACACCCCCGAAAAGATCCTCACGCGACCGGCCAGCGAGTACGTCGCCGAGTTCCTCGGCCGGGAAAGGCTCGTGCGCCGGATGTCGGTGGTGCGGATCAACCCGCAAACCCTGGAGGGGCCTGATGGCGGACCGCGCGATGGTGAACCGCGCGTCTCCCTGACGAGCACGCTGACCGAAGCCTTCGCCGCGGCGCTGAGCAGTCCGACCGAGAAGGCGGCCGTCTTCGACGGCGACCGCTACGTAGGGGAGTTCACCGCGACATCGCTTCTCGAGTCGTTACGGCGCGAAGGCGCGGAAGGAGGAGACAACGTTGCCGCAGGAGTTTGACGTCGTTTGCCTGGGCGGCGGGGTGGCGGGCGAGGCGCTCGCGGGTGAGCTGAGAGGCAGCGGGCTTTCGCTGGCGGTCGTCGAGCGCGAGCTCGTGGGCGGCGAGTGCCCTTACTGGGGATGCGTGCCGTCAAAGACCCTGCTGCGGTCCGGCGAGACGCTGGAGGAGGCGGGTCGCGCGCGCACGCTCGCCGCGTCGCGCGTCGAGTGGGACGTCGACTTTCCCAAGGTCTCCAAGCGCGTGCTCTGGATGGCGCGCGACCTCGACGACAGCCGGCCTGCCGTGGCCCTCATCAAGACCGGTGCCAAGCTTGTGCGCGGCGCGGGCAAGATGATCGATCTGCGCACGGTCGAGGTCGGCGGCGAGCAGCTCGTTGCACGCAAGGCGGTCGTCATCGCGAACGGCGGCACCGCGGCGATCCCGCCGATCGAGGGCCTCGACAAAGTGAAGTACTGGACCAACCGTCAGGCTGCTGTGCCGCGCGAGCTGCCCACCCGCCTGATCGTGCTGGGCGGCGGCGCGGTGGGGGTCGAGCTGGCGCAGGCTTTCGCCAGGCTTGGCTCGAAGGTCACGATCGTGGAGGCGGGGCCTCGTTTCCTCGGCCTGGAGGAGCCGGAGGCGGGGGATGCGCTTCTCCCCCACCTGAAGGAAGACCGCATCGACGTCTTCGTGGGCGACCCGTGCGTCGCAGTCGAGACCCACGGTGACGACGTGGTGGTGCATCTAAAGTCAGGCGCGGTCATCTCCGGCGCGCGGCTCCTGGTCGCGACCGGCCGCCGACCCAACTTCGAGGCGTGGAAGCCAGTCGGGCTGGCCCAGACGGAACGGGGATGGCTGA
>WNGJ01004716.1_pt1 | contig 31847 bp, 34 predicted proteins | sample 5400611 | NCBI WGS metagenome assembly WNGJ01 (sample SAMN13153375, study PRJNA577476) | soil metagenome | isolation source: 40 cm soil or saprolite under Garry oak tree replicate 1 | place: USA:California | collected 2016-06-15
CGGTCTTGTGTACGTCCGCTGTCGGCTCGGTCTGGTCCCGCTGTGACCAGGGGTGTCCAGGTCGGTGTCGCTATTTACGGACGTATAGCGGACGGGCGTCCGCCCTGATCTGCCCCGCGTCCTGTTGGTCACGTGGCGCCGGCCGCCGGGGGATGTGTTCGCCGTTCGGGCGCCGCCAGGTCGGCGCCGGTCACCGCTGGTCGCCTCCGGTCTTCACGAGCTCGGACAGCGGCATGTCCAAACGCACTCGCGATCCGAAGCAACCGCACCACGTCGACGCCGTGGCTGCCGTGCTCCATGAGGCTGATGAAGTTGCGTGAGATGCCGGACGCGTCGGCGAGTTCGGCCTGGGTGAGCTCGCGGGTGAGCCGGGCGATCCGGATGCGCTTACCCAGCGCGCGCAGGAACACCGCGTCACGGTCGGTGGTCATGGCTGGTCTGCCAGCAGCTCACCGAGGGTCACGCCGAGCGCGGCCGCCAGCCGCCGATAGGCCAGCGCCCCGGCGGGGTGGTCCGCACGTTCGATCGAGCCGACTGTCACCCGGGACACCCGGACCGGGCGCCCAACTCCTGCTGCGACTCGCGGAGCGCGACCCGCCCGAGCCGCACCCGCATCCCGACCTCACGGAGGTACGCCCGGTCGGAGTCGTCGGCGGTCACGGCTGGCCGTCCTCGACGACGCGCCCGTCCGGACGTTCTCCTGCGCGACCCGCAATCCGCGCTTTCTCGGTAGGCGGCCGGACTTCATTATTGGTCGCTGACCCGCTCCCGACACAGGAGGCGCTCCGATGACAGTCCCGCTCTCCCTCGGCCCGGTCCACCACCTGCGGCTCACGGTCACCGACGTCGAGCGGTCCCGGGCGTTCTACGCCGAGCTCCTCGGGTTCCGGACCGCCATGGACGCCCCGCCGCCCGCCGACGACCCCCACTATGACCTGACCTTGGACCTCCTGCAGGGCGGCGTCGTCTTGGTCAACGGCGACATGCTGCTGGGGCTGCGTCCAGTGGACGCTGAGCGGGCCAGCGACCGCTTCGACCCGTTCCGCTGCGGCCTCGACCACCTCAGCTTCGCGGTGGCCGGCCGCGCCGACCTGGAGTTGGCCGTGCAGGTCTTCGAGGAGCACGGCGTGGAGCACAGCGAGATCAGCGACCTACCGCCGTTCGGCATTGCGGTGCTGCCGTTCAAGGACCCCGACGGGGTCGCGCTGGAGCTCACCGCCCCGCTGTAGCCGGCGTCAAGCGTCGGGTGTCAAGCAGCCTGCTGGCCGCCACGCCGGCAAGATGCGGGTCTGGTAGTACCGCCGGAGCGGTCGGCAGGCTTGCCTTCCTGATAACTCGACGGCTGCTCGGGCCGTGTGATGCGACGGCAAGGCTTGCCGAGTGATCAACTCGCGGTGCAGTCCGCCCCCCTGGGGACGTATGCAGAGTCAGCAAGCGGGCGCGATGACCTACCGAACCGGCGGTAGGCCCGCCGGCCGTGTCGGTGTCTGCCTGGTGGCTGGTGTCCCCGCCCTCGAGGGGTCGAAGGCTGAGGGCCGGCGCGCCCCGCGGGGACGCCGGCCCTCAGCCGGTGGGGATTACTCATGAGGGCTTCGTCAGGAGGCGAAGGGCAGGGCGTCCTTGACCCGCTGAATCGTGCCGGTGGCGACATGGCTGGGCCGCTGCTGCTCCCCGTGCAGGGCATTGAGCACCAGCATCCCACCGGTCAGCGCCGGGATCGCCCACTGCGCCAGCTTCTCCTGCTTCATCGCCTTCGCGGTGTCCGCAGGCGTGGCGGCGTTTGGGTCGGTCGGGCCCTCGGCCGGCACCGGGCTCGACTTCTCGACCTTCTTACCCAGCGCCCGCGCGTAGGCAGTAACAGCGAGGGACGCTCCGAGCAGCGCCGTCTTGGCAGCGGTGTTGACACCGACGCCGCGCTGGGTGGCCACCCGCGCCTTGTTGGCCTGCAGCAGCCCGTACGCACCGACCAGGTGCGCACCGATGGCCGCGGCGTTCCACGGGGTCCACTTGGCCCAGCCCACAGAGGCCAGGTGCGACCGCTCGGTCGTGTCCTTGGCCGCGGCAGCGGCGCCATTGAGCCCGACCGCGCCCATCAGCGACCCACCGAACCAGGCTGCCAGGCTGATGTCGTGCAGGCTGCGGACCAGGGTGTTGCGCTCCGTCATAGATCCTCCGAATCGGGTCGTGCCTGTGGCGTCCGGGGACTTCGTGCCCACAACAGAAGCCGGCTAACATGCGAGACGGCGGGCGACCGGGCGCGTCAGGCAGTAGCAGCGCGGGGGAGTGCTGGTGCGAGCGTGCCGGCTTTGCGGCTGTCGTCCTTGGGCGGATTTCGTCAGCTGCGCCCTCGGCGGAGCACGATGTCTGCGGCTCGCGGGCGCGGGGGTGCGCCGCGGGCGAGTCGAACGCCGGCGATGCCGCTGACGACGAGACCGGGGAACCGTCCCAAGGGGATGAACCAGGCCAGGGGCTCGGCGACAAAGTAGAGCGGCGACAGCAGGCTCACGGACGCCGAAGCCAGCGCGGTGATCGCCAGCGGCCGGGGCAGTTCGCCAGTGCGAAGGCCGGCCAGGCCGAGGGTGCCGACGAGCATCCCGAAGGCTGGGCTGTGGATCACCCCGCCCGCGATAAAGCCACGGCGAGCCAGTGCGGCGGCGCTGGCATCCCGCCGTCCCCACGGACCGGAGAGTGCGGCCGTGTACGCCGCCGAGGCGGTCAGGGACGCGGCCGCGAGCGCACCGCCGGCGATGGCCGCGGATTGCAGGGCCCGTGACCCCCGTCCGGTGCGTCCGGCCAGCCGTGCCACGGATGCGGTGAACCGGGCTAGTGAGGCCGCGGAGATGACCTGGCCGGCCGCGCTGAGCCGGGTCGGACCGGCGTTCTGGGTGAAGTACTGCCGAACTTGGCTCGGATCTGAGCCGGGTCTGGGGTACGGAAGGTCGGCGAGGGCGTTAGCCGCACCGATGCCGCCGATGAAGCTGAGGCCGGCCAGGGGCCCGCTGAGCGCCCCGCAGTCGCGGGGTGGTGTCGCTGCGCCGAGCATGAGTGCTCCCTTCGGGTTCACCGGGTGCGGTCTGCCTCTGGTCGTCGTCGCTGCTGGCGGTCCGGCTCCCTGCTACGGGACGGAGGTGTACTGCACCGCGGCGAGCTGCCACCGGTCATGGTCGGTGACCCAGACCTGGGCGACCCGGAAGCGGCCGGTGATGGTTTCCCCCTTGTAGGTGCATTCGCTGTCGACGACGTCGAACCGGATGCCCGCGTTGTCGTAGGTGTGCACGTCGGTCTCGGTCGGTTCGAGCCTGACCTGCTGGTACTCGCTTTCCTTGTGGATCCCGATCCAGGTGTCCCGGCTGATGACGAAGCCCTTGGGGCCGATGATCCGTGCGTCGGGGGCGATCAGCTCGTTCAGCGTCTCCCAGTCGGATTCCAGCAGCGCCACGTTCACCCGGTCCTGCAAGGTGCGGACTGTCTCCTCCATGGCATCCTCCATCGGTGTGGGTCGTTGGCGTCGGCTGGTTGGGTGTCGGCGAGCAGGCGGCGACGCGGCGAGGTGGCGCGCCGTGACCGCGGCATCTGGCGCGCCAAGTCGGGCCTGCCCCACAGGGGCGTGATCGTGGCGACGGCGACGACGTACACGGTGACGACCCAGGAGACGTCGCTGAGACCCCCGAGGTCGGCGGCGATCGTCGGCCGCGCGGTCGCCAGGATCATCTGGTCGATCACCGCCGGCAGCATCGCCAGGACGATCGCGGCGAAACGGCACGGCGAGCGACGATTTGCCTGCCTGAGAACCGGTCGTCGGCGGAGAATCGTCACGGCCGCCGACGTACCCCTCTATACACTGAGTATAAACATCTACCAAGTGAAGATTGAGCAATGGACGAGCAGGCAGGGCTTCGGGAGCGGAAGAAGCAGCACACGCGGGACTTGATCGCGCAGGCGGCGCGGCGCCTGTTCAGCACACACGGTTTCGACGCCGTCACCGTCGCCGACGTCGCGCGGGAGGCCGACGTCTCGCGGAAGACGGTGTTCAACTACTTCCCCACGAAGGAAGACCTCTTCTACAGCGGTTTGGAGCTGTTCGAGGAGCGGCTCCTCGACGTGGTCCGCAGCCGCACGTCCGGCGAGTCGATCGTGGCCGCCTTCGCGCGCTTCGTTACCGAGTCGGCCGGCCTGCTCGCCGCGGAGGACCCAGAAGCTGGCGAACGCCTGCGGGCGATCAACCGGTTGATCATCGAGAGCCCCACCCTCCAGGCCCGCGAGCGGCAGATCTACGCGCGGTACACCGACGCTCTCGCGGCCCTCATTGCGGCGGAAATCCAGGCTCGTCCCTATGACATCACGCCCTGGGTCGCGGCGAACGCCATGATGGGTCTACACAGGGCGCTCGTCGCCTACATCCGCCAACAGACGCTGGCCGGCGAACGCGACCGGGTCGGCATCGCCCGCGGGCTTCGCGCCCAGGCCAAGGAGGCGGTTGCCTTGCTCGATGAGGGACTGGGTCAGTTGGGTGACTAGCTGCTGGTCGCCAGCACGCCACGAGCACCGGTGTCATCGTCGCCACCTACCAGCCCGTCGACCGGGGATGACGACCCGCCTCGCGCACGCGAGCAAGGGCGCGTTTGCTTCACGTCCACGACGATCCGGTCCGGCCCCACCTCGCGCACGCGAGCAAGGGCGGGTTTCGTGCCCAGCACGGCGTGTCGCTGTCGTGTCCGCGGCGATCGCTCGTCACGCCCGATGAGAGGGCGATGGGAGCTCCGCCGTGGCTAGCGGAGCGACGTCGCATACCGAGGCGCGCAGCGGCGAGCTGCCGCTGACCGGATCGCTGGGCTTTTGGCGTAACACCAGGTTCAGGTTGGCGCTGTCCGGACCGAACGGCGGGTAGCCGGGCAGGCCGAGCTCGGCGCAGGCCTGCCACCAGCCGTGCTGGCCGCACACGACCTGAGGATCGAGGCTGGCGTTGAGCCTGGCGCGGGCGCGGACGCTGCCGTGGGGCGTCTCCAGCCGGACCCAGTCGCCGGCGGCGATGCCGCGCGCGCCCGCGGTGTCGGGATGCAGCTCGACCTGCGGGTCGCGCACCCGGCTGCGCAGGCTCGCCACGTTGCGGTGCTGGCTCTCGCAGAACCACAGGGACTTCGCGCAGGTGAGGATCAGCGGGAAGCGCTCCGCCAGGTCGGGCCGCGATCTGGGACTCGTCCGCGGCTCCTCGAACTCCGGCAGCGGCGGGTAGCCATGATCGACCAGCACCTCCGAGTAAAGCTCGATCTTGCGTGACGGGGTGCGAAACCCGCGTGGCGCGCCGCCGACGAGCTCGGCGTATTTGTGGTGGCGCGTCGCGAGCGGCACGCGCACGCCCGCGGGCTCGGCGCGCAGCTGCTCGAGCGTCAGGCCGCTCGGGGCGAGCTGGTGGCGGAACGCGGCGTCGAGGTCGCCGTTCCAGAAGTGCTCGCCCAGACCGAGGTGCGTCGCGAGCCCGAAGATGATCTGGAGATCTGACCGCGCCTCCCCGCGCGGGGGCACGAGTGGCCTGCGCAGCTGCACGAGCGACTGCGCCGCCTCGCTGATCTCGAATCCGATCTTCAGGCCCTCGGCCTCGAACTCAACCGCCCCGAGCGGCACGACAGCGCATCAGTCCTGCAGCTGGCGAGTGGGTATCTCGCGTTCCTTGAGCGAGATCCGTAAAAACGATCACGCCCAAACAAGATCGGCGGATCCGGACTCAGCACGGGCCACGTGCGGCGCTCGCCTCCGTGGACTGCCCGGACGGACGTGAACTGATCGAAGAGGCCAGGCTGATACGTCCCGGTCGGCATCATGGTCCTGTGCCGTCCGGCTGGGTCAGGAGACTGGATGATCTCGCAGCGCCCGTTACTTGAGTCGTTGCGTCGGCCGGACCCGGAACGGGTCGGACCGTACGTCCTGCTGGGCCGGCTCGGCGCCGGGGCGATGGGTCGGGTCTACCTGGGCAGATCCGCGGCCGGTCGCCTTGTCGCGGTGAAGACGATCAGACTCGAGTACGCCGAAGAGCCGGACTTCCGAGCCCGTTTCGCCCAGGAGGTCGCCGCGGCGCGGCGGGTCAGCGGCGTCTTCACCGCAGCGGTGGTCGCGGCCGATCCCGACGCCGAGGTGCCGTGGCTCGCGACCGCCTACGTGCCCGCGCCGTCACTGGCCCGGCTGGTGCAGACATGTGGCCCCCTGCCGGTGCCGGCCGTCCGCTGGCTGGCGGCGGGATGCGCGGAGGCCCTGGAGTCCATCCACGAGGCGGGCCTGGTGCACCGTGACCTGAAGCCCTCCAACGTGCTGGTCTCCCACGACGGGCCCCGGGTCATCGACTTCGGGGTGGCGCGAGTGGTGGAACGGATCCAGCTCACCACGACGCACGGCGCACTCGGCACGCCCACGTACATGGCGCCCGAGCAGGCACGGGACACGCGGCAGGCGAGCATGGCCAGCGACGTCTTCTCCCTCGGCTCCACGCTGTTCTTCGCGGCGACGGGACACGCCCCGTACCAGGGGGAGACGGTGACGGACGTCCTCGTCCGGCTCGCCACCGAGCCACCTGACCTCACCGGCCTGCCCCGGGAACTGACCGGCGTCGTCAGCGGGTGCCTCGAGCGCGATCCGGCCAACCGGCCGACTTCCGGAGCACTGCTCGCCGAGCTCACCCCGGACATGCAATTCGACGCCGACCACGACGGTCCGCCCTCGCTGCCTGGCGCCGCGCTCGCCTTGGTGGAGGACTATCGGCAGCGCCCGCAGCCCCTAGCCGTGGCGGCCGACGCGATGGCTCCCGAGTCCACGTTCGGGTCCATGCCCACCGGATCCCGAACCGCCGGCTCCGCATCCATCCCGTCCGAGTCCGCCGGACCCGATCCGAGCGGTGCCGGGTCGGTCGCGACCGGTTCCACCGCAGCTCGGTTCCCGCGGGCCCGGTCCTCCTCGCGGCGTCCGCGCCGGTTCCTCGCCTTGCCCCGGCCGTCGTCGCGCTGGATCACCTCCGCCGCCAGGCGAAGCGGGGTCACTGCGCTGCCGCCCTGGTCGGCGTCCGCAGCACGGCGCGGGAGCGGTATCGCCTCAGCGCTCGCACCGGTCGCCGCGGTCGTCGCGTTGGTGGTTGTCGGCGCGCTGTTCGGCGCATGGGTGACCAGCAGCCGGCAGGTCCCGACGCAGGACCCGCGGTCCGATTCCGTTCTCGGTCCCCCTCCAGACCGGGAGCCTCGGCCGCCGCTGTCGGGTGCCTCCGACCGGCCGACCGGAAACCCGTCGATCCAGGTGAACCAGCCCTACGGCGACGGGAACACCATCTTCGTGGTGCATGGTCGTGGATGGCCTCCCGGTGCGCGGATCACCGTGGGGCTCGCCGGCGGCCCGAGGTCACCCGACGCACCGGTAGTCGACAACGCGGGAACGTTCAACTACGCGGTCAACCAGCGCCACGAGTTCTTCCCCGAGACGATCCCGCCAGGCAGGTACGCCCTGGTGGCGACCGCGGCCGGTGGTCGGACGGTCCAGGTCACCTTCCGGGTCGACCCGCAGCGATGACCCGTCACGGCCGCCGGGTCCACCACAGATCCTCCTGGCGGGAGCACCATGCCGGATCGTCGAGGCGGACCAGATCGGCGGGCGTGATGATCGCGTGCTCGATGAGCACCTCGACCACCACCTCGTCGGACAGCCGGACGCCGGACCGCACGAGGCGACGTTCGCTGATCTTGTGGCGGAGGATCTCCGGGGTCCGAGGCAGTGGTGTGGTCCGCGTCGGGTCGATCAGCCAGGGCTGGCACCACATCAGGGCCACCAGGAACAGTTTGGTGTAGGGGTCGAGATAGAGCGGGAGCAGGGTCGAATCGCTGTCGGGCCGGATCGTTCGCTCGCTGCCGGATTCCACGGCGACATCTCCCGGTTCGTCGAACGGCACGACCGCGACGCGCAGCGGCTGACCCTCGTCCAACATCCCACGCGAGCCCAGCTGCACCGCGCCGGTCCGGATGAACCACCCGCCGCAGGGCTCGCTCCGTGTCTCGATACGGGGCAACCGTATTCGGTATCCGTCGCTCACCGCGTAGAGCGCGTGGGTCCGGCTGATGTTCGCGACCCAGGCGCCCCCGTTCAACGCCGTGATTACGCCGGCCCGCCGGGACAGGCCGCGACCGGCCGCGATCGTGATGTCCGCGTCGGGTCCTCGGCCGAACACCAGCCGGCTTCCCTCGGGAATTCCGATCACCTGACCGGAAGCGGTGGTGACCCGTGCCGCCGTGTACGTGATCGAACCTCCCGCCACCGCCGCGCCATCCGTATGTCCAAGCAATCCGCGTGCGCCCCCTTTACCCAGCGGATCCTAGTCCCCGGGCGGCTCGCCACCCCCGGACTCGGGGGTGGCGCAGGGAGCGCATCGGCGATTGGCTGGCAGTCGCCCGGGGCGAGGCACGGACCCGGCGCGCAGGGCAGGAAGCGGCGACCGCGGGACCCGGAGACCAGGCTTGACCACCCGATCTTCGGTGCTCTCGGGGCCGGGGGAGGTCGGCGCCCTGATCGGGAGCCTGCGGCGTCGTGCCATGCCTCGCCCCGGGCCCCGGCCAGTGGTGGCGGAACCGGACAGCTGTGGGAACGTCGAACGTGACGTGTGTCCGGGGCGAGGAGGCCGTGGGTGCTTGGCGCAGTCCGCCTGGTTGTCGAGACGTTGAGGGCCCTGCTGGTGGCTGCCTGCGGCACGGTGTCGATGATCGGGCCTGGTGACACTGGCGCGCCGAGGGGGCCTGCCGGGGTGGAGCCGACGCGGCCGTTGGATCCCCTTGCGTTGGTCGGGCTGTGGCAGCTGGACGAAGCGACCGGGGAAGAGCCGGGCGCGGTCCTGCGGCTCGCCGCGGACGGGATGTCGCTGTGGCGCGGATGTGGGGTGCTGTCTGGCGGATGGCGGGCGAACCTCGAGGGTCTGTTCGTCGGCCATATCGATGGCCGATCCGGTACCTGCCCGGCGGAGAGCGAGGCCGGTCCCGAGTGGTTACGGCGCGCGGCGGGTTACCGGATCGAGGGCGCCGCCGGTGTCCTTCTCGACGGTCGTGGTGAGACGGTGGCGCGACTGCTTCCCGGTGGCCGACCCATGGTAGGACCGGATATCGCGAAGTCGGAGGCCGAGCCGCCAGTCGTCATCGACCGGCTCCGCAAGGCGTTCGCGCCTGCCGCGCCAGTACCGGCCGGGTTGCGACCCGCAGATCCCGCCGAGCTTGTCGGTCGATGGGTTCCCGCTGACGGAGCCGGTGCCGCAGCCCCTCAGCCGCCGTTCGTGCAGTTGTCGGCCGGGGGGAGCTGGTCGGGGTCGGACGGCTGCAATGGGCAGGGCGGCCGGTGGGTCGGCGGCGCCGGCGGCTCGCTGCTTGCGGTCGCCGCCCCGCAGACGCTCATGTCTTGCTGCGGGGCTGACGTCGGGGGCTGGCTGTGCACCGCATCGCGTGCCGCATTCGCCGGCGAACTGCTGTTGCTGCTCGACTCGGCAGGCACCCAGATCGCCAGATTGCGGCCCACCTGAAGCACACAGACGAAGCTGGCTACGCCCACCGGGGCAGCCGCCGACGGCCACCGGCCGGCGGCGGCATCGGTGCGGGCGGGGGTCGGGGGTCGACGGCAGCGCGTTGGGTGGCCCGGCGGCCGCCGGTGGCGCTGGGGCTCCCCGCTGGGGACGTGCGGAGGCCAACGGTCCGAGCCGCTGCCCCTCAGTCGTAGTCGCGGATGAGCCGCACGTTGAGGGCCACCATCAGCACACCGAGCACCGCTACCACGCCGAAGCCGCGCGCCAGGGGGGCCCACGCGAAATTCTGCAGGACAAGCGAGCGCAGCGCCTCCATCACGTACGTGACCGGGTTGAAGGTCGCCGCGATCTCCATAGGCCGGGTCAGCAGGTCGCGGGGCACGAAGTTCGGTGTGAGGAACAGCAGCGGGAAGAACACGAGCCCGCCCGAGTTGGTGGCCGCCGCACTGCGCGTCTTGAGCGCGATGAGCTGCATGAAGCCGGCGAAGACCACGGCCCACAGCGAAGTCAGCACGAGCAGCAGCAGGAAGCCGATCGGCCCGCTGGCGACCGAGACGCCGAACGGCAGCGCCAGGACCACCAGGACCGCCGTGATGACCACGCCCTTCACGGCCTCCGCGAGCAGGCGCCCGAGCACAAGGGCGCTGCGCGACACCGGCGCGGCCCGCAGCTTGTCGAAGTAGCCGCCCTCGATGTCCTCGACGAGGTAGAGCGCGGCGGTGCCGAACGACGCCGCGAGCAGCAACGAGATCGGCAGTTGGAAGGCGGCGTAGGTCTGTCCGTGCAGGAACGGCGTCGAGGTCGACGGGAAGATCTTGCCGGCCTGCCCGAAGTTGACGACCAGGAAGAACACCGGGATGAACAGCGTCGGGGCCAACGACTCTGGCGTCCGCAGCCCCTCCCGCAACGCGCGGCCGCCGAGGACACTGGCCTGCTGGACCGGGCTCATGCCGACACCTCCTGGACCTCGCCGGCGAGCCGCTCACGGGTGCGGCCGGTGGCATCGAGGAAGACCTCGTCGAGCGTCGGGTCGGCGTCCAGACCCCGGCGTCGTCGCAGCTCGGCCTTCAGCTGCCGCGGTGTTCCCTCCCGCACGATCAGCCCTCCGTCGATGATGGCGAGCCGGTCGCAGAGCTGGTCTGCCTCCTCGAGGTATTGGGTCGTGAGGAAGACCGTGGTCCCCCGTGCGTTGATGCGCCGCAGCTCGTCCCACACGGTCAGGCGGCTCGCCGGGTCGAGGCCGGTCGTCGGCTCGTCGAGGAACAACACGTCGGGCTCGTGGACGAGCGCCGACGCGAGGTCGAGGCGACGCCTCATCCCTCCGGAGTAGCCCTTGATCCGCCGGTCGGCGGCCTCGACGAGGTCGACCAGCTCGAGCAGCTCCTGAGCCCGGTCCGCGGCCTGCGCCCGCGAGCTGCCGAACAGCCTCGCCTGCAGGACCAGCAGCTCGCGCCCGGTCTGGCGCGGATCCAGCCCGGCCTCCTGAAGCGCCACGCCGATACGCCGGCGTGCGGCATCGGGGTCGGCCATCACGTCGATGCCCGCGACGCGCGCCACGCCCGAGGTGATGGTCATCAGCGTCGTGAGCATCCGGATCGTCGTGGACTTGCCGGCGCCGTTCGGCCCCAGGAACCCGAAGACCTCGCCGGCACGGACCCTCAGATCCACGCCTCGCACGGCATCGACCGTCCCGGCGCGGCCACGGTATTGCTTGACGAGGCGCTCGGCCTCCACTGCGGGCTTCATGCCAGCGACGGTAGGCCGCCCCTCCGACAGTTCCCGCTCCCCGCGGTCACGCCTTACCTGGCCGCACACGCCGGCTGCGGACACCGACCGGGTCGAAAGCTGCGTGCTGGCAGGTCCGGTGAGGAACGACGTCCTGGCGCTCTCCGAGTCCTCGCACGGGGCCCCTCCCCTCGACGTTGTTGTGGACGGCGTTCACAATGGACCAACCCGGTGGACAGTGTCAACATCGAGGAGAGATGACGGGCATCGACCTCCCGCGTGCGGGCCGCGCCACCTATCGCCACGGCGACTTGCGGCGAGCCCTGCTCGCTGCGGGCATCGACATGGCGCGGGCCGGCGGGCCGAGTTCTGTCGTCCTGCGGGAGGCGACTCGGCGAGCGGGCGTCGCGCCGAACGCCGCATACCGGCACTTCCACGATCGAGCGGCGCTCCTCGGCGCGGTCTGTGACGCCGCGCAGTCCGCACTCGCCGCCGCCATCGAGGCCGAACAGGCCGCGCTGCCCGGGGTGGACGATCCCGCTACCGCCGCCCGGGCGCGCTTTCGGGCCGTCGGCAGCGGCTACCTGCGCTTCGCCCGTGCCGAGCCGGGCTTGTTCCGCACGGCGTTCTCGGTGCCCGAGACCCTGGACGGCCGCAACAGCGCCGCGCGAGCCGGCCCCAGCGGCCGCACCCCCTTCCAGCTCCTGGCGGGCACGCTGGACGGGCTCGTCGAGGCCGGAGTGCTGCCTCGCGACCGGCGGCCGGGCGCGGAGTTCCTGGCCTGGTCGGCGGTGCACGGCCTGGCCACCCTGCTCATCGACGGGCCGCTGCGTGCCGTCGACGACGACCAGGCGCAGGAGATCGGTCGTCGCCTCGTGGAGATGGTCGACCAAGGGCTGTGCGAGGGCCGCCGCGAGAAGGACACCGGCGAGCTCGCCTGATCCGCGCCCTCTCGGCTGCCGCCGGCAGACCCTGTCGGTGCCGAGCGTCTCGTCTGTGCTGTTGACCTGCGACTTCGCACCGTCGCTGGGTCGCCTCCAGGCGGCGGCATCACCTCGCGGCGTGCTGGACACGGCACCCCGCACGGCCGAGTTGACCTTCCTGCCGCCCCTTGCTACGTTTAACCAGATGGTTAAGTATTCCACGCTCGATCGCACGTTCTCGGCGCTGTCGGACCCTACCCGCCGGGAGATCCTCCAGCGTCTGGCCCGCGGGCCGGCGACGATCGGCGAGCTCTCGCACCCCTTCGACATCTCGCTGCCCGGACTGATGAAGCACGTCCGGATCCTCGAAGAAGCACAGCTGGTGATCACGGAGAAGAAGGGCCGGACGCGGGAGTGCCGGCTGGGGTCCGAGCACCTGGACGACGCGGCGCAGTGGATCGAGACGTACCGGCGCCGCTGGGAGGACCGGCTCGACAGGCTCGGGGACTACCTCGAGAGGAAGAAGGGAGAGCGGCTGTGAGTCACGACCTGAAGGTGGAGCGGGTGTTCGACGCTGCACCGGAGGTGGTCTTCGACGCGTTCACCGACCCCGACGCGCAGAAGGAACTGTACGCCGATGCGCCCGACTGGATCGTGGAGTCCGACTGCGACCTTCGGGTCGGAGGCCGGTGGACCATCACCTTCGGCCCGCCGGGGAGCACGCCGGCTCGCGAGACCGGCGTGTTCCAGCAGGTCGACCGGCCGCGGCGCCTCGTCTACACCTCGACGATGAGGATGCCGAACGGATCCACCATCGACACGGAGACGGAAGTCACCTTCGACGAGGACGACGGCGGGACCCGGCTGACGATCGTCCAGCGCGGCTTCCCGACCGCCGAGGTCCGGGACGACTTCTCCGGCGGCTGGGGCAGCATCATCGACGGCCTCGGGCGCGTCGTCGCCGCGAGGACCATGGACCGTTCATGACCGTCGCCACCCGCCAGGCCGGGCGGCGAGAGTGGATCGGGCTGGCGGTGCTCGCCCTTCCATGCCTGCTGTATGCGATGGACCTGACCGTACTGAACCTGGCGGTCCCCCGTCTCAGCGCCGACCTGCGGCCCAGCAGCACCCAGCTGCTGTGGATCGTGGACATCTACGGCTTCCTGGTCGCCGGGTTGCTGGTCACCATGGGCACCCTCGGCGACCGCATCGGCCGCCGCCGGCTGCTCCTGATCGGCGCGGCGGCGTTCGGCGCCGCCTCGGTGCTGGCCGCCTGGTCCAGCAGCGCGGCGATGCTGATCACGGCCCGCGCCCTGCTCGGGGTCGCCGGGGCCACCGTGGCGCCCTCGACCCTGTCGCTGATCCGCACCATGTTTCTCGATCCGCGGCAGCGCACCGTCGCCATCTCGGTGTGGATCACCAGCTTCTCGGTCGGCGGTGCGATCGGGCCGCTGCTCGGTGGGGTGCTGCATGGCGTCGGGTGGCCGCCTGCCCTGTCGATCCTGGCTGGTCTTGCCGTCGGGGTGGCGTTCGTGCGCCGACAGCACCGGCTGGCGGACCCGCTGCTGGACCTGCGGCTGTTCCGGAACCCCGCCTTCAGCGCCGCCCTGATGACCAACATGCTCAGCTTCTTCGTCGGGTTCGGCACCTTACTGTTCATCGCGCAGTACCTGCAGCTGGTGCTCGGGCTGTCGCCGTTGCACGCCGGACTGTGGATGCTGCCCGCCTCCGGTGGGTTCATCCTCGGGTCCCTGCTGACCCCGCTGCTCGTGCGGCGGATCCGACCGGGGTTGGTGATGGCCGGCGGGCTCGCGCTGGCGGCAGTCGGCTTCGGGCTGTTCACCCAGCTCGACAGCACCGCGGGGCTGGCCGTCCTGGTGACCGGGTCGGTGGTGTTCTCGCTCGCGCTGGCTCCGGTGGACACCCTGGCAACCGACCTCGCGGTCGGGGCCGCACGGCCGGAGCGGGCCGGGGCGGCGTCGGCGCTCGCCGAGACCAGCGCCGAGTTCGGTGGGGCGCTGGGCATCGCGGTCCTGGGGGTCGTCGGCACCGCCGTCTACCGCGGCCAGATGGCCGGCAGCCTCCCGGCGGGCGTCCCGGGCGAGGCCGCCGATGCCGCGCGGGACACCCTCGGCGGCGCGGTGGCGGCGGCCGGGCAGCTCCCCGACCAGCTCGGGCAAGCACTGCTCCAGGCCGCCCGCCAGGCCTTCACCCAAGGCCTGCACATGGCCTTCACCATCAGCGCCGCCGCGGCGATCGCCGTGGCCATCCTCGCCGCTATCCGGCTCCGGCGCCTGCGCCCGAGCTCCGAGCCAGAGGCTGCGTAGCTCCTCTGGGACAGATGAAGGGAACCGTTCCATGTCGCACCACTTCGACAGCGCCGCCGCGCGCGCCGACGGCCGGATCAACCCGTGTGACCTGTACGCATTTCCGGCCGCGCCCGGCACCACCGCGCTCATCCTGACCGTCAACCCCGACGCTGGACGCTCGTCGCCGACAACATTTCGGCCCGACGCCCGCTACGAATTCATCGTGGCCAGCGACGGTGGCACAAGCGAAGACATGGCTCTTCGCGTCACCTTCACCGAGCCGGACGAAACCGGGCAGCAGCAGGTTCGGGTCCTCCGCGCCAGCGGTCCCGCCGTCAGTCAAGGCACGGAGGGGACACCGCTGGGCGAGGGCCGCACCGGTGACGTGTTTCCCCTCGGCGTCAACGGGATCGCCTGGGCCGGGCTGGCCGCGGATCCCTTCAACGGCGACGGCATCGCCCTCGGCACGTTCCTGCAGGGCTTGACCGAAGGGCGCTACACCCCCGAGGTATTCACCGCGCCGAACAACACGTTCGCCGGCCGCGATGTCACCGCCATCGCCATGCAAATACCCGACGCCGCCCTCGGCGGCGCCCGGATCGCCCTCTGGGCGCGGATAATCCTCGACGACCACCCCCCGCAGCGACAGGTCAGCCGCATCGGTCAGCCGATGCTCCGCCCCCTGTTCTTCAACCCTCCGGACACCGAAGCGGAATTGGACACCCTGAACTCCGGGGCGCCGGCCGCCGACCGGGAGACCCACGGCGAGCGCGTCCGCCGCATCGCCGGTTCCGCTGCCCGCCTCACCGGACTGTCCGATCCTGACGCTCACGCCGAGCGGGTGGCGGCGGCGTTCCTCCCGGACGTGCTCACCTACCGGCCCGGTCAGCCCGCCGCCTTCCACCCCGGCGGCGGCAACGGGCGGGCGCTTGGCGACGACGCGTACGACATCGCCGTCGCCGTTCTCGCCGGCTCGACCCTCGGGAACGCCTCCATCCCGCGCCAAGCCACCGCGGCGTTCCCCTACCTGTCCGCACCCCAACCGGCTGATCTGCCAGCCCTCGCCGACTACTTTCGGTCTCCACGAGGATCAAGCCGATGAGGCTCACAAAGCCGATCGCCAGGCAGCCGGGTGCGCAGCGTCTCGATGGCGGGTGCTACCGGTGGCTCGGCTGGATGTTCTGGTTCAGGTGGAACACGTTGTGCGGGTCGTAGGCGTCCTTGAGCGCCGTCAGCCGGGCCAGCTTGTCCGGCGGGTAGGCGCGGCGGACCCCCTCGGCTCCCTCGTCGCTGAGCGCGTTGACGTAGACCCCGCTGGCGAACGGGTCGAGCGCCGCGGCGCAGCGCCGGGCGGCGCTCATCCGGGCCTCGTCGTCGCCCGCGTCGCCCCAGCGGGTCCCGGCGCCGTACTCGAAGAGCGTGTCCCGGTGGCTGAACGCCGCGTCCTGGTCGGGTACGTCGGCGATCGCCCCGCCGTACGCCTGCAGGCCGACGTTCGGGAGGTTCTCGCCGCGACCGTCCACGGTGCCCCGCAGCAGGAACGCCTCGATCGCCTGGTCGGGGAACTGCCGCAGGTAGTGCCCCTTCGAGTACCGCCGCAGTGCGTGTCGTCCGACGGTGTCGTCCATCGACTGGAGCTCGACGTACGACGGCTCGAACACGCGCTCCGCCAGCGGACGTCCGAGCGCTCGCACCGCCGGGAGCAACCGCCGGCCCCGCTCCGGATCGCCGACCCAGACGAAGCCGACGGTCGCCTGACCGTCGCCGCCGACGGACGCGGTGAACGTGGCCTGCCGAGGCGCCGCCGACTGCAGGTCACGCCACCCGCGCAGCACCGGCAGCGCCTGCTCGAGCCGGAACGTGTACTCGGCGACGAGCGCCCGCGTGCCGACGGGATGCAGCTGGAACTCGAACTCGGTGACCACACCGAAGTTCCCGCCGCCGCCGCGCAGTCCCCAGAACAGGTCCGGGTTCTCGGTCCGGCTCGCCCGGACCACGTCCCCGTCCGCGGTGACCATCCCGAACGAGACCACGTTGTCGCAGGCCAGGCCGTGCTGCCGGGCCAACCAGCCCATCCCGCCGCCGAGCGTGAGCCCCCCGACGCCGGTGTGCGAGACGTTTCCGGCGGTCGTCGCCAGGCCGTGCCGCTGGGCCGCGCGGTCCAGCGCTGCGAGCAGCGCGCCGCCCTGCACCCGGGCCCGGCGGATCGCCGGGTCGACCCGGACGTCGCCCATCGGCGTGAGGTCGATCATGAGTCCGTCGTCCGGGACGGCCAGCCCGAGGACGCTGTGCCCGCCGCACCGCACGCCGATCTCGAGGTCGAGCTCACGGGCGGTGCGCACGGCGGTCACGACGTCGCCGACGCTCGCGCAGCGGACGATCATCCGCGGCCGCCGGTCGACCATCGCGTTCCAGACCGCGCGGGCGTCGTCGTAGCCCTCGTCGCCCGGCGAGAGCAGCTGTCCGTCGAGGCGGTCCGGCCGGCAGTTCGTCGTTGGTGTCATGGCACGAGCCTGACAGGAATCGGTATGCCGCCTAAGATCCGATCCGATGGCCGGATCCAGGACCAATTCCGCTCTCGCGGGCGACCTGCTCATCGAGCTGAGCCGGGACGGCCAGGTGCCGCTGCACCGGCAGATCGAGGCGTCGATCCGTGACGGCATCCGCTCGGGTCGACTGCGTCTCGGCAGCTCCCTGCCGCCCACCCGCACCGTCGCCGTCGATCTCGGGGTGTCCCGCGGCGTCGTCGTCGAGGCGTACGAGCAGCTCGTCGCCGAGGGATACCTGACCAGCCGGACCGGCGGCTACACGCAGGTCGCAATCGGGCCGGAGCCGACCCCGGCGGCGCCACCGCCCGTGCCCGCGGATGCCCCGAGGATCGACTTCGGCTACGGTCGGGCGGACGTGTCCAACTTCCCCCGGGCGGCGTGGCTGCGCTCGATCCGCCGGGTACTCGTCGAAGCTCCGAACGAACGATTCGGCTACCTCAGCGGCCGCGGCGTCCCGGAGCTCCGCGAGGCGCTCGCCGACTACCTCAACCGGGTGCGAGGCGCCTCGGCCCGGTCCGACAACGTCGTGGTCTGCACCGGGTACGCGCAGGGGATCGCACTGCTCATCCAGGTGCTGGCGAGGTCAGGGGCGAAGCGGCTCGCTCTGGAGGACCCGTCGTCCAACGACGACGCCCTGCCGATCGCGGCGTCGGCCGGGCTGGACGTGGTGGGCGTCCCGGTCGACCACGACGGCATCCGGGTCGACGCGCTCGAGCGTACCGACGCCGACGCCGTCATCCTGACCCCGTCGCACCAGTGGCCCACCGGCGCCGTGCTGTCGGCCGAGTCGCGGGCCGCCGTCCTGCGCTGGGCCAGCCGCCGGGGCGCGCTGGTCGTCGAGGACGACTACGACGCGGAGTACCGCTATGACAGGGCCCCGATCGGAGCCATGCAGGGCCTGGCGCCGGACCGGGTCGTCTACGCGGGCTCGGCGAGCAAGACCCTGGCACCCGGCCTCCGACTCGGGTGGCTCGTGGTGCCTCGCCTCCTGGTCGATGACGTCGCTGCCGCGAAGATCGCCGCCGACCGCGGCTCACCGGCGCTCGAGCAGCTCGCGTTCGCCGACTTCCTGTCCGGCGGCGAGTTCGACCGGCACCTGCGACGGATGCGGCCGGTGTACCGACGACGCCGGGACGCGCTCCTGACGGCGCTGCGGAAGCGAGTGCCCGACCTCGAGCCGGCCGGGGTCGCCGCCGGCCTGCACCTCGTCACCTGGCTGCCGCCCGACCTCGACGAGGACGTGATGGTGGAGGCCGCGGCACGCCGGGGGCTGGGGGTCTACGGCGTCGCGCCGTACCGCATCTCCGGCGACGGCGACGGCGACGGTGGCCTGATCTTCGGCTACGCCACCCTCAGCGAGCGCACCATCACCGAAGGGATCGGCATCCTCGCCGCGGTGATCGGCGAGATCCGTTCCGCATGACCCGCGTCCGCCTGGGGTCGTGGCTGGGACCGGCGGTCGGAGCGGGGGGCACGAGCAGTCTGGCACCCGCTACGCGGTGGTCGTTCAGTCCGACCTGCTGCCGCTGTCCACCTGGCTGCTGGCGCCCACGTCGACCTCGGCACGAGCGCCACCTTCCGCCCTGAGGTGGAGATCCAGGGGCAGCCCACACGGGTCCTTGCCGAACAGACAGCCGCCGTTGACCCAGGACGACTCGGAGCAGCCGCCGGCCGCCTCACCTTCGATGAGCTCAGACACGTAGACGCGGCATTGCGTCTGGTCTTGACTCTCTGACGCTGAGATGGCTTGCCTCGGTGGAGCCGGAGGTGGGGTGTCGACCCGTTTCTCTCCTGCCCCGCCTGCGCCGCTCTGCTCCGCCCGCGCGGTCGGGGGCCGGTGCCGCCCCGCTCAGGTGACGACAGTGACGGGGACCCGCTGGACCAGGTTGTTCGCGAATCCGCCGCGGTTCCAGGGTTGATCGACGGGCTGGCCGCGCCCGCTGCGGTCCCATGCCCGGGCGGACAGCACGTAGCCGCCGACGGTGGCCTCCCATGTCCAGGTCCAGCGCGCCCATCCCCACCGGTCCGGTGCCGGCTCGAGCCTGGCGGAGTCCCACGTGCCGCCTCCGTCGGCGCTGACCTCGACAGCGCGAACCGGGGCCCAGCCGGACCAGGCGCGGCCTTCGACGGTGGTTCGGCCGGCATGCAGTACGCGCGTGCGCGACATGAAGTCGGGGAATCCTGGCGGCACAAGCAGCGCGCGCGGCTCGATGCGCGTGAGCGGCGTTCCGTCTTCGTCCGGGTGGTGCCGCAGCCGGTAGGCGCGCATCTGAAAGCCGTCGAACGGCTCGGCGAGGACATCGATCCGGGCGAGCCACTTCACGTGCGCCATGCCGTACCAGCCCGGGACGACCAAGCGCAGCGGATAACCGTGCTGGGGAGGCAGCGACGGGCCGTTCATCTCGTAGGCCAGCAGGATGTCTTCGCGCAAAGCCTCGGCCACCGGCAGGCTGCGCTGGTAGTCCTGCTCGACGCCGCGTTCGATCCCGTGGTCGGCGCCGGTGAAGACGACCTCGACAGCGCCATCGTCGATACCGGCCTCGCGGAGCAGCGGCGCCAGCGGCGTCCCCGTCCAGCGTGACGTGCCGACGGCTTCGACCAGCCACGGCTGGCTGACGGGCCGTGGACGCAGCCGAGCGCGGCCGTTGCCGGCGCACTCCAAGGTCACCACGCTGGACACCCGCGGCCGGCTGCGGATGGCGTCCAGATCCAGCGACAGCGGAGTGTCGACGAGACCGTCGACGATCAGCCGGAACGCGGCCGGGTCCACGACCGGAATGTCGTAGTGGGTCAGCAGGTAGTGCAACCCGGGCGGCGTGACGTCGAACCGCAGCGCCTCCAGCGGCAGGCCGTGATTGCGGGCGGCGAGTTGGAGTTCCTCGGCCGAGATCCCCTCCTCCGGCTCCGCGAGCCGAGACGGCGCGCTGATCGCATCCAAGTCACCGGTCACCGCACGCTCCTCCAGGCCGGCACCATCGTAGGGCGGCCACGAGGGTCCGTTGCGTCGGCCGACCGTCGCCGTGGTCGCCTCGGATGGCTGGAGGACGGCTAGGACAGTAGTCGCGGTCCATCAAGTCGCGAGCCTGGCGCAGCCGAACCACGTCCGCCGGTGTCACCCGGCCACCATCCCACGGCTCCGGGTGATCGAGCGCCAGCCGCGGCCAAAGCGGAACGGTATGCTTTCACCAACCGGACCGGACCAGCAGCTACGCTCCGAGCTCTCCTCGAACCCGGAACGCCGAGCCGGCGGCATCGACCCGGCGAATACAGGGCCTCACTCTCAGCACGCCGACAAGCCGACTTCCCATCCAGCAGGAGACGCGCGGAACCTGGTTCCCACCGCGGCAGCCTCAGCCTGCTAGCCGACTGCGAGAGCTGTTTCGGGCTGTGCTGCGTCGTCCCGGCCTTCTCGGCCTCGGCGGACTTCGCGATCGACAAGGACGCCGGGAAGGCCTGTCCGCATCTCCAGCCGGACTTCCGCTGCGGCATTCACACCCGTCTCAGGCAGCAGGGTTTTCCGGGTTGCGCGGCGTACGACTGCTTCGGCGCGGGGCAGCAGGTCTCCCAGGAGACCTTCGGCGGACAGGATTGGCGGCGGGCCCCGCGAACCGCAACGCAGATGTTCGAGGTGTTCCCGGTCATGCGGCAGCTCCACGAGCTGCTGTGGTATCTGACCGAAGCGCTGGCCCTGCAACCGGCCCGCCCGCTGCACGGTGAGCTCGGCCTCGCGCTGGACGAGACCGAACGCCTCACTCACCACGATCCCGACCCTCTCCTGGACCTGGACGTGGCGGCACACCGCCGAGAGATCAATGCCCTGCTGCTGCGCACGAGCGAACTCGTGCGAGCCGAAGCCGGGTACCAGAAGAAGGACCTCGCAGGCGCCGACCTCATCGCCGCCGATCTTCACGGCGCCGATCTGAGCGGCGCCACCTTGCGAGGGGCATACCTGATCGGTGCCGACCTCCGAGGTGCCGACCTGAGAGCGGCCGACCTCACCGGGGCGGACGTCAGAGGTGCCGACCTCAGCGGGGCCGATCTCACCAGAAGTCTCTTTCTCACCCAATCCCAGCTGAACGCGGCGAACGGCGATGCCGACACAAGGCTGCCGCCGTCGCTCACTCGCCCGCCGCACTGGTCGGTGACCGGTGCGGACTCGGCTGCCCCAGTGATCCAGTCGCCGACCGTCACCCGCAGCCCGCGGTACAGGAGGGCCCGGTCGACGGCGATCACGCCGGGCGAGTAGCGGGCGGGGTGGGGTCAGTCCCGTCGCCGCACGTCCCAACCGAGCAGCACGTCGTCGCCGGTCACGTACAGCCTCCGGTTGGTCAGCCGTACGCCGTCGCCGATCCGTTCGGTCCCGAGCGGGCCGACCGCGTCGACGCCGGTCCCGACCAGCGTCGGCGAGAGGGAGACGACGAGCCGATCGACAACACCGGCGGCGAGCAGCGACGTGATGACGGCGCTGCCGCCCTCGACGAGCACCGACTGCACGCCCTGCCCACGCAGGTCAGCGAGCGCGGCGGCGACGTCCACCCCCCGCGGCCCCCGTCGAACGGGGCGCACCGCGCAGCCCATCCTCCGCAGTGCCTCGACCCGATCGGGATCCCCGTCCGGAGCGGTGATCACGATCGTCGCCGCGTCGTCGGAGAGGACCTTGGCGTCGGGTGGGGTGCGCAGGTTCGAGTCGAGGACGACCCGGATGGGGGAGGCGCCGGGGACCATCCGCACGGTCAGCTGCGGGTCGTCGTGCAGGACGGTCCCGACCCCGACGAGCACGGCGTCGCAGGCGGCGCGCAGCCCGTGGGAGACGCGCCGCTCCTCCTGTCCGCTGATCCATTTCGAGTCGCCGGTGGCGGTCGCGATGCGGCCGTCCAGCGTCTGCGCGTACTTGAGGACGACGTAGGGGCGGTCACGGTGCGGGCGCACCTCGCCCAGCAGGTCGCGGATGTCGACCGGCGCTCCGGGCGGCTCGACGAGGTCCGCACCGGTCGGATGCAGATGCCCGAACCGCCGCTCCTTCGTGTCGAGGTAGCGCTGGTTCCGCAGGTGCGAGGCGGTCGCCAGCGGGACCAGCGACTCGACCTCGACCCCTGCACGCCGCAGCCCGTCCGCCTTGCCGGGGTTGTTCGACAGCAGTCGCACCGACCGGATTCCGAGCGCGCGGAGCACCGCGGCGGCCTCCCCGTAGTCGCGGGTGTCGGGAGGCAGCCCGAGTCGCAGGTTCGCGTCGAGCGTGTCGGCGCCGAGGTCCTGCTCGACGTACGCCAGCAGCTTGTTCACCAGGCCGATGCCGCGCCCCTCCTGCCCGGTCAGGTAGAGCACGACCCCGCATCCCTCCGCCGCCACGGCGCGAAGCGCGGCCCGAAGCTGCACCCCACAGTCGCACCGCAGCGAGCCGAGCGCGTCGCCGGTGAGGCACTCGGAATGCAGCCGCGTCAGGACGTGCCCGCAGTCGTCGACATCGCCCTTGAGCAGCGCCAGGTACACGTGGGCGGACGAGGACTCGAAGGCCCGGACGCGGAACTCGCCGAACGCCGTCGGGAGCACGACCGACGCGAGCTCACGCGGCACCGGCGCGAGTTGACGCCGACCGGACAGGGGGTATGGCATCCGTTCGAAACTACCGCGTCTTCGTCGACGGGAAACGCACTCGAGAGGGAGGTGGAGGTGGCAGCTCGGGCTCTGCAGTTCACCGCACGCCGCCAGGTGGACCTGGTCGATGTCGAGCTGCCGGAGCCCGGGCCGGGCGAGCTGCTGGTCGCGACGGCGTACTCGGGGATCAGCGCCGGGACCGAGATGCTCGCGTACCGGGGTGAGCTCGACCCTGACATGGTCATCGACGAGGCGATCGGAACGCTCGGCGGCACGTTCCGCTACCCCTTCCGGTACGGCTACAGCTGCGTCGGTCAGGTCGAGCACGGCACCGACCGGCTGCCGCCGGGCACGCTCGTGTTCGCCTTCCATCCGCACCAGGACCGGTTCGTCGTCCCGGAGCCGGATGTCGTCGCGCTCGAGCCGGACACCGACCCGCGGCAGGCGACGCTGTTCCCCCTCGTCGAGACCGCGCTGCAGATCGCGCTGGACGCCGGGCCGGTGCTCGGCGAGCCGGTGGCCGTCGTCGGGCTCGGCGCGGTCGGCCTGCTCACTGCCCTGCTCCTGCGGTCCGCCGGGGCCGAGGTGCTGGCCGGCGAGCCGCGGGCCTGGCGGCGAGAGGTCGCCGGATCGCTGGGCGTCCGCGCCGTGGCTCCCGAGCAGCTGGCGGACCTGGTGGCGGTCACGACGGGTGGCCGCGGTGTCCCGCTGCTGGTCGAGGTCTCCGGAGCGCCGTCCGCGCTGGCGGGAGGGCTCGCCCTGCTCGCACACGAGGGTGTCGCGCTGGTCGCCTCCTGGTACGGCACGACACCGGTGTCGCTCCCGCTCGGTGCCGACTTCCACCGCCGCCGGCTCGTCCTGCGCAGCAGCCAGGTCTCGACGGTGCCGGCGGCGCTGGCGAGCCGCTGGGACGTCGGGCGGCGCCGCGAGGTCGCGGGCCACCTGCTCGGGAAGCTGCCGCTCGCGAAGGTCGCCACCTCGCAGTTCGCGTTCCGCGACGCGGCGAGGGCGTACGCGGCGGTCGACCGGGGCGAGCCCGGGCTGCTGCACGCGGCGCTGTGCTGGGATGGGGCCCATGACTGAGGCGATGTACGAGACCGGTACCGCCCTCGAGGTCCGCGCCTTCCACGTCATGCCGGGCATGCCACCGCCCGAGGGGGAGCGGCACTCGCACGACTATCGACTCGACGTGGTCGTACGCCGCGACCATCTCGACGACCGGGGCATGGTCGTCGACCTCGACGCGCTCGGTGCGGCCCTGCGAGCGGCCGCGGGCGAGGTCGACGGCGCCGACCTGGACCAGGTGATGGGCAGACCGCCCGGTGCGGCCGGGGTCACCGTCGAACATTTCGCCGCGTGGCTGCACGAGCGGCTGGCCTCCCCGCTCGAGCCGTTGCCCGGCGGGGTGCTCGCGGTCCGGGTCTGGGAGTCGCCGGTCGCGTTCGGTGGCTACACCGCCCCGCTGGACTCGCGCAGTGCCGGCAGCAGTTCGGCATAGCCGGCGAGGCACCGCTCGGCCGTCTTCGCCCACGTGAAGCGCGCGAGCACGTCCGAGCGTGCCGCCGCCCCCATGCGCCGGGCCAGCCGCGGGTCGCCGAGCAGCTGCCCGACCCGCTCGTGCAGCTCCGCCACGTCGCCCGGGGTCACCAGGAAGCCGGTCTCCGCGTGGCGGACCACCTCGGGCAGCCCACCGACCCGGCTCGCCACCACCGGCGTCCCGCTCGCCATGGCCTCCAGCAGCGAGAGACCGAGCAGCTCGGTGATCCTGACCCGCTGGCCGTAGCAGGTCTCGAGCACCGTCGGCAGGACGAAGACGGCGGCCCGCCGGTAGAGCTCCGGCAGCTCGGGGTCCGGCACCGCGCCGGCGAACCGCACGTCCCGTCCGGCGGCGAGCCCGTGCAGCAGCTGCGGGTAGTCGCGTTCCGGCGGGTCGGGGTCGTGCCCGCCGGTGCCCACGACGGTCAGCCGCGCCCGGGCCGGCAGGGCCCGCAGCAGCCGGTCCACGCCCTTGTGCGGCGTCAGCCGGCCGACATACAGCACGCCGTCCCGCGCTGTCTCCGCCTCCGGGTGGAAGCGGTCGGGGTCCGCACCGCCGTAGATGACGCGCGTCTTCGACGGCGCCGAGCGGAGGGTCCGGGCCGAGTACTCGGAGACGAGGAGGAAGCGGTCGACGAGCGCCGGCAGGATGCCCGCCCAGCCGCCACCGCCGAGCCCGTGGTCGGTGGTGACCAGCGGCCGCCGCAGGGCGGCAGCGGCGAGCGCGGCGAGCCGGCTCGGCGCGCTGCGGAGTTGATGGGTGTGAACGAGGTCCGCGCCGCCGAGCGCGAGCGGAAGCTGCGGTGCCAGCGGATGCGCGGGATGACTGTGCAGCGAGCCGATCCGGCGCAGCACCCGTACCCGCAGCCCGCCGGGCTCCCGCCAGGCGCGTCGCACCGTCCCGAACGTCACCAGCTCGCAGTCGACGCTGCGAGCCAGGGCACGGGCGAGTTCGACCGGGTAGCGTTCGCCTCCGCCCAGGAGGCCGCCGGCGCCGAACGGGGTAGGGACGACGTGGACGATGCGCACACTCGCAGTTTCCCTGCTGACGCTCGGCGACCCGGCAACGACGACCGGCGGGTACCTCTACCACCTGCGGATCGCCCGGCTCGCCCCGGCATACGGCGCCCGCGTGCGCTTCGCCTCGTTCCCCGACCGCCCGTTCCCGCTGCCGGCGTCGAGCGGGCGCCGCGTGTTGCGCCACGCCGAGCGGTCGCCCGCCGACCTGCTCCTGGTCGACAGCATCGCGGCGGCGTTCCTGGCGCCGTGGCTGGTACGCCGCGCCCCGCGGGTCCCGCTGGTCGGGATCCTGCACCAGCCGCCGGGCGGCATCGACCACCGTCCACTGCGGGCCACCGTGCAGGCTGCGCTCGACCGGCTGGCCTACCGGCGCGCGCGGCGCCTGATCGTGGCGAGCGAGGCGCTCGCCGACCAGCTGCGCGGCTGCGGATACCCCGACCGGCTGCTGCGGGTGGTCGCGCCGGGGCGGGACGTCGCGGCGACGGCCGCGGCAGCTCCGGGCGACCTGCGTCTCGGCCGGCGCGCGGCGGTGCTGTCGGTCGGCAACTGGGTCGCCCGCAAGGGTCTGCTCGACCTGCTCGACGCGGTCGCCAGGGTGCCCTCCGACGCGGTCACGCTGCACCTCGTCGGGGAGACCGGCGTGGACCCGGCGTACGCCGTGCGGGTCCGCTCCCGGCTCGCCGCCCCGGACCTTGCCGACCGGGTCGTCGTGCACGGGCGGCTCCCGGTCGAAGGCGTGGCCGCGATGTACGCCGCCGCCGACGTCTTCGCACTGGCCAGCCGCGCCGACCCGTACGGCACGGTGTACGGCGAGGCGATGGCGGTCGGCCTTCCGGTCGTCGGCTGGCGGGCGGGCAACCTGCCGCACCTCGCCCGCCACGACGTCGAGGGCATCGTCATCCCGCCGGGTGACGTCGCCGCGTTGGCGGCGGCCCTGCACCGGCTCGCCCTCGACGAAGCACTGCGCCGCCGGCTGGGGGTCGCCGCGGCACGCCGGGCGGCATCCTTCCCGACCTGGCGGGAGACGGCGGAGCGGCTGTTCGGCGAGCTGCGTGCCGTGGTGGCGGAGGACGCCGCGGCGCGCGGCCGGTGGCGGTCGTCGCCCGGCCCGGGATGATGATGGGGCGGTGACGCCTCCGCTGCGCGCCGTCCTGTTCGACGTCGGCGACACGCTCGTCCGGCTCGACGCCGCCGCCGGTGCTCTGATCGCCCGCGCCGCCCGCACGCTCGGGGCGGACGTCGAGCCGGAGGCCGCGGCCGCGGTGTGGTCGAGGGTGCTCGCAGAGGCGTCGACGCCCGAAGAGCTCGCGAAGGGCCGAGACCTCTCGCTCGACCGGCACCGCGAGGTGTGGACCGAGCTCTACCGCCGCAGCGGTGCCGACGAGCTCGCGCCGAACCTCGCGCGAGCGGTGTACGACGCGACCGTGCGTGCGGACGGCTGGACGGCGTTTCCCGACGCGCTCGGCGTGCTGCAGGCGCTGCACCGCGCCGGTGTCCCGGTCGGTGTCGTGAGCGACACCGGTTTCGACCTCCGGCCGGTCCTGCGGCGGACCGGGCTCGCGCCGTACGTCGACACCGTCCTGCTCTCGTACGAGCACGGTCGGTGCAAGCCCGATGTCTCGGTCTTCCGCGCCGCGTGCGAGGCCCTGGGGGTCGACCCGCCGAGCGTGCTCATGGTGGGTGACAATCCCTACACCGACGGCGGCGCCGCGCCTGCCGGGCTCACCACCCTCCTCCTGCCTCCACCGACCGGAGGCGCCCGCGGACTGGCGCACGTGCTGCGCCTGCTGGGGCTGCCGGCGTAGGCGCAGGGGCCCGCCGGTGCCTGTCCCAGCTCCGCCGCGCCGGACCCGATGGTCGGTATCCGGGCGGCGCAGCCGGGGGAGCCCGTCGTAGGGTCGGCGGGTGGGTGGGAAAGGCTGCCGTGTTTTGGCGGGGCACCGAGGAAAGGACGCTGTCATGCTGGCCACCACCGGGCTCGCCGACGCCGAGGCGTTCGGGAGCTTCGCGGTGAAGGACGTGCGGGAGGCCAAGGACTTCTACGGCCGGACGCTGGGCCTGCGGGTCTCCGAGGAACCCCGGCTCGGCCTGCTGAGGCTGCACGTCACCGGTGACCGGGGCGTCCTGCTCTATCCGAAGCCTGACCACGTCCCGGCGGCATTCACGGTCCTCAACTTCGTGGTGGACGACATCGACAGGGCTGTCGACGAGCTCGTCGAGCGCGGCGTTCGCTTCGAGCGGTACGACGTCCCCAAGACCGACGACAAGGGCATCGACCGTGCCGAGCACGTCGCCTGGTTCACGGATCCCGCGGGGAACATCCTCTCGGTGGTCCAGGAGAGGTGACTGTCGCAGGTCCGCAGGACTCGCACACCCACGGTCGGGCTCTTCGACACAATGGCGGGATGGTGAGCCTGGGTGCCGTGTTCCTGCCTCAGTTTCCGCCGGAGCGGCTTCGGCACGTCGCCACGCCGGAGCCGTCGGGCCGCGCTCGCTGAGGCTGTGCGGCGAGGTCGCCGACGGGACGATCCTCACCGCCTCCACGACCCCGGACGGCGTGCGGCAGGCACGCCGGCTCGTGGACGAGGGGCGCGTCGCCGGTGGACGCGACGATCCGCATCCGATCACTGTCTACCTCCTGGCCGCGACCGGGCCCGCGGCGGCTCAGCGCCTCGACGCCGACCTGCGGAGCTGGGGAGGCGACCCGCTTCCGCAGGTCGGGGTGGCCGGCGACGCGCAGGCGGTGGCAGACGCCGTTCAGCGGTGGGCGGACGCCGGTGCCGACACGGTGGTCCTCCAGCCCACCGCCGACGACCCCGACCCGGAGGGTTTCCTGCGCTTCGTGGCGCGCGACGTCCGTTCACTCGTCGGCTGAGGCCGGCTCGGCCCTGTCCGCGCTGAGACGGCCCGTGCGCCAGCGCTGGGCTCAGTCGCGCGTCCGGAGACTGCCCCGTGCACGAGCACTGGGCTCAGTCCCGCGCCTGGTCCCGCGCCTGGAGGCTGTCCCGTGCGCCCGCCTGCCGGACGGCAGCGGATGCAAGGTCGCGGCTGAGGGGCTGCGCGGCCGGAGGAGGCGAGGTCACTCCGCGCTGAAAGGAGTCGGAGGTGCTGCCGGCGTTGCGACGAGGGGGACCGTGAGCCTCGCCGCCGCGGCGGTCCGGGTGGTCGCGCCGCGGGCCGGGTCGAGGGCCCGCGGCGCGACCAACCCGGTCAGGGCGTGCTGTCGCCGTAGATGTTCTGGTCCAGTCCACCCGCGTACGGGCAGGTGTCGGCGCCGAAGCTGCCGTCGGCGTTCTGCGCCCGGCACTGCTTGACGTCCGCCGCGTCGGCGTCGGAGTCCCCGCCCTCACGGGGATCCGTCCCGGCCACGACGTTCCGCCAGTCCGTCCAGGTGCCGTACGAGAACCCGCCGACGGAGCTGATGTAGAGGTAGTCCCCACCGAACGGGGAGGTCCGCCCGCCGAACTGCTCGTAGTTGGGGTTGGATGTCACGTCGCTCAGTCGGCTCGCGGCGGACCAGGCGAGGTCGCTGGTCGCCGCCGAGGTACCGAAGGCGTCCAGCGCCGGGACGGTGCTGCGGTCGGCGCAGTTGCCCACCGGCCGGCGCGGGTCGAAGCAGGTGTCGTTGCGGCTGTCCCACCACAGGACGTGGGCCGAGCCGGCGTCCACGGAGATGTCGGGGAAGCGCTGCAACCCGCCGTGCGCCCGCGGGTCGTCGATCAGGGTCGGGCTCGTGTGCCCCCCGGTGCTGCCGTCGAGCCGGAGGAAGTAGATGCCTGACACGCTGCCGACCGACTTGTGGTACTGGTCCGGCAGGTCCTCCGAGGTCACCGAGCCGTACGTGGTCCCGCTCGGCACCTCGGTGCCCGGGATGGACGGGTCGTAGACGACGTAGACGTACTGGTGGGTGCGGTCGGTCTGGTCGGCCGTCGACCTGATCTGGGTGCCACCGCGCATGAAGGTGTAGCCGGACGCGCAGTGGGCGGCGAAGTCGCCGCACTGTCCCGCCACCGAGCCGGGCGTGGGAGTGTCCGCAGCCTCGGCACCGTCTCCTGCCTGTGGCGCCGTGCGGCCCGAGCGGGGTGCCGCCGTCAGTGAGCTTGGCGCCGAGATGTCCGTGGGGTCGTACGGCTCGAACCCGGTCACGTGGTGCACCGCGCCGAACGTGCGCCCGCAGTCGCGGGAGGCGTTGTACGCGATGCCGTCCTGGAACTGGTGGCTGCGCACGTCGGCGAACTGCCGGTAGGTGATGAAGACGCTGCCGTCCCCGGTCACCGCGATGTCGGGGAACTGGATGTCGTGTACCGTCTGGCTGATCTTCACCGGGCTGCTGAACGTCTTGCCGTGGTCGGTCGAACGGACGACGTAGACGCTCGAGTTGAACCCGCCGGTCGTGTTGCCGGTGAACCGGGCCCAGGCGAAGTAGACCGTGCCGTCACAGGCTCCGCCGGTCCGGTCGACCTCGAGCGCGGTCTTGTCGTGGAACTTGCCGAGGAGGTTCGGCGCGGCCGAGCCCTGGGCGACGTCGACCGACTGGACGAACCGCTTCCCGTCGTTGGCGACCGCACCGCCGGTCCCGGCGGGATTGTCGAACGTGGCGACCCAGACGTCGCCGAACGTCTTCGCGCTTCCGGCCCGGTCGCCCGAGCTCTCCGACCCGGCGAACAGCCGGCCCTGCCGGTCCCAGGCGAGCACCGGGTCGCCGCTGTCCGCCGTGCGGACGTGAGCGTTAGCGGCGAACGGGGAGGTGTCGCCGACGTAGCCGGGCACCAGCGAGCTGGTGAAGGAGTGGCCGGCGTTCTCCGAGCGGTAGTAACCCAGCCAGACGGCACCCGCGCCCAGCAGGCTCCCGTTCGCCTGGAAGACGCCGCAGTAGTCGTTCGAACTGCCCACGATCACGGCCGGATTGCGCGGGTCGACCGCCACCGCCGGCTCGTTCTGCCGGCCGCGGCTCTGCGAGCAGGCCGTCAGCACGTCGTCCGTGTAGGGCACGCCGGTGGTCATGGTGTAGTTGCTGACGTAACCGCCGGTCCCCGGCGCGTCGTTGCTGAGCCGGGCGTCGGTGCCCGGACTCGCCGTCGCCGCCACCCCCGACCCCACGACGACGGCCGCCGTCGCGGCCACGGCGAGGAGACGGAGTAAAGAACCCTTTACCATGTGATCCTCCGGTTTGTCCTGGAGAGAGGCGGCTGACACTACTCCGGGTGCGGGGCGTCGCATAGCTGGCCGGCGGGGGTGGGTCCCGGTGAGCCTGGGCGGTCCGGGACGGCTCGAGCAGGCTCCTGTCCGGCCGCGCCGGTCTCCGTGTCTGGTCTACCATCCGTAGTCGGCGATTACGGAGAGTGAGATGATCGAGACGGCGGCGTTCAGGGTCTGGTGGGACGACGACGCCCGGGTGGCGCGCGTCGAGTGGCTACCCGGATCCAGGGGCGACCTGGCGACGGTGAAGGCGGTCACGGCGGCGATCCTGCGCCTGGCCCGCGGCCCGGTCCCCCTTCTCGTCGACATCCGGCACATGGCGGCCTTCGAGCGGGAGGCCCGCGCGCACCTCCTGGACGACTATGGCGGGGCGTCGAGGGTGGCGCTGCTCGCCGGCTCCGCCGTGAACAGGATGGTGGCCAACTTCTTCATCGGGATGAAGCGGCTCCCGGTGCCGATCCGGATGTTCACCGACCGGACCGAGGCGATCACCTGGCTCCGAGAGCAGCAGTGAGGCCGCAGCTCCAGGACGAGCGGGTCGAGCACGTCGTCGCGCTGCTCACCCGGCTCGCCACCGGGGACCTGTCCGCCCGCGGCCAGCCGTCGGCGGCGCAGGACGAGATCGACGCGATCGTGGTGGGCGTGAACATGCTGGCCGAGGAGCTGGAGGCGAACAATGCCGAGCTCGAGCGGCGGGTGCGGGAGCGCACGGCCGAGTTCGAGCGGCTCAACGGCGATGTCATGCAGCTCACCGAGCTGGGCAACCTGCTGCAGGCGTGCGCCGACGCCGAGGAGGCATACAGCGTCATCGCGCACGGCATGGCCAGCATGTTCGGTGGCATGTCCGGCGCGCTCTACCTCTACAACGCCTCGCGCAACCTGCTCGAGGCCAAGGCGCGATGGGGCGAGGTCACCCAGCCCGACACGGTCACGCCGCCCGAGTGCTGGGCGCTGCGCCGGGGTCAGCGGCACGTGGTGGACGCGGACGACGCCAGCCTGTCCTGCCGGCACGTCGTGCGGCGTACCGGCGACTCGATCTGCATCCCGATGGCGGCGCACGGCGAGACCAACGGAATGCTGCACCTGATGGGCCACCGCCTCGAGTCGCCCGGGCACGGGCGCCGGCTCACCGAGGCCCGGCAGCGGCTCGGCGTCACGGTGAGCGAGCAGACCGCGCTGTCGCTGGCGAACCTGGACCTTCGCGAGACCCTGCGTACCCAGGCGCTGCGGGACCCGCTGACCGGCCTCTACAACCGCCGGTTCGTCGAGGACTGGATCGGTCGGGAGACCAGCCGAGCGGATCACTCGGGCCGCCCGCTCGGAGTGGTGATGGCGGACATCGACCGCTTCAAGCGGGTCAACGACTCGTACGGGCACGACGCCGGGGACCGGCTGCTGGCGGCGGTGGCCGAGGCGATCCGCCGGGCGCTGCGCCAGGGCGACGTGCCATGCCGGTACGGCG
>WNGJ01007255.1_pt1 | contig 31845 bp, 28 predicted proteins | sample 5400611 | NCBI WGS metagenome assembly WNGJ01 (sample SAMN13153375, study PRJNA577476) | soil metagenome | isolation source: 40 cm soil or saprolite under Garry oak tree replicate 1 | place: USA:California | collected 2016-06-15
CTTTGCCCGGAGTTCAGCTGGACTGAAGGTCTGCTGGCGGAAACTGAGGAGCCTTCAGTCTTCTTGAGCGGATCTGGTCCTTGGGTTCGCGGGGGACCGCCCGGGGTCCTGCTGCTCGGCTGCGGTCTGGAGGAGCTGCCGGGCGCTGGATGCGTAGCGGACGGCGGTGCCGGGGTCCAGGCCGAAGGTGGCCGCCAGGTGCAGGGGATCGGCGCCGGTGGCGAGGGCTTCTTCGAGCTGGCGGTCGACGCGCAGGGCCTCGATCGTCGCGGCGTGGCCGCGCAGGGCGGAACAGGCCCAGGTCCTGCTGACAGGCTCCGTGCCCAGGGCGGTCTGGGCGTTGATGAGCAGGTGCGGGTTGGCGGTTCCCGGCCACCTGGCGCGGCGGGCCTCGAGCCATGCGCGGAGCAGGCGGGCGGTCAGGTCGCCCAGGGGGCGTGGCTTGCCGCCCAGGAGCAGGCGGCCGCTGCCCGGGTCGGCGTCGCTCAGGAGCATGGCGCAGATGGTGCTGCTGCGGGCCGCGTGAACGCCGGCCAGGGCCACGATGAGCCGGGCTGCGGGTGTGGCGGAAGCGGCGACGGCGTCGTCGATGTCTTCCTGGCCTAGCGGCTGCAGCACGGTGCCGGAAGGCCGGCGGCCGACCTTGATGCCGCGGGCGGGGTCGCGGAAGATCACGCCGGCCGAGAGGCAGAAGCCGAACAGCGAGCGGAGGGCCACCAGGGCGTTATGGCGCCGTGATCCGTGCATGCCGCGCACGTGGTCCTGGATGTCGCCGCGGGTGACCTCGCGGAGGTGGTGATAGCGCGACGACCAGTCCAGCAGGGCGGGCAGTGCCTTGGCCAGGTGGCTGTGGACGGTGGCTATGCGGCGAGGGCGGCTGCGGGGGCCTCCGTCTTTGAGGGTGCGCAGCCAGCGCTCGGCATCGCGGCGGATCCCTGCGGACACGCCGTCGAGCTTGCGGTCCAGCCAGGCGTCGAAGGCGGGCCGCCGGTCGTCGTGCAGCATGCCCGCCTGCCGGAGGACCTCGGCGACGTGCCCGGCGGGCAGGTGCATGGCATGCAGTCGCGGCAGGGCCTGCGGCCACGGGGCGTCCTCGTCGTCCTGGCAGCCGTCCAGCGTGGTGGCCAGTCCCTGGCGGACCCGGCGGCGGATCTCGCCGGACCAGCCGCGGGCCTCGGCGAGGCGGTCGGCGACGCTGATCGCGGCGGTCAGGGACGGGCTGGCCGGCGGGCGGCGGCCCGGGCGGGCGTGCGGCGACGGCAGCTCCGGCTGGGCCCAGGCGGCTTCCGGGAGGAGGACCCTGCGCGGGCGGGGCGGCGCGGCTTGCGCCGGCCGGGTTCGGGTGCGCGGTGCCATCCGGTCGAAGAACAGCTGGTGATGGCCGATCTTCACGCCGGCCGCGGCCAGGGCGGCGACCGCCTGGGGTGCCGTCCCTTCCCAGGCGCGGCCGCCGGACAGCTGGACCCAGCACAGCCGGCAGTACCCGTTCTTCACCCGCAGCGCCCGGCTGCACCCGGTGCACTCGCGCTCGTCCCGGTTGCCGTCGCGGAACGAGCGGCAGGCCCGGCACCGTATCTGCTCCATCACTCCCCATGTCAGGCAGTCGGTGCAGCTGCGGGACAGATCGCGGGCCGGGTTCCTGGTCCTGCCCACCTCAGGGCGGCGGCAGGGTGCGGCCGTCGCGGCGCCTGGGCGTGACCGCCGGGCCGCCGGCCGCCGGGGCTGCGGCCTGCTGGCGCTGTTCCTCGCCGGCGGGCGCGGCGACCTTGCCGGGCTCGGGCAGCAGCAGTTCCTCGATTCCGCAGCCCAGGACGGCGCAGATGACGTCGAGCTCGCCGAGCTTGACGCTGGCGGGGCTGCCTGACCACAGGCCGGACATCTTCCCGGCGCTGACGGTCAGGCCGCGGGCGGCGAGCATCCGCTGCATCTCACTCGCCGTCCAGATGCCGCGGTGGGCAGCGGCCAGCCGCAGGTTCCACTTCATCGTTCGCTCTTCCTCCGCAGGTGAGGCGGGATGCCCGGCGGCAGGGTGACCGTCGCGTCCCGGTGCCCGCCGGCGTGCAGGACGGCCCTGGCCGCCGCCGTGATGCTGGCACGGTCCAGCCCGGTGAGCGCCTCGCCCAGGTCGGCGGGTATCCCGGCGGCGATGCTCGCCGCCAGGTGAAGTATCCGCCGTTCTCCGCTGCTGCACGGCAGGGCGCCGCCGTCGAGGGCGGCGACCGCGGCGTCCCAGCCGATGGCGGCCATCGCGGCCCGGCCGGCCAGGCCGGGCGTGACGACGATGAACGGGCCGGTGAAATCGCCGCGGATCAGCCAGGCACCCTGGCCGATCAGCAGCTCGACGCCGGCCTCGGCGCAGTACAGGCCGGCCGCGCCGGCCCGCAGCGCGGCCGCCAGCATCGCGGGCTGCCCGGCCGCCGGGACCCCGGCGGTCATGTCAGCAGCCCGTTCAGCTTCCCGGCGGCGCGCTGCTGGCCGGAGACCCAGGCGTCCTCGACGTGGGCGCGGTGGACGTGGATGTAATTCATGGTGGTGACGACCCAGGAATGGCCGAGGACCTCCTGGATCGCGGCCAGGTCCATCCCGTTCGCATACAGCTGGCTGGCGCAGTAGTGCCGCAGCAGGTGCGGGGTGACCCGTCCCCGCCAGTCCGGCAGGTGAGCCGCGGCCGCAGCGGCGAGCGCGGCCCGCAGCGCCTCGTCGCCGACCCGGGCGCAGGTCCCGTCCGGGTTCCTGCGCTCCGAGGGCAGCAGCGGGGCCCCCGGACGCGCGTGGTCGTCGTCGAAGTGCCCCCACACGTCCTGCACGAACCACTCCAGGGTCGCCCGAGCGTTGTTGATGAGCGGGACCATCCGCTCGCGGGGGCCGGACCCGCGGGCGCCCTTGCCGATGCGGACGTGGATCTTCCCGAACCGGCCAAGCTCCCACTTGACGTCGTCCAGGTCCAGCTGGCACGCCTCGTTGACCCGCAGCCCGACCTCGGCCATCAGCTTCGCGGCCGCGTAGTTCCGGGCGGCCGGGGCGAACTTGCGGCATTCCGCGAGCTCGCCGCGCCACCCCGCGAACAGCGTCCCGACCTGGGCCTGGCTGGGCGGGATCCGCAGCGCGGCGTCCCGGCCGCCCCGCGGCCGGTTCATCTCGTCGACCGGGCATGCCACGACGTGCCCGGTCATCTGGTGGATCTCGACCTTGTGCCGCAGTTCCAGGAACAGGAAATAGGTCTTCAGCGCCTGCGCCCGGGCCAGCCTGGTGCCCCTGGCCGCGCCGCGCAGCACCTGCCCGAAGTAGTCGTCCGCGTCGGCGGGCTGCATCGTCCACAGCGGCCGGCCCAGCCACGCCCTGACCTGCTCCAGGCAGATCACCTCGCCGGCGATGGTGCTGTCGGCCAGGCCCGCCGCGGCCCGCGCCAGGACAAGCCCGGCCAGCGTGTCGGTCTCGAACGCGGCGAGCTCGTCAGGGCCGGCCGGCGCGCGCGCCTCGCGCAGATCGTGAACGACCGCGAGCGCCACCCGCACCACCTGGTTTCATGAGACCCGAAAGGACAACGAGCATGACGATAGACCCTCAGGAAACATGAAGTATGCTCAACCACAAGACTTGCCTGCGATCACGCGGGAACACCCAGGCCCAGGCCGGCACAGGAGAAAAACCACCCCGGGAACTCAAGGGTTGTTGGGTATTCTTCTCTCGGGCAACACACCGATCACGCACCAGAACAAGCCGGATCGTTACACATGGCACATCCCGTCGCACGGGGCTCGTTACCATCACGAAATACGGGTCAGATCCAGAACTAGTGCTCAGAATCACCGGCCCGATCAGCCGACTTTGCCTGGGCGACCTGGCACCGGCGACGGCGCGGTCCAGCTGGTCCTGGGTCTGTGCCCGCGGTGCTGCCGGGCCGGTGGCCGCCCTTACCCGCTCACCGGGCCGCGCGTGGCGTGGCCGCCCCGTGCCCGGTGGCCAGGACGCCTCACGCTGGCTGTTGCCCGGCGGGCAGCGCGGACCGGACCCGGCACCTGACGATCGCCCGGGCCATTGGGACGTGGACATGGTACGGGTCGCCGTCGCCTGCGCTTTCGCCGTCATGGCCAGGTCGGGCCGTCGCCCCGGCACCGGTGGCCTGCCGCGCGGGACCGGCCGCGACCCGGTCGCGATCTTGCGCTCCCTTAGCTGCGGTTCCGGGGTGGAGGACACTGAGGGAGTGAACCGCGAACGCGCGGAAACCTACTTGCGGGTCGTGGCCGAGGCGGAGCTGCGCCGTGCCGCGGCGCCTGCGCGGGACGGTACAGCGATGTCGCCTGACGTGCCAGGCGACGAGCGCGGGACTGTCGTCCTGCGGCGGTCCGACGTCGCGGCTGCGCTGTACGACCTCCCCGTCCGGCAGCGCGAAGTGATCGCGCTGCAGTATTACGGGAACCTGTCCGAGGCCGAGACCGCGGCCGCGCTGCACATCACCCGCGGTGCGGTGCACGCCTTCACCGCTCACGGGATGTCCGCGCTGCGGGCCGCCCTGCAGGCCGGGTTCTCCTCCCCGGTGGCCCGGGTCGCGCAGGTCCTGGCCGCCGCGGGCGCGATAGACCCGCAGGTCGCTGATCAGATCCTGGACGGCTTCGTGCTCGCCCTCGGCGCCCGCCGGGCCGGCCCGGCGGGCCAGCCGGGCCCGGATCCGCGGGCCCTGCTGCGGTCGCCGGTGGCGCATCTGCCGCTGGGCATGCTGATAAGGTCCCGGCCGGCGGCGGCTTCGGGGCAGGCGGCCGCCGGGTCATTGACCACGGCGGCGGCGGGCGGGCCCGGGCCGGCCAGCCGGCCGGCGGCTCCCGGCCGGGTCATCCCGCTCGGCCAGGTAATCCCGGTCCGCGGCGGCGATGTCAGCGGCGCGATGCACCTGCTGTCGTACGCGCAGACGGCGCTCGGGGCGCGGCTCACGGTCATCACCCGGGCGCGCGGCGAGTTCGTGCCGCCGGGGATCGAGCCCGGCGGCATGGACCGGCCCTTCGCCGTCTTCCCGGTGCACCAGTTCACCGCGACCGACGACCACGGCACCAGCTACCGGACGGGCTTCCGGGGCCGCCGCGGGCGGCGTCCTGACGAACTGGCCGGCGAGATCACCCTCGATCCCGGCCCGCCGCCGGGCACCCGCTGGCTGGACCTCACCACCGCCCCCGGCGAGCCGGCCGTGCGCATCGGCCTGACCCCCGGGAACCGGGCGCCAGACGGCGCCGGGGTAACGGTCCGCCAGGCGGGCACCAGCCCCGGCGAGCACCTGCTGCACCACATGGCAGACCGACTGCTCCTGCTGGCCCTGGCCTTCCCGCACCAGATCCGGCTGCACCCGGCCGTGTCACCACCCGAGCCGTTCTCCTGCGTCGCCGACGGCCTCGGCGACGCCATCGCGGCGCTGCACGCGTGCGGCGCCCTGTCCGCTCTCAGCCCGGTCCCCGGCCAGCTCGCCGCGCTATGCGCGAGCCTGAACGTCAGCGGCCACGGCATCACCGCCCGCCCCGCCCGGCAGCTGCCCGGACCGTGGCTCAGCATGCTCGCGCACTACCGCCGCCGCCGGCCGGACCAGGCCCTGGGCCGCGACGGCTGCGCAGCCGCGGCCGTCGCGCTTCCCGAACTCGACGGGATCACGCTCGCGATCCTCGGCCTGCACAATGCCGACGGCAGCACCGTCTTGTACGGCCATGCCAGCGGCATGACGCCGCCAGGGCCCGGCGGGCCGCCGGAGGCCGAACTGGACTTCCCGCTAAGGATATGGGTACGCGACAGCCGCGGGCAGTGGCACGCCACACGCGCCACCGCCCGCCGCTGGAGCGCGGAAGACGACCGCGAGATGACCATGCGCCTGCAGGTGGTGCCGCCGCTGAGCCGGGCCACCGCCTGGATCGAGATGCTCGCCACCGGGCAATCGGCCCAGGCGCGCGCCACGCTGCCGCTTCGCTGGCACTAGCAGCCGGGGGTTCACCGGCCTGCCTGCCCCGGCGCAGCCAGCCGCTTTGCGGCTGCCCGTAACCTCCCGCGTCCCGGGCCTTCCTCAACCCTGCTTCCCTGGAAACAGCCAGCCCAGATGAGACAACCACGTAGCCAGCCGTCTCACCAGAACTGGCCAGCCCGGAGGGCAGGACAAGGCAGTGCCCAGAACCTCCTGAACCGGCACCGATGGCGCCGGGCAGATCCCGACGATACCCCAGCGGCACCGGCCCGGGACGACCCGCACTGATGACTCACCCTGGCGAGACAAACGAGCTATGACTCAGGCACAACGCCTGACTCACATGAGATGAGACAGGACAGCCATAGCCGGGCTCTCAATGCTGTCAGTGCCCTGATGGCAGCCGTTAGTCCCCACCGGCACCCATGACCCATTCGAATATTTTCGAATTAGGTCATCTACCAGAGCCCCGTTACGGAATCGAACCGTAGACCTTCTCCTTACCATGCATGCCAGTTGCGTCTGACGCCGTCGCATAAAGTCTGATTACCGCAGTTCAGAGGGATCTCGGCGTCTGGGTACGTCGCGTTGTGTCGGCCGTTGCCTGGAGCCGTTGTCACTTACTTTGTCACTGGCTCCAGGACCTCATCCCTTCGAAATACACGATCGCTGGTGCTGCCGCCCCGGGCGCGAACAGGACCATAGTGGCATGACCGGCGAATCCGGTGCCGGTACGGGAGTAGGCGGGCGGGCTCTGCCGCTGCCGGTAACGGTGCGGCAGATTCTCCGCGATGCCTTTGTGCTGTTGTCGGTGGGCGGCGGACGCTGGACGAAGCATCGCCAGTACGCTCACCGAGCAGGTGGTTGCCTGCTCCTGTGGCGGCAGCATCGGTTAGGTGAGGCCTTCGACGCGGCGGACGAGTTCGGCGCGTGATCGCACGCCGAGTTTGCGGTAGGTGTTGCCGAGATGGAATTCGACCGTCTTCGGGCTCAGGAACAATGCCGCGGCGGCCTCGCGATTGGTGCTTCCCTGGGCCACGATGAGGGCCACTTGCAGTTCTTGCGGCGTCAGCGATCGCAGGCCACCGGCATTGTCGTGGGGAGGCATCTCGCCGGCCGCTCTTAGTTCCGCCCGAGCCTGCCCGGCCCACGGCTCCGCGCCGCCTCTCTCGAAGTAGGCCAGCGCCTCGTGGAGCGCTGCCCGGGCATCAGCGGCGCCGCCGCATGCCTAGGGCGAGCAGAGTCCGCGCCCGCTCGAACGCCATCTCCTCGCCGTAGACTGCGAGCGCGGTCTGGAACTCCCGCTCGTACCTATCTTCGTCGGCGAGCATGCCGCGGCACCGCGCCGCGCCCGCGTTCGCCCACCTCAGACCAGTTCGGCGGGCTACGTCCCCGAGCATGGCCAGCGAGCGTTCCGCGTCCGTCATCGCGCCGCTGCGGATGTGCGCCTCGACAAGGTCCGCGGCCCATTGCGTAATGGTCGGAAGCAAGATGCCCGTGCTGTACTGCTTCTCGAGTCGTGCGCATTCGTCCAGGTGGACAGTGGCGCGGTCGGCGCGGCCCCGGGACAGCTCCAGCAGTCCGAGCACCGCTGCCGCGTAGATTTCGATCACGTTCAAGCCGATCCGGCGGGAGAAATCGAGCCCGGCCGCGACGTGCGCCCGGCAATCCTCATCGTGTCCGAGGATTGCCTCGGCCCTTCCCAGGATCACGAGCGAGAAGGAAGACAGAGCGGCCTGCCCGGTCTCGGCGGCGAGCTGGACGGACTCAGTGGCGGCGGCATATGCCGCCGCGATCTTGCCGCGCCGGAGCTCGAACTCGGAGAACAAGGCCAAGGGAAAGGCAAGGACGGCCGGCGCGCCCGCCGTTCGCGCCGCGCCGATGATGCGGTCGAACATCTTGCGGGCGTGCGCCCACTGCTCGATCCACCCCAGCGACTGGGCGGTCGCGCTAAGCACGAACCAGAGCTCGCCGAGCGGGTCGATCGCCTCCAACCACTCGAGCATCGGCTCGAGCAGGGCCAAGGCCTCATCGACCTGGCCGCCGCCGGCGGTCACGAGGGCGAGGACCATCGCTGCGGTGGGCCGGGCTCCCGGCCCGGCCTTGGCCAGGGCGCGACGGGCGATCTCGTCGGCGTCCGCGTGATCGCCCGCCATGTAACAGGTGAGCGCGGCGCTTGCGCGCAGAGCCGATGCACGTGTTCCGTCGTGCGGTTCCACCCGGTCGGCTTCGGCGACGAGCATCGCATGCGTCTCGGCCACCGGGCTGGCAAGAAGCATCGCGAGCCCGCGGAGCCCCTGAACGTCTGCCCGGGCGGCCGGCTCGGAGGCCAGGTCGAGCACGCTCTCCAGCAGCGCCGCGGCGCGCTCCCCTTGGCCTGCGAACCACAAAGCCCGCCCGGCACCCATCATGCGTCGCACCCGGTCCTCGTCGCCGGGGCTGACGAGCGCTGCGGCCTCGAAAGCGCTCGCGGCCGCCGCGTAGGCACGGCGCGCGAACACGCTCGCCGCCGACCTCTCGAGCAGCACGGCGACCTCTTCGTCCGGCCCGGCGCTTGCCGCGGCCAGATGCCAGGCCGCTCTTTCGCCGGCGTCGGCGCCGGCCGCCGCCGCGATGGCGCGGTGCGCGGCGCGCCGCTCGGCCGGGTCGTGCGAGTGGTAGGCCGCGGAGCGGACGAGCGGGTGCCGGAACTCGATCCGCTCGCCAGCGAGGATGATCACCCCGTCCCGCTCGGCGGGTTCGAGCGCGTAACGGCTCAGACCTGCCTGGGCGAGCGCCCGCGCGATTTCCCCGGCCGACCCCGAGTCGCTCGCAGCGGCAATGAGGAGCGCGTCCCGCGTGTCCCGGGGAAGGGCATCGAGTTGCCGCGCGAAGGCCTGCTCAAGGGAAACGCCCACAGCGAGCGGATGGGTGATCGGCGCCTTGCCCAGCAGTTCGGCATCGGTCAGGGTCGCGACCGCTTCGAGGATCGCGAGCGGGTTGCCCCGCGTCTCGGTGACGATTCGGTTCCGGACGGCCGCATCCACCGGCACTCCGGTGCGCTCGACGAGCGCCGCCGCGTCCGCGGCGGACAGCCCGTGCAGCTCGAGGGTGCCGAGTCCCGCTGCTGAGACCCACTCGCGGTCGCGCATCCCCAGCAGCAGCAGTACACCCTCGCTGCCAAGACGGCGCCCGGCAAACAGCAGCGCCTCGCGAGATGGCGTATCGAGCCAGTGCGCATCGTCCACGACGACGAGGACGGGAGATTCCTCGGCAGCCGCCGCCAGGAGGCTGAGCGTCGCCGCAGCCACGGCGAACCGGTCGCCTGGCACGGGCGGCCCGAGCGCGAGCGCCCCGCACAACGCGGCCTCCTGGGGCCCAGGAATCCGGCCGAGCAGATGCAGGACCGGACGCAGCAACTCGGAAAGACCCGCGAACGCCAGCTCCGATTCCGCCTCAAGCGGACGAGCACGCAACACCTTGAAATCGGTGGTCGTCGCGGCGGCGTGCTCGAGCAGCCTCGTCTTCCCGATGCCCGCCTCACCGTAGAGGATCAACGCCGTACTCTCGCCGCCGCGGGCACGGGCGATCAGGCTATCGAGTTGCGTTCGCTCGTCTTCGCGGCCGACCAGCACCGGTTAAATCGTAATTGGTGCAGCCTCGGGCGAACAGTGCTATAGAGCCGTCTAAACCTAGGGAAATCCCCGATGCGCGCTCGCCGCCATGGTGCTTCTCTGAAGCGACATGGTTGCATGTGGGGAGGGATGCAGGCGAGTTCCGCAGGGCACACACCGGCCCGAGCCGATGCAAGGCCCTGGGTCGTTGGTGGTGTGACGAGCGCTAAGTCGAGCGCAGCGATTAACGGGTCGCTGCCTCCGACAGCACAGCTGAGTTCGCACGTGATGGAACTCGCTGCAGCGCAGGTCACCAGCTCGCAGGCCACGGCGGCAGCGGCTCGCTGTCCATCACCCACGCGTCCCTAGCGAGGTTCCGCCTGATGGATACTGCTCCCCCTGTAGGCCTGGCAGTGCCGAGGCTAAAACGACGGCCGAGGCAGGTACGCACTCAAGAACGTTCGCGGAGCCCGTCGGTGACGGTCCCATCCCTTGCCCGCGCAGACGCGGAGGCTGGCGTGACGGTGCCGTTCGGGAGCGCGGTGAACCGCTCGCTGGTCGCAGGCCCGGTCCGGTAAGGACTCAGGAGGGACGACGCGATGCCCGGTTGGTATGTCCACATGGAGGCGGCTCACGAGGTCGCCCGGAGGTTGCGCAACGGTGAGATCCCGGCCGGGTTCGCGATCAGCGAGACCGAGGCCAAGATGATCGGTGAGATGTGCCACACCTGGCGGAACTATCTCGCCCTGGGCTCGATCGGCCCGGATCTGTTCTACCTGTTGCCGGACTACACCGGCACCGTGGGCACGGTGGTCCGGGACGTCGTGAAGTGGGCCCTGGATGTCTGGGAGGCGATCGACTCGGCGTTCCTGGCCAAGTGGGAGAAGTGGATCGGTCCGGTCGCGACGGATCGGACGCAACTGGCCTCCCAACTCGAAGGGGGGCTGGGCCCGCAGCTGGCGCAGGTCCTGGACGAGGCGAGCTCCGCCGCCGCGACAGCCTTTGAAGGGGTCCTGGCCCGGATGGCCGACTGGTTCGGGTTCCTCACCTCGGGCGTACCGCAGGGATACGGCGACGATGGGTTCTTCTGGTCGGACGTGTTCCACTACCGGCGCACCTACCAGTTCCCGTACGCGATGTTCCGGCAGGCGATGGCCTCCCTGCTCACCGCGGTGGACGAGGATGCCCGGCAGGATGCGCAGGCGCAGGTGGCCTTCGCCGTCGGGTGGATGAGTCACTGCGCTACCGACGTGGCGGGCCACCCGTTCACCAACGCCAAGTGTGGTGGACCGTACCGGGACCACTGGCAGAGCCATCACCTGGTGGAGAACCACTTTGATGCCCAGAACTACGGCGCGAAGAACCCTGGACCCCTCTACGGCGAGTACGGCTCGTCGGCACTGCACTTCCGGCTCGCGTTCCGGACCCGTACAGACACCCCCTACGACGGCCGGGGCGACGCACCTGCCTACGACTACTGGAGCGGTTTCCCCGCCTACGACGACTCCGGTACCCCGACCGGCGCCCAGGCCCGGCACGCGTTCTTCGACCTGGACACCGGCCCGCTCCCCGCTCACCTGGTCAAGGCCATCCAGGACGTGATGGCCGGCGTCCACCCGGACGGTCCCAAGATCCTGGCTAAGCAGCCGGCGTTCTCCGCCACCGATGCCGCCGGCCAGCCGGACGGCCGGCCGAACGAGGCGGCCCTGGCCGAGATGTGGCAACTCGTGTACCGATACCTCAAGTTGACCGCCAGTGACGGGGGCGGCGTGCGCGCGCCGACGCCACCGTCGGTCATCACGGATCACTCGTTCCCCACCCCGCCGACCGGGACCTGGGGGGTGGACGACGATCCCACCCGCGGCGCGGACATGGACGACTCCTCCTTCGACGTCCTCGACCTGCTGCTGGCGATCTTCGCCTGGCCGGTGTACCTGGCCGAGGTGATCATCTGGCTGGCCACCGTGGTACCGGGCCTGATCACGGACGTGGCCACCTTCCCGGCTCGTGAGGTCGTCTACTGGAGTGTCGTCGTCCCGGCGTGGACTCTCTACCTGCAGGCTCGCCAGGCCTTGGTGATGACCGGGTTCCTGATGCCGACGCATAGCGAGATTCATCTCGGCCTCACCACGCTCGGCACCGACTCCGGCCCGTTCAGCCTGGCCGCGGCGCTGGACAGCCCGCTCGCTGATGCGTCTCGCCCCTTCACCGTCAACGAGCCCTCCGGCCGGGCGACCAACATGTCCGCGACCGGGATGGACGGCGCCTACCCCCGAGGCATCGTCCGGGACCGGCCTGCCGACATCGGCGCAGTGGGCCGTGCGGCAGCGTTGCACCTGGCCCGGCCGCTGCATTACGCCGACGAGGCCGAGGTCACGGAGGCCGACCGGTTCTACCCCTCGCAATGGCTGGCCCCGTGGCGCTATCCCCTGACCAACGCGGCGGGAACCGGAGTGGCGCAGGAGGGACCCGGTATCCAGGTCGGTCTCTATCTCGCCGGCGACGACTCGAGGGTGCTGCTCGGTTCCCTGGCCGGCGACCGGGATGCCCGTACAACTCTGGAGAAGTGCGGCTCCCCGCAGGCCACCGCGCAGGCACTGGACTTCCTGCTGCGCAAGAACAAGCACCTCGGCGGCCCGATCGACTACAGCCTCTACCTGATCGGCCGGATGGCGGCCGGCCGCGGCGACGACTTCAGCGTGCCCGACTTCAACCTCGACAGCGATCGCGGCTACGCCTGGCACTGCTGGGACTGGGACCGCCACGCGATAGTCGGCAACCCCGCAGGCGCCCGGGACACCTGGGAGTGCGTGCCGGGCTTCGCCGCACCGAAAACGCGAGAGTTCAGTTACGCTCAGCCCTGCACCCCGCCCCAGCTCTTCCACGCCGACTCCGACAATCCCGATCCGTTCCAAGCCGGCCAGGGCGTCCCGGAGAGCCAGTGGTATGACCAGACCCGCGATCTGCTGACCCACTACCGCCCCGAGCCGGCCAGACGGCGCCCGGGGCCTCGCGACGACGGGTGCCGGCCGAGCCTCCCGCACCCGTCCGAGACCGATCCGAACTGGCGCGACCGGCTGCCGAAAGAGGCAGGTCGATGATGAACGCCGAACCCATGCCTGACCCGGGCCCCGCGCACCCGGCCCTGGGCCCCGATGAGGACGCCGTCCAGCGGGGCGCGGCACCCCCGGGAGCCTTCGGGTTGCGGGTACCACCGGTCGAGACCGCGCCGAACCCGAACTGGACGCCGACCGGATCCCCGGACCGCTGGAAGGGGCAGTTCTCCGAGATAGGCCGGGGCCGCCGCCCGCGCCGCGAGGACGTGTACCCGTACCTTCTGATCCGGGCCATGTCACCCGGCGACCGCGCCCGACGACCGCTCTGGCCGCCGATTCCGTGCTGGGAGTCGCCCGACATCCTCCTGACCGACGCCGCCTGGGCCGGCGAGTTCAGCAGCGATCGCCTGGTGACCGCCCCGATCGCGGGCCGGTCCTACCGCGTCTTCATCCGGGTCTGGAACCTCGGCCGGTTCCCCGCCGCGGGGGTGCACGTGCGGGCGTGGTACGTGAACCCAGGGTTCTTCGGACCGGGCAACGCGGGCAATCCTGCCAGCGCCCCGGCCCTCATCGGCGGCGCCTTCACCGATCTGGCCGACCGGACCAGGCAAGACGCCACCGCGCTCGTCGAGCTCGACCGCCCCTGGGACATCCCGCCCGGCCTGACCGGCCATGAGTGCCTGCTGGCGTCCGTCTCCTGCCCCGCCGACCCCTGGGACGGCGCCTTCGACGCCAACCGGAACCGGCACGTGGCGCAGCGTAACCTCCAGATCCTCCAGCCGACGGCGTCCCTGGCCGCCACGGTCCGAGCGCTCGGTCCCGCCGACGATCCCGGCGCGATGCTCGAGGTCACCCTGGGCGGCCCGGCCGTCGAGTCCGTGCTGGCCGCCGTCGGCGGCGGCACGATCATCGTCGGTGACGTTCCCCGCCATGTGGTGGCACCGCCGCAGGACGACATCGCCGCCGGCCTACGGGTCGGGACTGGCCGGCACTGGCTCACCGTCATCCGCCGCGGTCACTCGGTCGTCGCAATCGACAGCGTCCGGCTGGCCAAGTGGGCACGCGCCCAAGACTGGATCCCGGGCCCGGAGACCCTGGCCGACCCCGCCGAGATCCGCCGGGTCATCGGCCTGCTCACCGACGTCATGCTCGAGAACGTCGGGACTGTCATCGAGGTACCCCCCGAGACCGGGCTCACCGGGGCCCTCGCGCACGAGTTCGACCGGGACGGAATGACCGCCGGCGCCCTCGCCGATCGGCTCGGCGGGCCACCCGACGCCTGTCACCTTCTCCGGCTGACCATGTCCGGCGCCGACGGCACGCTCGTCGGCGGATACTCCCTCGTCCTGCCCCGGCCATGACCGTGCCAGTGACGCCATCGCCGACCAGGAACCGAGCCTGCGCAGGGCGGGCGTCTTCGGCCACGGTTGACCGACCCGCCCGGGACAACCACGACGCACGGAAACCATGTCACCGACCATGGAGGCGGTAATGGGAATGCCAGGGATCGACGGGGATAGACCGCGTGACGTGCCCGAAGCGCGGCAACCGCTGCCGGGCGAGATCGGCAAGCCCTTTCTCAGGAGGTGGGTCATGGCCGTAAGCACTCCGGTCAGCCAGGGTGCAGTCCCGGAACCTGACTGTGGCGGCGCATCATGAAGACCTTCAAGCTCCTGGGCGGAATCCAAGGGCCCCCCAGCGCGTGCTCGTGCGCCGAGAACCGCGTGGACGTCTTCGCTACCGGAGCGGGCAACATGGTGTGGCGATGGTCCTTGACCGGGAACACCTGGAGTCCTCCAGTACCGCTCCCGCTCGGACGTGTGTCGATCCCCGCCGAAGGGGTCTGCGCGGTGACCTCGGGGCCCGGCCGCGTAGAGGTGTTCGCAGTCGACCGCAACTCCGGCGTCCCGGCCTGGTGGCGTGGCGTCGATACCCAGTGGTTCTCCCCCACCACCTTGGCCCCGGGTCCGAACCTCCCCGCGGAGCCGGTCGCCGCCGTCGCGACGTCACCGGACAACATCGACGTGTTCGCGGCCGGCCCCAGAAACCAGCCGTGGTGGTGGCACTGGGACGGCGCGAATTGGTCACCGCCGATATCACTGCCCGGGGGTGGCCTCCCCGCCGAACGGATCGCCGTGGCCTCGCCTGCACCCGGACGTCTCGATGTGTTCGCCGCCGGAGCCCTCAACCACCTCTGGCACTGGAGGAAGGTCGGCGCCGCGCCCTGGAGTCCGGCTGAAGACCTTGGCGGCAACCTGCCGGCCGAAGGAGTCAGCGCCGTCTCGTGGGGACCGAACCGCCTCGACGTGTTCGGTGCCTCACGAGCCCCTGGAAACCCCGTCCAGCACTGGTGGTGGGACGGTGGCGGCTTCGCGATGGACGAACTGCCCGGTCTCTACCCGCGTCTCGCCGATAACGGGGTCGCTCCCGGGACGGTGAGCGCGGCCTCCCATGCCCCGGGCCGACTGGACGTCTTCGGCATCACCGGCGACAAGCGAATCGCGCACTGGCAATGGGACGGGGCCAGCTGGAACGGCCCCAGCCACTACGGCGACGACATCCCCGCCGGTGACGTGAGCGCCGTCGTGCGAGTACGGGAGTCTCTCCGGCCCGGGTTGCCGACCAGGCTTCATCTCGATGTCTTCGCCACCGGCGACGGCGGCACCCTCCTGCAGTGGCCAGGCGGCGGTCTCGAGAACGCGTACACGCAGCCCTGGACCAACTGGCCGACCAACCGGGTGAAGAACCCGGCCGTCCGGGTCCGCCCGGACAGCCTCGACGAGCTCGTGAACGTCGTCACCGAGGCGGAGAAGAACGGGCAGGGCGTCCGCGCGGTCGGCAGCAGCTGGTCGAACTCCGACGTGGCGGTCAGCCCCGGGTACATCGTGGAGACCGACAAGCTCGACGGCGTCCTCACCGAGGTCCTCAGAGGCTGCCTGAACCACGCCGCCGTCGGCAGAAGGCTCGTCCACGTTGAAGCCGGGATCAAGCTGTGGCAGGTCAACGACCTCCTGGACCACAAGAAGCTCGCGCTACACACGATGGGTGGCTCGAGTGGCCAGTCCGTGGCCGGGGTCCTCTCGACCAGCGCCTGCGGCATGGACGTCGACCGGGGCCCGATACCCGACATGGTCCGGGCGATCCACCTCGTCGGACCGGGAGGTGTCCAGCACTGGATCGAACCATCTGCCGGGATCACGAACCGCGACGCGGTCGCGACCGTGCTCAACCTTCCCCCTGAGAACATCCACTACGACGACGACTGGTTCAACTCCGCCCTGGTCGGGGTCGGCAGCCTCGGCATCATCTACTCGGCGATCGTCGAGGTCGACGCCCAGTACGACCTCGTCAACCAGTGTGATGCCCTCGACTGGAATGCGGTGAAGGCCGGGTTGAAGGGAGGAGCGGGCAATCCCTTCCCCGGAAATCGTGGCGTCCAGGTCGTCATCGAACCGTACGGAGGCGCCTCGCATGTCTGCTACCTGACGACGCGTACCGAGGCGCCCCCCACCGTGGCGGGCTCAGGAGACATCCCGCCATGGCTCGTCACGGCCTTCAGCCCGGTACTCGTCAACGGGTTCCGCGCCAACCCGGCCACCATCCCGGCCGGCGTGTCGCAACTCACGCGCCTGCAGCAGCTGGGGGTCCAGCTCGACAACAGGAAGAGAACCCAGGGCTGGGGGCACACCATCATGGGGGGTCCCGATCCCGGCGGCCAACGGGGGTTGACTGTCGCGGCCATCTTCGACGCCACCGCGCCCAACACCGGATACCTCGACTTCATCGACTCCGCTCTGGGCATCATCCAAGCCTCGCTCAACGAGCCTCACCCGCTGGGCTACCTCGGGTGGGTCTCGCTGCGGTTCCAAGCTGGCTCGCGCGCCTACCTCTCCCCTCAGCACAGCGCCGATCCGAAAAATCACCGCAGCGCCATGCTCGAGTTCGCGGCCTTCTGGCGCGTCCCCGAGATCGGCCTGACGTGGGACGAGACCCGGATCCTCATCGACCGCATCGAAGCCGAGGCGCGCAGGTTCGGCGGCATCTTGCACTGGGGCCTGAACAACACGGTGAACGCGACCGACGTCGTGCGCGCCTACCCGCGCCTCGACGCCTGGCGCCGGGTCCGCTGGGAGCTCACCAAGAGCGGGACGATCCACACCTTCGACAGCGACTTCACCCGCCGCTGCGGACTCTCCGACCCGCCCATGCCGACGCTTAGCGGCGACTACGACCACGACGGCAAGGCCGACTTCGCGGTATGGCGGCCCGGCAGCCAGACCTGGTTCATCATCGACAGCTCCACCGGCATCCAGCGCACCCAGCAGCTGGGCCAGCCCGGCGACATCCCCGTTCCGGGCGACTACGACGGCGACGGCCAGACCGACCTGGCGGTCTGGAACCCCTACACCGCAACGTGGCGAGTGATCGACAGCTCGACCGGGAACCAACGCCAGCCTCAGCAGTGGGGCCAGACCGGCGACATCCCCGTCCCGGGCGATTACGACGGCGACGGCAGAACCGACTACGCGGTCTGGCGCCCGGGCACCGGCGAGTGGTTCGTGATCGACAGCTCGACGGGTAACCCGCGCCGGACCGCCCAGCAGTGGGGCCAGATCGGCGACATCCCCGTCCCGGGTGACTACGACGGGGACGGCAGAACCGACTACGCGGTCTGGCGCCCGGGCACCGGCGAGTGGTTCGTGATCGACAGCTCGACCGGAAAGCCGCGCCCGGCCGCCCAGCAGTGGGGGCAGGCCGGCGACATCCCGGTCCCCGGCGACTACGACGCGGACGGCAAGACCGACTTCGCGGTCTGGCGCCCGAGCGACGGCGTCTGGTACGTCATCGCGAGCTCCACCGGGCAGACGCGCGCCGTGCAGTGGGGTCAGCCCGGTGACATCCCGGTCCCGGGCCGCTACAACACAGCCAAGAGGACAGACTTCGCTTTCTGGCGCCCCAGCGACGGGACCTGGCACGTCCTCGACAGCTCCACGCTCACCGACCGGACCCAGCAATGGGGCCAGAGGGGCGACATCCCCGTCTAGTCCTTCCTGTCCAGTTCGGGCGTATCGCTTGGAGGTCCTGTGGACAAGCAGAGTTCGCTATACGTGCCCGCCGAGTATTGGTATGACAGGCCCGGTGTAATCGAACACTTGTTTTATGGTGTATTCGAAGGCGGTGGGGCTAAGGGAGTGGCTTACACGGGGGCGCTGCTGGCAATGGCGGAGAGCAAATGCTGGTTTAGGGCCGTTGCCGGGGCCTCCGCAGGTGCCATAACCGCGGCGCTGGTGGCGTCTGCGTTGCCGCCGGAAGCCATGGAGAGCATGACCGACAAGGCGCTCGAGCTCGTTCGGACAGGCGTTTGGGCTGGTCTACGCCGACTTCGGAGTACGACGGGATATTTTCAAACAGACAGCCTGCGCACCTGGCTTAATGGCATTTTCAAGGCGCAAGTACAGAAGAGCGGAGCTATCCCAGCCGCAGAAGTAACCTTTGACGAGCTCTACGCCGCCACGAGGATCGAGCTAAACGTCGTCGCCACAGATTTGTCACTGAAGACCCAGGTCATCTTCAGCCACATTGAAACCCCGAATTGTGCGGTTGCAGATGCCGTAGTCGCATCGTCCTCGATCCCCTTTGCGTTTCCCAGCCGCCTGCTTCAAGCTGCAGAAGGGAAAGGGACAGATCGGCTCTCCCATCACACGATTGTGGATGGTGGTGTCTGGTCGAATTTCCCGATACACATATTCGAAGACAAGACGTTCCGGAAGTCCCACGGGCGTGAGCCTGAGGAGATTGAACCCGGCCGTGTACTTGGATTCCTCTTGCAGGAACACGAAGAACAAGCGCCTCCGCACGGCGAGAACGTCAAGTTTGTCGAGGCGGCAGAGGTCAGGGAGTTCAGGGCGCGGGAGTGGAGTGGAGATGGGAAGACGGAAGCCGACGTACGATCCAGCCATGGCTCTAAGATCGGCGCCTCGGCGGTGTATCCCTTCTCTTTGCTTGGGCGTTTCGTCGGATGGAATTCACCCGTGGACCACGGGCGATGGCCAGCTCCTCGCTCACCTCTGGCTCGCAACCTGGTAAACAGCATCAACGGTTTGCTCGGCGGTACCTATCCTCCATTGTTCGGCGCACTTGGCTTCGGGGTCGTCGCAGTTGGAGCGTGGCGGGTCATCAGCTTCCTCGGCACGCTACAGGCAACGGACTGGACCGACATCTGGTCCTATGTCACGCGTTCGTTGGCAGTAACTCTGACGTTGCTCGCTGTCGCCGTTGCAATTCTGGTGGTGTTCGCAAGCCTCCTGGGCTTCATGGCAAACTTTCTCTTGCTTCGTGCCTCGCGACGGATTCTGTACGGTCTCGTCACCACCTACGTCGCAGGCCCAGGTGCGCCTGAGTGGATGGCGAAGAGACGGAACATTATTGCTTTGCCCATACCACCAACGGTCAAAACACTGACCTTCGAAATGACAGCCGAGACACGGCAAGATCTAATTACATCAGCGAAGCAAGCGACTTTCGCTAAACTTAAGACGCTACTGTCTGAGCAGACTCTGAGCAACGAACATATTGAGTAGCAAATCGGTCGCGTCGGGGAGGCGTGCCTGATATTTCACCTTGTGGGTGCCGATAACCCTGTCACGAGCGCTGACCTGGTGTCTCCTCCTGGTGGAGGGTCGTCAAGTTAGGTATCTGGCGGAGCAAGAGGCTCGCGTTCAGGCACTGTCAGTACCCATGTCAATCCGATTATCCTGCGTCACCAGGTCACTGTACTCCAGCGCCAGGTAAGGACACCGAGGCTGTCCTGGGCTGAGCAGGCGGTCCTGTCGGCGCTGGCCCGGATGCCGCCCAGCGGTCATCTTCGTCAGCTGCACCTGATCATCTCACCGCGAACCGGCTCGACAGGTATGCCGCCGCCGTTCTCCACGCAACGGAGACGAGCAGCGGCCGAATCCGGACCTTCTCCTGAGAATGCCTGGCGGTTTTGTCTGACGCCGTCGCATTGAGTCTGATTGCCGCAAGTCAGAGGGGCACCGGTGTCGGGGAACGCCGCGCTGTGCCTGCCACGGCTAGAGCCGCATCACTTGGTTAGTCACTTGATCTTGAAACCCGATGTTCAAAAAACCTCGTTGAGCTGGAGCCCCGTTACGGAATCGAACCGTAGACCTTCTCCTTACCATGCATGCCGGTTTCGTCTGATGCCATCGGGTTGGGTCGGATTACAGCAGGTTAGACAGGTTGCGGTGTCTGCGTACGTCGCGCTCTGTCTGCCATCGCCTGGAGCCGTTGTCACTTGATTTGTCACTTGGCTCCAGGCCGCAGTCCCAGTGCTCCTCAGGCGCCACCGGCCTAGCACGGAAATACGCGGCGAGTTCTGTCAGCGGCGTCGCCGACCAACAGCCGCTTGAGGTATGGGAAAGCTCTCGTGGTCTACGGTCGCTACTACTCGCCCAGCCAGATGACGCTCGTGAATCCGATCCGCATCTCGTCCTCGTTAAGCACATAAGTAACTACACCCTGCCCCTGGTCCCCGAAGTCGACCGACCGCTGCGACGGGTCTGCGGGGTTCGGATCGCCGAGGAACGGGTGCTGGAATAGCTGCAGCTCCAGCTCACCGAGTGCGGCCAGTGCGTGGTCAGGCAATCCATCGCAATCCTTCTCGGCCCGCTCCGAATAGAAGATGGCCCAATTCACGCTAACCTCGATTCCCGGGGAGCCGACTGAACCGGCGCCCTTGCATCGTCGGCGTGGCTGACCAGGACAGATGCCCTGACTTCAATGAGTCTGTCTGAATAGACGTCAACGAAGACCTTGAAGCGAATTTGGACAGTGCTGGCAGTGCGACAGTCATGACCTGCGGGTTCCTTGCGGTGCTTCTGCGTTCAGCATGGCGAGCCGCTACAGCCGACTTGTGGCATTGACGGAGATCTGCTGACGTTCACCCAGGTCACGTCCTCGCCACCGCTCCCTGCCAAGGCCCAACCTCAACTGGATTACCGCATTGGGAATCGAGGCTAAGCGGCCCTGCGCACGGAGGCTGTCACGGACCTCCTCGCGCGAACGCCAACCGCGTGGTGGCTCACCTCCAGGCCACGGCCGCTTGGCCTCGTCAACGCTTTTCTGGTAGGCCGGATCGGAGTACTGCTCGGCCCGCAGACGCCACTTGCGCAGCATCTGCTGCAATGCCAGGAAGCCTTCGGCCGGGTAGGCTGCCCGCAATGCTCGCCGATAATCGGCCAGGAACCATTCGCGGTACTCCTCGGGCAGCACCTTGAGGATCTCGGACGGGTCGTCCGGCTCGCGCACGCCTTCTACTCGCGCGGCCTCCTGGCGCTCGGCCTCCAACTCCTCGACCGACTTATCGAGCAGGTCCGCCAGATCGCGTGCCGAGTCGTCCCTGAGCTGCTCCAGGGCGGCCACTGCCAGCGCCGTTAGCGCTCGCTCCCGCTCGATACCGCGTTGGGCGGCCTCTGTGCTCTCTGAGACCCACACCTCCCGGGTCCACTTGCTGTGCAACCAGCGGACGAGGCTCCGCAGCGCGCCCTCATGCCGGTGCGGCTCGCCGCCCAGATACACATAGATCCGCTGCTTCGACACTCGGACGTCATCGGGAGTGGCGTGCATGTGTGACGGCGGGTACGAATCGTCCTCCCGCCAGCCTTGTAGGGCCCCGATCAAGCGCTCAATGGCATCAGGACCGGTGCGCTGTTCATACTGCGCGGTCAAGGCTCACCTCCTGGCTGACACTATTAACGCACTTCAACGCGCCCGCATGCCCGCAAACCATTATGACTCGATAGTTTGGGTCAGTGACCAACGAGGAAGGACGGGCTGGGCGCTCAGCCGCCTTGTGGGGCTCGATTACCAGATCTGGCCTGGACGGCCTGGCGGGCTGGGATCATTGCTGAGTGATCTCTTCGGTCGCCTACCTGGGCCTACGCTGTCTGCTCGGCTGTCTGGGGGTGCTCACTCGGCGCCAGGTGTCCAAGGATGCCGACTGCTGGTCCTGCGGCACGAGAACACGGTCCTTCGGCGCCAGATCAGCCGGATCCGCTACCAGCCTGGTGACCGGCTGTGGCTCGCGGCACTGTCGCGACTTGTCTCTCGCCGCCGCTGGGGTGAGGTGTTCATGATGACCCCGGCGACGCTGGTCGCCTGGCACCGGCGGCTGGTCGCGCGCAAGTGGGATTACACCAGCCGACGGGCGTCCCGGGCGACCGTCCACGGCAGCCATGATCCGCAAGCTGGTGATCCGCATGGCGACGGAGAACCCCGCGTGGAGGCAGCGGCACGTGCAAGGCGAACTCGTCAGGCTCGGTCATCCCATCGCGGCCTCCACGGTCTGGCAGATCCTGCACACCGCCGGGATCGGCCCCGCACCCCGCCGCACCGGCCCGGCCTGGAAACAGTTCCTGACCGCACAAGCCCGCGGCATCCTGGCCGTCGACTTCATCCACGTGGACACCGTGCTCCTACGGCGCATCTACGCCCTGATCGTCATCGAACATGGCACCCGACGTGTCCACCTGGTCGGCATCACCGCGCACCAGGACAGCTCCTGGACAACCCAGGCGGCCCGCAACGTCCTGATGGACCTCCTCCTGGCGGTCAGCGGTGGGTGGTTATCACGGACGTGCTCTTCGACCGCATCTGTGTAGCGCACATCGGCAAGGACGACCCTCGGCATGGCAAGCTACGTTAGCCCCGCCACCTGCGCTCCGTACGGATCGACGCAGACAAGCCGACAGAAACCACACCAGATTGACCATAGCGAACGCGACTGACCGACACGAACGGGAAGCGCACAGGATGGAGATGGTCCGGTTCGGAGGCCAAGCAGGGGATCGCCAACGGCAAGAGCCTTCTCGGCAAGATCAACGATCTCCACCACGGCAGCCGACAACCCCGCTGAGCTTCCCTGCTGTGTTCCACACTTGACCCGATAGGGGCATACTCACTTCCGTGCCTGATTCCTCGCTTCCCCCCCTGGCCGTCGTCTGCCGGGCCTGCGGTTATCCATCGGCTGCTTCCGTAGCGGGCAAGATCACCGTGGAGGATGAGGAAGAGGGCGTACCGTTTGAACTCTCGCTAATCCAGTGCGAGCACTGCGAGTCCCCGAGCCTGATCCGACAAGACGAAGCGAGCGAGGCCGCTCCGGTAGAGGTGTGGCCCACCAGCCCGCGAACCCTTCACGCGGCAATTCCGCAAAACATCCGGGAAGGCGTGACCGAGGCTCGAAAATGCTTCGAGGCTGGTGCGTTTCTGGCAACAACCGTCATGGTTCGCCGAGTCTTGGAGGGATTCTCCGCCGACCACGGCGTCAGTCATAAGAAGACGCTGCATCGCGCCCTCCAAGAGTTGGTGGAGTGCGACGTAATTGACGCACGATTGCTTGAATGGGCAGACGGCTTGCGGCTCCTCGGCAACGTGGGTGCCCACTTCACTGACGAGATGGTCACGAAGCAGGATGCGTCTGACGCACTCGACCTGATCGAAGCTATGCTCGACTACGTCTACGTGTTCTCAGCCAAGTTCGAACAGTTCAAAGCACGCCGTGACGAGCAGGCGACCCCGAAATCTCGAAGGTTAACCCGGAAGCTGAATTCAGGTACGTATCTTGTCGTCCCAGCGTCGGCGTCTTGGAATCGAGATCTTTCATGCCAAACCTCAGATGTGCGTCCTATGCCCGGCTAAGGAAGGATTCGGCTGCCGTGACACTGTTGAGGTTCCGCGAGCTGCCAGCTTCGATGTGGGACTCCTGAAGGTGACGCCGAGGCCTATGACTTTGTGTCGTCAAGAAGGGCGGCGACTTCCTCGATAAGTCGTTGGTCGTTTTCTGAAAGCTGGCCACTTCGCTTGCGTCCTGCCGCCTGCCGCGGGCGGTGGGGAACCGAGAGCTCCAGAACATGCCGCAGAGCGCCAACTGCTACTGCGGGATCGGCTCGAACAGCGCGTACCCACTTGGCAATGCGCTCGGCGTCAAGGTCGCGGACGTTGAGTCGACCTGACTCCATCTCATAAACGTCCTCTGCCGAAACCTGCAGAGCCTCTGCGAGGGCTGCCACCGGGATGTTGGCTTCCTCCCGCTTGAACGCCAGGAGAGCAGGCAGTGCTGCGCGGTCAGCACGGCGCTTCCTAAGGCCCCGGTTGGCTGCCTCAACAAGCTTCTGCCGAGTTGACGGACTAGGGTTTTCGCCGCCGATGAGCAGTTCATTGACGTAGCGTCGGACAGCCGGGCTGAGCATGCTGCTATCAAGGGCAGGAAGCAGGGTAGCTGTGGCGCGTTCGTCTGCTTCGTTCGCGGCGTCATGATCGCTTGCTTGATCCGGGCTTGTCAGCGCTTCATGCAACTGCGCAAGTTCGAGCAAGGCGGCAATTGTCTTGCTCGGCAACAGTTCGATCTCACGAAGGGCGAGGATGGCCTGGTCAGGCTCGCTGAGTTGGCCCACAGCCTCGGCGAGAGCGGCCGTAATCTCCTCGGGAATCTCGCGGTTGGACTGTGTCTCCGGTTCGGCTAGGTCTAGGGTATCGATGTTTTGCAAGCGCGCATTGTCGCGACGGTAGTCAAGCGCAGCATAGCGAAGCATACTGCGAGCCCACCCAGCGAAGTCGCCTCTCGCCGGATCGTACAGCTGGATTTTACGCACGGCCCGCTCTATGGCCCACTCACATATCTGCTCGCACGCGGAATCCCCCAGATCTGACGCAATGCCTCGGGCGTAACCGAGTAGCATCGGAGCATACAAGCTAATAAGGAACGGGCCCGCATGCTCCTTACCCTCATGCGCGGCTCGGATGAGGTCTTCGTCGTCCACTCGCCACCTCCCTACCTTAGTCCGGGTCGGTGTGACAGGACGGCTCATCCGCTGGCCCTGCTTACTGAGCGTAGGGGCGGTATGAAGTCCAAGTCTCCATGCGAAAGGGTGTCGGTATCGGGATTCCACTGGCCAACTAGTCCGGGTATTCGCCATGACAAGACATGCATATCACGTAGCTGGTCGGTCGCATCGATAATAGCCTCACCTAGCACGCATGGCTGGTTACGTCTTCTCAACTCGCGGTCGACAAGTTCAACCACCCATATCCAGCGGGACATCTGCATACGCCGGTACACAGCTGCCAGCGTGCTCGGCACTTGCCGAGCTTCAAGGCCGGCCTTGAACTCGTTGGACCGTACCACGGTGGAGCGAAAGCTGAGCTCCCGATGCTTGCCATCGAGCCGGTCCCGTAGGTCTGTCCCGATTCTGGCAGCATTATCGTCGAGTGCTTGCCGAATGTATGCCTCGCCGATCACTTCGGCGTCTTCGCCGGACATGTACACCTTCTGCGGAAGTGGGATGACGAGGTATTCCCAGGGTGCGTAGTCGTCCAGCAGGTAGTTATCAACGCTGATGTAAATGCCCGCTTGGTCGTCGTGCCGTATGAACCGAATCCGCTCGTCCGGCCGTCCTGCTTTCAGCCGCTCATATCCTATGAGAACGAATGCATGCTCGGCGCCTCCTACAATTACCGGTATTCTGGAATTGAGATAGCGGCACGCGAGACGGAACGGCGACTCTCCTGGAGGCGGTGGATCCAGGCCATAGACAAGAGCGGGGTATCCGAGCCTGGAAGAAGCGACGCTAATCTGATAGAGCGTCAAACCTATCGATGGGATGCCTCGACCTATGTCGTCGGGTACGGCTGCCGTAATGTCACCCGGCAACAGCCGGGGGCCGCCAAAAGCCAGGTAGTGGTAATATGTAATCATCCAGAGCGTAGCGTGCGCGCAGACAGACATCTGAGCGTCTTGGCTAATGAATGGTGCTCCTTCGACTTTGAGCCGTTCACCCAGCAGGTTGACTTCATCCCAGGCGAGACATGTGACATGGGGCTGCGTACCAGCCTGAGGAACGAGTATCGTACGCCCAACCGGAGCACCAGGAAGAGGCCGCAACACCGTGTATCCCAGATAACCGAGGTTGTTGAATCGCGCCGGCTCGTCCTGCGATGCCAAGGCGGCCGGCATTTTTTCGGCGAAGAAATGTAGGCGGTGCGCAACGGACGGATAGCGGCGAAACGTGGTCGAATAGAATCGGCTGTGTTCATTGCGGTAATCCGCGTCGATGTACCGATATTCAAGAACGGCGCTCTGCGCTCCACACGCGTACGCGTGCGCGAGCACACTTGCGAGTACGTCAGGCTGCGAGCCGCCGTATCTATCTAGCAAGCTGCTAAGCGCGCCGGGGCGTGCGAGATCCACGGCGTCGGCGGGGTGGTCGTGGGACCAGTCCTGCAGGTTCATTAGGTTAGCTAGGTAACGGGATAGTCTCGGCTTTCTGATTCGGCGATCTGTCTAGCGGATTGAAGCTCCCTGAGCCGTTCGCCAACCCTGGCTGCCCGTTCATCGCTGAGCCCACCGCTCCGCTCCGACTCGGGCTGCGGTGTTACACCGCTGCTGATGCCGGTGACGTACTCATCCAGCGTGTACCTGCTCGGATGCCCCACGTCCGCAATGCTAACCATTAATCACCCATCAGGACAGCCTGCCGGACCGGCAAGTCGCGTCCATCTCCTAGCCCCAGTAGTCCATCGACTCCGCACACATAACATGCAGGGTCACAGGGGATGCTAGCTGTGGTCACAGCACGGCGGTGTGCTCTGTAGAGCACGCGATCACTAGCACCTCCCAGGAAGTTGGCGAGGAGCTGGCAAACCTCCAGGCAGGCTAGCGACGCGACCACGCCATTCAGCGCAGCTACGGCTGGCGATGGAGCCCTGACCCCGCGCAGGTAACCACGGCGCTCTTCCTCGGCGCGCTCGGCGTCGGTGAGGTATTCCTCACGTACCAGCGCCGGATCCAGCATTCCTGCGCAGTGCAGGCAGCCGCGCCCAGGCCGCAGGACACGGACCTGCCCTCCTGCCTGGATGCCCAACTCCGTGGGAATGACATCTACCCCAAGGTCCACCACCGGCAGCAGGTACTGCTGCGCCAACTCTGTGAGCATCGCTCGCGAGCCGTGCCCATCGGTAGCACATATCAGTACGTCCACGTCGGCGAGGAGAAGTGGGTCGATATCCAGGATTGATTTGGGGATGACGCGGGTCGCCAGTCTGGGGTTGACACTCCGGACGGCCGAAGCGAGCACATCTACTTTGCTACGACCAACATCTGCCGGTGTGGAGCCAAGGAGTCGGGACAGATTCGACCTTTCCACGGTATCGAAATCGATAAGGGTGAGCCGACCGATACCCAAGTGCGCGAGTTGCAGCGCGACCTGCGAGCCGGTGCCGCCAGCACCCACGACTGCGGCATTTGCCGTGGTCAGTCGACTCTGGCCAAGGTTGCCCCACGCGAGGACTTGGCGCGCCACTGTATCTGACGCGGGCAGCGCAACGGGTTCGGGCAGCACCACCACCTGATCGCCGACTATCCGCAAGCGACCAATTTCCTTAGCATGACCGTCCTGCCAGATACGCCCGCTAAAGGCATCAGGGCCGAGCACGAGCGCCCCCACCGGACGAGGAGTCACCCGTCCAGCCAGAGCCCGCCCGCATAGGTCAGCCTCAGTTTCCAGATCCAATGAAGAAGGACCACTGGATCCAGGCCACGGATGAGAGTGACACAGGACGATTGTGCCGGCCTCCCTTCGCGCCTCCTTCGTCACCCGTGCCAAGGCGACTGGTGAGATGCTCAGATGCAGCGGGCTGGAATCAACCAGATCTACCGCAGTCATCGGGATCACACGTCGCGTTGTCAGCAAAATCCCGCCTGGAACGGCGAGTGTTCCGCATAGCAGCACTGCCGCGTGTTCAGACTTGTCTGCCAGCAGATGCTCACGCAACTGATACCACTGGCGATCGGTAAGACGCAGTTCAGCGGACATCGGCGAACCTCGACTCTATGAAACGGAGATAGGTCAACAGGTTGTCGCGACTTGGTCGCCATGCGACCTGTAGGTGCCACGAAAACCACAGCAGCGGCTGAGCATCGACTTGCTGCACCCCGGTGTTGGTTGGCATAGCACCACTGGAGAGCCGCAAATCTAGATCGGCATAAAAGCAATCTGGCTGGGCGGCAGGATATGCGGGGCTGAGCACCCAACGCACGCACGTATGCCGACAGCTCCACCCGGCCGGGAGCGCTACCTCTGGCACAACGACAATCGCGGTCCCATCTGGGCGGCGCAGGACCTGCGCGCCCAGATGAGCCGCCTGCAACCGTGCCACCTCTATTTCTGAGACCACTCTCAGCCCAGATTTCCAGGTGGTACGTCGTAGAACCGCATACCGGATTTGAGCTCAACCGGCTCGTCTCGCCCGATATGGCGGTCCTCGCCTGGACCGGGTACTTCGAGAAAGATCTGATTCCCCTCTGGAATGCCGCCCAATGTCGCGATCTGTGCTCCCGTCATGACCCGCTCTGTCACCTTGTACCTGGTGTCGTTTATGAAGATGATGATCGTTGAGGCGTGCGTGTCCTGCAGCTCAACGGCTGGGGTATGGATGCTCATGTAACCTCCTCGCTTGCCTTCATAGTGGTCCGCGTTCTTGTGACAGGTGCGGACTGAATCGGGGAAACCCATTGCCGTCTGGCGGTTCACCAGACACGGCGCAGGGCGGCTCTGTGGTCGACAACCGATGGTCTGGTATGGACTCGGCGCTCTAGTCCAGCTCAATCTCCTTGTCGGCCACATGCTCAGATGAGCGGCATACTGTAACGGGTCCAGGCGGGCTGAACGCAGCGTCGCGTTCGATGGCCATGCGGTAGGCGTGCTCGACGGCGCGGAGGCGGGCGGCGATTCGTGTTTCGCGGGCGGCGATGGCCTGGCGGTTGCGGCGGCCGTAGGAGCCTTCGGGCAGGCTCTGGCCGTAGCGTTCTACTTCGCGGATGTGGGCTTCGCGTTCGTCGGCGTAGGTGGCGAGGGCGAAGATGGCGGTGCTGGCGGTGCTGGCATCCAGGATCAGGCTGACCGTCTGGCTGTCGGGGTCGTGGCGGGCCAGGGCGATGACCGGGGGTCCGTCAGTCTCGGGCCAGGCCTGCCGAGGGGCGGCTGGCGAGCATGAGGTCGGCGCGGTCGATCTGGTGGCAGGCGGCGCCGAAGTTCTCCCCGATCGGGCCCAGACGGGTGCCGCGGCTGGCGCAGTAGCGGTTGAGCCGGGCGGCCTGGAAATGGTCCGGGTAGGCGCCAGAGCGGGCGTGGATGCGCAGCTGGGTCTTCAGCTCGGCGCTGATGGCGCCGGTGCGGGCGAAGCGGGCCAGGCCGCGGGCGAGGTCTGGGTGCTGGGGGCGGGCGGCCAGCCAGATGGCCAGCCGCCGGGCGGTGATGTCATCGACGGGGCGGTCCCGGGCGTCGGCGTCGGCGGTGCCGATGTCGATGAGCCGTTCGTACTGCGACAGGTCCAGGTATGGCTGGTCGCCTGGCAGCTGGCCGACGGGTCCGGCCAAGGATGGTGCGCTGCTGTCCGCCGTCGGCGTGGCTGGTTGGTGGTTCGGCGGGGTGTGCCGGTCGTGGTGCCGGGTCTGGGCGCTCAGTCGGCGGCCTCGCGGTCGGGCTGTCCGCCGGCTTGATCCTGCTCGCGGCTGATGTCGCTGGGCGGCTGGGATGCGGCCGCTACTGCCTCGGGTCCGGTCAGGCCGAGTTCTGCTGCCCAGCCCTGGATGTGCGGCCAGAGCCGGTGGTCCTCGTGCAGGTCTTCTTCGCCGGTGAGGTCGGCGAGGAGCATCGCGGTGATGGCGGTGTTGCGGTCCAGGGTCTGGCCGGGTAGCCAGGACACTTCCCATCCGTTCCGGCTGGGTGCGTGCCGGGCGGTGTGGGCGGTCTTGTCGCTGGTCATGTCGGTGTCATGGATGGTCAGGGTCATGGTTCGGCTTCCAGGTCGGGTTCGGGTTCGCGGTGGCGGCTCTGGTCGGCGTGCAGGGCATCGGTCAGGGAGGTCGCAGCGTCCGGGAACCGGTCTTTGACCCAGTCGCTGGCGCTGACGACGATCACGTAGTCGGGGGGCCTGCGGCTGGGTTCGCAGTCGTCGGGCTGGCGGGTCACTGGCCGGCCTCCCGGTCTGCCGCGGGGCCGGGCTCAGGGTGGCGAGCGGTTTCGGCTGACGAGGCCTCGGCGGCCTGGATCAGCTGAGCGCTCAGGTGGTCATATGCCTGGGCGTCCCGGAGGCGCGATTCGCAGGCCGGGCACGATTGATTGGTGCAGTCGGCGCAGAGTTCGGCGCGGTCGCGCTTGCAGTCGGCGGCTATGTCCAGGGCGGCCAGGAGGTTCTTGACCTCACCGGCCGGGACGAGGACGGCGTCCTGGCCGACCGGGGTGAGCGGCTCCGGTTCCGTCCGAGGCGGTATCTCGCCGATGTAGGGGCCGAACGGGTGGTCCAGGGAGCCTTCGTAGATGTGCGCCAGGTCGCTGATGAGCACGATGGCCCGGGCGGTGTGCGCGTTGTCGCTGCGGGTGTAGCCGTGCCGGTCCAGCATGTCCAGGATGTCGGTGATCAAGCCCAGGCCCGTGCGGTTATCGGTCATGCGCCCTTCTTCCGGTAGCGGCGGACGGGCAGGCGGATGTCGGGGGCGATGCCGGTGCCCGTGGCTGAGCGGTAGCCGGTGCGGGGGCGGTAGCCGGGGACGTCGAGCAGGTCGTCATCCAGGGCGGCGCCGGCGCACCAGTTGCCGGCGATGGCGCGGCGGCGGGCGCGAGCGGCGGCGGCGCGTTCGGCGCGGGTGCGTACGGGGGCGCGTTTGTCCCACCACGCGTCGTACAAGTCGGCAATGGCGCCGCGCAGGGGCGGGCTGATGGTGCGGGCGTCGCCGCGGACGAGGCGCTGGATGGTTTCCTCGCGGACCCCGAGGGCGCGGGCAATGCGGGCCGAGCCGTGGCCCATGACATGCAAGGCGCGGAGCCGCAGCCGGGTTCCGCCGGCGTCCCGGCGGGCGCGCGACACCGTGTCGCGGAGGGTTCGAGGGCGGCCCAAGGTGAGGTGGCGGACGGTCGTTACGTCGGTGGTCATCTCAGTTGACCTCCTCGGCCTGGTGATCGGGATGTGCCTGGCGTGTCCGGCGTGCGGAGTCCAGGGTGCGGGTGATCTCGGGCTCGCCGAGCCCGGCCTGGCGGGCGGCGGCGGCGAGCGGGCTCAGGTCGGCGGCATGGTCGGCATCGAGAGCGCGGTTGGCGGCCCAGTACAGGCCGGCATTGCGGTTTCCCTCAGGCTGGCTGGCGACCCAGCGCGCCAGCTGGCTGAGCGCACCGCCGGGAGCTTGGACTGGTGCCGTGTGGTGCTGGTGCCGCTCGGGTTCCAGGAAAGCGTTGACCGCAGCCCAGTCAAGGTTGCCGTGGCCGCCGGGCTTGGCGATGAGCTGGTAGGGCTTGTCATCGACCTGGGAGGGCGGGGCCAGGACATACCCGCCGTGGGACCGGAAATCGAGGTGGTGGCTGGGCAGGCGGCCGTTGTGCTGGTCCGAGCCAGTGAAGTAGGCGTGCATCCCGCCGGCCGGGGTCCGCACGTAGGCTGCCGCGCCGTCGACCAGGCCTGCGCGCTCGAGCCTGGCGAAGGCGGGGTAGCCGTTTCCGGCGGGGCCGTGCTGGTCGACGTCCAGGACGTCGGGTCCGGGGGCGCCGGTGGCGATGGCCAGGTTCCAGCCGGAGCCTCGGCCGAACCAGCCGGTGATCTGCTGCTCGTCGGTGGTGGCGTCCTGGAAGCCGTGTGCGGTGGCGGGGATCTTCTGGCCGGGCAGGCAGGGAAACACCGGCCAGCCGTGCCGGGCGTAGGCCAGGGCCTGGCGGAGCATGGCGTCGGTCACGGCGTGCTCCGCAGGTAGCCGGCACTCGGTGCGGGGGTACGCGGGTGGCCGCAGTGGGATGTCTCGAGCCGGAGCTGGTCGGCCAGGGCGGGCAGGATGCGGGCCTGGTATTCGGCCTGGGCCGACAGCATCCCGGTAGTGCGGCGGGGCTGCAGGTAGAGCACCGACCATAGGCCGGACATGATGTCCAGGCCGTACAGGCACAGGTCATGGGCCTGCCAGCAGGGGCCCAGGGTGGCGGCTAGGTGCCCGTAGCCGGGCTGGTAGACCTGCTGCACCCAGGCGCCCAGCCGGGCGATGGGTTCCTGCCGGTCGGCGGCCGCGAGTTTCCACCATGCCGGCGGTGGGCTGGGACGGTAGCGGTCCTGGTCCGCGTCGGCCGGAGGGGGCTCGGCGAGCTTGGCCAGGGCGGCCGCGTGCTCGCGCAGGGTGTCGCCGATGCTGGTGATCAGGTCGGTGAGCTGGGTGAGCTGCTCGTGGTGG
>WNGJ01001675.1_pt1 | contig 31791 bp, 25 predicted proteins | sample 5400611 | NCBI WGS metagenome assembly WNGJ01 (sample SAMN13153375, study PRJNA577476) | soil metagenome | isolation source: 40 cm soil or saprolite under Garry oak tree replicate 1 | place: USA:California | collected 2016-06-15
GCGGGTGTTTCTATCAAGTAACTCTTCTCACACTGTTCCTGACAAACGGCCAGCAGCTTAACGCTGTTGGAGGAGTGGCGCCCGCCAATTACATAAAAAACATCTACCTGGCCGGCAAGCGCGCGCGCCGCGTCCTGACGATCACGCGTGGCAGAACAGATTGTATTGACCACTTGTGGCTCAGCATCGGTCTTCGCGCGCACCGCTTCTGCAACTTCGAGAAAAGTCTTCAACTTGATCGTGGTTTGGGAAACAACGAGCGGGGATCGCAATTGAGGAAGCAAGGCAACCTCGCTTGCGTCACGAACCACGTAAGTATTTTCCGGAGCATAGCCGACGACGCCGATCATTTCAGGATGGTCAGGATTACCGGCAACGACGACGTCTCTGCCATCTTTCGCCGCACGCTCTGCCAGGTGTTGGACTCTGGTAACGAACGGACAGGTAGCATCAATCACTTTTGCCGCTCGCGATTCCAGATCGCGCTGCACTTGCGGTGTGACGCCGTGGGCGCGAATTACAGCGATTGTGTCCGCATCGGCCTCCGTGGGTTCGTCAATCGTCGAAACGCCGAGCTCTCCCAAACGTTCCATCTCCTGGGCGTTATGAATTAGCGGACCAAGCGAACGAATCGGACGAACGCCTTCATCCAAAGCGTCTTCAACCATCTCGACGGCGCGTTCGACCCCGAAACAAAATCCGTATTCGTCAGCTAATAAGACTTCCATGTACACGTAGCGCAATCTGTTGGATTGCGATTCCTGTCTAAAGATGCGAGCTAACGTTTGCGACAGCCCGTTAGTTTATCGGCTCAGGAGAGCCTTCCGATTTGTCGCAGTGCCACTTCTCCTGCCATTCCTGGCGCAGCCGATCGCCGCCGGCAACACGCGCTTCGACCCACTCGATATCTTTGTCAATTAGGGTGCGAACCGTTTTCAAGAACGATTTCTTAATGTCGCCCAAATTGTGCGCCAGCTCTTCGGGCAGAATTGCGTAAGAAGCGTCGCCCAAGTGACGCAGAGCATCACAGAGTTCGTCAATAACGCTCTTGCCCGATTCAGTTTGATTTCCCGATTGAGATTCCGACCCCGTTGTTTCCGGCATTACTTAATTCCTCCAAACGCCTAAACCGCGGTTGATTCCTACGGTTTTGATATCTTAGCACTACTCAAATACGACCGCACGGCTCTACCCGTTCCATTCAATCCACCCGCCGCTCGGAGGCGCACTCTATCCAGGCTGTCAAACTTGAGGGCGGTGAGCCCATGGCGGTAGATCTGGGTCAGTTTCCTGACTTGCTTCTGTTGCTCGAGCAGCTTTCTAATACTTCATTGACTTTATGCAACTGCAGTGGCTCCAGCGAGTGTAAAACGGAGCAAGCTTTTTGTTTTTGGCTAGTGGACATTGACTGGTGTAACGAAGGAGTAGATATGCTTTTCAAACGCTCACCTATCTTAGTCACCCTACTGCTGCTCTGTTCCGGTCTTGCGGTAGCTCAAAGACCGGGACCAGAGTTTCGCCGCCCCCTGGCCTGTGAGCCGCTCGAGCCCCGAACGAAGCTTGAAGCGATCGAGTGGCGCTATGAAAGCATTCTGGTCAAAGGCTTCAGCCAGATCGCGACTGTAAACGCACGCGGCGCCGATATTCGCGTTGACGCTGTCGAGTTAAAAGATGCCGCCGCTTCGACGCACGCCCTCGGCATTGTTATCTCGCTTAGAGAGACAGGTGACACACCTCGTGAAAACAGGGCGTTCATTGATTACGATGAGATCGATAGGTTGCTGAAGGCCCTGGATTCGATTGCCCGCGTAAATGAGACGGTGACGAAGCTCGCGAGCTTTGAAGCCCGTTACCGCACGTTGGGGGATTTGGAAATAGTCGTATTCCGACAGGGCCGCAGCGGTGCGGCAGCTTCAGTGTCAGCCGGCACTTGTGATCGCGTTACCGCTTTGCTGACGCTCGATGAATTGGAACGACTTAAAGCACACGTCGTGGAAGCGAAGACGCGTCTCGATGAAATCAAATGAGCAATCAACGATCGCAGTGTAGTAAAACGGTGCGCCTCGACCGGGTAAAAAAATTATGCGCCGGCAATGACAACATCACCGGCGCAAGGATCACTATTCTTGTGATTATTCCGTTTTTCTAAAAACCCTCGGCGCTTGTCTGGTCCTCGCCGGAGACCAGGTGGAAGGCTAACTTGGCGTCCTCGGGCCGTAAGACCGGATGATAAGTTTTTCCATAGTTGGAGACGATCTTCTTGACGTAGTTTTGGGTCTCGCTAAAGGGCGGCACTCCTTTGTATTTATCGACAGATCCTTCGCCGGCGTTGTAGCCCGCGAGCGCGAGTGAGACGTCGCCGTCAAATCTTTTCAAGAGCCACTTCAAATACTTCGTGCCGGCTGCAACGTTCGCGGTGGCGTCAAATGGATTCTTTAGACCAAATCGCTTCGCTGTCGCAGGCATCATTTGCATGAGGCCCGCTGCGCCGACGTAGGAGACTGCTTTGGGATTGTATTTGGATTCCTGCTTGATGACGGCATGAATGAAGCGCGGGTCAACACCTTCCTTCTCACCAGCGCGAAAGATAATCCAATCGAGATCGCAATCGCCGGACAAGGGAATGTCCACAGGTATCGTTTCTACCTGCTGCTGGGCGGCTTCAACGATGGGCGCCATTACGGGGCTGAAGAAGAGACCGGTAAAGTTGAAAACAAAGAAGAGAGAAATAATTGCAAACGGTGCGAACTTCGCCGAGCGCAGATGGACGTTTCTAAGACGATTCGCTGAGCGCAATCGTGGCGCAGTCCGAGGGAACAGGGGAAACCTCATCTTTAATTCTCCATGTGAGCGATGGCCGGTGGGCCACCAAATTAAAACTTCTAACCTGGGAGCGCGGGGGTGCGGTTTGCACTTTTCTTCCCTGGCTACTTGTCGCTGCGCATGGCCGAACGATTTTCAAAGAACTGTAAAGCACTTGAAATCGAGACCGATATTAAGATGGAGATTTGATTGCGATGGTTGCTACTTTTTGGTTGCCATAAGCTGTCGATGTGACGTACTCAAACAAGCCATTTCGGGCCGTCATCCCTCGTGATATTTTGTCCGGTTCGATGCGTTCAGAGTGAGAGGAACGAGGGCGTTTTAAATAGGGTTTTTAAACGCACAAATCTGAGTCTTTTAGAAAGATCCTATTTAGAATTCGAGGTGGATCGAAGTCTACAATACGGTATTCTCTCGAATAGCCGGGTTGCTATGCGCGACCAGCAACTTCGCCGGTCTGCGTGTTAATGCGCACGACTTCGCCTTCCCTAATAAAGAGGGGCACACGAACCGCGAGTCCTGTTTCCAGTGTTGCCTGCTTAGTTGCGCCGCCGGCCGCCGTGTCGCCACGCAGACCGAGTTCCGTAGACGCGACAGCAAGTTCGACATACTGCGGCAGCTGCAGCGAAACAGGCGCGCCGTTGTATTTCAAAACCTGCAACGTAACACCTTCCTTCAGATAACCGCGATCTGACTCAACCGCTTCTGAGGGAAAAGTAAACTGCTCGTAACTCTTCTCGTCCATAAAATGAAAGCCGTGTGCATCGCTATAAAGAAAGGATGCGGGCGATAACTCGATATCCGGCTCCGCAAACTTCTCGCTGGAACGGAAACTCTTTTCCATGACGGCGCCGGTCAACAATTGACGCAAACGCGTGCGCACCATCGTCGCCGCGCCGCGCGCTGTTGGCGAGGCAAAGAAGACCTCCAGGACGACGTAAGGCTGGCTGTCAACCGTGATCAGTTGTTTACGTTTTAGTTCGTTGGCTGTAATCAGCGTCATTGCTTTCGTTTCCCCTTTTAGGCTTCTGACTAATTGAGGGCCCAGCCCTGGAAGGGTGGGGACAAGCCCGCCTTCCTCACCTGAAAGACTTTCCGAGCCATTGGTGAAACCCAAGTAACAGCTTTACCATCAATCCAGGACAGGCAGGAATGCCTGTACTACCTTACTGGTTCGCGCAGAACTGCGTCAGCCGCGACAGCGGCGATGCGCGCAGCGTCCGCGTGGGATCTGCGCAATCCGGAGACTTGCAATAACGCTTCTCCGGTACGAGAAAGCATGCGAAACAGATCGCCTTCTTCCGCGCCTGTTTCGCGAACCAGGCTGGACCACTCGGCCCCGGTGGCCCAGTGTGCAGCGGCGGCGGCAGCGGAGAAGTTCAACTCCGGCGCCGGCTCTATTCCGAGTTTCCATTCTTCAGTCGAGACCCTGAATCCGATCTCCTCAAACTGCGCGAGCGCGTTTACCAACGCATCTTCCAACTCCAACTGTCCGTAGTCGCGCTCCTCATCGGCGGTAAGCGCTGCCATAATGCCAACCATCCGATGAAAATCGAATGAGTTGAACAGGCCACTCTCGAGCGCTTCACCCACCAGCAACGGACGATCGATATGCAAATCAGCAAGCCAGCGACCACGCTCAGTTATCTTTTCCGCGTTGAAATCAAGGTAACCGAATACGGCGAGCACGCGCGCGCGCTGCTGAAATGGTTGCCAAACTGCTTCACGTAGTCTTTCAATCCGGCGCGTCGAGCGCTCAAGTTCTTCTGCGTCGACGAGTGTGCCCCAAAGCGCTTGCGTACACCTTAGCTTTTCCTCCGCGCCAAGTGATGGCGGCAGGATTGAGTCGATGCGATCATCGAGTGTGGATATCGCATCGACTTGCTCAGATTGTGCATCACGCAGGCGAGGCTCAGGAATGACAAGTTCCTTGCCGCGTTTCCGCACATCTTCAAACGCTTCCTCGATGTTTTCATTATTCGAACGATAGCTTGGCGCATAGACTCGCCCGATTCGTTCAAGTGCAAAGCTCGCACTGCGGCCATCTTCGCGAATCCCACGGATATTGCCCTGGCGTTTTTCTGTAACCAACACCAGGCGCCGGCCGCTGCGGCCGATACCGACTATGCGGCCAGGTTGGACCACTTCATCCAGCCAACCATGCAACGCTTCTGCTCGCGTCTGTGGTTTTGATTCATGCAGCCGAGCGCGCGCGCTAACCAGTCGTTCAAAGCCCATTACTATTGCCAGCGTTAGATCGCCAGCCCCTGGTTCAAGTTTCGACTCTATTCGTTGTTTGCTTTCTGCCTGGGATTTTTCAAGCTGGGTTATCTGCAAAGCGGCTTCGCGGTGCGCAAAACTCTTTTCTGCGATTTCGCGTACCTGGGCGAAGTTTCCGTAAGCATCAAGCAAATTGAGTAGCGTGGTGTAGGTGGCGCGAAATTGAGAATCGAGAGGATCGGGCCGGGCCTTCAACAACTCGGCTATCCTTTGTGGATTTTGATGCAATCCGGGAGCGACAATCACGAAGCCCACGTTGTCGCGCCCACGCCGGCCTGCCCGACCGGTCATCTGTTGCAGTTCTGAAGCACTCAACTCACGCCAACCACTGCCGGTGCGCGCGTCGGCTACCGTCAGAACCACAGTACGCGCGGGAAAATCTACACCCGCGGCAACGGTTGCGGTGGCAAAGATGGCATCGAGTAATCCGGCGCTCATCAGTTTTTCGATGATCAGCTTCCAGGCAGGAATGTGTCCGGCATGATGTGAGGCCACACCGCCTCTAATGATCGTGTCCCAATGTCGATGGCCGCGTATTTCCGGATGTTGCTCGACCGCGCTGCGCATAAAATCGCGTCGCGCTTCACGTCTTTGATCACTTGAGTCGCGGCGCAGCGACGCAGTTTCCGATGCTGCTTGATCGCAACGCCGGCGCGTCGGCATGAACACGATCGCCGGCAACAAATTATAAGAGCCGAGTGCAGCCAACAGCGTGGCTGGCGGCATTTCCGGCATGCGTAGTTTCATAGAAAGTGAAAAGGAAAAAGGAAAAGGAAATTAACGTCACTTCCTCTTCTTTACGGAAACAATTACGGAAGCAAGGACTCAAGCAATCAATACTTGATCCGCTCTTACTGGGACCGCGGGCGCCTCGCCCGCTTTCGTTGAACGCCAGATTATCAGTGGACAGATTCGACTTGCGACTTGAGGGGACAGATTCAAAATGCGACTTGAGTGAACGCGTGCATTGAGGCGGGCGAGGCGCCCACGGTCCCAGTAAGGGCGGGTCAGTTGAACGAAAAGAGGTCATCCTTTTACCAGCTCTTTCTTAGCGATCTTGGTACCTTAGCGGTTTCTTCCAACAGACGGGCAATCTCGGCGTTAAGTTTTCCCTTCTCATTCACCAACGGGAGCAATCTCTTATCAGGAAGCAACATCGCAGCGCGCAGTGGAACGGGCCGCGCTCCCGGTCGCGTCACCACCCCGCAGCGCACGCCGCGTACTTCTCCAATCCAGCTTGCAAACTCATCCGCGTTGCCTATTGTTGCCGACAACAGCAGTAGCCGGATGCGAGGCGGCGTCAGGATGATTGCTTCCTCCCATACGTGGCCGCGATCTTCATCCCCAAGATAATGCGCTTCGTCGAGCACAACGAGATCAGCATTGACGTCGCTGCCGCCGCGTAAGGAGTCGAAGAGTTGATTGCGATAAATTTCAGTCGTGCCTACGATCAGTTGTGCGTCGGTGTTGTCTTTCCGATCGCCTGTGAGGATTCCCACACGATCTGCACCAAATTCTTCCGAGAACTCCTGATACTTGGAGTTGGTCAGTGCTTTTAGCGGCGTCGTGTACCAGGTTCGCCGTCCCCCAGCCAACAAGCGGCGGATCTCTTCGCGCGCAATCCAGGTCTTGCCGCTGCCGGTCGGCGCCGTAACGAGCACATCTTCGAATTCAAGCGCGGCAAGCGCTTCGAGTTGAAAAGGATCAGGCTTGAAAGGTTCAGCCCGCGGCGTACCGATCCCCTGGAGTAGCATCTTCACTTCAGGGGATTGATGATGTGTGGGTTGCCGTCTTTCTTCGGGCGCACTTGAAGAGGTGTGTCGGGAGTGTTGCCGACCTTGTCCGGGCGCGCGCGATCTGTTTTTGTTACCAGATCGACGCTTCTTATCAACAACTCTGTCACGAGAACGTCGCATAATCCATTCTAGCTTTGAGCACTCTGGTCGCGAAGTGCTAACGTAGAGGTTGCTTGTCAGAAAGTATTCACAACGCGCAGCCGGCAGGTTGCGTCTAAGACGGGGAACAATATCTTTTCCAGGGGCGTTTTATTAGGAAATGGCACAACTTTTTTCGAATTTTGAAATCAATCGAGAGCCAAGGTGGCCGATCATCTGTAAATTGTTGGTGGGTTCGCTCGCCTTTCATGCTTTAACCGCTGCCTGCGTACTCTTCATTCCCGGCGTCAGAAATGCATTCAATCTGGCCAGTCTGATTGCGAACACGAAATTCGTGGATAAGCCTTACGAGCGAACAGAGATTAGCGATGACGTTCAACTGGTGGAGTTGACGAGTAACAAGTTTCATTATCCGGAAGGCTATTTCGCACTCGAAACTCAACCTGGTGCGTTGGCGCCCATTCCCCCCATGGGTCCACAGTTTATTGCACAAGCGCAACCGCCCACGTCGGTCCAGCCTGAGCTTGCGCCTTCGCCTACTCCAAGTCCATCGCCAGTTGCGACGCCTTCGCCAAGTCCGATCCAAACGGCTTCACCATCGCAGGCTGTTGCCCAAGCGAAGCAGAGTCCGGCTCCAGCGCAAAGCCCAAGTCCATCACAAAGCCCGGCGCTGACGGCGGACCAGGCACAAACAGAACTCGATAAGACAGCAGCTAAGAACAATCTCGATCTGCCCAAGGAAAATGAGATCAATAAGAAGGCGATGAAAGACTTCGCAACCTATGCTCTCGATTTGAAGAACCAGGGCAAGCTCGATCTAAACAAGCCTTTCGAGATCGTTATCGAAGCCGAACTCGATGAGAACGGGAAGTTGAAGAACGCCAAGTTTACGAAGAAGGCAGGTGATCCCAACCTGGTTGATCTGTTCGGACACATGATTTCCGCACTTAACGATAGCGGTTTTCTGATTTATCTAAAACCTGTCGACAAAGATAATCCCGGATCGAAGGTCGTATTCACGATCAAGCAGGGCGAAACCGAAGTGCTGGCCACGGTCGAATCGGAGGCATCTTCGGTTGATAGCGCTCGCCTGCTGGCAAAAGGCTTCAATGCCGCGTTGGCTATTGGGGCCCAATCGCGTGCGGGAAAAGATGAAGAAGCACTGTTGAGAAACACCAGCGCCGAGCCAGTTGGTAAGAAAATCGTTTTCAATTTTACGATGCCGCGGCAGGCGGTAGTCGATCTCATCAAAAAGCAACTGGCGCCAGACAAACCAAGCTAGCGCCAAGTTAAAGCCCTGACTTGATACCTACCTCACCCTCAACTAAAATCAAACAAATTACGGAAAATTAGAGAAAAGGCGCGGTTTTTTCCGCCATCGGCTTAAGAAGAAAATTATGGGTTTCGATCAATTCCTGACCAAAGTATTCGGTAGCAGCAATCAGCGTTACCTGAAGTCAATCCAACCTATCGTTGACCAGATCAATGAACTTGAACCGGCTATAAAGAAGTTGTCAGACGAACAGCTGCGCGCTCGCACCGCGGAATTCAAGGATCAATTGCAGCGCGCTGTCGCTGATGTGACTGACATGGATGAGCGCAAGCGCCGTGAACGGGAGACGCTCGATGAGATTCTAACGGAAGCTTTTGCGATCGTCAGAGAAGCGAGCGTGCGCACAACCGGGATGCGCCATTTCGACGTCCAGTTGATCGGCGGCATCGTTTTGCATCAGGGAAGAATCGCAGAAATGCGAACCGGCGAAGGCAAGACCCTGGTTGCCACCCTGCCCGCCTATCTCAACGCTTTAACCGGACGCGGCGGGGTTCACGTCATTACAGTCAATGATTATCTGGCCTCGCGCGACGCGGAATGGATGGGACAGATTCACCGTTTCCTTGGTCTCGAAGTCGGCTGTATTCAAAACGACATGGACGATTTCGAAAGGCAGACAGCATATGCCGCCGATATTACCTACGGCACTAACAACGAATTTGGCTTCGACTATCTGCGCGACAATATGAAGTTTGACCTCGCGACCTGTGTTCAGCGAGGACATTATTTCGCAATTGTCGACGAGGTGGATTCGATTCTGATCGATGAGGCGCGCACGCCACTGATTATCTCCGGACCGTCAGATGAGGCGACCGACAAATATTACAAAGCCGACGCGATCATTCCCCAGTTGAAAAAGGGCGAAGAGATTGAGGGAAAAAAAACTGGCGATTATGTTGTTGACGAAAAACAGCACACCGCTGTGTTAACCGAAGAAGGCGTCGATAAAGCGGAGCGCCTGTTGGCCGTGGGAAATCTCTACGATCCGGCAAACATGGAACTGCTCCATTGCGTCGAGCAGGCCCTGAAGGCACACACTCTCTATAGACTCGATCATCAATACGTGGTCCAGGACGGCGAAGTAATCATTGTTGACGACTTCACTGGAAGATTAATGAAAGGTCGGCGCTGGTCGGATGGTTTGCACCAGGCGGTCGAAGCGAAAGAGGGCGTAAGGATCGAGAAGGAAAACCAAACCCTTGCGACTATCACGCTGCAGAATTATTTCCGTCTCTACGAAAAACTTTCCGGCATGACTGGTACGGCGGAAACCGAGGCAGCCGAGTTTCAGTCTACCTACAAGCTGGACGTGATTGTTATTCCAACCCACCGGCCCATGGTTCGCAGTGACCATTCAGACGTGATTTACCGAACGCTGCCCGAAAAGTGGGACGCAGTAATCGAAGAGATCAAAGATTGCCATGAACGCGGCCAACCGGCATTGGTGGGCACTGTGTCAGTTGAAAACTCGGAACTGATTGCACGCCGGCTGCAACGCGAGGCGGTGCCCCACAACGTCTTGAACGCGAAGTATCACGAGCGCGAAGCTGAAATCATAGCGCAAGCGGGCCGCAAGGGCGCCGTCACGATCGCCACCAACATGGCCGGTCGCGGTACCGATATTTTGCTGGGAGGCAATCCGGATTTTATGGCCCGGGAGTTTCTAAAGAAGCAGGAGGTGGACCCTGATGAAGCGACCGAGCAGCAGTGGTCAGAAGCCTTCTCGCGCGCAAAACACATCGTGGAACAAGAACACAAGGAAGTAGTAGGAATTGGCGGCCTTCACATCCTGGGTACCGAACGCCATGAATCACGGCGCATCGACAATCAGCTTCGTGGACGTGCCGGGCGCCAGGGTGATCCGGGTTCGTCGCGCTTCTTCCTTTCACTCGAAGACGATCTGATGCGCATCTTTGCCGGCGATAAGGTCAAGGCCCTGATGCAGCGTCTGGGAATGGAGAAAGGTGTCGCCATCGAGTCGAAGATGGTTTCGAAGCGTATCGAGTCGGCGCAAAAGTCGGTTGAAGGACGAAACTTCGAATCGCGCAAACACCTGCTTGAGTATGACGACGTCATGAACAAGCAGCGTGAGACGATATACGGTTTGCGCCGGCAGCTGATGGAACAACCCGATCAGCGTGAATATTTGCTGGGCGATCCGCCTCAGGCCGGAGTGGCGTATGATCTGCTTTCCGATATCACCAAGCAGTATCTCAATCCGGACGTTTCGCCGGACGATTGGGATGTCGAGAACTACCAGATTCAAATCAAGACCATTTACGATTTCGATCCTGATGTTGAAGGCATAGATATTCCGAATCTTGCTTCGGCTGAAGTAACCGATGCGATCTGGGAAAAGCTGAAGGTCAAATACGCTGAGAAAGAACAGCAGATCGGACCGGAAGCGATGCGCACCTATGAACGCATCATCATGCTGAACATCATCGATGCACAGTGGAAAGACCATCTTTTGTCTCTCGATCACTTGAAGCAGGGCATCGGTCTGGTGGGCTACGGTCAAAAAGATCCGCTGGTTGAATACAAGAAACAGAGTTTCGATATGTTCCAGGAGATGCTGGATCGTATCGATACCAGCACGATTAGATCGCTGTTCAACCTGCAGGTAGTCGCGGAAGAACCGCCGGAGGCACTTCGTCAGCGTCGCCTGCCCCGCCGTTCGACGCAGATGACTTTCACTGGGCCCAACCAGGGCGCGGCCGCCGCCGGCGAAGAAGCTGGCAAGGTCAAGACTGTTGTCCGTGACCAGCCGAAAGTCGGACGCAATGAACCCTGTCCCTGCGGCTCGGGCAAGAAGTATAAGAAATGCCATGGTGCGGCTGCTTGAGACAATTACTGAAAGAGAAATGTCGATATGCGTTAGAGCTCTTCGAATTCTTCTGGCCCGAATAATTCTCATTGCATCTTTCGCAAGGAATGTAAAATTCGCAGCAAGCCGTCACGGCCGAACTCCTAAAAGAAACCGAAGCAGTATGTTCTGCTTGAATACAATTTCCATTTGTTCTGAAGGACAGACCTTCTGAGTTAGACTCTGAATGCCTCCCGGATTTTGCACTTAGTAGCGACACATGACTACAACTACATCAACGAATCCCGCGGTGCAGGCCATCATCGCAGGGACTGCTCCGCATCAGGCGAGGCTCGCAGCCGCAAGCGGACTATTACCGCTGCCGCAGTCTGATTTGCTGGAGTTGCTGGTGGCGCTGCGGCAATCAGATGACGCCGAAATCGCAACCGCCGCAAAAGAGACGCTGGACGAACAGGATGCGGAAGATTTATTGACCGCAGCCAGGAGCGATGAAACGTCCGTGGCTGTTCTCGATTATCTCGCAACGCTCTCCCAGAAGCCGAAAATTCACGAGGCCGTAATTCTCAACAATAAGACTTCTGATCAAGCCGTCGCCGATTTGGCTTCGTCGACTTCTGATGGAGCACTGCTGGAATTAATCGCTAATAATCAACAGCGGCTCGTCAGATTTCCGAAAATTATCGACGCGATCCTCACAAATTCAGATCGCACCCAGGAAGCGGAACGACGCGCACGCGAAACGAAGCGGGAATTTTTTGAGAAGGAACGAGGCGCACAGCAAATTGCCCAGGAACTTCGAACAAGAGGCAAGACCGCTGCTGCTGAATTTTTTGAAAGCGCTGACCTATCCGTAGGGTTGAGTGTCGAGGATGCCTGGTTAATCGCCGAACACATTGAGGTATCTGACGCCGACCTCGATACGTCCTGGCTGCCTTCGGAACGCTATGAAGAACTGCTGGCAGAGACTCCCGAGGAACATGCAGCGAACTTCAAACGAGTAATCGAGTATGAAAAACTTGAACTGGGTGAGGTGCCGGCCGAGCGTGTAACCCTGATTAAACGCATCACGTTCATGAATGCGCGGGACCGTATGAAGCTGGGTATGAAGGGCGATCGCGAAGCCCGAAGCATATTGATTCGAGATTCAAACAGAGTGGTGGCTACGGCGGTCATACAAAATCCTCGTGTTAGCGATCAGGAAGTCGAAAACATTGCCGCTATGAGGACTGTATCTGATGAAGTCCTGCGGCTGATTGCTTTGAATCGCAATTGGGCCCGCTCCTATCCCATCATTCACAACCTGGTTCGCAATCCTCGCACTCCCATTCCCACTGTTGTCAGTACGCTTCCACGAATTCATACCAAGGATCTCAAGAATCTTTCGCAAAACCGAAATGTTTCTGAAGCTGTGCGCCGCCAGGCGCTACGCCTTTGCGAAGCTCGTTCAGGCGGATAAAACTCAGCAAAAATAGTGTTCGACCGCGTTTCGGGCTGGAATGTTACAGAAGTTTTGCGAAATGGTTAATATTATGCTTGACACGTCACAAATGTTCGGTATAATTTCACACACTGAACAAGCAGTTTTATTGAAAAGGTGCCAAATAGAAGGGACGCGGTTTTATTTTATTCGTCACCGCGAGGCTTTATCTCACCCGCAAAACGCACCGCCTGGTTCATCGGAATCGGCCATAAGGTACGATTCTCAGTTCTTTGCCACCACCCGTATTTACCCGAACCTGCCGGAAAGTTTGCCCCGCCAATCTTAATTGATTAGCGGGGCGCCTGTCTTTTAATCAGTTGTGAATTTAGTTATTTCCTGCTAAGCGCAGCCTCTTTTGGTGATTCCGATACAATACCCGCAATCGGACGGTTGTCTTCACTCTTTCCGATCATCCCAGCGAACAATTTTTCATACTGGTCCACAACGCGATCCCAATCATAGTATCGCTGAACTCTAACCTGCGCTCGATTACGATAACTCTGCACCAGGGATCCGTCTCGCAGGACGCGTTGCAGCTTTTCCACGAGGTCTAACTCATCCGCATAGGGAATTCCTGCGTCCCCCACGGCCTCGATGTTTTCCGGCGTGGCCAGAGTCAACACGCAGTTGCCGTAGCCCATTGCCTCCAGGAGCGCAGGATGAGTTCCTCCCACCTCGGTTGCATGTACGTAACAATATGCGTTCTGCTGCAGCGCACGGTAGTCTTGTCCAAAGACGAAGCCTGTGAAGACTATTCGCTTGTCGCCACGTGCGCGCGCCTTTAAGTCACTGATGTAATCGCGTGCATAGGGCGCATCGCCAACTATCAATAGACGATAGGCAGTCCGCACCTTCTTGAAAGCCTCGATCACAAGGTGTGCGTTGTTTTCTGGTTCAAGCCGCGAGACATAGAGAACATATCGATTCGGTTCTGCACGCCAGCGCCTCACGGAGGCCCGATCCGGCCGACGTTCAACTTCTGATCCATATGCGATCATTTCGGAGTTGGCGCTGTAACGTGCCAGATAGTAATCGTGAATAACCTGTGCGTCCGTGACCATGACATTGGGAAGAATCGTCGATAAACGTTCCGCTGCCATGTAATAGCGCCTCCCCAACCAGCCCCATTTTTTTCGTTTATGCTCTAGTCCATCAACGTTGATGGCTACGGGCGTGCCAGTCAGTCTCAATATTGGAGCGAAGGGGGCATTAGCCGCGTTGCAAATTAGCGCCGCGTCAAAACGCGATGGAACAGCATGGATAGCAGAAAGAAAGGCATGAATGACAGTATCAAAATACTTGTGCCGGATAGTGGGGAGAACTTTCAATCGCACCCCGTGATACTCCAACTGTCGTGGAGAGACATAGTGTGCTCGGCCATACACTGTGACTTCGTGCCCGCGCGCCACCAATCTTGTAGACAGGTGTTCCGCGAATGTTTCGAATCCGCCGTAGCTGGCTGGAATGCCACGCGTTCCGAGAATGACGATGCGCATATACCTGAAAAATCGATCCGATAGGTCGTACTCGGGTGGACTTCTCACCCGACGTAACTAATCCATCCCGGCGGCTTTCTTGTAAACCGAGAGTGTTTGACGTGCCGTCATTTGCCAGTCAAAGTGTTTCGCACGTTCCAGGCCCTGGACGCGCAGTTGGGCCCGCAAGTTTGAATCAGTTAGTACTCTTTGAATTACGCAAGCTATGTCATCAACATCAAATGGATCCACCAGTAAGCCGGCATCTCCCACGACTTCCGGCAAACTCGTTTTGTTGCCCACGATAACCGGCGTACCACACTTCATTGCCTCCAGCGGTGGCAAGCCAAATCCTTCGAAATATGAGGGATAAACAAAACAGATCGCCCCTGAATACAGTGCCGGCAAGTCGGCTTCCGGGACATAGCCGGTTAGAATTACCGAGTTACTTACTTCCAGTTCCTTGATAGTGCGGAGTGTCTCATCATATAGCCAGGCGCATTTCCCCACGAGCACGAGTTTAGGCAGCTTACCCTCTGGCTTGGCCCAGCGCAAGCGCGAATAAGCCGCGACCAGACGGCCCAAGTTCTTGCGCGGCTGGATGGCGCCGACGGACAGAATATATTCGCCTTCTATGCCATAAGTTTGTCTAATGCGTTGAACTTCTTCGTTCGGGACCGGTCGAAAATGGGCAGATGCTGCCAGCGGGATGACGCTTACATTTTCTGGACGCAGACTGTAACTGGCTATGATGTCATTGCGTGCGTATTCCGAAAGCGCTATTACCTGCGCCGCCTCACGCGCTGAACGGCGCACAGTTATACGCAGCTGCTTGCGACTGCGCCACTTGAAGGTTTGCGGGAGATGTTCGAACGAGAGGTCGTGAATGCTTACTACGACCGGACAGGGTGAAAAAGGAGGAGCGGTAAACTGAACGTGGAGAACATCGACTGGATTTCTTCTGAGCTCAGCGCTTAGAGTCAGCGGAATTCGGATCAGGGGTGTATGAGGCAAAGTGGCACGAACAGAAAAATTTGGCCACCTGTTGTTGAAACGTTCCAGAGCGGCGCGCCGGGTAACATACAGCGTATAGCAGTTGACGGAATCGATCTCTGCCAGGGCTTCAATGAGATTCGTCGCGTAGCTCTCGTTGCCGCCAAGTCCGGTCCCCACAGAGTGGGCGTCGATTGCGATTCGCAAGTAGCCTGGGGCTCCCTTAGCTCAATTAAAAAGATGACAGGTGCGCAGGGTTGACCTGGGACCCCGGATTGGCACAAGCGGAGTGGGCGCTCGCTATGCGATGCAATGAGTGCGCATGCGAACCTGCAGCACTCTCAAGAAGCGCACGCAACGCCCCAGGCTATTTCTTCCCTGCCGCTGAAGCTTGTGAATCGCCACCCTGATGACCCCGAGTATCGCGCTCGCGAATACGGGCGGCTTTACCGCGCAGCCCGCGCAGATAGTAAAGCTTTGCGCGTCGCACCCGGCCCCTTTTCACTAAATCGATATGGTCAACAATGGTTGCGTGTAGCGGAAAGATTCGCTCGACGCCGACTCCAAAACTCGTCTTACGGACAGTGATTGTCTCACGCGCGCCACCATGTTTGCGGGCGATGACTACGCCTTCAAAAGCCTGCAACCGTTCCTTCGTTTCAGATTCCTTAATGCGGACGTGTACCCGCACAGTATCGCCCGATTGAAAATCAGGAATATTCTTGCGCAGTTGAGTTTCTTCAACATTATCTAATCGATTCATTTTATTACTCCAGAAAGTTTAGAGATCGACTTAATTCTGGCGCCGCCAGTCAACATTCCAAAAGCACTATTTCAAAAGATCGGGACGATTCCGCTGCGTTTTTTTCAGAGCTGCTGCGCGGCGCCAACGCGCGATCTTTTCGTGGTTACCCGTCAGCAGGACATCCGGCACCCTCAAACCCGAAAACTCTGTTGGCCGCGTGTAGTGCGGGTGATCCAGTAGTCCTTCGGAAAACGACTCGTTCGCTGTCGAGGTCTCATTACCCAGGGCACCAGGCAACAACCGGACGACTGCGTCGATCACAACCACTGCGGCCGGCTCACCGCCTGACAAAACGTAGTCTCCTATAGAAATCTCGTCCGTCGCCAGCGCTTCGCTCACGCGTTCATCAACGCCTTCGTACCGTCCGCAGATTAGAACGATCCGTGACGCGTTTTGTGAAAGATCCTGGGCCAGATCCTGGGTGAAGACCCGGCCCTGCGGGGATAAGAGAACCACGCGTGTCTGGGGCGAATAATCCTCGCGTTTACTCGAGCCGGTTAACTCTGCAACAGCCGCAAAAATCGGCTCGGGCTTTAAGACCATGCCCTCTCCCCCGCCGAAGGGACGATCATCGACAACGTGGTGTTTGTCACTCGTCCATCGACGTAGATCGTGCGCCTCCGTTTCGACTAATCGGGCGGCCCGGGCCCTGCGAATAATCCCGTAGTCAAACGCTTCGCGAAAAAACTCCGGGAAGATAGTAATGATATCGCAGCGCAGCACAGTGCAATTTCAAAGACAATCTACAAATCCAACAATCCCTCTGGCGGATCGATTAATATCTTCTTCAGCGAGATATCAATTTCGACAACGATCGATTGGCTCATTGGTATCAGGATTTCTTTTCCCGATTCACTTATGACGACTAGTAGCTCTACCCCGCCTGTTCTCAACACCTCGCGAGCCTTGCCGATGATCGAGCCGGCCCTGGTTTCGACTGAACATCCTTCAAGCTCCCAATCATAAAACTCGCCTTCGGGAAGCTGAACGCGTTCGGCTTCCGGAAGACCGAACTCATATCCGACCAGGGCCTCTGCCGTTTCGATGGTGTCATAGCCCGCAAACTTAAGGACCATTCGGTCTTTTTGAAACCAATAGCTTTCGAGTTTCAGTAGCTTCCGCTCTCCGTTGGAAGCCACCCCCGTCAATTCAGAAACCTGCTCGAATCGTTCAGGAAAGTCTGTCAGAACGTCAGCGACAAGCTCGCCTTTGAGGCCCCTGGTCCTGACTGCGCGAGCGATGATTATTAGGTCGTCTCGATTTTCCTCGCTCGTCCGACTCATTCAACAATTTCGAGCATGAAGCGATGTTTTTTCTTCTGGCTGACGGCGTAAGCCAGGGAACGCAAGGCGCGGATGGTCCTTCCCTGCCGGCCGATCACTTTGCCTACATCGCCGGGCCCCACGCGCACCTCGATAAGCGTGGCTCCCTGATGATCCACCTCGCGCACGTCGACAGCGTCAACATCGTCGACCAACGACTTAATAACCATCTCGACAGCTTCTCGCATTTCTTTTTCGCTACTGGGAGATCTTATGCTTCAGGCTCAACAGTTGCCTGTTGCTTCCCGCTCGCCTTGATCAACTTGCCCACTGTTTCCGTCGGCTGGGCGCCTTTTCCGATCCAGTAACGAACGCGATCGATGTCCAGCTTGATCTCAGCAGGTTCGCGTGCGGGATTATAAGTACCCAGGTTTTCGAGATATGCGCCATCGCGCTTTGACTGTTTCTCCTTCACGATAATTCTGTATGAAGGTCGCTTCTTCGCGCCAGTGCGCATCAGTTTGATTGCTAACAAATCCTTACCTCCAGTTGTCTGTAACCACGTTTCAATGGTTGCTGCCAATTCTTTCAATTATTCTCGAGTGATGGCATCCCTGCCAGTCAACCCATTCCGCTCATCATTCAATAGTGTGCGGGTCACCTTCTCTTCTTCTTACGCTTCTTTTTGAGTTTTTTCCTCGACGGTCCAACCGGTGCCCCCAATGACGGAAAGGGCATCTCCTCACTATCGCTGCCCATTCCAGCCAACCCAGCCATATCCGGGATTCCAGCCATGCGCCGCATCATTTTTCCTTTCAGTCCGCTACCACCAAACAAACCGGAACTCGTGAGCTGTCTCATCATCTGGCGCATCTCGGTGTATTGTTTGATTAGCTTGTTCACCTCTGCGACGTTGGTTCCGGAGCCGCGCGCTATTCTGCGTCGCCTATTGGCATTCAGAATCTTGTGGTCAGTTCGCTCCTCAAGTGTCATCGAGTCGATGATCGACTCCGTGCGCTTCAGCTCCTTTTCCATCTGCTTCGTCTGTTCTTCATCCATTTGCGGCATGCCGATACCGCCAAGAAGCTGATCGGGCAGCAGCTTCATTATCTTGGAGAAGGAACCCAGTTTCTTGACCTGCCGCAGTTGTGAGCGAAAGTCGTCCAGGGTGAATTCGTTTTTCTGAAGCTTCTTTAACTGCTCCTCAGCTTCAGACTGGTCCACCTTCGATTGGACTTCTTCTATCAGCGACAAGACGTCGCCCATTCCCAGAATTCGCTGAGCCACCCGGTCAGGATAGAAAGGCTCAAGCGCGTCATATTTCTCACCGACACCGACGAACTTTACCGGCTGACCAGTAACCTGTTTGATGGAAAGCGCCGCACCTCCACGGGCATCACCATCCATCTTGGTTAATACCACCCCAGTAATGCCAACGCGGCGATGAAACTCTTCGGCTGATCGAACCGCGTCCTGACCAGTCATCGCATCCGCAACAAACAGGATTTCAACCGGATGCGTCTCGTTCTTGATATTGGCAAGCTCATCCATCAACTCTTCGTCGATGTGCAGACGCCCGGCAGTATCAATAAGCAATGTGTCGAAGCCCATCTGTTGCGCATGCTTGAAGGCTTCGCGCACCAGCGTCAGCGGGTCGTTCGTTTCGGTTTGTTCAAAGATCTGTTGGCCGGTCGCCCTGGCGATGACCTTGAGCTGCTCTCGCGCCGCTGGCCGGTAAACGTCAACTGAAACCAGTAGCGGCTTGCGATCCTGATTTGCCGCCAACCAGCGCGCAATCTTTCCAGTCGAGGTCGTCTTGCCGGATCCCTGCAGGCCCACGATCATGACGACGTTGGGGATCTGCTTCGTAAAGACAAGTCGGGAAGACTGGCCCCCGAGCAAATCGACTAGCTCGTCATAAACTATCTTGACGACCTGTTCAGAGGGCTTCAGTTCCTGCCAAACCTGTTGTCCCTCGGCCTTTTCCCTAACAGAAGCAATAAAGTCTTTGGCGACTTTATAGTTGACGTCGGCTTCAAGTAAGGCCAGACGAAGCTCGCGTAACGCTGCGTCAACATGTTCCTTTGTCAGTACGCCCTCGCCGCGCAGATTTTTCAGAGTCCGTTTTAGCTTGTCAGATAGGGACTCAAACATAGTGCAATAGGCGAAGTTTCCTGCTGGCGGCGGAAACGAAGATGATAGCGGCCACCCTAAAAGGGTGTCAAGGTAAGCACTATTGACGAGATCCCACGCCCACCGTTTGTCACGCCCAGGCTTTGAATGCGCCTCGACCTGTAACCCGGTTTAAGGCGATGCATTCACGTCGGATGGCCTTGTTTAGGAATTAAGCAAACTCGTTAAGCGAATGGTTCGGGTAAGGCGGTAAACAAGACTCATTGATCAATCCGGCGAACGCCGCAATACTCGCCTTTCACAGGCTAAACTGAGAAAAAGCATCGGTGGACGGGTCTCGCTGCGTGTGTTAGATTCTAGACTGTTTGTTGCATATTAAGATGCACGGCTTCGTGGGAGATTGCCGAGCACCCAACCTTCCGCCCGCTTCAACCGAATGCGCTATGAAAAACGGATTGAATTAACCGTTTCTAAAGGATTACATGGCTAAGAAAGAAGGTTCCGGGATCGGTAACTCACTCCCGGAGGAATCCTCAAGCGGAAAAGGTGTGGTAGATCTCGCGGATGCGCGGGTTCGACTGCGCTCGCGTTCGCGACAGCCTTCAAACCGGAATCTGCTGGAGGAATTGGATGAAGTTCGCTCACTCCTCGACCAGGGCCTGTCCGCGGAGGCAAAGTCTCGCATAGCTTTACTTATCTCTGCCGCGCAGAATAACCCTTCGATCCTCGCTCTCGCACGATGTGCTTTGTCAACCGCGCTGGAAATGCAGGGGCAGTATCGCGACTCGCTTGCAGCAGTCGCAATGTACGAATCTCCAGAATCGCGAGCTAAACTCGATCAGCAAGCCATCCAGTCTCTTAAGGTTCAGATTGGCCTCGCCTACAACTATAACGGTGATCATCCCAAAGCGATTTCCATTCTTAAAGGTGAGTTGCGAGAGTTTTCTGAAGGCGATGCGGAGCCAAATAACGGTCCGGTATACGCTGCCCTGGCCCGCGTCTATCGCAGCATCTCCGAATACCCAATTGCTCGCGACTACGCTCAACGAGCCTTGGAACTTTTCCGCCAAACAGGAGAGTGGCGTGGTCTTGCCGAGGCTTATTTTGGAATTGCTCTTGCCGATTTGCAGGAAGGAGACTACGAAGCAAGTCTCGAAAACCTACAACAAGCTCTTAAATTAATCGGCGATCATCCGGCCAGTTATACCCTGGGCAGAATCTATTCCAATATGGCGGGGGTGTGCTGGTTTTTAAAACGGCCCCAGGAAGGCATTCGCTATCTCGAGAAGGCAATTGCTTACTACGAGCGTACTGATCATAAAGGGAGCGCCGCCAATGGCTATAACAATCTGGGTATTAATCTGATCTTGATCGGTCAATGGGGCAGAGCCCAGGAAGCTTTGGAACGCGCTCTGTCACTGGCGTCAGAAGCAGACGAACGAAACGAAAAAGTGCCGATGATCCTCGACTCGCTCGGTGAGTTACTCATGTTGCGCGGCGAACTTGACGAAGCCAAGGATTACCTTGTGCGTGCTGTAGCCCTGGCCACAGACGACGGCAATAAATGGTATGCATGTCAGGCGCTCAGAACCCTGGCGCGTTGTTATCTCGCCATGGAGGACCATGCAAGGGTGCTCGCGAAAGCAAATGAGGCGTTGAGCCTTGCCGAAAACATTGGTGATCGGCAAGCCATCTCTGAGTCGCGCTTGATTCTGGCGGAAGCACACCTCCGCAACGGCAACACCGAAAAATGCGTAGCGCAGTTGGAAACCTTGTCCGCTGAAGCAGCCGAATCCAATACCGACCTTAGCTTTGCAGGAGAGTCGCATCGGCTATTCGGCATGCTGGCGATGGTCCAATCGGATTTTCCCTTCGCAGCACAACACTTCGGCAGCAGCGTCTCAATCTTTGACATGCTCGGTGATCGTTATCGGGCCGCCCGTGCGCACGCTGAACTTGGACGCGCATACGCTTCCAGCCAACCCAGCCGAGCGATGGATCATCTTTCGCGCGCGGTAAATGCCTTTCGTGAACTTGGTGCAAAATTAGATCAAAAGCGAGCGGAAGCGGCCCTGGCCAACCTCGATCGCACGGCTCCTGAAAGGAACGAAGAACAGGCAGCGTTGCCTCAGTTACTCACACTCAGGCTTGCCGAGGCGGTGACTTCGCGAGAACTTCTATTGCGTGAACTTGCTGCCATCATGCGTCAAGAGACGAGTGCCAAATCTGTAATAATCACGGAGCCAGGCGAACATAATCGGCGCCGAGTGGTAATTGCGCATGGTTGCACACCAACAGAAAGCGCAAAGATCGCGGAGCATCTTGATCAATTGATCGATGATGAAGCGCAAATTGCCTACGCAAAGAAAACCGATGCCGCCATCCTGCAACTTCGCTCATCCTATGCGCCGCCCGCGACACTTTATATCTCGCCACGCAGCCGAGCCAATCTTCCCGGTGGACTTTCGTTGGAGCCATTAATGCGTGTCGCCGAACTTGGGATGGATGTTTGTGCTCTTAGGGCTGGCTCTCAAAGAGGTTCGCGAGTCCAACAGCCTGCCGAGCTTACCGGCACAAGCCTTATCTCGTGGAAGAGGTTCATAAGATTCGGTCTTCAGATGTAACGGTGCTGGTGACGGGCGAATCGGGCACAGGCAAAGAGTTGGTCGCGCGCGCGATTCATGCGCTTTCGACGCGTCGTTCGAAAGTGTTCGTTCCGTTTAATTGCACTGCCGTGCCAAAAGAGCTTTCTGAAGGTTATCTTTTTGGCTACCGCCGAGGTGCTTTTACAGGAGCAGTCACAGATTCGGCCGGGGTCATTCGCACCGCCGCAGGCGGAACATTATTTTTGGATGAAATCGGAGATCTTCCAATTGATCTACAACCAAAGTTGTTGCGGTTCCTGCAGGAAGGTGAGATTCAACCCCTGGGGGAACAGCGTCCGCTGAAGGTGGACGTTCGCATTATCGCCGCAACAAATACCGATCTCGAAGACATGGTTGCGCAAGGCCGTTTTCGAGAGGATCTCTATTATCGCCTAAATGTGATCCGGTTACGCGTGCCACCCTTGCGCGAGCGTCGGTCGGAAATTCCAACGATCGTCAATTATTACATTAATCACTATGCGGCGAAGTTTGGCCGCCGGGATGTTCAAATTACGCCACCGGCTGTGGATCTGTTGATGGTCAGTGATTGGCCCGGGAACGTGCGCCAACTTTGCAACGAAATTCAGCGAATAGTTGCGCGCGCGGAGGATGCCACGGTTATTACTCCCGATCATCTTTCTCCCGAACTCAAGCGAACGTCCGCTCCAGCTACACCTGGTTCACCGGCTTCAACTTTGGCGTCGATGCCGACGAGTTCACTGCAAAACGTTACTTTGGCGGATGCTCTGGCTGATGTTGAGCGTCGCATGATCGCGGACGCCCTGCGCAAGCACGGCGGGAATATTTCACGAGCGGCTCGCGAACTTGGACTTACCCGACGCGGGCTCTACCTCAAACTGGAACGTTACCAGCTCAGCGCCAGTGCTTAGAAGTCTAAACCATTCCCAGCAACGCGCGGACATTTCTATTTACAAGTTCGGCTCTCGACTTCACCGGGTTCTTCCTTCGTTCAGCAACTTCATTCGCAATCCCGGCAATTGTTCCAATATCGAATGGTTTTGAAACTACCCAATCTGCTTTGATTGTCTGTCGGGCATCGCAACTAATTGCGTCGGCCCAACCGCTTACGATTGCCAGCGGTATTGCTTCCGAGCGCTTGCGGATTTCACTGGCCAGCTCCCAACCACTCATCTCGGGCATTCCAATATCCGTAAAGACTACGTCGAGCCTTCCTTTGCGGGCGTCATAGATCTTCAACGCCATCTCCCCGCTTTCGGCGACAACCACCTCACAGCCTTCCGCTTCAAGAGCTTCGCGGAGAACTTCCCTGACAGCGGCTTCATCATCAACCACAAGCACCTGGAGCCGGCCTTCTCCACCGGAAGCTTCCGGTGCTACCAGATCGGCCTCGGTGTTTGCCATAGCACCTTGGGCCACCGGAAGAGAAATACGAAACGTTGTGCCTCGACCAGGTTCGCTTTCCACATCAATTGATCCATTGTGTCTGCGAATAATGCCAAAGCTAACCGCCATCCCCATGCCTGTGCCACCCTTCCCTTTAGTCGTAAAGAAAGGATCGAACAGACGTGACCTAACTTCAGGTGCCATGCCCGTACCAGTGTCGGCGATCGTCAGCACTACGCGGCCATTTATTTCCTGTGAGCTCATGCGAATCTCACCGCCGGAGGGCATCGCATCGACTGCGTTGTAGATCATGTTGACGAGGACCTCGCGAAGTTCCACTGCATCACCCATAACCGAAGCAGTGCAGTCGGCAACAAGAGCCACGCGAATTTGAGCTCCCTCAACCCGTGATTCCCAGCGGGGAAGGCTCATCTCGCAAACATCTTTCATCAGGGTAGCCACGCAAACCGCTTGAAACCTGCGGCTGGGTTGCTTGCGAGCAAAGTCTTGAATCCGGCGGATGATGTGGGCGCCGTCTTCAGCGCTCTTTATGATCATCTCAATGCCCAGGTTGATTTTTTCAGTGTCCCGCGTCCGGAGAAGCAGTTGAGCGCGGCCGAGGATACCGGTCAAAGTATTATTCACATTGTGGGCCACACCGAAGGAGAGTTCGCCCAGGGCGGCCATTTTTTCGGCGTGCGTCGCCCTCTCGCGCCGCTCTTTATGCTCCGCGTGAGCCGCGGCAATCTGTTCCAGGCAGTTTCGCAGTCGTTCACACGTTGACGCTTGTTGAGAATTCGCGAGCAACTGGCTGGCCTGTGCCCCAATCTCCTGACGCTCATCCTCGTCTAACTGCTTGCACATCTCCTCGATCAGAATTAGCAACGGTCTTCCAGCGCCTTCATAATCGCCGCATCGTTCAGCGACGCGACGAGCCCGATGGAGGATCGGCTTTGCCTCGTGACGACGTCCAAGCTTGCAGAGCACTAAACCTTGGGTTGTCAGCGCTTCACCCAACAAAGCCTCTTCGCCCGTCGTCTCCATGGTCTCAACTGCCCTACTGACAGAACGCTGAGCTAATCCGAACCGACCTGAAGCAAGGTAGAGTTGCGCCAGCGTCTCATCAACCTGGGCTCGTCTTACGTGATCGCCAAGCTCCTCGAAGAGCTTGCGCGCTCGCTCAAGATGCAGTTGCGCTTCATCGAATCTGTTGAGTGCTGAAAGCAGATAGCCGTGATTGTTTTCTACTATCGCCGTGTATCGATGGTTTCCCACGTCTTCAAAGTGGGAAAAAGCATCCCGATAGTGATTGAGTGCCCGGTCGAAGTATTCACTTTGATTTTCCGCAATGCCAAGGTCCTTCAGAGTCGTGGCAAATTCGAGATGAAACCGTCCTTTCGTCCAGGGGCTACCGTTGTCAATAAAGCGACCCGCTTCATTTAGCTGTCCGACGGCATCATGGAGCCTGCTTGCGTGACGTTCCACGGTCGCAAGACGAATCAACACGATTCCCCGGAGTTCAGATTCTCGATCGCTGAGATCGCACAAGGAAGAGCGTAGAGTAGTTCGGGCAAGATCGAATAGTCCCTGCCGGTAATAACAATAACCAAGTTCAGCTCGAGCTTCTCCAGACTTTGGGGCCTCTCCAAGATGGTCAAACAGGGCGACGGCTCCGCTTAGAAGCCTCTCGGCGCAGTTTTGTCCTCCCTCAATATGCCTCGTGCTGGCGACCCAGCCGCTTAGTGTCCCAGCAGTCAGCAGCAGCTCCGCAGCGGCTAACTGGCTAAGCCCGCCTTGCTTTGGCCATTCTCCGATTGTCCACCATGGCTGAAGCGCTGCACAGCCAGCATCGTAGTCTCCTAGTTCCAGTTTTTCACGAGCGATAGTGCAGGAGACCTGAACCTGTTCGCTTAATGTAAGTGGCGAATACTCGACGTGCTGAGCAAAATTCGCTGGAATCAGTCTCATTTCGATTTCTCTTTACGGCTGCGCCGCTCTGACTTGTTTATTGAGGCTCTTGCATCCAGGGCCAACCACTGGTGGTCGACCTGATCGTCTGGTGAGGGGCGAGTTTCTCGCTTTGTCCTCATGAACCGCCCGTTGAATACCTGGTATACACATGCATACTGCGGTAACAAGGACCTTTGCGACAGCCTTATTGTCGCTTTAATGCGGGAATGATAGAAGTTAGGTTCATTTCTTCGATTGGCAGTTCCTGGCTTGTATACAAGCTAGCCAATCTTGTGCAGATTGCAGTTGACTTTTTTGTCCGACAAGCGAATCGGCTAAGTTTCAATGATTCAATTACTTAAGGTGACTGCGGATCCTCGTTAGCATCGTGGCACAAGCCTTGAAATAGAGGATGCCGAACAGGTCATTAAATGATTCGCTAGAACGAGAGTTTGACATTTCAAGAGTGGCAATCCCGTCCTAGCGAACCTTCCCAGTAAACGTTAATTACCAGGAGAAATTGAAAATGAAACGCTTCAACTCAGTTCTTTGCGCATCACTATTGACCTTATCTATTTCATCGGCCGCACTTGCCGGCAATATCTCGGGCAAGGCCGGCAACATCTCCGGTGCTCCCGACAACATCTCCGGTGCTCCCGGCAACATCTCCGGCCTGACCGAGGAACTCTACACGGCGCTTCTTGGTCTGCTGATTCCGTAAGTTGACCACAGACCAGCTCCTGGTCATCGCGATAGCGATCTAGTCAATATGCATCGCTTCTCTTCAAAGATCGTTCATTTTGGCAAGAAACCGTCAGCAAAACGGTCGCGCGACGATATTTCCGCAAACGATATGCCAACAGACCAGGTTCTCATCTGAATGGATGTGAAGTCATGCAGCGTAATCTAAGAACTGCGAACTCGGCGCGCGGCGGTTTGAAGGGATCACCCTATTCCCTTCGCCAAGTGAGTATCCTTCGGGGTTACATTCATCCATCAGATTAAGATTGCTACTGTAGCCAAGCCATTTCGCTAGTTGGCGGTTAGACGTAAAGCTTGATTAAGATTTCGGACGCAACTCCGAAACCAAAGCTGACTATCCCTCATCGTGGCGATTGGATCAATCGCTTGATTACATCGTAGCGATGTATGGTTAGTGACAGTCCCATTACCATATACAGAATCATTACTACCTCCGAATCGCCCCAGTTGTAGTGGACCAGGCCAGACGTAATGAATCCTCCCAGTCCACCCAGAGCTCCCAACAAAATACCCCGGTCAATCCACTCCAGCTTTGCGTCGCGCCGAATCGAGCGCCAGAGAGTTCGTGCGTAGACAAAAAGGAAGGCCAACCAAAGGATCAGAGCCGGTAGACCTCGTTCGAGCGCGATTTGCAACAGGTTTGAGTGCATGTGTCCCCACGGAATGCGGCCGTTGTCAAATAATCCCCAGTCGCGCCAATGCGCTTTTATCGAATCCATGCCAACTCCGATCAACAGATGACGAGGCTTGCTCACCAACAAGTTGAAACCCTCACGCCAAACAGTCTCACGCCAGGTAGTCGATTGATCTGCCTGATCGATAAAGGCAACATTCCGTTTCTGCTGTAACACGAACAGACCTGCGAACATGAGGGGAATTGCTAATGCACCGATGAAGATCAAAGTGCGTTTGCCCACACCGAGAAGAAGAATTACCACTGTAGACACGACCCAGCCAAGCCACGAGGCGCGAGTGACGGTTAGTAACAACGCGAAACCAAATCCAGCCAGCACCACCAGCAACAAAACTCCAATCCAACTTCGTTTCACCGGCAGACTCACAAAGAGTCCAACGGTAAGCGCGATGATCAACTGCAAAGCTTCAGCATAAGTAACAAATTGACCATAGAATCCTGATGCACGCCAATCGCGTCCTCTTGACCAGTTGCCGATGCCGAGTTGTTGCAACGGATTATTGCCGAGCAGAATACTACCTCGAGGAACTTTGAAGACCGGTTCCAGCTCATGTCGATAAGTTAGAACAGCAGCCGAACTTTTTTCCGGCTTCGAAAGAGCGATAACTAACTCCTGTGGGTCGCCAAGCTTTTGCTTATCGACTTCCAGCAGAGTATCTCCATCTCTAACGCCAGCTTTGTAAAGCGGACTCTCCTCAGAAACACCGTAAACTTTTACTCCCCGGCCGCGAAGGCGTTCGCCAGCGGTGTAAAAGACATTGACCATGCAGGCAGCAATAAGTGTGAACGCAAGCGCGCGGGCCACTCGAAGGGATGGCACATTCTCGGCGAACAAATAAATGATGGTAAAAAGACTCGCCGCTCTTAGTTTCCCGATCGAAACCATTGGCTCGTAGGAAAGGAAGGACGAAATACCGCTGAGGATAAAGAAACCCAGAACAAAATAATCTATTGGCGTTCTATAAAGTCTGGGTCGCGGACGAAGTGCAAACCGAACCAGCCATAAAACCATTCCGATCAGCCACGCACTTTGAGTAATAGCAATAGAGTTTGGCGCCCCAGCCGCAAACAAAAAAAGAAAGGCGACGATCGCGCCATCAAGCACTTTCGCGGTCTGACCCTTGACCTGAGGTTCCTCGCTCACCTTGATTCCATAGCTAAGCAGCTCACGATCCTAGTAGCCATCACCTTGTAGTACGACCAGCACCGTACGCAGGATAATTTTCAGATCAAACAGCAGCGACCAGTTTTCTATATAGAAAAGATCCAGCTTGACCATTTCTTCAAACGGCAAACGGTTTCTCCCTGACACTTGCCAAAGCCCGGTCAACCCCGGTTTCATGTCGAGGCGTTTACGATGCCTCAACTCGTAGGCTTCCACTTCGTAGGGAATCGGCGGGCGGGGACCAACCACACTCATGTCGCCCCGAAGCACGTTAAGTAGTTGGGGCACTTCGTCAAGACTCAAGCGCCGCAGTCCACTTCCGACACCCGTTATTCGAGGATCGTCGCGCAGTTTATATGCCGGCTTCTTCTCGTCGCCCACATTGGCCTCGGCATGACCGGCGATAAACTTTCGCTGATATTCGCGATGGATTTCGCTATCCGAATCCACTCGCATCGTGCGGAACTTGTAAACAACAAAGATGCGCCCGTCCATACCAACGCGTTCCTGCGCATAGAAGACCGGTCCCTTCGAGTCAAATTTTATTAACAAGGCAATTATGAGCCAGAAAGGTGAAAAAAGCGCCAGCGTAAGGGAAGCAATTACAATGTCGGAAATACGCTTAGTGGCGCGCGCGAAATCGGAGAGCGGCTCGCGAAATAACCTGATCATTGGCAAAGCGCCAATTTGATCAACTTCAGTTTTACTCGGCAGACAATTGAAGAGGCTGGGGGCGATACGAAACTCCACGCCGCGCCGCCGGCCGCAGCGCATCATGACGTCAAAAAGCGTGTCACCATCTACCTGTGAGTCGGCAATGATCACTTCATTCGCGCCAGACTCGCGGATTGCTTCGGGCAGACCCGCAAGATCGCTTATCACCGGGATTCCCTCATAAGTCTCGGACACTCCACTGCCAGGGGTACTACTATCGACTGCGCCGATTACACGATATCCAAGCGAGGGACTTGCGCGCATCTCCTTGATGCAGAATGCTGCTTCCGGTCCGCGACCAACAACCAGGGTTGGAATCAGATTCACGCCACGTCGTCTGAAGAACGTTTGTGCGCTGCGCATCAGTAGCCGTATTGAATAGAAGCTCCCCAACGCGATTAGAAAATCAAGGACAAATACACTGCGGGCATATGAGAACGCTCGATAATGGAAACCACCGCGATACAAAAACGCTGCGGCTACGATGAGCAGTGAACCGATGGCGGACGATTTAAAGACTCGTATGCCATCATCGAAAAAAGAGAACTCGCCGCGCAGCCGGTAGAGATCGTAATAACGGAGAGCCAGCAGACGGATGAGTACAACAAAGAGCAGCAATGCGCCGTAAGGAGCAAACTTAGCGCTCCACCCGAATTTGCCGGCGCCCGTTTGCTGAAATATCAGACCACCCTCGCGGAGGTAGAAAGCCGCGGCAAACGATAAGGCCGCAATCAGACTGTCTGAGACTACCAGCCCTGCCTTGATCGTTGGGATAACCCAATGCGGCGCGCGTGAAGGTGCACGCACGACTCTCGTTTCAACCAGCGGATCTTTAATATGCTCCACTCGCAATGTGATCACTACAACCGAATAGCCATGAAGTTTCCATAGAACCGGCTGCCTAGGATAGCAAAAGATCACGCCTCGAGTATTAGATCAGCCACTTCAGCGGCGACACGCACCGCGCCGCGAGCAACCCGGTATGTCTTCTTCTTTATAGGCAACGTCATAACGTCCTCCAGAGTGGAGATCCTTCGCATCCTTCCATCCCTAACCAGCTCTTCGTCTATAGCAGCCCACTCACCCAAATAGATCGAAGCCGCGGGAGTTCCGAGAGCCGCAGCTTCACGATTCATGGTGCCTCCGGCGCTAATTACCAGATCGCTATACGCAATCAGATTACTGCCATCAAGGGGGCCAGGCGGCTGGATTAGTTGTGAACCAGCCCGCGTACTGTAGACCCTTCGTTGCGAGTCGTTACGAGGCAACAGAACAATTTTTACTGAAGGCATGGCCGAAAGGCGCGCCAGCAGCTGATCAAATAATTCATTTTCGAAGCGGTGATAAAGTGCTTCGTTGGCCGGTGGACGCACCGTCACCAGCACGTCGTTCGCACCAACACCTAATATCCTGAGTTGCTTTTCAAATTCAGGATCACTTTGAAAGTCTGCAAGATAGACGTCTTCCTTTATGCCATCGTATCGTTTTACTTTGGCCGCCGATGTGCCGAAACGAGATAGAGCTGTTTCGGGAAAAGCGCGTGGCACAATGACGCGCGACGCCAGGCGAAAGGCGAGGTGGTTTGCTGGTTGGTGTTCGTAATCCATTAGCGTCACGGCCCTCAATGACAAAGCACGCGCCGCCAATATTTGTGAATAGGAGTTGTGGCTGAGGGCCAGGTCGATATTGCGACCTCGCGCCCAACGCGCGAGTGCCAAGGCACGCTGTACAAGGTTGCCGGCTTTGCCCGAAAGTTTGCCGCCGCCATGACCTCCAATAACCTGCGGAGCGAACCCTGCGGCCTCAGCTAATTCAACAGTTTCGGCAAAAGCCCGCGCGGTAACTACGACGTCGTGATTACGTCGCATGAAGTCATTTGCAAGCGAGCGAAAGAATGGCACATGCGGTGAGTTTGCCAGATCGATCCAGATTCGCATTGAGAAAAACCGGCACGGAAATATGAGACCTGATAGCTATAACAGCGATAATGCCTAAGGATGAACGGCGACCGCCTGCCGGCTAAACTGTCTCACCAAATCTGCGATCTGCATCACGGTTTCATTCGGAAGTTCCGGATACATCGGAAGTGATAACACCTCACGACAAATACGTTCCGTCTGCGGTAAGTCACCAGCATTGTAACCCAACGTCCGGTAACCGCGTTGCAGATGGACGGGAATAGGATAGTGAACGCCAGTGCCTACACCGGCATCATGGAGATGCGCCCTCAACTGATCGCGCCGCTCCGTGAACAAAGGAAATATATGATAGACAGACGTATCGCCTGGCGCCTCTTCGAGCAAACGCACGCCCGTATCCGCAAGCTCACGACGGTAGGTCGCGGCATGCTTGCGGCGCGCGCTGTTCCAATCATCGAGGTGCTTTAGCTTTACGCGCAGCACCGCTCCCTGAATTGCTTCCATGCGATAGTTGTAGCCAATACGTTCGTGAGAATATTTTTCACTCTGGCCCTGGTCTCGCAGTTGTTTGATTAGATCGACATAACGTTCATTATTGGTTACGACCGCTCCGCCTTCGCCATAAGCACCGAGATTTTTCCCTGGATAGAAACTGAAACAGGCAAGATCGCCCATGCTTCCGGCGCGTCGTCCTTGGTATTCGGCTCCGTGGGCCTGGGCCGCATCTTCGATCAGGATAAGATTGTGCCGGCGGGCAATCTCGAGGATCGGATCCATGTCGGCGCAACTTCCATAGAGGTGCACGGGCATGATCACTCTGGTCCGCGGAGTTATCGCCGCTTCGACTTTCTCCGGGTCGATATTGCAGGTATGCGGATCGATGTCAACGAGAATGGGGGTCGCCCCCGTATAGCAGATAGCCGCAACTGTAGCGACGAATGTGTAACCAACCGTAATAACTTCGTCTCCCGATCCGACTCCGGCGGCTAATAATGCGAGATGCAGCGCACTCGTACCGGAATTCACGCCAAAGGCAAACCTCGATTGGCAGTACGAGGCAAAATCCGCTTCAAACGCTTCAACGTGTGGGCCCAGGATAAACTGACAACCTTGCACTACATCGGCAACGGCGCTATCAATCTCATCCTTGATACTCTGGTATTGTTTTTTAAGATCTACTAACGGAATCATTTGTTTAAGTATCCTGTTTTTTAAGTACCGGCTTGCGGGCAAACTTCGCTTGTTTAGTTGATTTCCACCAGCTCTCCGCG
>WNGJ01000682.1_pt1 | contig 31766 bp, 30 predicted proteins | sample 5400611 | NCBI WGS metagenome assembly WNGJ01 (sample SAMN13153375, study PRJNA577476) | soil metagenome | isolation source: 40 cm soil or saprolite under Garry oak tree replicate 1 | place: USA:California | collected 2016-06-15
GCTCATCTGGCAGTCCTCGCCGGAGTGCGACGACCGACGGGCGGTCTGCCCCCGACAACTCCTCGGCGTGGTTGCGACGCCGCCTGTCCGTGGTCCTCGCTGAGGGATCCGAGGACTGCTTCCAGCTCGGCCGGCAGTGGCGCTTCGACGCGGATGAGATGGCCGTCCGAGGGCGCCGCCAGCTCGAGGCGCCAGGCATGGAGGAAGAGGCGCCCGAGTCCTTCGGGCCCGCGCCGCGACCTGCCTGTGCCATACACCGGATCGCCGGCGACCGGGTGGCCGATGGCCTCCAGGTGGACGCGGATCTGGTGCGTCCGTCCCGTCACGAGGTCGAGCTCCAGGAGCGTCCAGCCGGCGAAGCGCTCCCTGACCCGATAGCCGGTAACCGCGGCCCGGCCGTCGGTCACAACCGCCATGCGAGTGCGGTGCCTTGGGTCCCGACCGATCGGCGCCTCGATCCGTCCGACCGAGGCTGTCACGCTGCCCCAGACCAGCGCGAGGTAGGTCTTCTTCACTCGTCGGGCCTTGAGCTGGCTCATCAGCGATGCCTGCGCGGCATCGTTGCGGGCCACCATGAGCAAGCCGCTCGTGTCCCGGTCCAGGCGGTGGACGATGCCCGGACGAGCAACGCCCGCGATTCCTCCCCACGCCTCGGCGCCGCCCCGACCGAGTAACGCGTTGACCAGGGTGCCGCCCGAATGCCCCGGCGCCGGGTGGACGACGAGGCCGGCCGGCTTGTCGATGATCAGCACGTCGGGGTCTTCGTACACGACCCGCAGGTCGATCTCGCTTTCGGCGGCCGTTTCGGGTTGGGCTGCGGGCGGCACCTCGAGTCGGAGCCGTGTCCCCGGACCAACCACCGAGTTCGCCTTGAGCGGGATCCCCTCGGACGTCAGGTGACCGGCCGCGATGAGCCGCTGGACGTAGCTCCTGGACAGCCCGGTGACGTCGGATACATATCGATCGACACGCAGCGGGCCAATGACCTCCGGCACACGCACCTCGTGTACCGCGCCCGCCGCGCGCCCCTCAGTCACCGGCAGGAGTTCCTTCCGATTCCGGCACCGACCCCGCCGGGAGCGCAGCCTTTGGTTCCCCGAGCCGCGGCCAGATCGCGAGAGCGACCAGCAGGAGAATCGCGCAGCTGATCGAGGCATCCGCCACGTTGAAGTCGTACCAGCGCAGCGTCCCGATGCCCGCATCGACGAAATCGACCACGTAACCAAGCCGAATACGGTCCGCGAGGTTGCCGATCGCTCCGCCGAACAGCAGGCCGAGCGCCACGCTCGCGAGCCAGTTGCTCCCGGCTCGGGCCTCGTAGCCAACGATCAGCCCGATCACTGCGAGGCTGACCACGGCGAACAGCGGCGCGGAATCGCGAAAGAGGCCGAACAGCGCGCCGGTGTTGTGGGACAGCGACAGCTGCAGGAGGTCGCCAATGATGGGCATCGGACGCCCAACCTCGAGGTGGGCCAGGACCCACGCCTTGGTGACCAGATCCAGGATCACGACGACCGACGCGATTCCCACGAACAGAGGCCAGCGCGCTCCCCGAACGACCCCCCGGTGTGCAGGCGCCGTCCGCGGCCCGCTCACCGCGCCGGTCGCACGACGATGTGCCTCGTCCAGGATCGAGCCTCCATGAAGGTAGTTCGCTCGACCTAGCCTATCCGTCCGACGCGAGACGGCGCAAGGAAACTGCGACGCGACCGGACTGGAGCTCCACCGTCGACTGGCGGAGACCCTCCGGAGGGGCCCCGAGCGCGATGCGCGCGGCGAGAGTGTCGGCCGCGATCCTGTCGCGATGTGCGGCGACGTCGGACGACAGGCCGGAGATCCAGACTTCGATCTGGTCCCTGACCGCGAGGCCGGCCTCCTTGCGCAGGTCCTGGATTGCGCGCTCGAGCTCTCGAACGTCGCCCTCCGTTCGAAGCTTGGGCGTCAGCGCCGTGTCGATCACCACGACCAGGCCCTCGTCGTGGGCGACCGCGGTACCCGGCCTGGGGGTTGCCAGGATCTCGATCTCGTCCGGCGCCAGGGTGACCCCGCCGAGCGTGACCGAGCCGTCCGGATGGATCTCGAAGGCGCCCTCGCGCGCGGCCGTCATGACCGCCGGGACAGCCGGGCCCAGCTTCCTGCCGATCACGGGCAGCAGGGGCTTGACGCGGCGCTCCACGAGGTCCGACTCGTCGCCGATCACCTCGACCGAAGCAACGTTGACCTCCTCGGCGATCAGCTCGAGGAGCGCCTCGCGCTCGGGCAGCTCGCCGCCGGGCAGGGCGAGCCACATGCGCGCCACCGGCTGGCGGATTTTGATGCCGGCCTGGCCCCGCAGGGTCCGAGCGAGCTCGACGGCGCGACGGGCGGTGGCCATCGCGGCCTCCAGCGCCTCGTCACGCTGGGCCGCCAGCTCGGCCGTCGGCCAGCGCGTCAAGTGGACGCTGTCCGGAGCGGCGCCATCGCCGTCGCCGCCGTCGTCGCCTTGGCCGTCGCCACCGACCACCAGGTTTTGGTAGAGCGACTCAGCCAGGAACGGCAGGATCGGCGCCGTGATGCGGGCCGTCGCGATGAGCGCCTCGTGAAGCGTCGCGAAGGCCGCCGAGCGGCTGGCCCCGGCCTCGCCCCGCGAGAAGCGTCGCCGCGATCGACGCAGATACCAGGTCGAGAGGTCGTCGATGAAGCGGCTGATCGCCCGACCGGCACCGAGCGCGTCGTAATCGCGCATGTGGTCCTCGGCCTCCGCAGCGACGCCCGCGGCGCGGGACAGGATCCACCGATCCAGTGGGCTTCGGTCCGCTGCGGCGGTTGGATCGTCGCCGGGGCTCCAGCCAGTCACGCGCGCGTACGTTACGAAGAACGCATACACGTTCCACAGCACCAGCAGCTCGCGGCGCGCCGCGTCCGCCGCGTGCCAGCCGAACAGGATGTTCTCCTCGGGCCGGGCGTTCGCGAACATCCAGCGCATCACGTCGACGCCCATGCGCTCGGCGGCCTCGTCGAACTCGATCGCGTTGCCCCAGCTCTTGTGCATCGGACGTCCGTCCTCGCCGTATAGCAGGGCGTACCCGAAGATCGTCTTGAACGGCTCCTCCCGGCGCAGCACCGTGCTCATCGCCAGCATCGAGTAGAACCAGTTGCGAAACTGGCCGGGGAAGCTTTCGGTGATGAAATCGGCAGGGAACCAGCGCTTCCAGTACTCCTGGTCCTCGCGGTAGTGGAGCGTCGAAAACGGCACGATGCCGGCGTCGAGCCACGGATTCCCGACGTCTTTGATCCGCTCCACCAGCGCGCCGCACCCGCTGCAGGCGATCTTCACTGCGTCCACGTACGGCCGGTGCGGTGTGTGGCCCTCGAAGACATCCCAGCCCTCGACCGCCCGCTCCTGCAGCTCCGCCCGCCCACCGATGACCTCCACCGTCCCGCACGCGCGGCATTCGTAGATCGGCAGCGCCAGCCCCCAGTAGCGCTTCTTGCTGATCATCCAGTCGCGCATGTTCAGGAGCCAGTCGAGCTCGCGCTCGTACCCGAAGCCCGGGATCCAGCGAATGCGGCCGACGACCTCCATGATCTGGTAGCGCAGGCTCGCGTCGAACTGTTCTGGGCTCAGCGTCTCTCGGGGTTGGTCGTACACGGGGCCCATGTCGATGAACCATTCGTCGACCAGACGGAAGAGCAGCGGAGTCCCGCACCGCCAGCAGTGCGGGTAGCGGTGGGTATACGGCTCCAGGTGATAGAAGAGGCCGCGTCGCTCCAGGTCGTCCACGATTCGCTCGGCGACGTTGGGTGCCTCGAGCCGGCTCAGCCAGCCGAAGCCGTCGTAATACAGGCCCTCCTCGTCGATCGGTCCCACCACCGGTAAGCCGAGTGCCTTGCCGAGCTGGTAGTCCTCGGCACCGCAGCCCGGCGCGATGTGGACGATCCCGGTGCCCTCTTCCTCTCCGACTTCATCCCACGCCACGACCCGGTGCTCGTACGGCTGTCCGGGCTCGTCGCGGGTGCCCTTCGCGAAGGCGTCGCGGACCGCTGGGAGCTCGTCGAACGGACCGCTGTAGCGCCACCCGACGAGATCCGAGCCGGGCCTCTCCTCGAGAACCTCGAACGGGCCAACGACGGCCTGCCTCAAGGTCCCGCGGCCAACCCAGAACTCGTCCCCGCCCTGGCGGATCCGTACGTAGCGGAGCTTCGGCCCGACGGCCGCCGCCACATTGGCCGCCAGGGTCCAGGGGGTGGTCGTCCACAGCAGGAGCGCTTCGCCCGGCCGATCGAGGAGCGGAAAGCGGAGGGTGAGGCCGGGGTCTTCACGATCGGCGTAGCCCTCGTTCATCTCCATCTGGGATAGGCCCGTGCCGCAGCGGGGGCACCAGGGCATTGAATCGTGGCCCTTGTACAGCCAGCCCCGGCGGTGGCACTCGGCGAGGAAGCCCCAGATCAGGTCGTTGTTCTCGTTGGAGAAGGTGAAATACGAGCCGCCGATCTCGGGCATCCCGAGGCGGCCCACGATCATTTCGACCGTGTCGGTGAGCGCGCCGTCGGGGCCCTGGACGGTGACGGTCTGACCGGGATCGGACGCCAGCAGATCGCGCAGCCGGCGCAGCTCGTCGGGGTCGTTCCAGTCCATCCACATTCCGAGGCGGATCGACTGCTCGGTTTGCCGAGCTGCGAACGTGAGGACGCGCTGCTTGCAGAGGCTCACGAACTCGGCGATGCCGAATTCCTCGATGTCGTGCTTGTTGGTGAAGCCCAGGTCACGCTCGACGTTGACCTCGACCCACAACCCCTGGCAGTCGAAGCCGTTCTGCCAGCGCTGGGCGTGCCCGAGCATGGCCCGGAAGCGCTGGAAGACGTCCTTGTACGTTCGGCCCCAGGCGTGATGAACGCCCATCGGATTGTTGGCGGTGATCGGTCCATCGAGGAACGACCAGCGTTCGCCCTCGGCGTTCTGGGCGCGCAGGCGCGCGAACGTGCGGCGCTCTGCCCACATGCGGAGCACGTCGTGCTCCTGGGCGATGAGGTCGGGCTTCGCTTCAACGGGCTGAAACATCGGTCCTCGGATAGGCGTCCCGAGGGCGTCCGAAGCCCTCGAATTCACGCTCTGGGAGTCCGAGTATCCTACCCGCGATGCAATCTCCCCAGGAGGTCCGACCGCGGTCGCGGTCGGCTTTCGCCGCTGCATTCCTGTCGCTCATTTTCCCCGGGCTTGGCCATCTCTACGCCGGCGTCCCGGCTCGCGCCCTCGGCTTCGCGGCGTTGCCGATCCTGGTCCTGTCGCTGCTGGCGGGCGTCTTCATCCGGAGCAACCCACTCGTCTTCCTGGGGACCATCGCCGCGAACCTGCCCGTGGTCCTGCTGCTCAACGTGCTGGTCCTGGCGTATCGCGCGGTTGCGGCCGTGGATGCCTACCGCGTGGCCATCTTCCTCAACGCGGTCGAAGCTTCTGGCGGCACGCGACTGGGGCGTCCGCGCCTTGTGAACAGCCCCGTTTCGCTGGCCGGGCTGATCGCCGTCCTGCTCGTGCTGGCCGGCGGGCACGGCGTCGTGGCGTATCAGGGGAGCGGCCTCGAGAGCACCATCAATTGCATCTTCGACCCGACCGGGACGGCGCAATGCGATGACTCGGACGCCTCGAACGCCCTGGGCTCGTCCGGCAACCAGTCGCCCACCGTCACGCCGACCAACATCGCCGGAACGGCGAACCCCTCGGTCAGTGCACAGCCGCTCCAGACGGCGCCGCCATGGAACGGCAAGGACCGCCTCAACATCCTCCTCGTCGGAGCGGATCAGCGGCCGGGTGAGGGAACGTTCAACACCGACACCCTGATCGTCGTCAGCATCGATCCGACCACGAAACAGGTCGCGCTGTTCAGCCTGCCACGGGACACCGTCGACGTGCCGCTGCCGCCCGGACCTGCGCGGAACGTCTTCGGGGCCAGCTACCAAGGCAAGATCAACAGTCTCTGGACGACCGCGCAGGGTCGGCCCGACATCTTCCCCGGCAACGCCAACCAGCGCGGGTTCCAGGCGCTCAAGGACACCCTGGCGTACATGTACGGACTGAAGGACGGCATCAAGTACTACGTTGAGGTCAACTTCGACGGCTTCCGGCAGGTGGTCGACGCCATCGGCGGCGTCAACATCAACGTCCAGGTGCCGGTGCTCGACGACCGCTATCCAGGCGACGACGGGACACACTTGCGGGTCTACATCCCGTCGGGAATCCAGCACATGAGCGGGGCGCAGGCGCTCATCTACGCCCGCTCGCGGCACACCTCCGACGACTTCGACCGGGGCGCCCGCCAGCAGCGCGTCCTGCTGTCGCTCCGCCAGCAGACCGACGTGCCGTCGCTGCTGCCCAGGCTGGGCGACCTGGAGAACGCCCTCAAGCGCGCGATCAAGACGGACATCCCCGTCGGGATCCTGCCTCAGCTCCTGGGCCTCGCCGGCGACGTGGATACGACCAACATCCGGCAGTACGTCTTCGCGCCGCCCCTGTACCAGACGCAGATCCTGCACGGCGACCCGCGCGGCTACGTGATCATTCCCAAGGTGGCTCAGATCCGCCAGGCCGTGGCCCAGGCGTTCCGGGTCGACCCGGCGGCCGAGGCCCAGCGCGAGAAGGTAGCGGCCGAGAATGCCAGGGTCTGGGTGCTCAACGGCTCCGGCCGAACCGGGCAGGCCAGCGATCTTGCCAATTACCTGGTCTACCAGGGTCTCGACGCAACCGCGCCAAACCAGCTACCGAAGGCAAATCGAAGCACGACCTCGATCGTCGTGTACAACGGCGTCGAGACGAAGCTGCCGCAGACCGTGGCCCTGCTCCAGCGCATCTTCTCGGTTCAGGTCACCCTCAAGACCGACGCGACCGCGCGCGTCGACATCGTGATCACCACGGGATCCTCGACGCCTGCCTATACCCCGCCACCGTTCGCGCCCTGATTCAGGCCTTTTCGGTCACCCGGTATTCCAGGTAGCGCCCGGTCATCAGGCGCGTCTGGGCGTCGAGGGCGGGCAGGTTCGAGAAGATGAGCCCGATCACGGGCAGGAACAGCCACTGGATGCGTGACATCACGCGCATGCCGCGGCCCCACTCCGGCGGCCTCTCCGGCGCGATCTGGTCCTCGACGTAGATGAGGATCAGCAGGCAGCAGAACGCTCCCGTGAGCAACATCGACGCGTAGACCGGGAGCTGCTGGCCGAGGGTCGAGCGGGCGAAGTCGGAGCCGCCGAACCAGCGGCTGATGAGCAGCGGGACGTTCGACCCGAATAGCATCACGAACGGCGCGATCGCCCAGTTGACGTGGTCCAGCCACAGGTCGAACAGCCGCCGCACGCGCTGCCATCGGGGAATCTCCGAGTGGACCAGGGCGTTCTTGATGTAGTACGGGATGTCCGTCACGCCCCATGCCCAGCGTCGGATCTGCGTGTACTGCTGCACCAGCGTTCTCGGGTATGAGCGGGCCCGGACGGCGTCGCCGTACATCGGGATGAAGAGCGGCACGGCGCGGAACTCGCCCGAGTAGCGGAAGTACGACTTCCAGTAGAAGCGCGAGTCCTCGGGGATCGCGTCGGTCGCCCAGTAGTCCACCTCGTGGACGGTGGCCAGCGACACCGAGTAGCTGCTGAAGCTGATCAGCTTCTCGGGCGTCAGCGAGCGCCACATCTGGACGTGGGTTGCGCCGACCGCCACGAGTCGCACGGGCATGGGCGTCTGCCACAGGTTGTTGTGGAACATTGGCACCGGCTGGTACAGGCGGCGATAGCGGTCCGGGTCGGTCAGGAATGTGTACGTGAGATAGCCGAAGTACTGCGGGTGGACCCGGTAGTCTGAATCGAGATCGGTCACCACCACCTTGCGCGGGTCGAAACCTAGCCGTCCCGTCAGCTCGCGGTACAGCCAGCGCCCGCCGTAGGCCATTGCGCTCGACTTGCCGACGACAATGCCCGGCTCCAGCGGATCGAGGATGTGGAAGAAATGCAGGAAGCGGTCCTCGAACAGCTCCTGCAGGCGCGCGACGTTCTCGCGCCCTTCGCTGTCCGACTCGCGGGTGATGATGGCGACCATCCGGAGCTCCCGCGGGTAATCCGTGTTGGCCAGGGCCGCAACGGTTTCGTAGAGCTTTTCGAATGGCTCCGTATAGGTCGGGATGAGCGCGACGTGCCAGAGCTCGCGAGGATCGGGAATCGGCTCGCCACGCCGGGCCAGCAGGCGCTCGATGTCGCGTCGCTCCGCCGCGAGGCGTGACAGTTCTCGCCGGCCGCCGACAGCCGCGAGGTGCTGGCCAGTTTGCTCGAGCTGGTCGATCCGCGCGCGGATGGCGGGAAGGAGGTGCGTGATCTCCAGCTTGCGGCCGGGAAGGTCGGTAAGGGCGAAGGCGCGCGTCCGCCAGTCGACCATCATGACCCCCCGGATCCGAAGGAACGCCACGACGACGCTGGCCACGAGCACCAGGGCCTTGTAGAACCAGTAGAAGTCGAAGCTCAGGACGAACCAGGCGACGATCTCGGGATAGCGGAACGAGAGCACGATCGGCGCCAAGATCAGCGTCCAGGTGACGAGTCCGGGGACGATCTCGAGCAATCGCTGGGCGGATCGCCGGCGACCCTCGGGTCGTTCGACCGAGGCGACCTGGATGGCGACGGGCTCCAGGGGCTCCCCGGCCGCCCAGGGGCGCTGAGGCATCGGGAGTGCGGTGGCCGCCGGTGGAGGGGCGGTCGCAACCGCCCGATTCAGGGCGTCCGCCGCCTCCGCCGGAACGGTCGGGGCCTGGAGCCGCCTGATCGGCGCTTCAGACACCCTCGTAGATCGGGGTCAGCCAGTGGCGATACTCTGGCCGCCGGCCGCGCACCGCCTCGAAGTAGCGATCCTTGATGGCTCGCGCGATCGGCCCGACCGCGCCGGAGCCCACCGGCCGGTGGTCGACTTCGATCACAGGGCTGACCTGGACGCCGGTGCCGCATAGCAGGATCTCGTCGGCCACGTACAGCTCGGAGCGGTCGATCGAGCGGGCTTCCGTCTTGAGTCCCTCGTCCTCCGCAAGCTGCATGATCGCCTTGCGGGTGATCCCTTCGAGGATGTCGTCATAGACCGGCGGCGTGAGCAGCACGCCATCGCGGTAGACGAACAGGTTGGCCGCGGAGGCCTCGGATGCGTGCCCGTCGGGCGTCAGCACCAGAGCCTCGTCGAAACCGTTGAGCTCCGCCTCGGACTTCTGGAAGGCCATGTTCACGTAGCCGCCCACGATCTTGCCGCGAGCCGGGAGCGCCTCGTCGGCGTTGCGCCGCCAGGACGAGGTCATGATCCGGATCCCGCCTTCTGTGTCGACATAGTTGCCGAACGGGATCGTGAGGATGTACAGCTGCGACTCCAGGTGATGCAGCCGGACGCCGATGGCCTTGGTCGACTTGTAGAACGACGGACGGATGTAGACGTCCTCGCGGAAGTCGTTCCGTCGGACGGTGTCCACGATCAGGCCGGTCAGAGCGTCCACGGACGGCACGTCGTCGATGAGCATGATCCGGCACGAGTTGCGGATTCGCTCGACGTGCTCCCGCACGAACAGCCCGTACAGCTGGCCCTGCTCGTCGTTCCAGTACGCGCGGATCCCCTCGAACACGGCCGTGCCGTACATGAAGGCGTGCGTCATGATGCTGACCTTCGCCTCGCGAAGCGGGACGAACTGGCCCTCGAAGTAGGTGATCAGCGAGTCCATGTCCGGGCCGGGGCCCGCGGGGCGGGCGGTCGTAGCCTTATCGGCCGAGGTCTTGACGGGCTTGTCGGTCAGCATCGACGGGGATCTCCTGCGGGTGTGCGGGAGGGTTTCGCGAACGCCGGCCGAGTATAACAGTGGCCCTTTTCGGACCTTCTTGACCGTCCTCGGCCGTCTCCGACCGCCCTCGTCTGTGCCGCGGTCCGGCAGCGTTGGTCAGATGGCGCCGCCGACCCGCGCCAGGACCAGGCCCAGGTATCCCCCGTAGAACGCCCCGCCGACGAGCAGTCCGCGGCCCGTCAGGCGCTGTGCCCGCCACATCGGCAGGAAGATCGCCGCCGACGAGGCGAAGGCGATGCCCGCCGACGCGAATGCCACGACAGAGTCGCTCGTCACGGCCCACGTCTCCGAGGCGAAGATGAGCGCAACCGAGGTCGGGATGGCGCTCTGGAACACCATCGCCCCCGTGATGTTGCCCATCGCCAGCGTGTCCTTGCCCTGCCGAATCCAGATCACGCTGTTGAACTTCTCGGGCAGCTCCGTGGCGATCGGCGCGATGACCAACGCCAGCAGGGTCCCGTCGATGCTGAACTGGTGCGCCAGGTCCTCCACTGCCCCGACGAAGAGGTACGCGCCTCCGACGATGCACGCCAGCGCGACGAGCACCTGCAGGTTGACGACCCGAAGGCGCGGCACGACCGGGTCGAGTGCGTGGTGCCGCCGGTCCAGGCGGTGCAGGCGGAGCGGTGCCAGATCCGCCGCATCCACGTCCGGATCGGCCTCGAAATGCCCCTTGACGTACCACGCGTAGATGCCCAGGAGGAGGGCCGCGACCGCCACCCGAGCACCCGTCATCTCGGCAGGCAGGAGGGCCACCCCGACCGCGACGCCGTACGCCAGCGCGAAATAGCCCATGTCGTGGCCGAGCACGGAGGTATCGACCGGCATGGCATCAGGGCTCCGGCTCCGCCGGCGGGCGAGCACGACCGCGACCCCGGTCACGAACATGGCCAGCGTCGAGAGCATGAACGGAGCTCCCAGCACCGCACCGACGCCCACGGCGTGCGAGTTTTCCTGGCCGCCCAGCAGGATCGCGATGAGCGGGATCATCGTCTCCGGCAGAGCGGTTCCCACCGCGGCCAGGACCGAGCCGACGGCACCCTCCGCGAGCTCGAGCTTCCGCCCGAACCACTCGATGCCGTTGGTGAACAGCTCCGCGCCGGCCAGGATGACCAGCAGCGCGACCGCCAGAAAGAGCAGGTCCATCATGCCGCGCCGCTCCCGGACAGCCCGATCGCCACGCTGGCCGCGATGACCAGCAGGATGCCGACTGAAACCAGCACCATCGACCGCTCGCCAAATCGCAAGTATCCGAGCAGCGCCGCAAGCACCCGGGCGCTAGGCGTCGCGATCATGCACAGCAGGCCCAGCCACAGGAATCCCGCGGGGCGGGCGGCCGCGAGGTCGCCAGGAAGCCGGGCGAGGTCGAGGCCCGGAACGCCCGGCGATTGCAGCGGCCAGCGACCGGCGGCGGCCATGCTGACGATCCCCACCGTAAGCAGGAGCACGCTCAGGTAAGTGCCCAGGGTCAGCAGCCGAGCGATCGCCCGGTCGAGATCGAAGGGGGCCCGGAGCGAGCCCTGCCCGGCACGATCCCCGCTCCCAGCCGACCGCACCTTCACAGCAGGAGAGCCTTGCGGGTCATCTCGAACGCCGTATAGCCGAGGACGCCCACGAACAGCAGGCGAAGCACGCGGAGATCGATCCGGTGCGCCGTGCGGGAACCCAGCGAGGCACCTACGAAGGCGCCGACGGCGATCGGCGCGGCGACGGACGGGTCGATGCCGCCGCGAACGAGGTAGATCACCGCGCTCGCCGACGCCGTGATCCCGATCATCAGGTTGCTCGTGGCCGTCGCGACCCGAAGCGGCACGCCCATGATCACGTTCATCACCGGAACCTTGACGAGGCCGCCGCCGATCCCGAGGAGCGCCGAGACCACCCCCGCACCGATGCTCCCGACCAGGCCCGGCCCGATGTGCCGGATGCGATAGCCCGGTCCAGACAGCCTCGCCGTCGCGTCCCGCCCGCCCGATGGCGGCTCCTCGTCATCGCTCGTCTCCGCGTCGTTCGCTACTGCTCCCTCCCCCCCGGCCCGTGGATCGTGTCGCACGAGCATCGAGATGGCCACGTAGATGAGCAGTGCCGCGAACAGGCCCGCCAGTGTTCGCTCGTCGAGCAGGTACGCCAGCAAGCCACCGACCAGCGCCCCGAAGGCGGTGAACAGCTCGAGGGTCATGCCCAATCGCAGGTTGGCGACGTGGCGCTGGAGATACACGCTGGCCGACGCGCTGCTGGTCACGATGACCGATACGAGGCTGACCCCGACGGCATCGCGCAGCGGCATCCCGAAGCCGAGGGTGAGCATTGGCACGATAAGGACCCCGCCGCCGAGCCCGAGCAGCGACCCGAATAGCCCTGCTCCGGCGCCGCCGACGATCAACCCCAGGCCGGCGATCACGTCAGGCCGCCGACCGCATCGCCGGGCCGCTATCGCGCGGGCCGGTCACGATCGGTCAGGGGCGCAGGTGCTGCGGCGCGTACGGAAGGAGCGCCACGTGGCGAGCGCGCTTGAGCGCCACCGCCAGCTCGCGCTGGTGATGGGCGCACGTCCCCGTCTTGCGGCGTGGCTCGATCTTCGCTCGCTCAGACAGGTAGCGGCGCAGCCGGTTGACTTCCTTGTAGTCGATCAGGACGGTCTTGTCCGCGCAGAAGGCGCAGACCTTCCGGCGACGGCTGTCGCGGAAGTACTCGTTCCTCTTCTTTGGTCGGGCGGGGGGTGGCATCGATTGGTGTGCTCCGTGGTTTGCTGAAGGTCAGGGTTTTTCAGAAGGGCAGGTCGTCGAGATCGCTCGCGTCGAGGCGATCCCCTTCGCCTTCACCACCGGGCGCCGCCGGCTGGCTGCCCGTTGGCGGGGGCTGGCCGTCGTCCGCCGAGCGCGAAGCGGGGCGGGCTCCGGCGAAGGCCGGCTCGCCTTCCTCGCGCGGCCGCCGCTCGAGGTTCGTGATCTGGTTGGCGACGAGCTCGGTCGTGTAACGCTTCTGGCCGTCCTGACCCTCCCACTGACGGGTCTGCAGCCGGCCCTCGATGTAGACCTTGCCGCCCTTGCGCAGGTACTCGGCAGCCCGCTCGCCGAGCGGTCCCCAGGCGACGATGCGGAACCATTCCGTCTCTTCCTGCCACTCGCCGGACTGGTCCTTGTAATTCCGGTTGACGGCCACCGTGAACTGGGTGACCGCCTGGCCGTTGGGGGTGTAGCGCATCTCCGGATCGCGGCCCAGGTTGCCGATGATCATGACCTTGTTGAGCGACATCGCCGGCCTCCTGTCAGTCGATCGCGGCCGGAGCAGCTTCGCTCTCGGACTCGTCGATCCGTTCGCCTACTTCGTCCTCTTCCTCGTCGGAGGGTGCCGCAAACGCTTCCTCACCGCCCTCGCCGGCCACGTCGCGTCCGCGGGCTGCCTTGACAGGCCGCTCTACTCGTGTGACGAGGTGGCGGAGGAGCTCCTCCGTGATCAGCAGCCCATGCTCGAGCTCGGCGATGGCCTCCGCCGGGGCCTCGAAGAGGATGATGTGGTACGAGCCCTCACGGTGGCGGTCGATGGAATAGGCCAGTCGACGGCGACCCCATGGGGCGACTTTCACGATCTGGCCGCCGGACGTCACGATGGCTCGTGTGGTGCGGTCGATGACGGCCGACGTCCGGTCATCGGCGAGGTCCGGTCGGAGGACCAGCATCAGCTCATAACGGCGCATGCGCCTAGAAAGCTCCTTCCTGTGGGAATGCCCCGCTGGCGAGTGACCGGCACGGGCGCGAGCCGGAAAACGGGCGGAGCCGAAAGGGAATCGGAATGTGCCATCGAGTCTAGCATGGGGCCTGGTTCCAGTGCCGTTGTATTCTCTCAGGATCGTTGTCGATCGGTCTCGGGCGGCTTATCCACCGCCGAGGCCGCCATTTCGGATCCCATGCCCCTGGAGTCTGCCGCGTGGCCGCCAGCACCATTCTCCTCGTTGACGCGGACCCGCCGTCACGCGACGTCATCGTCAAGGCCCTAACGGACGTTGGTTACAGCATCACCACCGTCGCGGACGAGGTCCAGGCATTCGCTGAGGCGGGTGACCATGACCTGGTCATCCTGGACATCCTCTCGGGGCCAAAGTCGGCGGCCGACGTCTGTCGCGAGATCCGGGCGACGCCCGCCATGGTTGCCATCCCGGTGCTGTGCATCAGCCAGACCGACGACGTCGACGAGCGGATCCGGTTCCTGCAGGCCGGCGCCGACGATGTCATGGCGAAGCCGTACGACGCCCTCGAGCTCCAGGCGCGCGTGGAGGCGCTCCTGCTGCGCTTCCGGCGCTCTCGCGATCTCGCGCCGGTCCTCGCTCCGAAGGAGATCGTCGTGCGACGGCCGCACATGGTCGCCGTCTTCAGCCCCAAGGGTGGCGTGGGCGCGACGACGATCGCCGTCAACACGGCGGTTTCTGCGGCGCAGCGGCACACCGCATCGGTCCTGCTGATCGACATGGATCTCCAGTTCGGCCAGGTAGCGACGCATCTGAACATGACGCCGGACCGCACGCTGGCGGAGGTGGCCAAGGACGAGACAGCCCAGCGTGAGCCCGAGCTGTTGCGGACCTACGCGATCCCGCACGAGCTTGGCATTCATGTGCTGGCCAGCCCTGGGTCACCCGAGCTCGCCGAGCTGGTAACCGCGAAGAGTGTCGAGCTGATCCTGCGGGCCGCCGTGGCCGCCTACGACTACGTGGTCGTGGATGCCGGCTCGTCACTCGACGAGCGAACGCTGATTGTTCTCGACCACGCGGATACGGTCATCTTCCCTGTCTACCCCGAGATCGCGGCCCTCAAGGCCCTGCATTCTCTCGTCGATTACCTCAACGAAGCCGGCTCAGTAGCCGCCAAGTCGATCTTCGTCCTGAACAATCTCTTCTCCAGGGAGATGCTCAAGATGCCGGCCATCGAAAGCGCCCTCGGAACGACGGTCGCCGCTGTCCTGCCCTACGACCCCTTCCTGTACCTCAAGGCCGTCAACGAAGGTGTTCCGATCGTGAAGGGCGCACCGTCGTCGATTGCCGCGGAGCGCCTCACAAAGCTGTCCGCCGACGCTTTCGGCGAGGACGGCGTCGCCCCGGTCGCTCGGCCGGCCGAGCGCAAGCCCAGACGGCTGGGCGGGCTCCTCCGGCGCACGTAGGCAGCACCACGCACCAGCTCGCGCGCGGATATGACGCGGTCATACCGCACGAGCCGGGCGAACCATCTCAGGCGCATTGAAGCCTGTGGCAACCGGATGTAGAATCTGTGGTCTCACCGGCCCGCCCACGGCGGACAAACGGCCCGTCGTCCGGACCGATCGGAGAAGGAGGTGCCCGTGAACGCGTTCATCGTGGACCTCAAGAACAAGCCCGGCGAGCTCGCCAAGGTGGCCGGGGCGATCGCCGACAAGGGCATCAACATCACCGGCTTCTCGGGGGCGACGTGCGGCGACACCGGTTCCGTCGTCCTGCTCACCGCTGACGAAGCCGGCACCCGGCAGGCGCTCAGTGCCGTGGGCTACAAGGCTCGCGAGGTCGAGCTGGTCTCGGCGGCTCTGGCGGACAGGCCGGGCAGCCTGGCCGAGGCAGCCCGCCAGCTCGCGAACGCCGGAGTCAACATCGAGGCGGCTGTGCCCGTCGGCATGTCGGGCGGCGACTTCCACGTGGCGTTTGCGACGGACAATCCGAGCAAGGCCAGGAGTGCTCTCGGCGATCGTGTACTCGCCGGCGCCGGGACTCGCTGACCCCTCGCGGCGCCGGGACGCCGCACGGTATTCAGCGCGAAGCCCCAGGTTCGGTGCCTGGGGCTTCTGAATGTCGTCCGCGATCGGTCAGGTGGATTGGCCGGCCGTCTTCCAGGATCTCGCGCGAGCGGGACGGCGAAGCCGATCTTCGCGTCGACCTCCGGGCCAGCCGGCTCGACAAGGCCCGGAATGACCCCCAGGATTGGGACAAGCTGGGCGTGCGGCGGCGCGCTCGCGCATTGCTCCTGAGCTGACATGGGGAGAGCGCTCGGGCTCGACCGCGATCATTCCTCGTCGGGGGGTTACGGAGGGCGGCACTATTGCGGGGGGAGGCGGATTTCGACCATCACCCGGCGGTTGTCATGCAATCGCAAGCACGCGACAAACGGTGCTCGAGCGCGGGCGCTCGCGCGCGATTCGGGTCGGAAGCAACTGTGAGAGGTGGGAATCGTGGGAGAGGCTACCGAGAGCCTGGACCGGCTCGCAGCCCAATGGCTGGACGCAGAACGCCTGGCCATCGAGACCGATAACAGCGCGGCCTTCGAGGACCGCGCCCGCTCCTTGAGCGCCGCCTATGACGCCGCGGTTGCCGCCGCCTCACCGGTTCAATTGCGCGAGGCCTGGGAGGCTGCCAAGGCTGCGCAGGCGGAACAAGCGGTCGGCTCGAAGGAGTGGGTCTCCGCACGACGCGTGGCGGAGCTCCTGCGCGCCGAAGCCCTGGCTGCCGAGCAATCGGAGCCGGCGCCGAGTCCCGGAGCTGCGTAAGGCCCTCGTGTCACGGACTGACGTGACGGCTCGCTGACACCCTTTTCCGGTGGCTTTTCACCCCTTTTGCGGCGTCGAGTGGGACACGATCACCGCGTGTTGGGCAACTTCTCGCCGGAAGCGACTCTCGAGCGCATGCGCCGCCAGGGCGTGCGCTCGATCGAGGTCCGCCTTCAGGAGGGTGCCTGCGCAGCCTGCGCCGTAGCTTCCGAAGGCGGCCGGCACCCGATCGGTTTCGCGCCCCGCCTCCCTGTCCGAGGTTGTCGCCGACCTCCCTGTCGCTGCCGCTACGTCGCCGCGAAGGTCTGACCCCGTCCCTCGCGGTCGGACTCCGTCATCGGGACCGTCCCGCTCACGCATTGGCCGGCATCCCCAACGGAAACGGCGGCACGCCGTTGTTCGGACTGGGACCGCGTCGTTCCCCCCGGGCGACGCGGTTCCACGACCCCGGCCGCCCGCTGCTATGCGTCGGTGGCCGTCGACCAATGCGCACATCGCAATACGTCAGCTGGGGGAGGCAAAGCGCCGAGGCGATGACCTACCGTGGCGCGGCACCCGACGGTGCGCCGCCAGGGAGGCGGGGACCCCGTCACCAGCCGCGACGAGCGACCGCGAGGGCACAGCGGTCGGTCTTTCGTTTTCGGGAGGTCTCGGTCTCGCTGGCCTGCTCGCTCGCTAACGCGCTGCCGGCTTCAGCTTCGTCAGGCGGCGTTCGAGTTCCTCCAGCGCCTCGGTCGCCGCATCCCATTCGGGCGATCCGGGCGCGGAGGTTCGGATGCGCCATCGGGCGCGCTGCAGGCGAAGGCGAAGTGCCACGGCGTCCTCATGCACGAGATCAGGGTGACGGCTGCTAATCGCCGGCGCGATCACCCGCCAGTCAGAGGCCGTGGTACTGAGGTCCGGCGCCGAAGCTCCGCCACCGAGCCGACGATGGGCACCGCGGCGCGCGGGTGGCCTGGTGCCGAAGCAGGGACTCGAACCCTGACGCCCTTACGGGCAGCGGATTTTAAGTCCGCCGCGTCTGCCATTCCGCCACTTCGGCCCGTGCCGAATCGTAACGCCCGCCGATCTCCCGGCGGGCGTCTGTGGTCACGCGTAGTGGAGGCGACGAGCGGATTCGAACCGCTGAATAGAGGTTTTGCAGACCTCCGTGTTAAGCCACTTCACCACGTCGCCTCGTGGTCCCGGACAGCCTAGCCCAGTTGGCTGCCCCTCGAGGATTCGAACCTCGGTTCACGGATCCAAAGTCCGCTGTCCTACCACTAGACGAAGGGGCAGCGGCTCCGCGCGGATCGGCCGCGTCAGGGTCGGCTGTCGGTGGGCGTCGGCCCTCGGTGGGCAAAGAAATGGAGCGGAAGACGGGACTCGAACCCGCGACCCTCACCTTGGCAAGGTGATGCTCTACCAACTGAGCCACTTCCGCTCGATATGCGCGACCACCGCGGTGGTGGTGCCGAGAGCCAGAATCGAACTGGCGACACCGCGATTTTCAGTCGCGTGCTCTACCAACTGAGCTATCTCGGCCCGATGGCCAACCAGGCTCAGCCGCCCGTCGGCGTGCCGGAGAATACCACGGGCCTCGAGGGCCCTTCAAGGCGAGCGCCGGCCGCCGGCGAGATCATTTCCCGCTTGTTTCTTGCATCCGGCGCAATACCCCAGGGTCGCTTGCACGTGGCGCAAGTAACCGCGTTCTGAGGCCCCCACCGGCACCGATTCCTTTCGTGCCACGACAGAATTCGACCCTGACCGGCCAAACGCCGCAACTTTCTGTCGTCCAGAGCAAGAGGGCGGCAGATTCTGGGTCTGGAGCCAGTCGAGTTCGCAGTTACTTCCATCGACGCAAGGCCATTGGCCCCAACGCCACGCCGGGCCGACGGACCTCAGTCCAGGCCGGCCAGCTCGTGCGTTTCGGTGGCATCCAGGGGACCCTCGCCAGTGAGCTGGCGCAGGCGATTGATCCGATCGACGATTGGCGGGTGGGTCGACCACAGGTTTGACGAGCGCTCCTCGAACTTCTTGATCGGATTCGTGAAGTAAAGATGCTGCGTGGCGCGATTGGCCACCTCGAGCACCTCCTTGTCCTCGGCGATGATTGCCAGGGCGCGCTCCAGGCCGGCTGGATTTCGGGTCAGGTCGACCGACGAGGCGTCTGCCAGGTATTCGCGCTGCCGGCTGACGGCCAGCTGGACCGCGCGAGCGGCGATCGGCGCCAGGATGGCCAGCACGATCGCGACGACGAACATCACCGCCTGCAGCGCGTTGGCGCCCCCCTTCGAATCGCTGCTGGAGCGCCGTCCCCCTCCCCAGAACGTGAAGCGCAGGAAGAAGTCGGACAGCAGGGCGATGCTCCCGACCAGGACACCCACGATCAGGGCAAACCGGATGTCGAAGTTGCGGACGTGGGACAGCTCGTGGCCGATGACGCCCTGCAGTTCCTCGCGGTCGAGCTTTTGGAGGAGACCGCTCGTGATTGCCACCGAGGCGTGCTTGGGATCGCGGCCGGTGGCGAACGCGTTGGGCGCCGTGTCATCGATCAGGTAGACCTTGGGCATCGGGATGTTCGCCGCGATCGCGAGCTCCTGCACCACGTTCATGAGCTGCGGCGCGCTCGTCCGGTCGACTTCCTTCGCGTCCGAAACCGTGAGGACCAGCTTGTCGCCCCCGAAGTACGACCCGAGGGCCGCCACGCTTCCGATGATCACTGCGATGACCACGGCGCCCACGGCCCCGGCGGCCCTTCCGCTGATGGCATAGCCGATCGCGAAGCCGAGAACGGCCAGCAGGAGAATGACCGCCAGCGCGAGGAACAGCGAATTACGGCGATTCGCCGAAATCTGGTCGTAGAAAGTGCCCGCCACGGATCCTCTCGCGTCTCTGCTCGACCCTCGACGGGCCTGAGCGGCCTAGCGCAGTTGCACGACGGGGACTTCCGCGGCCTCCGGCTCCGCGTCGAAGAACTCGCGCTTGGTGAAGCCGAACGGACCGGCGATCAGAGCGTTCGGGAACGTCGCGATGGAGGTGTTGTAGTCCAGGACCGTCGCGTTGTAGTGCTGGCGGCTGAAGCTGATCTGGTTCTCGGTCGTCGTCAGCTGTTCCTGCAGCTCGAGCACGTTCGTGCTGGCCTTGAGGTCGGGGTAGTTCTCGACGACGGCGAACAGCGATCGAAGGGCGCCGGTCAGGACGTTCTCGGCCTGGGCCTGCTGGGCGGGTCCCTGGGCGCCTGCCGCAACGGCGTTGGCTCGGGCCTGGGTGACCTGGGTGAGCACGGCCTGCTCGAAGCCCATGTAGCCCTTGACTGCGTTCACCAGGTTGGGGATCAGGTCATGGCGCCGCTTGAGCTGCACCTCGATCTGCGCGAACGCCTCGTCGATCCGAAGCCGCCGCTGGACGAGGCCGTTGTAGATCGCGACCACGAGCGCGGCCAGGATCAGAACGACGATCAGCACGACGATGAGCGGGTTCATACGCCTCCTCCAATCGGCGCGACCCCCTCCGCGACCCTCTCACGGAATTCGCCCCGAGCGGCCAGTCTATCAGGCGGTTTGGGCGTCTCGACCGGGCTGCTCGAGACCGCCCTGCGCGGGAGCCGGGAACAGGCGCACCAGGACGGTCGAGCCGGCGATGCTGAGCACGACCGTCGCCAGAACAGCCGCGTGGACCTCGATCGCAACTGCCCCCGCGGCCAGCAGAATGGACACGAGCACGAAGCTGAATTCGCCGATCTGGCTGAGGCCCACGGCGAGCTGCCCCGGCCGGGCATGCAGGCCGGCCAGCCGCGCGAGGACGAACCCCGGCAGCGTCTTTCCCAGCACGAGAAGCGCGAGCAGGAGGCCGAGCCACGGCAGGCCCGCGCCAAGAGCGGCGGGGTCGATGATCATCCCGATCGTGACGAAGAACAGGACGGCGAACACGTCCCGGAACGGCAGCATCCGGCGCCTCGCCTCCGCGGCGTCCGGGCTTTCGGTCACCGCCAGTCCGGCAACGAACGCCGCGAGCGCGAGCGGAACCCCGAAGACGACCGCGCCCAGCCCGGCCAGCCCGAGCCCACTGGCGACGGACACGATCAGGAACAGGTCGTGCTCATTTCGCAGGGCGCGCAGCACTTGGGGCAAGAGCCAGGCGCCGACCAACGCGACGGCCACGAAGGCCGCGATGCTGGCGATGGCGACGCCGATCGGTCGGCTGCCGGGATTAGCCACGGCCAGCAGGACCATCGACAGGCCAACCCCGGTCACGTCCTGCAGGACGGACCAGCCCAGGAGGGCCTGCTCGGTGGAGCGGTCGGTCGTCCGGCGGCGACTGCGAGTGATGTTGACGATGACGACGCTCGACGACATCGCGACGCACAGACCGAGCACCGACGCGGCCAGGAAAGAAAGACCCATAGAGGACATCACCACCGCTACGAGCGCGGTCGTGAAAACCGTCTGGAGCGGGGCCGCCCACATCAGGCCGCGATGGTCGCGACCAAGGGCGAAGAGGTCGACTTCGATGCCGACCTCGAACAGCAGGAGCACCACTCCGACGTCGGCGAGCAGCTCCAGCTGGTGGCGCTCGGCGACGTAGCCAGGCGTGAAGGGTGAGACGAGGAGACCGACCGCCAGATACCCAAGAACGGCCGGCAACCCGACCCGGCGCGCAAGCCATCCCGCTCCGGCTGCACCGAGAAGAACGAGGGCGATCTCCAGGATCGATGGGGCGGAGGCCATGCTCCGCAGGGTACCGGAGGCTCAGTCCGGCACGAGAGGCGGTGTTCCAATTGTGGGCATTTTGCCCGAACGCGGAGGCCGTTCTTGTCCGAAGGTTTCGGACCCTCGACGTCAGCGGAGAGTCAGCTCGCCTCGACCCTCGCCTCGGACTTGGCCCCGGTCAGCACCCGTTGCGCCCGCCGCAGGGCCATCCAGACCAGTCCACCAATCAGGGCAAGCGCCGGGGAGATCGTTTCGCCGACCATGACGTGACCGACCACGGCAATGGCCACGATCGTCCAGAGGAGCACGCCCATCGCGAGAATGAAGTTGCGGGACATTTTTCGACCCACCTTGCCAGGACTCCGTTTCGACCCTGCCCGGCAACCCGGGCGACCTGCAGATCGAAGGGCCACGACCATAACCGATAGTCCTGCTCTTGGATGCCCCCAAAGTCCCAAAGTGGTTCGGTCTGGCACCAGATACTGGCGCCACCAACGTCGACTCCTCGGCGCTCACTGTGTAGCCACCGGCGTTGGCGGCAATTGATCTTCGGAACGTGGTGGGCGGTGAGGGACTCGAACCCCCGACTTCCTCGGTGTAAGCGAGGCGCTCTAACCAGCTGAGCTAACCGCCCGACCGTGAGCATACGTGTTCAATCGGTGAGTCGGCCGGGCGGGAGCGCTGCTGATTTCGCTGATGCATCAACTGGCGGGCAATCGTGGAGGGGATCTCGGCGGATGTGCCAGTTGGGCTCGGATGCCACTCGGGAAGCGGCCGAGATTGATCCTCGTGCGCGATCAGACGCCCGCCCGGCCCCGCAGCGACCGGGCGCGCCGCGGCGGGCGGACCAGCTCCCGACTCCACGCGGAGTCAGTTTCGGGCACCACCGAGCGTAGAAGCTGCCGAATTCGTGCGAACTCGACTGCCTGCAAGCGGTCGTCAGGCGTTCTGGCTCCACGGGGAGTCACCGACTTGAGAGCTGGCCCAGGCTCTTCGCACGCGGAGAACCGTCGCACGGCGGGAGGGTGGTGCCCAGGCCGGGACTTGAACCCGGATGAGTTGCCTCATACGCCCCTCAAACGTACGCGTATACCAATTCCGCCACCTGGGCAGGTGTCCCGTGCGGGCGCCAGGGAGGTCCGTCTGGAGGGGTGGTACCGAGGAAGGGATTTGAACCCATACGCCCTTGCGGGCACTAGCTCCTGAAGCTAGCGCGTCTACCAGATTCCGCCACCTCGGCCCGGACCGACCCGACCGGTTCGAGGGTCTACCGGCCGCTCGCGAGGCGCCATGTTAGCACGTCCCAATAACGATCAGCCGGATCACCGAGCTGCCGCGGAGCGGGTCCCTGGACCCGATCCGAGAGCGCCACGACTTCGTCCCGAAAGAACAGCGGCAGCACATACTGGTTCTTCGCAAGCTCGCTTTCGAGCGCTCGGAAAGCCGCCTTTCGGCCATCGACCGTGCCCGGTTGGCGAGCCGCCTCGAGTAGCTTGTCGAGAGCAGGCTGCTGGATGCCCGACACGTTCGACCCGGTCGTCGTCGCCTGCGTCGACGCCAGGAACGGGTACAGGTCGGGGTCGAGCCCCACGTTGATGTCGATCGCCGCGGACGTGAACTGCCCGGGCTGGAGCCGCTGGCCGATGAGGACCGCCGGCGACAGGCCGGCCAGATCGACGGTCAGCCCGAACCGCCGCCAGTCGGCTGCGACGCTCTGTGCCGCCGCCCAGGCGATGGGGTTCGAGGCCTGCTCCGGCGCGACGAGCTGGAGGCGATAGGCGGCCGATCCCCCGGGAGCGACCCAACGGCCCTTGACCTGCTTCCAGCCGGCCGCCTTCAGGCCGGCGGCGGCGGCCTTGAGGTCGTGCTGGATCGGAGCACTGGCCGACGGATCGAACGCCCAGGACGTCGGCGGGATGAGCGAATCGGCGCGCGTGCCGTTGCCCGCCAGGACGTCGTCGATCATCCCCGCGCGATCGATCGCCTGGAGGAGCGCGACCCGGGCGCGAGGGTCACGCAGCTCTCGGTGGCTGACGCGCAGGTTGAGGACGATGCCCGTGAGGGTCGAGCGCGGGTAACGGACCAGGCGTGACCCCGGCAATGCGCCGAGGTCGCGAGTCATCGCCGGTGGCAGGCCAACGGCCGCGTCGAGATCGCCCGCCCGATACGCCTCCGCGAGTGCCGCCGGATCGGTGTAGAAACGGAGCTGGATGCTGGGCAGGTACGGCACGACGCGCCGCGGCGAAGGCGACGCACCGGGCGCCGGATTGCCCACCGATGGCGAGGCTCCCGGGTTGCCCGGAGGGGCGCTCGACCCACCCGGCGCCGCGGCCCGGGCGGTCGGCACGAGGTCTGCCTGCAGCGGATCCCAGGACACCAGCCGGAATGGCCCGGAGCCGATGGGTTGCTGCGAGAACGGGTTGGCGGACAGCGCCGAGGGCGGGACGCCGCCCAGGAGATGGAGGGGCAGCAGCGGTTGGGTGGTGGCCGTCAGGAAGCCGGCCACTGGCGTGGCGAGAGTGAAACGAACAGTCCGCGAGTCGACGGCCGTGATGTGCACCTCGGCCCATGATGCGGCGGCTGCCCCCTGATAGGCGGGATTTTGCAGCGTCTCGATGGTGAACAGCACGTCCGCGCTGGTCAGCGGCTCGCCGTCCTGCCACGTCGCGTCGGAGCGGAGCGTGAACGTGTAGGACAGGCCCTTGTCGTCGACCGACCAGCGCTCGGCGAGGTCGGGCAGGATCGTGCCGTCGGGTCCGAGCCGGGTCAGGCCCGAGAAGATCAGGGCGACCAGGTCCCGATCGGCCTGGGTGGTGGCCGTCAGGGGATTGATCTGGTTCGGGTGACCGAGGATGCCCTCGCGGTAGCCCTTCAGGGCCCCGGGCGACGCGCTAGAACTCGCCGACGGTGCGGTCTGGAACGCAGGCGCCCCGATCGCCGTGGTGACGGCCAGCAGCAGGCCGACGAGCGTCACGATGACGAGGCGATCGCGACCGGTCACGAGTCGCTCCTCGTCTGGCCCTTCGTCGAGATCAGGCGTCGGCCGCCACGCGGCGCCGCAGGCCTAGCCCGTGCTGGTCGTGGTCGGCGAGAAGGCGAACGCCGCCAGGCAGAACAGGACGAACAGGAACGCCAGGATGATCGTGAATTGCCACAGCCGACGCTCGATCCCCCGCCGGCTCCGATACACCGCCGAATCGCCGCCGAAGGTGCCCGACAGGCCGGTTCCACGCGCCTGCAGAAGGATGGCGGCCATGAGGGCGATGCTGACGATGAGCTGGCCCACGGCCAGGAACGGATTCACGCGGAATTGACCTCCGAGGGATGCGGCCGGCGGATGGTAGCACAGGCTTCCTCTAGCCCGGTTCGAGCAGGGAGTGGCCCGTGATTCCGGGCCACGGCGGCAGGCCTGCGAGGTCCAGGATCGTGGGCGTGACGTCGGCCAGCACGCCGTCGCGAAGGCGCCGGTCCTCGACGCTTCGACCGACGGCCACGATCGGCACGGGGTTCAGCGAGTGGGCAGTCACGGGATTGCCGCCAGCGTCGCGCATCTCGTCGGCGTTGCCATGATCAGCCGTGATGAGCAGCAGGGAGCCGGGACCGCGGGCGCTGGCTGCGTCGACCTCCTGCATCGCGCCGACGACCCGCGTCAGGCACCGGTCGATGGTTTCGAGCGCGACGATGGTCGCGTCCCAGACGCCCGTATGGCCGACCATGTCCGGGTTCGCATAGTTGGCCACGATCAGGTCGTATCGCCCCGACCCGATGGCCTCGACGAGGGCATCGGTAACGCCGGCCGAGCTCATCTCGGGCTGGAGGTCGTACGTGGCGACCCTTGCGCTCGGTACGAGTAGCCGATCCTCGCCGGGCCACGCCGTCTCTGTGCCGCCGTTGAAGAAGTACGTCACGTGGGCATATTTCTCCGTCTCCGCGACGTGGAACTGCCGCCAGCCGGCCTCAGATACGGTTTCGGCGAGCGACCGCACGGGCTCCGGCGGGAACGCGACCAGCACCGCCAGCCCTTCTTCATACTCGGTCATGGTGACGACGAGCAGGTCGTTCGGAGTTGGCCCCTGGGCAGCCCGGTCGAACTGGTCGAAGTCCCGGTCGGCCAGCGCGTGCGTCAGCTGGCGAGCGCGGTCCGCCCGGAAGTTGCAGTGGACGATCGGGTCCCGATCGCGCACCTTCCCGTCCACCGTGTCGATCACCGTTGGGCGGAGGAACTCGTCGTTCTCGCCACGCCCGTAACCCGCCGCGATGGCCTCCGAAGCCGACGCCGCGTGCTCCCCCAGCCCGTGGACGATCGCCTCGTAGCCGGCCTTGATCCGCTCCCATCGCTTGTCGCGGTCCATCGCGTAGTAGCGGCCACCGACCGTCGCGATTCGGGCATCAGGGTGGGCGGCGGCCAGCCGCCGCTCGAGGTCCGGCAGGTACCCGTCCGCGGACCGCGGCGGCGTGTCGCGGCCGTCGAGGAGCGCATGGACGCGAACGGACGGCACTCCTTGCCGGGCGGCCAACTCGACCAGGGCGACCAGGTGACGGTCGTTGGCGTGAACGCCACCCGGCCCGATGAGGCTGATCGCGTGCAGTCGACCGGTCTCGCGGGCACGCTCGCACGCAGCCAGCAGGGCGGGCCGCTCGAAGAACGATCCATCGGCGATGGCCGCGTCGATCCGGGGCAGATCCTGGAGGACAGGTCGCCCGGCGCCGAGGTTGAGATGGCCGACCTCCGAGTTGCCCATCTGCCCGGGCGGCAAGCCGACGTCCTCCCCCGACGCACCGAGGACCGCGTGCGGCCAGCGCACAAGCAAGCTTCGCCAGGTCGGCATGTTCGCCGCAGTGATGGCGTCGACCTCGGGATCCTGCCCGACGCCGAACCCGTCGAGGACGACCAGGACGATCGGCCGCGGGCGTCCCGCCGGTGCCGCGTTCACGACCCGCTTGGCGCGCCGAGGGCTCCAGCCTGACGGCGAGCACGAGCGGTCACGCCCGCCCGGCCGACGATGCCGGCCATCTCGTCGGGCTTGAGCGATGCACCGCCGACCAGTGCGCCGTCGATCGAGGGCTCGGCAAGGAATTCGGGGATGTTGGCGGCCGTCACGCTGCCGCCGTAGAGGATCGGGACCTCCTCCGACCTCTCACCGAAGCCGATCGAAGCGAGCACCGTCCGAATCGTGTCCGCCATGCCCGCCGCGTCGGAGCCCTGGGCGTTCCGGCCGGTCCCGATGGCCCAGACCGGCTCGTAGGCGATCACCAGCCCTGCATCCAGGAGAGCCCCAGCGTCGCGTCCTTCGAGCGCTCCGTGGAGCTGGGCTTGGACGACGTTCGGGGCCTGCCCCGCGTCGCGCTCCGCGAGCTGTTCGCCGACGCACAGGATGGGCCGGAGGCCCACTTCGATGGCACGCCCGAGCTTGCGCCCGATCAACTCGTCGGTCTCGCCCGCGTCGCGGCGGCGTTCGGAGTGGCCGAGGATGACCCACGACGCGAGGCTCACGAGCATCGGCGCGGAGACCTCGCCGGTGTACGCGCCTGCGAGCTCGTGATGGACGTTCTGCGCCCCGACCGCCACTCCGGTGCCGGCGAGCGCGTCGCCCACCGCCGCGAGGCAGACGAAGGGCGGGCAGATCACGCGAACGACGTCGACCTCGCCAATGCGCCGCGCGATGGTCGTCGCGAGCTCCCCCGCGTCGGCCGGCGTGGTGTGCATCTTCCAGTTGCCGGCGATGATCACCGGCCGGGCGGCGGTCATGCCGCGGTCATGCCGCGATCATGCGTGGAAAGCCAATGACTCGATCCTGTCGAGCGCGCGCTGGACCGTCGACCGGTGCAGGGCAAGACGCTCCGCCAGTTCGGAGAGCGTCGACTCGGGCGTCTCCCGTCGTGCGGCCGCGACGAGCCGGACGACGTTGGGCTGCTGCCGAAGGCGGCCATCCGCCTCCAGCTCGTCGATTGCGACCAGCTGCCTGCCGGCCGCCGCCACGGCTCGCTGGAGATTGGCCGACTCGGCGTTGAGCATTCGATTGAGGTCACCCCGCACGGCCCGCGCGACCTGGTGCGCCTCGAGCTCGAGCAGGGCGGCGCCGGCACCGATCCGGCGCAGGAACGTGCCCACGGTCTCGGAGCTCTTCCAGGTGACGACACCACGGCCGCGCCGGATTCTCCACGACGGCCGCAGTCCCGCCCCGCTGAGCCAGCCCGCCAGCAGCGGCGCCTCCTCCGGCGAGACCACGAACTCCAGATGCGTGCGCGCGCCCGCCACGCTGAGCGAGCCATGCGACAGGAAACGGCCTCGGAGGTATGCCATCCGGCAATGCTCGGGCGCGGCCGGCCAGTCGAACCTGGAGCTCTCCCCTGCTCTGTGTCCCAGTCGGAAAGCCAGGCGGGCGATAGCCGGTTCGCCGGTCCGGGGAGCAGGGCCCAGTCCGGCCGACTCCGCGACGCGATCGCAGGCCCTGGACGGGTCGATGGATGCGAGCTCGGCACGGAGCGCGGCGACGAGGTCGCTATCCCTCACGCCGTCCGCGCGACCCCAGCGCGCCGGCGGCTGCCGCCCTCGCGCTCGATCAGGCGCATCAGGGCCAGGGCGAGTCGCGCGGGATCGTGATGGTGAGCGTTGTCAGGATCCACGACATCGTCGAGAGCGAGCGTCGGCCCGCGCCCGGTGGCGGGCGGCCAGCGGAGGCGCACCCCCTCGCCCGACCATGTGCTCGGCACTCGCGCACCGAACTGGTTGTTCGCGAGGACCACGTCGACGATGCCTGGCGCTGTGTGCCGCTCAAGAACATCGAGATGGTCGGCCAGGTCGAAGCCCGACGTCTCGCCGGCCTGCGTCGCGACGTTGCAGACGAAGACTCGGAGCGCGGGCGAGGCCAGGATCGAGTCGCGGATCTCGGGCAGAAGCAGGTTCGGCAGGATGCTCGTGAACAGGCTGCCCGGACCGATGACGATCACCTCGGCCTCGGCAATAGCGGCGATCGCGTCCTCGGCCGCTCGCACGCCGTCAGGGCTGATCCAGACGTCCCGGATGCCCTTCGTTCGGGCGATCAGAGACTGCCCGTCGACTCGGGTGCCGTCCGCGAGGTGCGCGTGGAGCGTCAGGGGCGTCGGCGATGCCGGCAGCACCTGGCCGCGCACCGCCAGGACGCGGTTCATCTGGCGAACGCCTTCCTCGAAGTCGCCGTCCTCGACGGCCGTCATGGCTGCGATGAGCAGGTTGCCCACGGCATGACCGGCGAGGCTGCGTGGATCGCCGCCAGCGAGCAGGGGCTGCGTCGAGTGCTCGCCTTCGGGGCCCGGAAATCGGTACTGGAGCAGGCGCCCCATGAGCGGTTCCGCGTCGGCCAGGGCCACGATGCAGTTGCGGATGTCGCCGACCGGCGCGACACCGAGCTGTTCACGCAGCACACCCGACGAGCCTCCGTCGTCCGCGACGGTGACCACCGCCGTCAGGTTGCTGGTGTGCTCCTTCAGCCCGCGAAGGAGCGTCGACAGGCCTGTGCCGCCACCGATCGCCACGATCCGCGGACCGCGCGCGAGGAACCGCTTCTGGTAGATCACCTCGACCAGGGGCTGATTGCCGTCGCCCGACCGGAATGGACCCATCAGGACGCGAACGATTCGAATGGAGCCGAGAACGAACAGCCCGGCGCCGAGCCCGGCCAGGATGGCGCCGCGAACGAAATAGGGCAGGAATTGGAGCGTCACGAGGTAGATCAGGGTCTGGACGGGCCCGGAGGCGTCGACGTCGCGGTAGAACTGGCGCAGGGCGAGCGCCCCACTGAGCGCCAGGCAGAGCTCGCCGACGAACACGACGAAGAGCCAGCGCTTGATGCCGATGCCGGGCGAGAGCCATCGGCGAAGGTTGGTGATGGGCGTCCACCAGTGTCGCGCGCTGGTTGTCGAGACCTCGCGATCGTTCACGCGCGGTCGAGCTCCCGATGGAAGACGGCCACGGGTCCCAGCCCCTTCTTGCGCAGATGCTCGGCGAGGGCTTCTGCGATGGCGATCGATCGGTGGTAGCCGCCGGTACAGCCGATCGCGATCGTCAGGCGCGTCTTGCCCTCCGAGATGTACGCCGGGATGACGAAGGCCAGGAACTCGTCGAGGAATGTCAGGAAGCGCCGCGTCACGGGCTGGTCGAGCACATACCGGCGAACGGCCTCCGTAAGGCCCGAAAGCTGGCGCAATTCCGGGATGTAGTGCGGGTTCTGCATGAAGCGGACGTCGAACACGAGGTCGGCCTCCAGGGGGACGCCGTACTTGAAACCGAAGCTGATGAGCTGGATTGCGAGCGTCTCCGGCTCGGGAGTATCCCCGAGGTGCGAGAAGATCCGCTCGCGAAGCTCACGCAGCGACAGGTCGGACGTGTCGAGGACCACATCTGCTTCGTCCTGGACCGGCGCCAGCAGGAGGCGCTCCTGGGCGATCGAGCTGGCAATGCCGCGCTGGTCGGCCAGCGGGTGGCGGTGGCGCGTTTCCGAGAAGCGGCGAATGAGGATCTCGTCTCGCGCGTCGAGGAAGAAGACCTGAGGATGGATGCCGCGTCCCTCGAGCGCACCGCGCATGGCCGCAAATGCCAGTGGCGCATCCCCCGCGCGAACGTCGAGCACGATCGCGACGCGGGCGAAGCGCTCGCGATCGCCCGATACGAGCTCGGCCAGGTCCGGCAGCAGCTCGCCCGGCAGGTTGTCGACGACCGTGTAGCCGAGGTCCTCGAAGAGTTTCGCTGCGGCCGTCTTCCCGGCACCCGACAGCCCACTGACCACCACGACGTGCTGGTCCGCGGCGGCTGCGGACGGCGCGATGTTCGAGGGTCGAAGCGCCCGGGGACGGCGCGAACTGGCGGCGAGGTGCGCCGCGGCCGTCGCGGGACGCGTGCGGCGGGGAGCGCGGAGAGGCCGCGGAGGACTGTCCGAACGGGGTGCGGGGGCATCCGGTTCGCCGGAGGATGGCGAGACCGACGGGTCCGCTGACGTCGCACGCATCGCCCCGCCTTTGATCCGCCGCTCAGAAGTGGCCACGAGATCAGTCTAGCGTGCGCGTTCCGCGCCTAACCCAAGACGATGAGGCGCGGCCAAGGATGGTTCCGGGTGGGCCAGGACGTCGACGGCGTGACCCCGGAGAGTCAGATGCCGCGACCACCCCGCTCGCAATGCCGGGGATGCTTACCGGCCGCTGCGCCCGATGACGAGGATCGAGATCTCGAAGAGGAGATACATCGTCACGCCAAGGACTGTCGGGCTGACCAGGTCGCCGCCCGGGGTGATCACCGTCGCGAAGACGGCTATGCCCAGGATCACGTAGCGGCGCGCTGTTCGGAGCCGCTGCGAGCTGACGATGCCGACCCGCGACAGGATGTACAGCACGATCGGGAACTGCATCGTCAGCCCAAAGGCCAGGAACATCGTGGTGATGAAGCCGAAGTAGTTGTCGACCGTGAGCGTGATCGGGAAGCCGGGACGTTCGAAGCTGAGCAGGAACGCGAGCGCGAACGGCAGAACAACCCACGCCACCGCGATGCCGACCACGAAGAACAGGAGCGCCACGGGCACCCACGGCCGGACGACTCGCCGCTCGTTCTGCGTAAGACCTGGCGCGATGAAGGCCCACGCCTGGTAGAGGATCACCGGCATCGACAGGATCAGGCCGAAGACGAGCGCGATCTTCACGTACATGAAGAAGAGGCCGCCGGCGCTCAGGGAGATGAGGGGCCTGTTTCCGATCGGGCCTCGCAGCACGTCCATGATGGCCCCGGCCTGCCAGAACCCGACCGCTCCGAACACGAGAACCGCCACGGCACACTTGATCAGACGCGAGCGCAGCTCGGTGAGGTGATCGACGAGGCTCATCGCCTCCGGCTCGGCCGTGGCGGGTGCAGCCGGCGGAAGCGGCGGTGGCGAAGGAACCGGGATCGTCGGTTGGAGGCTCTCTCGTGCCGCGTCGGCGTCAGCCATCACGGCCCAGCGCAGATCGAGCTACGAGGTCGTATCTCCGGTCTGCTCGGCGGTTGCCTGCGCCGGAGCGGCAGCAGCGGGCGTCGGCGCGACCGGATTGCCGCTTGCCACGGGTGCAGCGGGTGCCGCGACCGGCGGGACAGCAGCTGGCGCCGAAGCGACCGGTGCGGACGGGGCCGGCGGGGCGGGCGGTGGTGCTTCGAGCCGGGCAGCATCTTCGACGTCCGAGGCGGCCTTGCGGAACTCGCGGATGCTCTTGCCGAGCGCCGATCCGACGTCGGGCAGCTTGCCCGGGCCGAGCACGAGAAGCGCGATCACGAGGACGACGATCAGTTCGAGAGGACCTATTCCGAATGGCATGGCGACGAGGACCTCGAGCGTTACGAGCCGCAGTTCGCGACGGGGTTGCGGCGGCTCGATCCGACCGAGTCACGATAGCACAGGGAGCCTGGCCGACCATTCGCGAGCAACGTTCGCGAGCCGCTCGCCCGGATCCTCAGGACCTCCCCCAACGGGCGGCCCGACGGCCGACGCGGCGATCCCACGCGACACGCTCACGAGCAGTCCCCCACCCGGCCGACCCCCCGCTGGGGCGACCCGCGCCGGACCATCCGCGAGCACCGGCTCGATCTCACCTCCCTGCGCGCCGACGCCGGGGACGAGGAAGGCGAGCCCCGGTGCGATCCCGCGCACGATGGACAACTCCGAGGAAGCGGTCGCTCCGACCACGAGGCCGACCGTCCCGCCAGGACCCCAGCCCTGGGCAAGGCGCGCCACCCTTGCGAACACGGGCTCGC
>WNGJ01000688.1_pt1 | contig 31689 bp, 28 predicted proteins | sample 5400611 | NCBI WGS metagenome assembly WNGJ01 (sample SAMN13153375, study PRJNA577476) | soil metagenome | isolation source: 40 cm soil or saprolite under Garry oak tree replicate 1 | place: USA:California | collected 2016-06-15
CTGGATACGCCGAGCGCGACCGCGATCCGGTTCCAGCTCCGCCCGCGGGCTCGGGCCGCCGCGACCCGCTCGGTCACCAGGGCCTCATCGCGGCGAACCTGTTCCGCGGCCTCGGCAACTGCCCGCAGGTCTGATAGGTCTTCCGGCGCCACGCTGGCCGGGTCAAGGTTGTCCGCCAGACGCTCGAAGCGGCGCGCGGCATCTTCTATCTCAGCGTCTGTGTGCTTCATGACATCACCCTTGCCCGATAAGCGGGTAAAACTTGGGACGCAGCCGCATCGCATGAATGACGACCGGATCCTCGCCATTCAGGTCAAGTACGCCGATCTCCAGCGGCGCGCCATCGCGGGCCGGGCCGATGAGCATGGTCAGGTCATCATCCATGTCGATCTTCCTGATGGCGGTGCGGACAGCATGCAAGATGTCGGCATCGCCCACCCCGTGCTTGCTGGCCGGCGCGCCGATCCTCACCGCGGCATCCTGTCCTTCCGCGCATGCCATGTCAACAATTGTTGTCTGCTCATTAGTTCCCGTTTCGTGCACCGGATACGCCAGCCGACTCCCAGGATCTGCCGGCGGGCAGCATCCCATCCTTTCTAGGCGTCTTGCGCGGGACGCCCAGCAGTAGCGTTGCGTGACTGCCAGCCCACGCAACGCACGCCCGAGCATATCCATCGCGGTGGGCCTCCGGGCGATAAGAGCGACCGGGTACCGCCCGGCAGGTCGTGTCACAGCCGCAGGTACAACCAGGGGCCAGGAAATCATCGGCAACAGCAGGCGGGGCTACCGAACACAAGTCCTAGAATCAGCGTCTGCCACAGACTACCCGCTGCGCAAAGTATGCTCACCCGGCTCCGCCGCAGCCCAGCACCTCGGTCCTCGTGGAACCGCGGACTGCCATGATCAACACAAGCCAACACAACCTGCGCCGGGCCGACCAATCCCCCGGACAGTCCCATATGAACAGAACCCCAGGTCAGAAGCCACATAACTGGCTCCCGCGATAGGACTCGAACCTATAACCTGCCGGTTAACAGCCGGACGCTCTGCCGATTGAGCTACGCGGGATCGACCCGCATAAGGGTAGCGCACCCGCGGCGGAGACGTGACGTCCGCCTGGTGTGGCAGCCCGTGTTTATCGGGGCCTTACCTGACGAGTACGCTCGCGTAATGGGGGAAGGTCATGTTTGCAGCATGACGAACATGCGCGAAAGGGGTGCCAGATGCGATTCAAGGCGACGTTCCTCACGGGGCTCGCCGTCGGCTTCGTGGCCGGCGCGCGAGCAGGCCGCGAGCGCTACGAGCAGATGAAAAAGGCTGGCCGGAAGGTGGCGGAGAACCCGACCGTACAGAAGGCGACCCGGGCCGCGGGCGTGAAGGCGACCGAACTGACCAAGGTCGCGAAGGACAAGGCCGCGACGCGGGTGCCCAAGCTCACCGAAACGGCGAAGAACAGCGCCATCAAGGTGCGCGGGCAGCTAGACCGGATACCTGGCCGGCACGCTGCCAGCCAATCCGAGGCCAGCCAATCCGAGGCCGGCCAGGCCGAGGGCGAGCACGCGGCCGTGAACGGCACCCGCCCGTTGGACTGAGGACCCGTGGAACCCGGGTCCCATGGCGTCCCAGCCCTATGAGACCCGGGCTTCGGTCACTACCGCGAGGCCAGCATAAGTCGAGGTACTCGCGCAGCATTTGAGCGCGGCTCGGGTGGCGCAGCTTGGCCAGGGTCTTGGACTCGATCTGCCGGATCCGCTCCCTGGTCACCCCGAACTCCCGGCCGACTTCCTCCAGCGTCCGCGGATGCCCGTCGGTGAGGCCGAACCGCAGCTGGATGATCCGCTGCTCCCGCTCGCCCAGCTGGTCAAGGACCCGCTCCAGCTGGTCCTGCAGCATGATGAACGCCGCGGCCTCGATCGGCACCACGGCGTCCGCGTCTTCGATGAAGTCCCCCAGGTCGGACTCTTCCTCGCCGATCGGGGACTGCAGCGATACCGGCTCCTGGGCGATCCGCTGGATCTCGGCGACCCGTTCGGTCTCGAGCCCCATCTCGGCGGCGATCTCGGCCGCGGTGGCTTCCCGGCCGAGCTCCTGATGGAGCTGGCGCTGAACCCGGGCCAGCTTGTTGATCGTCTCGACCATGTGCACCGGCACCCGGATGGTCCGCGCCTGGTCGGCGATGGCCCGCGTGATGGCCTGCCGGATCCACCAGGTCGCGTAGGTGGAGAACTTGTAGCCGCGGGTGTAATCGAACTTCTCCACCGCGCGGATCAGCCCGAGGTTCCCCTCCTGGATGAGGTCGAGGAAGACCAGCCCGCGGCCGATGTAGCGCTTGGCGATCGACACCACCAGCCGCAGGTTCGCCTCGATCAGCCGCTGCTTGGCCTTGACCCCCTCGCCGACCAGCAGCTCGAGGTCGCCGTTAATGACGCCGAGCATGGGGAAGCCGCCGCCGAGCTTCTCCTCGGCGAACAGGCCCGCCTCGATCGCCTTGGCCAGCTCGACCTCGTTTTCGGCGGTCAGCAGGGGCACGCGGCCGATTTCCCTGAGGTAGATCCGCACCAGGTCGCTGGTCGCGGCCCGCCGGCCGACTTCGGCGGCCCGCTCGGCCTGCCGGATCTCGGCCTCGGTGTCATCCTCGGTCGGCACGTCGAGCACATCGACGCCCTCCTCGGTGAGGGTACGCACCGCCGCGTCGATGGCTTCCGGCGGAAGGTCGGCGCGGTCGAGCGCCACCATGACATCAGCCATGGTCAGGGAACCACGCTCCCGTCCTAGCGCCACGAGATCCGTCAGCTGCTCCGCTGGTGATGGTCCGTTCGTTAGCACGGTGAGGGTCACGGGACCAGTCTGCGTCACGAACCCGTAGTTACGGGGGACCTAATTTTGTTACTCCCCGGCTACTTAACCGGCTCCGGCGTTACGAAGATAATCACGCGCGAGGCCGGCTTCAGGCCCCGGCGGCCCGGTCGAGCAGCGCTTTCCTGCGTTTCTCCAGCCCCACCAGATCCCCGAACATCTTGTTGTAACCAGCCTGCTCGTCCACCGGATTCATACGCTGCAGCCGGGCCTTGACCGAGTTGATCTCCCGGCTGACCGCGAGCTGGCCGACCTGAGCCTGCAGGGCCTCGGCGTACCTGGCGTCCGGTTCGCCGTCGATCTTCAGCGGCTCGACGGCCAGCGCGGTAACGAACGCCTGGGCCCGCTCGTTCGGCGCCTGCTCGCGCAGCCGGGCGGCCCACTGCCGCGGGCTGCTGCCGCCGCTGGCCGTGCCGCCGCAGGCCACGATCAGCGTGAACACCGCGCTGTGCACGGGGGCGGAGAACGCGTCCGCGCCGAGCGCGTCGAACTCGGGCCCGCACAGCGCCGGCCGCTGCACCGCGAGCTTCAGCGCCTCGCGCTCCACCTGGACCACCGGATCGCCCAGGTCGTAGGGCTGGCCGGACCCTTGGCCGCCCTCCCCCGGCCCTTCGCCATTAGTCCCGAACGGTCCCCGCTGCGCGCCCCGGTTCCCCGGCGCGCGGTCCTGGCCGGGCCTGCGGCGCGCCGGCCCGGTGTCCCCCGCGTGCGCCCGGATCCTGGCCAGCACGAACCGCTCGTCCATCATGCCGAGCCAGCGGTCCAGGTTGACCGCGTACCTGGTGCGCAGCCCCTGGTCCTTGATCCTGGCCACGATAGGCGCGGCCTCGTCCAGCGCCGCGAGCTGGCCTTCGGTGGTGTTCAGGTCATGGTGGCCGAGCACGCCCTTGATGGCGAACTCGAACAGCGGGACCCGGCGGGCGATCAGGTCGCGCACCGCCTGGTCCCCGTGCGTCAGCCGCACGTCGCACGGGTCCAGGCCGTCGGGCTGCACGGTCACGAAGGTCTGGGTGACGAACTTCTCCTCCAGGCCGAAGGCGCGCAGCGCCGCCCGCTGGCCGGCCGCGTCGCCGTCGAAGGTGAAGATCACCTCGCCGGCCGACCCCTCGGTGTCCATGATCAGCCGGCGCAGTACCTTGATGTGATCCTCGCCGAACGAGGTGCCGCAGGTGGCCACCGCGGTCGGCACCCCGGCCAGGTGGCAGGCCATCACGTCGGTGTAGCCCTCCACGATGACCGCCTGCCTGCGCTGCGCGATCTCGCGCTTGGCCAGATCCGCCCCGTACAGCACGGTGCTCTTGCGGAACAGCGAGGTCTCCGGCGTGTTCAGGTACTTCGGGCCGTCGTCTTCGGGGTCGAGCTTGCGGGCGCCGAACGCGATGACGTCGCCGGACAGGTCGCGGATGGGCCACATTAGCCGGGCGCGGAACCGGTCCCGGGTGCCGCGGTTGCCCTCCCGGGACAGGCCCGCGGCGATGAGCTCGCTGTCGGTGAAGCCGCGTCCGCGCAGATGCCTGGTCAGGTCCTCCCACGCCTTCGGCGAGTAGCCGACGCCGAACCGCTGGGCGTCGGCGAGCTCGAAGCCGCGTTCGGCCAGGAAGGCGCGGGCGGGCGCGGCGTCGGATCCGCCCAGCCGTTCGGCATAAAATTCGGCCGCGGCCCGGTGCGCGTCGATCAGCCTGCGCCGCTGGCTCTGTTCCTGACCCGGGACGTAACCCCCCTGCTCGTAGCGGAGTTCGATGCCCGCCCGGCCGGCCAGCCGCTCGACTGCCTCGACGAAGCTGAGCCCGTCGATCTTCTGTACGAACTTGATCGCGTCGCCGCCCTCGGCGCAACTGAAGCAGTAGAAGAGGCCCCGCGCGGGAGTGACGTTGAACGAGGGTGTTTTCTCCTCGTGGAACGGGCACAGTCCCTTGAGTGAGCCGCCGCCCGCGTTCCTCAGCTGCAGGTAGTCGCCGACCACCTCGTCGATGGGTGAGCGCTCGCGAACCGCCGCGATGTCCTCGTCGCGGATCCGCCCAGCCACCATCCACCTCCGCGCCCGGTTTGCCTCACCCGTCGCCGCGAGTCTAGTCCCGCCCACCGGCAATTCGCCCTAGCCTGGGCCCGTGAACCTGCTCGTGCTCTGGGACGTGGACTACACGCTGGTGAGCGCCGACGGCCTGGGCACGCGCCTGTACGAGGTGGTGTTCTTTGAGATGTTCGGTCGTGAGCTGACGGCGGCCGCGCCCAAGGCGGGGCGGACCGACCGGGCCATCGTCGGGGACACGCTCGCGCTCGCCGGGGTATCACGGGCCCATGTCGATGCGTTCCTGGCTGCGCTGGCCCGAGCCTCGGCCGACGGCACCGTGGGCGCGCAGGTAAGGCCGATGGCCGGCGCGTCCGACGCCGTGGCGGCGCTCGCTTCCGGCGGGATCCGTCAGTCGCTGCTCACCGGCAACATCAGGCCGCTGGCGGCGCTGAAGCTGCGCCTGGCGGGTCTGGGCGAACACCTTGACCTGGACGTCGGCGCGTACGGCGACGCACACGAGGTCCGGGCCGAACTGGTGGCGGTGGCCCGGAGCGCGGCCGGCCGGGCCTACGGAACCGACTTTTCCGGCTCGTCCACCGTCCTGATCGGTGACACGCCCCTGGACGTCGAGGCCGCGCTGGCCGCCGGAGCCCGCGTGGTGGCCGTCGCGACCGGCAGCTACTCCGCGGCGGACCTGGCCGGCGCGCACGCGGTCCTGCCCGACCTGACGGACCCCGCCCGGGTGCTGGCCGCCGTGACCGGCACCGTTACCGGCCAGGAGGGGGCAGCAGGCCGCGCTCGATAGCGGTGGTCACCGCCGCGGTGCGGCCGGACACGCCCAGCTTGCCGAACGCGCGCAGCAGGTGTGTCTTCACCGTGGCCTCGCTGATGAACAGCGCGCGGCCGATCTCCGCGTTGGTCCGGCCGCGCGCCACCAGCGCCAGGATCTCGGTCTCGCGGGCGGACAGCGATTCGCGCGGGGGCCTGCGCACGTGGGTCACCAGCCGTTCGGCCACCGAGGGGGCGAGCACGGTCTCGCCGCGCGCCGCCGCCCGCACCGCACCAGCGAGTTCGGCCGGGGTGGCGTCCTTGAGCAGGTACCCGGTGGCGCCCGCTTCGACCGCCCGCAAGATGTCGGCATCGGTCTCGTAGGTGGTCAGCACGAGCACCCGCGCGCCCCGGTCGGCCGCCAGGATCTGCCTGGTCGCCGCCACGCCGTCGCCGCCGGGCATCCGCAGGTCCATCAGGATGACGTCGTAGGCACCGGCCCGGGCGAGCGCCACCGCTTCTGGTCCGGAGCCTGCCTCGCCGGCCACCTCGATGCCGGGCTCGGCGGCCAGCATCCCGCGCAGTCCGGCCCGGACCACCGGATGATCGTCGGCCAGCAGCACGCGGATGACTCCCTGGCTGGCGGTCACCCGGGCACCTCCGCGCGGACCTCGGTGCCGGCGCCCGGGGCCGAGGTCACCTCGACCGTCCCGCCGACCTGCCGCACCCGGTCCCGCATGCCTTTCAGCCCGTAGCCGCCGTCGGCCGTCCGCGGGTCGAAGCCGCTGCCGTCGTCGGTGACGATCAGCCGCACGACGGCGTCGGCGTAGCACAGCCGGACTGAGACCTGCCGCGCGGCGGCGTGCTTGCTCACGTTGGCCAGCGCCTCCTGGCAGACCCGGAGCAGGACCACCTCGGCGCCGGTGGGCAGCCTGCGCGCGGTTCCCGTCACCTCCGCCTGCGCGCGGATGCCGGCCTGGGCACCGATCGCGCCGGTCACCCGGTGCACCGTGTCGCCGAGGGTAGCCGCCTCCAGCGTGGCCGGGCTGAGCGCGGTGACCAGGGTCCTGGCCTCGGCCAGGTTCTCGCGCGCGGTGGCCAGCGCCAGGCGGAGATGGCGACGGACCTGCCCTTGGCTGCCGGGGTCCAGGCCGGCCTCGGCGGCCTGGAGCAGCGTCACGATGCTGGTGAACCCCTGGGCCAGCGTGTCGTGGATCTCGCCGGCCAGCCGGTGCCTTTCCGCTAGCACGCCGGCCTCGTGATGGGCCGCGGCGAGTTCGGCCCGGGTGGACTCCAGTTGCTCGATGAGCGCGGCCCGGTCCAGGCTCTGCTCGATCACCCGGATCATCCAGCGGCTGTACACGTACGAGAACGAGACCGCGAAGGCCACGATGCCGAGCGCGGTCAGCGCGCCGGACAGCCTGGGATTGCGCCACGCCTCGAGCGCCCCGGCGATCACGTTGAAGATCACTACGAACGCCAGGCCGAGGCGCGGGGTGGTCACGTGGAAGCACTGCGGGAGCAGCCCGAAGGCGAGGAACCAGGCGCTGGAGTCCTGGCTCTGCGCGGCGGCGAACATGACGACCAGCCCGGCCAGGTAGACCGCCCCGCGCCGGGGCACCTCGCGGCTGGCCCCGGCACGCCAGATCGCCTCGTCCACCCGCATCAGCGGGCGCCCGAGGACGATGTACCACGGCACCATCGCGGCCAGTGCGGCGCTGGCGATGATCCGCCCGGTCGCAGGCAGCGGTCCCGCCTCCACGATGGCCACGCTGGCGGCGAAGACCACCGCGTAGTAGGCGTCCCACCGCGGCTCGTCCACGATCCAGCCGGCCCGCGGAGGACACGCCGTCTCCGCGGAAGCGGCCGGTCCGCCCGGCATCAGCCGCGGGACTGCCAGCGGAACGTCTTCGCGCACAGCACCAATCCTGCCGCTATCCAGGCCACGAGGACCAGCGCGATGCGGCCGTGCTCCCAGGTGCCGCCCGGCTCGAGTGCGGCCGCCTGCTCCGGCAAAAACACCGACCGCATCCCCTGGGCCATCCACTTCAGGGGGAAGAACGAGGCCACGTCCCTCATCCAGGCGGGAACGCTGGTGAACGGCACGTACACCCCGGAGATGAACTGGAGCACGGTGAACGGGAGCGTGATCACGGGCGTAGCGCTCGCCGCGGACCGCGGCACGCTGCTGGCCGCGATGCCGAGCAGCGCGCAGGCGGCGCCGCCGAGCACGAACACCCAGCCGAACGTCCACCAGCGGCCCGGCGCGGTGGGCAGGTGCAGGTGGTAGAAGAGCATGCCCACCACCATCAGCAGCGCCGTTTCCGCCACCGTGCACACCATGACCTGGACGACCTTGCCCGCGAAGTACGCCGTCCGCGGCATCGGCGTGCCCGAAAGGCGCTTGAGCATTCCGGTCTCGCGTTCGGTCGCAATGCCTATGGCCAGGTACTGGAAGCTCGTGGACATGATGCCACCGGCGATCATGCCGGCGGTGAACAGCTGGCCCACCGTGACGCCCTGGGCGGCGGCCTGGTTACCGAAGATCGACCCGAGCAGGACGAGCAGGATCGGCGGCAGCCCGAAGATGAAAGCGACCGCCATCTTTTCCCTGAAGAACGTCTTGACCTCGACGCCGCCCCGGATCGCGCCGAGCCGCCACACGCCGGGCAGCTTCGGGGCCTGGTCCGCGGTGACTCCCGCTTCTACGCTGGCCAGCGCGCTCTCCGTCATGGCTGCTCCTCGCCCTCGGCCGCCGCGATCAGGTCCAGGTAGACGTCCTCGAGCGTCGGCCTGGTGACGGTCAGGCCGGGGATCTCGCCTTCGAACTCCCTGGCTAGCTCGGCCACCAGCCGCGTCGGTGTGCTGGTCTCCACGGTGCTGCGGTCTCCCCCGGGCGCGTCCCAGCTGACCCGCGCGGCCGCGGCCAGGCGGCCGCCGATCGAGCCGGGATTGCCCGAGGCGACGATGCGGCCGGCCACGATGACCGCGATCCGGTCGGCCAGCGCCTCCGCCTCGTCCAGATAGTGCGTGGTCAGCACGATCGTCGTGCCATCCCCGCGCAGCGCCCTGATCAGCTCCCAGAACTGGCGGCGCGCTTCCGGGTCGAAGCCGGTGGTCGGCTCGTCGAGGAAGAGCAGTTCGGGACGCCCGACGATGCCCAGCGCGACGTCCAGCCGGCGGGTCTGGCCGCCGGACAGGCGGCCGATCCGCGACCGTGCCTTGGCGGTCAGCCCCACCAGCTCGATCGCCTCCTCGGCGGCCCGCGGCCGTGGGTAGAACGCGGCGAAGTGCCTGACCATCTCGAGGACGGTGAGTTCCGGCCCGGCACTGGCTAGTTGCAAGACGATGCCGATCCTGGCCCGCCAGGCCCGACCGGCGTGAGCCGGGTCGTGGCCGAGGACGGCTACGGTGCCCCGATCCCGTTGGCGGAAACCCTCGAGGATCTCCACCGTGGTGGTCTTGCCCGCGCCGTTCGGCCCGAGCAGGGCAAACACCTCGCCCCGCCCGATATCGAGGTCGATACCGGCGACCGCCGCGACGTCCCGGTAGCTTTTCCGCAAGCCCCTGACTATGACAGCCGCGCCGTTGTCCATGACACAAGTCTGGGACCTGTACTGGCCGGGGCGCATCAGCCGAGTCGCCACACCGGCTGTCCCCCATTCGGTGGACAGTGCCTTAGAGGTCGGAGAGGGGGATGGTGGGGTCGGTGAGGCGGGCGGGGTCTATGGGGCGGGCGGAGCGGACTAGGGACTGGATGTCGTCGTTGACGTCCCAGACGTTGACGTTCATGCCGGCGATCACGGCGCCGCCGGAGAGCCAGAACGCGATGAACTCCAGGGCGGCCGGGTCGCCGCGGTAGAGGACCTGGTCGTAGCGGCCTGGCTCGGGCAGGCCCGCGCACTCCATGCCGAGCTCGTACTGGTCGCTGTAGAAGTAAGGCACCCGGTCGTACGTGACGGGCTGGCCGAGCATGGACCGGGCGGCGGCCGGGCCGCTGTTCAGGGCGTTGGCCCAGTGCTCGACGCGGACCCGGCGGCCGAGCAGCGGGTTGAACGAGTTCGCGACGTCGCCGGCGGCGAAGATGTTCACGTCCGAGGTGCGCAGGGCCGCGTCGGTCAGCACGCCGTTGCCGGTCTCGAGCCCGGCGCGGGCGGCCAGGGCGTCGTTCGGGGCCGCGCCGATGCCGGCGACCAGGACGTCGGCGTGGATTTCGGCGCCGCCGGACGTGATGACCATGCCGGGGCGGAACTCGACCGCCTTCTCGCCGAAGCGGAACTCCACGCCGTGCGCCCGGTGCAGGTCGGCGAAGACGGCGCCGAGCTCGGGACCGATCTGGTCGTGCAGCGCGCTGGGCTGCGGCTCGAGCACGGTGACCGGGCAGCCGGCCGAGCGGGCGGCCGCGGTGGTCTCCAGGCCGATCCAGCCGGCCCCGGCGACCACGACCCGGGTGCCCGGCTGGAACGCCGAACGCAGCCGGTCGGAATCCTCCAGCGTGCGCAGGTAGAGCACCTCCTCGCGGTCGGAGCCGGGGAAGTCCAGGCGGCGCGGCGAGGCACCGGTGGCGAGCAGCAGCTTGTCGTAGGACAGCTCTTCGTCGCCCGCGGGCCCCGAGATGGCGACGGTGCCGGAAGCTGGCCCGGCGCCCCGGTCGATCCCGGTGACGGTGACGCCCTCGCGCAGGTCCACGCCGTGTTCGGCGTACCAGTCGGCGGCGTGCACGTAGACCGAGTCACGGCTGTCGTTGCCGAGCAGGTAGCCCTTGGAGAGCGGCGGGCGCTCGTACGGGCGCTCAGGTTCGGCGCCGAGCAGCACGATCTCGCCGTCGAATCCCTCGTCTCGCAGCGTCTCGGCGGCCTTGGCCCCGGCCAGGCTGGCACCGGCGATCACAAAGGTAGGCATGCGCCCTAGGCTACGACGCGCCGGGCGCGCAGAGGCGGTGATGCCAGGCAATGGCCGACGTGTCTGTGAGCGAGGCGACCTGGTCGATGACGACGCGGCGGCGTGCGGCGGCGGTCCCGGCCGCCGCCCAGGACGGCCGCAGCAGGGGGTCGAGGGTCTGCGGGGCGCCGCGCTCGATGGCATAGGCCAGTTCGGTCAGCAGCTCGCGCTCCCGGGCCTGGGCCGCGAGCACCCCGGCCCGGGTCATCACGTAGTGCGCGGTGATGCCCTTGAGCAGGGCGCATTCCAGGCGCTGCCGGCGAGGGACCACGAGGTCCGCGGCATACCTGGTGAGGGAGTGGCCCGTGGGGCTGGTGTGACTGGAGGGACTAGTGGTGCTGGACGGGGTGAGGCCCGCACCGGCGACGGTGGCCTCCTGGGCGGCGACGCAGAAGCGGCCGATGAGCTCGCTGGTCAGGTTCTTCAGGGCGGCCGCGGTGTCCGGGCCGCCATCGTAGCTAGCAGGCCAGATGTCCAGGGCGAGCAGCGCCTCAAGGACCTCGGTGAGCTCGGCTTCGGATACGCCGTCGTCGCAGTAGGTGGCGGCGGTGCGTGAGACCGCGGACCGTTCGGTCGGCGATTTAAGGTTCTTGAACGTGATGAGGCCGGCGTGGAACCCGTCCTCCATGTCGTGCACCGAGTAGGCCACGTCGTCGGCCCAGTCCATGACCTGGGCTTCCAGGCACCGCCGCCGGTCCGGCGCGTCGGCCCTGATCCACCTGAAGACCTCGGCGTCCTCGGCGTACGCGCCGAACTTCGCGCCGGGGTCCGGGCCTCGCGGGGGGGTCTGGGGCCATGGGGTCCGGGGTGTCCCCGGGGGAGCAGAGTGTCCCCCCGGGCCAGCACGGAACCAGGGGTACTTGAGGGTGGCGTCGAGGGTGGCCCGGGTCAGGTTCAGGCCGGCCCCTGCGACCTTGGGCTCGAGCCTGGTCAGCAGCCGCAGCGACTGGGCGTTGCCCTCGAAGCCGCCGAACGGGGCGGCCAGTTCGTTGAGGGCGGCCTCGCCGTTGTGGCCGAACGGGCTGTGGCCGATGTCGTGGGCCAGGCAGGCGGCATCCACCAGATCCGGATCGCAGCCGATTTCCTGGCCGAGTTCGCGCCCGATCTGGGCGCACTCCAGCGAATGGGTGAGCCGGGTCCGCGGGAAGTCGGCCGAGCCGGCCGCCACGACCTGGGTCTTGGCCGACAGCCGACGCAGCCCGGCGCAGTGCAGCACGCGGGCCCGGTCTCGCTCGAAGTCACTGCGCCCGGCCCGCTTGGGTGGTTCGGCCACCCAGCGGGCCGTGGCGCTTTCGTCGTACCTCTGCGTCACCCTTACCTTTTACCTGCTGTCGGAGCCGCCCGCAGCCAGCGCCGCGCGGCCTGCCTCCAGACGGGCGATCGGCACGCGGAACGGCGAGCAGGACACGTAGTCCAGGCCCACCTCATGGAAGAAGTGCACCGAATCCGGGTCGCCGCCGTGCTCGCCGCAGACGCCAAGCTCGATGTCGGGCCGGGCGGCCTTGCCTTCCCGCACCGCGATGTCGACCAGGCGGCCGACGCCGTCGCGGTCGATCGTCTCGAACGGCGACACGCCGAACACGCCCAGCTCGATGTACCGGCTGAAGAACGCGCCCTCCACGTCGTCACGGGAGAAGCCCCAGGTCATCTGCGTCAGGTCGTTCGTGCCGAAGGAGAAGAACTCCGCGCTGGCAGCGATCGGGCCCGCGTTCACCGCGGCTCGCGGCACCTCGATCATGGTGCCGATCATGGTGTGCACGTGGGCGCCGGTCTCTGCCTCGACCTCCTTGAGGACCTGCTCGGTGCGCTCGCGCATGATCTCCATCTCCTGCACGGTGGCGGTGAGCGGGATCATGACCTCCGGACGCGGGTCCTTGCCCGCCTGCTTGAGCTCGGCGGCCGCGTGCGCGATCGCGCGGACCTGCATCTCGAACAGGCCGGGAATGACCAGGCCGAGCCGGACGCCGCGCAGGCCGAGCATCGGGTTCTGCTCGTGCAGCCTGCGCACGGCGGTGAGCAGCAGCTTGTCCTTCTCGGTGGCCGCCTCGCCGGCCAGGGCAATCTTGACGGAGAGTTCGGTCAGGTCGGGCAGGAACTCGTGCAGCGGCGGGTCGATGAGCCGGATCGTCACCGGCAGCCCGTCCATGGCGTCCAGAATCTCCACGAAGTCGCCGCGCTGCAGCGGCTCCAGGGCGTCCAGCGCGTGCTGCCGCTGCTCCGCGGTGTCGGCCAGGATCAGGTCCTCGACCAGCTGGCGGCGCTCGCCCAGGAACATGTGCTCGGTGCGGACCAGGCCGACGCCGCCGGCGCCGAACCGGCGGGCACGGTCGCAGTCCGGGCCGGTGTCGGCGTTGGCGTACACGCCGAGCCGGCGCTTGTGGTCGGCGTGCACCATGATCGAGTGCACGGCCCGGATCAGGTCGTCGGCCTCGTCGGAGTGCGGGTGCAGCTCGCCCTCGAAGTAGCGGACGACCTCGGACGCGACGACCGGGATCTCGCCTAGGTAGACGACACCGCTGGTGCCGTCGATGGAGATCACGTCGCCCTCGCTGACCGTGATGCCGCCGGGGGCGGTGAACTTCTTCGCCTTGGTGTCCACATCGAGCTCGTCGGCGCCGCAGACACAGGTCTTGCCCATGCCGCGGGCGACCACGGCCGCGTGGCTGGTCTTGCCGCCGCGGCTGGTCAGGATGCCCTGGGCGGCGATCATGCCGTGCAGGTCGTCCGGGTTGGTCTCGCGGCGGACCAGGATCACCTTCTCGCCCTGGCCGGCCAGCTCGACCGCGCGGGCCGAGTCGAATACGACCTTGCCGACCGCCGCACCCGGCGACGCGCTCACCCCGGAGGCGATCTTCGTGACCTCGCCGCTGGTGTCGAACCTGGGGAACATCAGCCGGGCCAGCTCCTCCCCGGAGACCCGGGTGAGCGCCTCGTCCATGTCGATCAGGTCCTGGTCCACCAGTTGCATGGCGATGCGGAAGGCGGCCGCCGCGGTGCGCTTGCCCACCCGCGTCTGCAGCATCCACAGCTTGCCGCGCTCGATGGTGAACTCGATGTCGCACAGGTCGCGGTAGTGGTTCTCCAGCGTCTGCATGATCTGCATCAGCTGGTCGTAGGAGGCCTTGTCGATATTCTCCAGGTCCTGCAGCGGGACGGTGTTCCTGATGCCCGCCACGACGTCCTCGCCCTGGGCGTTCTGCAGGTAGTCACCGTAGACGCCCTGGGCGCCTGTGCCCGGGTCCCTGGTGAACGCGACGCCGGTGCCAGAGTCCATGCCCAGGTTGCCGAAGACCATCGTGACCACGTTGACGGCGGTGCCGAGGTCCGTGGGGATGCGCTCCTGGCGCCGGTACAAGATGGCGCGGTCGGCGTTCCAGGAGTTGAACACGGCCTTGATGGCCAGGTCCATCTGCTCCCTGGGGTCCTGCGGGAAATCCCTTCCGGCCTGCGTCTTGACGATGCCCTTGAACGTCTCGACCAGGCCCTGCAGGTCGGCGGCGTCCAGGTCGAGGTCGTTGCGGACGCCCTTGGCCTGCTTGGCCTCGTCGATGGCGTGCTCGAAGTGCTCGCCCTCGATGTCGAGGACGGTCTTGCCGAACATCTGGATCAGGCGCCGGTAGGAGTCCCAGGCGAACCGCTCGTTGCCGGCCTGCTTAGCCAGGCCCTGGACCGACTCGTCGGACAGGCCGATGTTCAGGACGGTCTCCATCATGCCCGGCATGGAGAACTTCGCCCCGGACCTGACGCTGACCAGCAGCGGGTCGGCCGGGTCGCCGAGCTTGCGCCCCATCGCCGTTTCCAGCTCATCCAGGTGAGCCGCGATTTCCTCGTCGAGGCCCTCGGGCGTCGAGCCCTGTTCGAGGTAGTAACGACAGGCCTCGGTCGTAATGATGAAACCGGGCGGCACCGGCAGCCCGAGATTGGTCATCTCAGCCAGGTTGGCGCCTTTACCGCCCAGCAGATCCTTAAGATCCTTATTACCTTCGGTGAAGTCATAAACGAGCTTCGGCACTTCCTGCTCCTCGCAGCGCGCGACGTCTTGTAGTCACTCGGGACTCTACCGTCCTAGCCAATCGTTTACGGCCAGGGCACGCAACCACAGCGGATCGCCTGCGTCCCTAGATCCCGCGCGGACGCCCGGTACGGCACCTGGTGAAATGAGGGCATGGGCGATGTGACGATAGGGCTGCTGCACCCCGGGGAGATGGGCGCGGCGGTGGGACAGTGCCTGGCCGGGGCCGGGTACCGGGTGCTGTGGGTACCGGAGGGACGCAGCGCGGCGACCAGGGAGCGCGCCGACGCGGCCGGGCTCGCTGGATGCGGGCTGGCGGAGATGGTAGGCCGTTCGGATCTCATCATGTCGGTCTGCCCGCCGGCCGCGGCGCTGGATGTGGCCCGCCTGGTGAGCGGGTTCGGCGCCATCTACCTGGACGCCAACGCGATCTCGCCGGCCACCGCGGGCAGGGTGGCCGGCATCGTCGAGGCCGACGGGGCCAGCTACGTGGACGGCGGGATCATCGGGACTCCCCCCGTGACGCCTGGATTCATCCGGCTCTACCTATCCGGCCCGCGCGCCGGGGAGGTGCGGGCTCTATTCGACGGCAGTCCGGTAGACGCGAGAGTGGTCGACCATGAAACCGGGGTCGAGTCCGGCGCGGGGGCCGGGGTGGGTGCGGCGTCCGCGGTGAAGATGGCGTACGCGTCCTGGACCAAGGGCAAGGCGGCGCTGCTGCTGGCCGCGCGGGCGCTGGCCCGGGCCGAGGGCGTCGAATCCGACCTGCTAGCTGAGTGGGGCATCTCTCAGCCGGGCCTGGACGAACGGTCGGCCCGGGCGGCGGAGTCCGCGACGGCCAAGGGCTGGCGCTGGATCGCCGAGATGGAGGAGATCGCCGCGACCATGGCCGCGGCTGGCCTGCCCGAGGGATTTCACCAGGCCGCAGCCGAGATTTACCGCCGCTTCTCGCCGGCCGACCGGGCCGGCGAGGAGGCTGGCCTGGATGCGCTGGTGCGTAAGAGCTTGCCGGGGTCTCAGCAGGGGCCGAGGCGCTCGGATAGATAGGCCTCGACGCGGTCGATGCCGACCCGCTCCTGCTGCATGGTGTCGCGGTCCCGGATCGTGACGGCCTGATCGTCCAGGGTGTCGAAGTCGACGGTGACGCAGTACGGGGTGCCGATCTCGTCCTGCCGCCGGTACCGGCGGCCGATCGCGCTGGCGTCGTCGAAGTCGGTGTTCCAGCGCTTGCGCAGCGCCGCCGCCAGGTCGCGCGCCTTCGGCGAGAGGTCGGCGTTGCGCGACAGCGGCAGCACCGCCACCTTCACCGGCGCCAGCCGGCGGTCCAGCCGCAGCACCGTCCGCTTCTCCAGCTTGCCCTTGGCGTCCGGCGCCTCGTCCTCCGCGTAGGCGTCGAGCAGGAAGACCAGCGCGCCGCGGTCGACGCCGGCGGCCGGCTCGATCACGTACGGGATGAACCGCTCTCCCGACTCCTGGTCCAGGTAGGACATGTCCTGCTTGGACGCCCGCTGGTGGGTGGTCAGGTCGTAGTCGGTGCGGTTGGCGATGCCCTCAAGCTCACCCCACTCGGTGCCGGTGAAGTCGAACTTGTACTCGATGTCCACCGTGCGCTTGGAGTAGTGCGACAGCTTCTCCTTGGGGTGCTCATACTTCCGCAGGTTCCCGGGGCGGATGCCGAGGTCCGTGTACCAGGCGAAGCGGGTGTCGATCCAGGTCTGATGCCATTCCTCGTCGGTGCCCGGGCGAACGAAGAACTCCATCTCCATCTGCTCGAACTCCCTGGTCCGGAAGATGAAGTTGCCCGGGGTGATCTCGTTGCGGAACGACTTGCCGATCTGCCCGATGCCGAACGGAATCTTGCGGCGCGACGTCTGCAGCACGTTGCGGAAGTTGATGAAGATGCCCTGGGCCGTCTCCGGGCGCAGGTAGGCCAGCCCGGACTCGTCTTCCACCGGGCCCAGGTGGGTGCGGAGCAGGCCGTTGAACATGCGCGGCTCGGTGAAGGCGCCCCGGGTGCCGCAGTTCGGGCAGGCGACCTCCTTCAGGCCCTCGACCGGGGGGTGGCCGTGCTTCTCCTCATAGGCCTCGATCAGGTGATCGGCGCGGTACCGCTTGTGGCAGGACATGCACTCGGTGAGCGGGTCGACGAACTCGGTGACGTGGCCGCTCGCCTCCCACACCTCGCGGGCCAGGATCACCGAGGAGTCCAGGCCCACGATGTCATCACGTTCGGTGACCATCGCGCGCCACCACTGGCGCTTGATGTTGTTCTTCAGTTCGACGCCGAGCGGGCCGTAGTCCCAGGAAGCCCGCAGGCCGCCGTAGATCTCGCTGGACGGGTAGACGAACCCCCGTCGCTTGCTCAGGCTGACGATGGCGTCGAGGCGGTCACTGCGCAATGCCATGGTGCAGGTCTCCATCCGGCTGGCGGTCGGCGGGCGCGAATCCCGTGGTGACTCCGGCGCGGCGCGGGTGGCCCGCGACTTCCGTGGCCGGAAGCCCTTAGCTTAGGAGCACTGGCCGGTGATCGCGAATTGAATTCGCCCGGTGCGGATGAGTGACTTGCCGGTCACCCTCGCGCGACCGCGCTGGCCACCCAGTCGGCGTCGATGTCGAGCGAGATCCCGCCCACCTTCACGACGCGGTTGCCCGCGTACTGCTTGGACCGGATGGTCATCGGCCATACCGCGCAGGTCATGTAGGGCGCTCCGGTCAGGTTGTTCGCGTTGTCCCACAGCGCGAACCAGATGGCCGGCGGCTCGGCCAGCGGGTGCCCAGCGATGGTGGTCGTCGACTGCAGGTCGATGATCGCGGCGCCGGCGCTGGAGTACACGCCCGACACGTAGCCGCCGGCCGTCAGCTGCCTGGTCCAGGCGTCGAGGAAGGTGAGGACCGCGGTCCGGCAGCCGGCGTTGGTGTGATCGTAGGCTTCCATGTCGTAGTAGACCGGCGAGCCCGCGCCCAGGCCGTACGAGTTCGCGTCGGCGATCGCCTGGTTCGCCGCGGCGCTCCCCTGGGCGGCCGCCTGCTTCGGGTCGATCTTGCCGCTGAAGCTGTCGCACGGCGCCTGCAGCCCGACGAACGTGGGCATGAGGGACCAGCCCATGGCTTCGGCCTGCTGAACCCAGCTGGCGGACAGGTTGCTCTGCCGGCAGGCCATCATCTGGCCGCCGATGTAGATGCCGACTGCGGCGAACTTCGCCCGCCATGCCTTCATGGTCGGCAGCGACGGGGCCGCGCAGGTGTCGAAGCCGGCCATGGCCGCGCCCGGCCCGGTCGGCGTGGGGGTGGGCGTCGGAGTGGGGGTGGGCGTCGGCGTAGGGGTGGGCGTCGGCGTGGGCGTCGGCGTCGGGGTGGGCGTGGGTGTAGGCGTCGGGGTGGGCGTGGGGGTGGGCGACAGGCTGGACCACGGGGTCCAGCCCGGGGGAAGCCCGCTCGGCGTCGCCGTCACCTTGGGCCAGGCCGGATTCGTCGCGTGGGCGAGATTCGCCGCCTCGACGACCACCGGGTGCCTGGTGACGCGGATCGAGTCCCCGGCCCGCTGGGTCGCGCCCTGCTGGTTCGCGCCCTGCTGGTTCGCGCCCTGCTGGTTCGCGCCCTGCTGGTTCGCGCCCTGCTGGTTCGCGCTCTGCTGGACTGTGGCCAGCATCTGCTCGGCGGTGCCCGGGTCCGTCCCGTAGGTGGCGTCGATCCGCGGCGCGGTGTCCGGCATGGCCAGTGCCAGCTCGTGCAGATCCGGATCCTGGACGATCGTTCCTGGCGCGAGCGCCCGCTGGCCGGTCTGGGCCGGGGCCTTCCGGTCCCCCGCGATCTTCTTCCTGGCCTGGACGGCGGGCCCTTCGATGCTGACCGTGTCGACCCGCCCGACCAGGCGGGGCGGGCAGTTCTGGTCCGAACCGGGAGTACCGAGATAAACGGCATGAACGTCATACCGAACGCATCGGCGGGGGTCCTTGTTCAGGTTATAAACCGGCCAGCTGGCAGGCACGCTGACCGTATAACCGCCGAACTTCACGATCTGCCTGCCCGGGTTGGCAGTCTTCACCGGCTTGACGTCGGCGGTAAGGCTGGCGCCGACAATCGCAGGCTGATGCCCCAGCCCTGATCCGATTCCCCAGAACGCGTACCCGCCTATGATGACGGCCACTGCCACACGACGCATTAATCCCCCCGGATAACCCCGTCGTCAAATGACTACCTTGGCCCCGCAGGCACGCCAAAGTCCGAATCAACTCACGAGTACTGTCCCTGCGCACCAGCAGCGCTAGTCGTTCCCTGTATTCGTTGAGTTACGCACAGTTACACCAAATGATCAAGATCCCGGGCGTGTCGCGGCCTTCGCGTCGCGCGGAGCGAGCGTCACGAAGCCGGCTCTCCGGGGACGGGAACGGGGTTTGGCCGGGCGCCGCCGTACCTGCGGTCGCGGCTGGCGTAGATCTCGCAGGCGTGCCACAGGTGCCGCCGGTCGAAATCCGGCCAGAGCGTGTCGAGAAAGACCAGTTCGGCATAGGCGGACTGCCAGAGCAGGAAGTTCGAAAGGCGCTGCTCGCCGGATGACCTGACGAAAAGGTCGACTTCAGGAATCGCGGGCTCGTCCAGATAGCGGGCGAACACCTTCTCGTCGATCTTCTCCGGCCGGAGCTTTCCCGCGACGGCATCCGCGGCGATGGCGGCGGCCGCATCGGCGATCTCGGCCCGGCCCCCGTAGTTCACGCAGAATTGCAGGGTCAGCACGGAATTCCCGGCTGACATCTGCTCGGCGGTCTCGAGTTCGCTGATCACGCTGCGCCATAGCCGTGGCCGGCGGCCGGCCCAGCGGATGCAGACGCCCATCTCGTTCAGCAGGTCACGGCGCCGGTGGATGACGTCGCGGTTGAATCCCATCAGGAAACGGACCTCATCCGGCGAGCGCCGCCAGTTCTCGGTCGAGAAGGCATAGGCCGACAGGTAGGGAATGCCGAGCTCGATCGCGCCCATGATGACGTCGAGCAGCGAGGACTCGCCTTCCTTATGGCCCTCGGTCCTGGGCAGCCCGCGTGTCTTGGCCCAGCGCCCGTCACCGTCCATCACCAGGGCGACGTGCCTGGGGACGAGCTCGGCGGGTATGTCCGGCGGCTTCACGCCGCTCGGATGCGGATCGGGCGGGCGCACACCCGGGCGCCCCATTAGACGCGCTCCACATGACGCAGCGAACGGATCGAATGCTCCAGGTGCCACTGAAGGTACGCGGCCACAAGCCCGCTGCACTCTATCCGGTGCCTGCGCTCGCTACGATCGGCGCTGTCCCAGTCGCCGCGTAGCAAAGCGAGCATCAGGGCCATCGTCGGCGCCGCGGGCGAGGCCGCGCCCGGCGGCCGGCAGGATGCGCACACCATGCCTCCGGCCGCCACGGCGAACGCCGACAACCGCCGGTCGCTGCCAGGCGCGCCGCAGCGGGCGCATTCCTGCAGGGCGGGAGCATACCCGGCCACTGCCAGCGAGCGAAGCAGGAACGCGTCAAGTACCAGCCGGGGCTCGTGCTCTCCGTCGCCGAGGGCGCGCAGGGCGCCGATGAGGAGCAGCAGCTGGCGCAGCGCCGGCTCCTTCTCCACCGGGGTGAACCGCTCGGCCGTCTCCAGCATCGCCACGCCCGCGGTATAGCGGGGGTAGTCCGCGGGCAGCGGCTCGCCGTAGGACCGGATCACCTCCGCCTGCGTGATGACGTCCAGCGAACGGCCTGCGTGCAGCATCAGGTCGACGTGCGTGAACGGTTCCAGCCGGGCGCCGAACCTGGACTTGGTCCGGCGGACGCCCTTGGCCACGGCGCGGATCCGCCCGCTGCTGCGGCCGAGGATGGTAATGATCCGGTCCGCTTCGCCCAGCTTCTGCGTCCGCAGCACGATCCCGTCATCCCGGTAGAGCTGCACCTAGCCATTCTCGCAGTACTGGCCCGGGGGGGCGACCCCCCGGAACCCCCCGCTACCGGGGGGACCCATCCCCCCAGACCCCCCTTGCACGGGACCGGTTCACCGCGGAGAGGACCGCGCGCATCGAGGCCGTGACCGTGTTCGCGTCGATGCCGACACCCCAGAAGACGCCGCCGCCGGTCTCGCACTCCACGTACGCCGCGGCCTGGGCGTCGGTGCCCTCGGTCAGCGCGTGCTCGGCGTAGTCGAGCACCCGCGCGGTCACGCCGACGGAGGCCAGCGCGTCGCAGAACGCCGAGATGGGGCCGTTACCCACACCCTCGACCTGCTGCGCGCGCCCGTCGACGGAGATCTCCGCGGCGAGCGCGTGCTTGGTCTCGACCACCGACGACGTCTGGTGGTCCAGCAGCGCCACCGCGCCCGCGGCGAGGTACTCGGCGGAGAAGATCTCCCACATTCGCGCGGGCGACACCTCGCCGCCCTCGGCGTCGGTGTGGCCCTGGATCACCCGGGAGAATTCGATCTGCAGGCGGCGGGGCAGGTCGAGCTGGTGCTCGGCCTTCATGACGTACGCCACGCCGCCCTTGCCGGACTGCGAGTTGACCCGGATCACCGCTTCGTAGGTGCGGCCCACGTCATGCGGGTCGATCGGCAGGTACGGCACGGCCCATGGGTACTCGGCGAACGGGACGCCTCCGCTGGCGGCTTCGGCCTCCAGCGCCTCGAAGCCCTTCTTGATGGCGTCCTGGTGGGAGCCGGAGAAGGCGGTGTAGACCAGGTCGCCCGCGTAGGGGTGGCGCGGGTGAACCGGGAGCTGGTTGCAGTACTCGACCGTGCGACGGAGCTCGTCGATGTCGGCGAAGTTGATCATCGGGTCGATGCCCTGGCTGAACAGGTTCAGCCCCAGGGTGACCAGGCATACGTTGCCGGTACGCTCGCCGTTGCCGAACAGGCATCCCTCGATCCGGTCGGCGCCGGCCAGCACCGCCAGCTCGGCGTCGGCGACCGCGGTGCCCCGGTCGTTGTGGGTGTGGACCGACAGGCAGACGTAGTCCCGGTTCGGCAGGTTCCGGCTCATCCACTCGATCTGGTCGGCGTAGACATTCGGGGTGGACCGCTCGACCGTGCACGGCAGGTTGAGGATGATCTCGCGATCCGGGCCGGGCTGCCAGACGTCCATGACGCCCGCGCAGACTTCGGCGGCGAAGTCGAGCTCGGTGTCCATGAAGATCTCCGGCGAGTACTCATAACCGAAGTCGGTGCCGTCCAGGAGTTCCCCGGCGTACTTCATGACGTGGCGGGTGCCCTCGACGGCGAGCGCCTTGCACTCCTCGCGGTCGATGCGGAACACCACCCGGCGGAAGATCGGGGCCGTCGCGTTGTACATGTGCACCGTGGCCATGCGCGCGCCGACCAGCGACTGGACCGAGCGCTCGATCAGGTCCTCCCGGGCCTGGGTGAGCACCGAGATCCGGACGTCGCCGGGGATACGGTCGCCTTCGATCAGCTCGCGCACGAAGTCGAAGTCGGCCTGGCTCGCGGACGGGAACCCGACCTCGATCTCCTTGTAGCCCATCCGGATCAGCAGATCGAACATCTTGTGCTTGCGGGCCGGGCTCATCGGGTCGATCAGCGCCTGGTTACCGTCCCGGAGATCGGTCGACAGCCAGCGCGGGGCCTTCGTGATGGACTTGGCGGGCCAGGTGCGGTCGGGTAGCTCGACCGGTTTAAACGGCGCGTAGCGATGACAGGGCATGCCACTGGGCTGCTGATGTACCGGCGAGACGCGTTTGAACGCGGGATCCTGCTGCATTTGCCTGCTACTTCCTTATAGCTGGTGGCGGTTTTGGCTGATTGATGGCCAGCAGACACGCCAACACCCCGCGACGAGGGAGCCGGCCTATCGGCCCCCGCCGCGGCCGCTAAGGAGGAGCAGCTCAGGCAACATTGCGAACCACCATACCAGCCGAACGGGTTCGTGGTGACGCCGGGTGCACTCCTGCGCCCGGATAATCAGTGGCGCGCCCGGATATTCAGTGGCGCCGCCGACGTGGGCAGGGTTGGCTGTGAGGATGCGCATCGAGCAATCCGACCCGGCCGACGCGGGGAGAACACGCCTGTGCCACGAGGTCTACCTGGCCGCCCAGCGCGTCGACGAACCCGGGGGACCTTGGTTCACGGACCGGCCCTTCGGCGGCTGGCTGACCGTCGGCTGGGACGGCGACCCGAGAGAAGTGTGGCTGGCCACGCAGGAGGGTTCGGCCGCGGGCTGGTACCGGCTTGTGATGCCGACCAGGGAGAACCTGGACCACGCGAGCCTAGACCTCGTGGTGCACCCGGCGGAACGGCAGCGCGGTGTGGGCCTCGCGCTGCTGCGGCACGCGGCGTCTCGCGCGGCGGCGCACGGGCGCACGGTGCTCAACGCCGGGGCGCGCGACGGCTCGCCCGGCGAGGCCTTCGCGCGCTCGCTCGGGGCGAAACCCGGCATGGTGGACATCCAGCGCGTGCTCGACGTGGGCAAGCTGGAGAAGGGGAAGCTGGCCCGCCTGCGCGGGCCGGCCGAGCGGGCGGCGGCCGGCTACTCGCTGATGTCCTGGGCCGGACCGGTACCCGAGGAGTTCATCGAGCAGGCGGCGGCGGTCTACAACGCGATGAGCGACGCCCCGCGCGACCCGGAGACCGCCCACGCGGAGTGGGACGCCCAGCGGGTACGCGAACGGATCAACGACGTGCGTCCGCACCTCGGACTGCGCGACTACACGGTGGCGGCGCGGCATGACGACACCGGCGAGTTGGCGGCGCTGACCGAAGTGGCGGTGGATCCGGGCAATCCGGGCTGGGGTCACCTGGCGTTCACGGTCGTGGCCAGGAAGCATCGCGGGCGCCGGCTCGGTCTGCTGCTGAAGATCGCGATGATGGAGTGGCTCGCGACCACGGAGCCGCAGCTGGAACGGATCTCCACCTGGAACGACCAGAGCAACGAGCACATGATCGCGGTTAACGAGGCGCTTGGCTACACCGTCTTCGGCCAGCCGAACACCTGGTTCCGGCTCGACGTGGCGGACGTGTCCGGCTCGTCTGGCTAGTACCGCTGGGTTAGTCGCGGCCGGCCGACTGCTCGATCATCGCGACCACGCCGACGACCTGGGCCTGCGTCATGCCGAGGTCGACGCCGATGGCCAGGGCGGCTTGCCGTTCGGTGTCGGTGAGCGGGCCGTCCGCCATGCCGATGCGGATCACCTCGGCCAGGTACCACTCCCTGGCCTGGACGGTGAGCTGTCCCCCGACCTGGTTCAGCGCCGGGCGGATCGCCTCGAACGACTGCATGAGATCGGCGTTGAGCATGGCCTCGTCGTAGTTCGGCACACCTGAAGCGATGACCGCCTCGATCGCCCGCTGCCGCGACACCGGGCTTGACGGATCACCGGACCGCAGCATGGCCGAGACGGCGGCCCGCATGCCGGCCGGCAGCGCCATCTGCATCTGCGCCGTCGTCGGCTGGCTGAGCACGTCCGTCACGTAACGGGTCCGGCAGGTGGTGCACTGGACATGCTGACCGACCGAGTTCAGCGGGATGACCGGGAGGAAGAACAGCGTGAACCACCGGCGCCCCGCCCGGTGCCGGTACTCCCGGTCCCCGCCGCAACGGCGGCAATGGAAGGTGCCTTGCGCGATCGTCCGGTAGAACACGCGCAAGCCAAAGATGATAAGCAAGGTGGTTCCCCTTCTGCCTGCCGGCCGGCACACTCCCCGCAAGCACCCCGCCGCAGGCGTATACCCTCGCCGTTTCGGTACAGGTGAACCATCATCTCGCCGCCGGCCCCCGCAACGCCGCTGCCGATGCAGATCCGATACCTCATTTTTCGGCCGAAGTCGACATGACCTTCGGCCGAAGCCGCAGCTCCCGGGGCTGCTGAGGTTGACGGGTCTGGATAGTACTCACCGCGCGCCTTGAGGCGCTCCGGGTGTTACGCGACGGGAGCGAGCTGGCCCACGATCATGAAACCGGTCCGCGCCACGGGCGCGGACCGGCTGACAAGACAGTCCCCCGAAATAGGACGGTATGTGCGGTTAGGGTCGCGTCGCGCCCCATGGGGCGCCGGGCAGACGGATAACCGGTGGCGGGGGCGCGGAAAAATGCGGTTCGCTGGGGAGTATGGGTATTGAGCGGTTCGGGGCGGGGGACGCGCGGCGGGCGGACGCCTGCTACGAGATCTTCCGGGCGACCAGGGCGGCCAACGATCCGGACGCGCCGGTCATGCCGCGGCGGGTGTTCGGGGGATGGGTGAAGAGCGGGTGGGTCGGGGATCCGCGGGAAGCCTGGCTGCTGGAGGACGCCGGCGGGATCGGGGGGTGGTACCTGCTCGAGCTGCCGTCCCGCGACAACACGCACCTCGGCTTCTTGGAGATCGCGGTGCGGCCGGATCGGCAGCGGCGCGGGCTCGGCACCGCCCTGTTGCGGCACGCCGCCGGGCGGGCGACGGCCGCCGGGCGCCGCCTGCTGAGCGGCTACGCCTGGGCCGGCTCTCCGGGCGAGGCGTTCGCCCGGTCGTCCGGGGCGACTGGAGGGCAGACGGAAATCCGGCGCGCGATGGACATCGGCGCCGTGCCCGCGGAGCGGCTCGCCGGACTGCGGGCCGCGGCCGAGCAGGCCTCGGCCGGGTATTCGCTGATTACCTGGGCTGCGCCGATGCCAGCCGAGTACCTGGACCAGGTGGCCGCGATCAACCGTGCGCTCTACGACGCGCCGCACGATCCGAGCCTGGAGGAATCGGTATGGGACGCGGCGCGGGTCCGCGCCACCGAGCGGCGGATGCGACTGCAGGGCATGCGGGCGCACACCGTGACGGCGCGGCATGACGCCTCCGGCGAGCTGGGCGGCCTGACCCAGGTCGAGGTCGGCGCGGAACAGCCGGACTGGGGGTTCCAGGCGCTGACCGCGGTGGCCCGGCCGCACCGCGGCCACCGGCTCGGGCTGCGGCTGAAGCTGGCCATGCTCGAGTTGCTGGCTCAACAGGAGCCGCAGGTGACACGCATTCTGACCAGCAATACCGAGACCAACGAGCACATGATCGCGATCAACGAGACGCTCGGCTACCGGGTGCTCGGCAAGGCCATGCGGTCCTGGGAGCTGTCGGCCGCGAGGGCGGCGCGTTCGTAGCAGCTCAGTCGTAGAAGCCGAGACGGCGGAGCTGCCTGGGGTTGCGCTGCCAGTCCTTGGCGATCTTGACGCGCAGGTCAAGGTAGACCTTGGTGCCGAGGAGTGCCTCGATCTGGCGGCGGGCCCGGCTGCCCACCTCCTTCAGCCGCGCTCCCCCGGTGCCGATGACGATGGCCTTCTGGCTCGGCCGCTCCACGTAGAGCTCGGCGTGCACGTCGGTGAGGTCGTCGCGGCCCGGCCGCGGCCCCATCTCCTCGACCACCACCGCGATCGAGTGCGGCAACTCGTCCCGCACTCCGTCCAGCGCCGCCTCCCTGATCAGCTCGGCGACCATGATCTGCTCGGGCTCGTCGGTCAGCTCACCGTCCGGATACAGGGGCACACCCTCGGGCAGGTGCGAGACCAGCACGTCGGCGAGCACGTCGAGCTGGAACCCGGTCACCGCGGAGACCGGCACCACGTCGGCCCAGTCGCCCAGGGCGCTCACCGCCACCAGCTGTTCGGCGACCCGTTCGGGCGACGCCTGGTCGCATTTGGTCACGATCGCCACGACCGGGGTCTTCTTCACGTGCTCCAGCTCGCGGGCGAAGAACCGGTCGCCGGGCCCGACCGGATCGGTGGCCGGGATGCAGAACCCGATCACGTCGACTTCGGCCAGCGTGGACCGGACCAGGCTGTCCAGGTGCTCGCCGAGCAGCGTCCGCGGCTTGTGCAGGCCCGGCGTATCCACCAGGATCAGCTGCGCGTCCGGGCGGTGCACGATGCCGCGGATCACCCGCCGGGTGGTCTGCGGCCGGTCGCTGGTGATCGCGACCTTGGCGCCGACCAGCGCGTTCGTCAGCGTCGACTTGCCCACGTTCGGGCGGCCCGCGAGGCAGGCGAACCCGGCGCGAAAGGCGGGGGCTGACGGAGGATGGCTCACCCGTCAATTCTCGCGCATGTCGCGAGGGCAGGAACCACGGCCCGGGGCGGGTCTAGGGAACCAGGGTCTCGCGGACGGTGCCGTCGGGGGCGACGTGGAACACGGTAGCGCCGGGGCCGAGGTCGCGGACCACGGCGAGGTCGCCCGGATCCAGGTCGGCGTCGCTGACCAGCGCGGCCGCCTCGAGCTTCTGCGCGCCGCTGGACACCGCCATGGCCACGGCCAGGCGCAGCGCGGACAGCCGCAGCGACGGCAGCGCCACCGCGGCGGCGGTATAGGTCCGGCCGGTCTCGTCACGGACCGCTGCGCCCTCGGACGCCGCCACCCGCGCCCGGGACGACCGGGCCAAGGTGATGATCTTGAGGTCTTCCGCGCCGGGAGTTACATCGCTCACCTTGACGAGTTTAAGGGTCGGCGTCACCCTCGCGTTCCACCAGCACCGTGCCGATCTTGTTGCGCCGGCCGGCCAGGTTCTCCGCGGTGAGCCGCAGGCCGTGGACGGTCGCGGTGGAGCCAGCGATCGGGACCCGGCCGAGGGCGTGCGCCAGCAGCCCCGCCACCGTTTCCACGTCCTCCTCTTCCAGGTTGACGCCGAACAACTCGCCGAGCTCGGTCACCGACAGCCGGGCGGTGACCCGGGCCGAGTCGCCAGACAGCCACTGAACCGGGGGCTGCTCGTTGTCGTACTCGTCGGTGATCTCGCCGACGATCTCCTCCAGGATGTCCTCGATGGTGACCAGCCCGGCGGTCCCGCCGTACTCGTCGATCACGACGGCCACGTGGTTGCGCTGTGCCTGCATCTGGCGGAGCAGTTCGTCCACCGGCTTGCTGTCCGGCACGTAGCTGGCCGGGCGCATCACCGTGGCGACCTTCTCGGTGGCGTCGGCGCCCGGGTGGTCGTGGCTCCAGGCCACGATGTCCTTCAGGTAGGCGATGCCCACCACGTCGTCCTCGTTCTCGCCGACCACGGGAATCCGGGAGAAGCCGCTGCGCAGCGCCAGCGAGAGGGCCTGCTCGACGGTCTTGTCGGCCTCGATGAACACCATGTCGGTGCGCGGCACCATGACTTCCCTGACGATCGTGTCGCCGAGCTCGAAGACCGAACGGACCATATCCCGCTCGCCCGGCTCGATGCCGTTCCTGCGCTCCAGGTAGTTCACCAGGCCGCGCAGCTCGGACCGGTCGGCTGGGCTTTCCTCGTCCGCCTGCGGCCGGGCCCGGCGGGTCGGCGGCATGGCGTTACCGCACGCGACGAGCAGCCTGGGCAGCGGGCCGAGCGCCCGGGTCAGCGGGAACAGGAACGCGGCCGCGCGCTCGGCGGTTCGTTCGGTCCGCGGCCCGACGCGTCCGGTCTGCGGGCGCACGCCGGTCAGCACGTAACGCATCCCGGTCACCACGGCGAGCGCCGACAGGACGGCGCGCCAGTCATCGCCCAGCCAGCGGACGAAGGCCGCCGTGACCAGCACCGCGGCCAGGACCTCGCAACAGACCCTGAGCAGCAGCAGCACGCTCATGTAGCGGGGCAGGTCAGCGGCCACGGTGCCGAGGCGGCCCTCGGTCCGTTCGGCCGCGCCGGTGGCGGAAACGAGCGCCAGCGCAGCCTCCGCGTTCGCGCACCAGCCAGCCACGAGGGCGAGCACGGCCGCGGCGACCAGCAGCCACGCTGGAGGGGTCATAAGCCGGGCCGGCCCTTCGTTTCGCGGGCATCGCGCCACGCCTGGAGCAGCTGATCCTGCGTGCCGAACATGGCGGCGTGCTCCTCGGGCTCGGCGTGGTCGTAACCCAGCAGGTGCAAGATGCCGTGCACGCACAGCAGCTCGAGCTCGTCCTGGGTGGAGTGGCCGGCCTTCTCCGCCTGTTCGGCCGCGACCTGCGGGCACAGCACCACGTCGCCGAGCAGCCCGGGTTCCGGGCCCTGGTCGTCGCGGTTGCCGCCCAGGTGCGGCGGACGCAGCTCGTCCATGGGGAAGGCGAGCACGTCCGTCGGCCCCGGCTCGCCCATCCACCGCTCGTGCAGCTCGGTCATCGTCCGCTCGTCGACGAGCAGCACCGAGAGCTCGGCCAGCGGGTGGATCCGCATCTGGTCCAGCGTGAACCGGGCGACCGCGGCCAGCCCAACCTCGTCGACGTCGATGCCCGCCTCATTGGCGATATCGATGCTCATCGGCTTTTTTAGCTGCCCTTTCGCCTGCGGGGCCCGGTTGGGCTGAGCTGCCGTTCGTTGGCGTCGTACCGCTCGTACGCGTCGACGATCTTGCCCACTAGCCGGTGCCTTACGACATCGTGGCTGGTCAGCCTGGCGAAGTGGATGTCCTCGATGCCGTCGAGGATGTCCTGTACCACGCGCAGCCCGCTGACCTGGCCGGCCGGCAGGTCGACCTGGGTCACGTCGCCGGTCACCACCACCTGCGAGCCGAAGCCCAGCCGGGTGAGGAACATCTTCATCTGCTCGGCCGAAGTGTTCTGCGCCTCGTCCAGGATGATGAACGAGTCATTCAAAGTTCTGCCGCGCATGTACGCCAGGGGGGCGATCTCGATGGTTCCCGCGGCCATCAGCCGCGGGATCGAGTCCGGGTCGAGCATGTCGTGCAGCGCGTCGTAGAGCGGGCGTAGGTACGGGTCGATCTTCTCGTACAGGGTGCCGGGCAGGAACCCCAGCCGCTCCCCCGCCTCCACCGCCGGCCGGGTCAGGATGATCCGGTTGACCGCCTTGGCCTGCAGCGCCTTGACCGCCTTGGCCATGGCCAGGTAGGTCTTGCCGGTGCCCGCCGGGCCGATGGCGAACACGATCGTGTGCTGGTCGATGGCGTCCGCGTACCGCTTCTGATTCAGCGTCTTGGGCCGGATCGTCCGGCCGCGGGCGGACAGGATGCCGACCGTGAGCACGTCCGCCGGGCGGACGCCGCGCTCGGCCCGGAGCATGGCCGCGGTCCGCTCCACCGCGTCCGCGGTCAGGTCCGTGCCCTTGCGCAGGAGCTCGAGGAGCTCGTCGAAGAGCGCGGTGACCAAAGCGGTCTCCGCCGGGTTCCCGGTCGCGGTGATCTCGTTGCCGCGGACGTGGATGTCGGCGTCGAACTCCCGCTCAATCACATGCAGCAGCTCGTCCCCGGAACCGAGCAGGCTGACCATCGAATGATCGGCGGGTATCACGATCTTCACCTGAGATCGCGGTTCGCCTCTGGGTTCGTGTTGCCCGTCGCCGTCTGGGATACTCCCGGCGCTCAGGTCATCGTTTCTGATGTCTGTCAATTCGATGCTCTCGAAGACCCGGAGGACCGCCCCCCGAGCGTACTGAGCACCATGCTATCCGGGATCACAGCTGCCCGGGGTTCTTCGGGGCAGGGTCGGGGCCGGTCATCCGGGAGGCCAGGTGAGGGACCTGCCGCCGAGCACGTGACCGTGGACATGCGGGACGGTCTGGCCCGCCTGGGCGCCGGTGTTGAAGACGACGCGGTAACCGGTGTTGCCGGCACCTTCAGCTGCCGCGACCCGGTGCGCCCCGGTGATCACCTCGCCGAGCAGCCCGGCGTCCGCGGCGGCGAGCGCCGCCACGTCGGGATAATGCCCCTTCGGGATGACCAGGACGTGCGTCGGGGCCTGCGGGTTGATATCGCGGAAGGCCAGGATCCGGTCCGTTTCCAGCACCGTGGTCGCGGGGATTTCCCCGGCCACGATGGCGCAGAACAAGCATTCAGCCACAGCAAGATCCTAGGGGCTTCGCGGCGCGCTTACCGATCATCCTCCGGCCTGGCCGGAGCGCGCCGCGGCGGCCCCGGCAATAACCGCGTCGACGCATAATTCCGGCCATACCAGGGGTACTGCCGGGTAACCGCGTCGTGATCCGTTGTTATGATGCTGATCCTTGCAAGTGCTGTCGTATCCTCGCGCTCAATGGATATTCTTGATTTTCGGCAATCCTACGGCCGTGTCTGGTGGTATGTCCGAAAGTCGTCGCCGGATCCGGCCCGGCACCCCCGCCCGGGTGCCCGGCTGGCCGTTATCCAGGTAACTGGCCAGGCGGTTTGCCAATGACGGCAAGGCGACGGACGGTCAGAGGGTGGGCGATCTGGGGATGAAGGACCGGAGACCGTGGTCCTGCGCGACACCTGCCGCGGCATGGAAGCGGCCAGATGGAGAGTGAACCTGAAGACGGGGCACCGCGTCCAACCAACGTGACCGAAACCCTGCTGGCCAATGGCGGCATCGTGTCTGATGTCTACATGGCCTCCTCGACGGCGCGCGTGGGGTGGAGCGCGGACCGTGCGGTCACCGAGCTATATTCGCTGCACTACCGGGCCCTGGTCCGCCTCGCGGCCCTGCTGGTGCGGGATACGCAGACCGCCGAGGAAGTCGTGCAGGACTCGTTCGTCGCGATGCACGGCGGCTGGCAGCGGCTCAGAGACGCCGAGAAAGCCCTGGCTTACCTGCGGCAGGCGGTGGTGAACCGGTCGCGTTCGGTCCTGCGGCACCGCACGGTGATCGACAAGAACCTGCAGAAGGCCCCGCCGGACATGCCCAGCGCCGAGCACGGCGCGCTGGTGCTGCTCGAGCGGCACGCGGTCGTCGTCGCCCTGCGCGGCCTGCCGGACCGGCAGCGCGAGGCGATCGTGCTGCGGTACTACGCCGACCTGTCCGAAGCGGAGATCGCGACCGCGATGAAGATCAGCCGCGGCGCGGTGAAAAGCCACACGGCCCGCGGCATGGCCGCCCTGCGCGCGGCCCTGGAGCAGGAGTCATGACCAGACCCGGCCACGATGGCACGCCGCCGCAAGGACACGATTTCGCCGAGTACTTGCGTCATGCGCTGCATGCTGCCGCGGACCAGGTCGAGCCGCGGCCGGACGGCCTTGAGCGCATCCGAGCGCGGGTCCAGTCCGGTCCGGCCTACGCCAGCAGGCATTCGGGGGCTCCCGCGCGCGGGGGTTTCCTGGCCGAGCGGGTCCGCCGCTGGAACGCCGCGCACGGCAGCCAGGAGGCCGCGGGCAGCGACAGGGAAGGCAGGGGCAGGGAAGGCAGTGGCAGGGCGCCGCGGCAGCCGCGAGACTGGCGCTACGGGCTGCTCCGCCCGGCCCTGGCGGCCGCCTGTGCCGTGTTCGCCATTGGCGTCGCCCT
>WNGJ01000691.1_pt1 | contig 31587 bp, 28 predicted proteins | sample 5400611 | NCBI WGS metagenome assembly WNGJ01 (sample SAMN13153375, study PRJNA577476) | soil metagenome | isolation source: 40 cm soil or saprolite under Garry oak tree replicate 1 | place: USA:California | collected 2016-06-15
TTCACAGTTAGCTCGAAGCTGAACGTGGTAATTTCGGAGCCAGTTCAAGGAAATGTTTTGCAGAGGGGACAAACCGCAACCATCATCGCGACCGTAACAGCCCTCAGCGGACCCGACAATGCGGCAACCGTTTATACAAACAGCCCATTGAATGCGCCTCTGACGTTGCAGCAGACAAGCCCTGGAGTCTACACCTACAACTATCTGGTGTCCAGCTCAGATCCAATCGGAACATGGACGATAGTTGTTCAAGCCAGCGATAACATAGGAAACTCTGGCAGCAGCTCTCCGATGAATGTCACAATCACGAAGGATAACTTGATCGTTAACTCTCTCGTGACGTACAATTCGAAGGGACCTTCGACGAGCTTTTCTTCCGGCGACACTATCTACGCGTTCTTTAGGATACGATACTCTTCAGGCTCGTACCTGACGTCGGGACAGTATTCTGTCGGTCTCAAGAACCCTTCAGGCGCGCTAGTCGCGAACCTAACTGGTGCTTATGCTGGATCTCTCTTCGGGTTCTATACCTCGACAGGATACCAAGTCTCAACGCTCGATGCAGGCGGATCATGGAGTGTCGAGATCGGCGCTAACAGCCTCAATGACGGAAGTGGTAACACTGGTCCGAGCACAACGATAACGTATAGTTTTCAGGTGAATGTGACTCCTCCATCATGGCCCTCCGGCAGCGTCTTGACAGTTTCGAGCCTGACTCCGTCGAGCCTTGAATTGTCATGGGTATCTGCCACGAGCAATGCTGGCGTTGCCAGCTATCGCATTTTCGAGAATGGCGCGCTCATCGCCACAGTTTCCGGAAATGTTACGTCCATTAGTGTAACGGGCTTAACGTCGGGAAGCTCTTACGAGTTCAGGGTAGAGGCTGTGGATGAGGCCGGTAATGTGAGTAGCAATGATCTATCCCAAATGCAGACTGTGCCGCTACAACAGTCCACCTCTCAGCTTTGGCTCTTCGTCGTGTTGGGCATAGCAGCAGCCCTAGGTTGTTTAGCAGCTGTTTTCTCCATACGTAGGTACAAACGCTCTCTGAATTCTGAGAAACCGACCAACGAGTAGTAGAACGTTCGCTCCTGAGCTGAGGAAATGATGACCCTCTTGGAGCTACAGAACCTCGAATGTTGCTCTCGAACTCCTAATTGAGAAGAAGAGATGAAATTCAGTTCGCTCTAAAGAATGTCAATGAATGCTTCCAGTTGGCGATTCATTAACCCGGAGTCGTTGTCCTTTGAATGATGATCTTTTGAGTCGGAAGAACCGCGACGTAATGCCATCCTTTTCTTAAGTACTCGTTGAGCTCCTGCTCTCTTATCACACGCTGAATCCCCGATACGGGAAATCTCGCAGGTTCAACAGATTCCGGAGAGTTCTGAGATTGTCGCTCCAACATAGAATAAGGGGATAAGACCGTCAGAAACGGCTCTGCTCTGGAGTATTCCTTTCTGACGTACTCAGCGTCATACACATCCGAAACGGTTGGATAACGTCTCACGACGTGGCCCATCATGAAGTCCAACAAGTCCGCGTCCACTACTCCTCCTAGCCTCATCTGATGCTTCCAAAACGCTCTGAGAGCCGTAGCGTGCACGTCCGCAAAACGCCTCGGAAATCCGTCAGGATAGTTGATAAGGACCTTTTCCGATTGAATCCCAGCGGCGTATGCGGCTCGAATTACAAGCTTACTTATCCACCACGCGTGCGGTGGTTCGCCTCTTTCGTCTGGCTTGAACCACCTAGGGGCTCCAACTCCGGCAGCGTTAGTCTCCCATCGATAGGCAGACCTGAACAGCCACGAGCTGTCGTCAATGACTTCTCCGGCATGTCTTCGTTGATTCAACATCTGAACAATGTAGTCGCGGCTCTCTTTGCCAAATGCGAACCGGTAGTTCGTTCTGTCCTTGTTAGCACCTTGATCTCTCCCGTTTGTTATGCTGGAGCTAACTTCTACGACGACAGGGGAAACGGCTCTCTCAACTTGTTGGCGGACGTGGCCGTAACGAAGAGCAGAGAATAGTCCAACTCGCTGGCCACTTTGCACTAGAAGCGATATAATCGCCTTCGATTTTATATTCCGAACAGAACTCAACATGTCGCAGATCTCACGAGGCTTGAGAAGCCTGCTTGCCCTGATCTTCATGCTCTCTGTCAGGACACGCGGAGCTTTTCCGAGTGGCTGATCATTATGAGAAAAGAAAGACCTGATAGCCGTGTAGGCTTGCACACGACTAGCCACTGGAATTGAGAGATCAGCCAAGCGGTGGAAGAACTGCTTCGCTCGTTCGTGGACCTTTGTTCTGTCGCTCTTAGCCCATTCAATCAGCCGTTCAGGATCGCGACCTGCATATTCGCAAAAGAGCGTAAAGTGCCGGAGATAAGGCCGCTTACTGCTCTGGCTTAGTCCCAACAACCAGTTGTTAACCGAGTCGTAGTCCGTAGGTTCCCGTATCGCAGACGCACTCATCCTAGAACAGGTTGGAGAAATTACGGGCGACGCTGATGGGCATCACCTAACCTTGCGACGCCGTTGAAAGTTACGGCTGCGTTCTTAGAGCCTTCTCGATCAGAATCCTCTTAGATGGAAGAATCGTCACGTACCGCCAGCCATTTCTCAGGTAAGCCCTCAGTTGATGTTCCTTTACGAGCCGCTGTGGCCCAAGTCTCTTCTGGGCGGGATCTTGAGGAGTCGTTTTTCTCCTCGACACTTTGCTAGCCAGTCTAGGATATCGAGACATTACAGTCAGATGCGCCTCAGCCTTTGCGTACTCGTTTCTAACGTACTCTTCGTCAAATACATCGTACGCTCCTCCATATCGTGGGGTGTGGCCCATCATGAAGTTTAGCAGGTCCGGATCGGTGACGCCACCCGTCCTCATCTGATGCTTCCAGAATAGCCTCAGAATGTGTGCGTGGACCTCCTGGAAATGTCGTGGTCTTCCGGTTGAGTCTTTGAGAACCATCTTCTCCGACTGGATGCCGGCCGCTTTTGCAGCCCGAACAACGACCTCGTTGAACCAGTAGGGAGTCAGTGGGCCTCCTCTTTCACTCGGCTCGTATCTTTTTGGATAGAATAATCCGCCTGGATTCTGATCCGATTTGAGCCCGCACCGGAAGAGCCAAGAATCATCATCGATGGGTTCACCTCTCTGTCTTCTTTTGTTAATCATTTGTATGATGTAGTTGCGGCTCTCTTTACCAAAGGCAAATCGGTAGTTCGTCTTGCCCTTGTTCGCGCTCAGGTCTTTACCGTTCTGTAGCCCGGAACTCACTTCGACTATGACTGGCGAGATTGCCTGTTCAATCTGTCGGCGAATCGCACCGTACCGAAGAGCTGCAAGGACTCCTATTCGCTGACCGCTCTGAGTCAAGAGGGAAATGATTGCTTTGGAACGAATGTGCGAGGCACAGCTTATCATGTCGCCCACCTCGACAGATCTAAGGAGCCGAGGCTCCCTGAGTCTCGACTGGGACATCAGTACCCTGGGAGCCTTGCCTAGAGGATAGTCGTTATGAAAGAAGAATGATCTGAGTGCTACGTACCCGTAATTCTTGTTTCCTGGAGAAACGTTGAACTTCGCCATATGGTGATGAAACTCCTTCAATTTCTGGTGAACTCTCGTCCTGTCTCTCTTCACCCACCGCATTAGCTGAAACGGGTCTTTCCCGGTAAATTCACAGAACAATTTGAGAAACCGGATATACTGCCGCTTCGTCGAGTCCGCTAAACCGAGGGTCCAGTTGGCTACTGGATCATAGTCAAGACCACGAAGAGCAGGATAGTCCATTAGAAGTCGGCGATCTGATACGCTCGTTCGCCCTCATTGGCGTCGCTTTACTTCCAACCGCGAAAACTAGTGACAACCTGCTCCTAGTGCCTGAGTAAGAGTGGCAAATGTCCCTACGACTGACGATCCCCAGGAGAGGATAACTAGTCATCAGATGCCAAGTACGATCCGGTCATGGCTTGTGGCATTGTTGCCTTGAAATTCTCGCCACGTTTCGACCCTCTAAGAACAGACCATCGATTCAACCCGCTACTCAGAAAGATGAATTTGAGGACGACGGGACCAGGCTAACGGATTTATCGCTGACAATTTCTAGCTTCAGGTCTGCTGGCTTATGTCATGATATGTCATCTGGGTAGTTTGGACTTGGGTCGATGCAAGTATTCCTGCCTTGAAACAAAGGATATTGCTGCATGAAGTGATCAGACATCAACATCAAACTGGGTCCTGATCTCGCTATTCTGGGACAACCCAAGTCAAGCGCCAGCCTCTTCCCAGTCTGGAGCCAATACCCGGCCAGATCCGTGCTAGCTAAAGAGAAGGGATCGCGCCTGCAATCAACCCGAAAAACGTAACCGGAATCGAGAATAATGGTAGCAGTCTGAAACCAACCTATAGAGAAAGACTCAGACTAGTTTACGACTATGTTGACTGTAAGGCTGGGCGGGATGGAGTTCCCGTATGACGATCCTTGGTGCACTGTCACGGTCCCCACATACACCCCCCTGCACGCGGCTGCGGTGAGCGTCTGGCAGGTCGCGGTTATTGTCTCGGGGTCGAAAGGGGGGCCGCATGATGCCTGTGTGGCTGGACTTACCGTGAGCTTGATTTTGCTGCTGCTGACACTTGTTGTGAGGACTACATTTGTAACGGATGGGGCACACTTGAAAGAGTCCCCAGCGCTTCCCGAGCTACCGACACCGATCGAACTGAAATTGATGGTGAGAGGATTCGTAGACCATAGAACTTTGGGCGAAGTGCTTGACGCGAGGACTGACGAGTAAGAAGCAGCGACCACTGCGACCAAAGCCAAAGCTACTAGGATATGGGGCAGGAACTGCCGGACAGGCACTGACAAACCAAATATTCGCCTCTCCAACTGAAGTAATTAACATTTTCGAAGGATTAGAGCACAAACTGCCCCTCAATACTCCGAAAGCTATCCCACGCTAGCCTCTGCGGTCGAGACATCTGGGTCAAAAGGCGAAATAATAGCCGCAACTCAGAGATTTCTGGTCGCAGACCTACACCGATGAGATCTCCCCGCACAATCGTAACCGGGATACTCGTCATACTCGTGGGAATCGAGGCCGTTTCCCTCATCGAGCAAATCTTGGCGCCAGATGTTACTGCCCGAGAGTTCAGTATGCAAGTCGTTCTGAGCACCATCTATCAATTCTTGGTCCCCCTCTCTCCCGTTCTAATCCTTCTCATAATTTATTTCTGGGTCGGGAGATTGATTTTACGGCTCTTAAGCAGGAATGGCCTCAGCAACAGCATATACATTCGATTCCATTCTATCTCCCGATTTCTTGAGCGGCTCCCTGTGTCCTGGGATGGGCAAAATGTCCCTCTGCTTGGAAGCCCACTTGCAGTTTTGCTAGTTGGAATGGCATCTGCATGCATTCTAGCAATCATGGCGTACCGACCAGACGTTAACCCGGCGGGAATTCCAGTGGGAGCGGACACCTCAGCATACATCTTCTGGGTGAATCAAATGCTCCAAAAGTCAATTCCGGACGGGCTTGTCTATGCATTCAGACAAGCTTCGAACGGGGATAGACCACTGTCGCTCATCATTCCATACGTAATGTCTGGCATCTTTGGGGTTCAAAGTGACGCCACCGTGAAATTCTACCCGCTGTTCCTCGGTCCACTACTTGTTGTTTCAACGTTCCTGTTTGTCTCACTAGGATTCGGCGATAAGCATACAGCCGGGTTGGTCGGGCTCATGACAGCCTTCTCGTTCCAACTCACTGTAGGAATGTGGGCCGGATACTATGCCAATTGGCTGGCACTTGCAGAATCGTTCCTCTTGATGGGGTTTCTCTTAAGATGGATCAGTTTAAGGTCCAAGAGAGATTTCATCTGTACAGTCTCGTTATCAATCGTGGTGCTGTTTACTCATCCCTGGACTTGGGATTTCATGCTCTTGTTATCGACGAGTTTCATGATAGAGCGTATTGTTGCAACTCATGATTTCAAACTAATGAGGGCGGCAATCCTATTCGTCGCGATCGGAATAGCTGCAGACTCCGTCAAGTCTTTCGTCGTGGGCGGATATGGTGGAGGACGGGCGGCCGTGGACATTGCAACGACCAGCATTGGATTGCCTCAACTTGTAGCGTTCTGGCCAAATGTTGTTGCGACTTTTGTGCAGTACTATTCGATGCTATTGGCGGATTCGGTAATTCTTGGCCTGGCCGCGATTGCCATGTGGCGCTTTTCAGCATCTGATCATGATTTCGCGAGGCTCGTCGTGCTTTGGGTCGCGATGGCGTCCTTACCGTTTCCTTTCCTAGGAAGCCTATTGCAATCTCGAATCATCTACCTCCTCCCCATTCCCTTGCTCTCAACCGGCGCAGTCCTTGGACTCCAGAGACTGGGACAGGGAAGAACTCAGCAAGCGCTCATTCTCCTAGTAATACTTCTGTTCAGCGCTAATCACGCATTGAGTTCAATGTTTCAATTGTGAGCTTGTTACCGAACCGATGATATCCTGAGTCGTCCCGAGAAACCTTCTATCCAGAATTCTGTCCTAAAAGTGCGATATGGTTAAATGTTAATTTGCCAGAGGTGGGTAAGTGGTCATGGAGTTCTAGTTCTTGCAGAGCCCTCTCCCCGTCAAGGACACTTCTCACGTTTTGGTGATTGGTGGAGGAGGCTTCATTGGTCAGCGAATCTGTTCTACCCTCGCCGAGCGAGCGGTCATATGTGATGTTGTGGCTCAGACGGCCGTCGGGCGCTCAAGATTTGTCCAGAGAAGTGTCCATGACATCTCTGGACTCGCCGAAACAATGAAGGAATTTGAGATTACTCACGTCATTCATCTAGTGGGACTACCGCATATCCCGACTTGCCAGAGAGATCCTGGGAGAAGCTTCGAGCTGAACGTGAGTAGCGTCGGTTCAGCACTCGAAGCAATGAGATTGTCAGACGTGAAGACAATGGTCTTCGCGTCAACTGCAGCAGTTTACGGAAGGCCTCTCAGCAACCCTGTCAGTGAATCCTTCCCCACGAATCCAATGTCCACTTATGGGTATCACAAACTATTGGCAGAGAAACTTGTCCAGTGTTATGTTCAGAATTATGGTTTCTCTAGCGTGGTGTTCAGAATTTTCAACGTATACGGGGGCGATTTCAAACATCACGACGATGCAATCTCGACCTTCATCAGGAACGCAATTGATGGAAAACCATTGAGTGTGACCGGAGGAAACCAGCTTAGAGATTTCGTTCATATCGAAGACGTCGGCGCCTCTTTCACGCGCGCGACCGACTTTGATAACAGTGGATTCGAGACGCTAAATTTGGGGTCTGGAATACCAATGTCGATTTCGGATGTGGCAGAAACCGTTCGTCAAATCTTCGCGGGGAAGATCGTCAACGATCCAAAGGTCCAGTCGAGTCATTACGACATATTCTCAGACAACGCGAGATTACGTTCCACGCTCAAAATCAACCCCTCGAATCCTGCAATAGGGATTCCAGACTTCGTGAAAGGCGTGTCGAAATCCTTACTAGTGGCTTGAGACTGATGGACATTGTCGGCCAGCTAGAAGGCATTATGGTCCTCGTGCCTGCGTATAACGAGGCCGCAACTGTTTCTGATGTTGTCAGGCACGTGCAGGAGGTTTCGAGGGACTACCATGTTTTTGTCGTCGACGATGGCTCCGATGATGGTACAGGTCGTTTGGCCAAGGAGTCTGGTGCAAAAGTGATCACCTTGCCTTTCCACTGTGGAGGTAGGTGGGCAATGACCGCCGGGTATAGGATCGCAATTCTAAATCGATACAAGTATCTGGTTAAGATAGATGCAGACGGTCAGCACAGAGTCTCGGATGTTAACAGGTTGCTGGCGAAGTTGGCCGATGGAGCCGACGTTGCCGTAGGATCGCGGTATCTGGACGGCAAAGATGATGGTAGAGCAGGAGATTCTCAATTGAGGCATTGGGGAAGGCTCCTATCTTCGGCTTTGATCTCGATGGCCGTGGGAATGAGAATAACCGATGTTACTTCAGGGCTTCGCGGTTGGCGATGCGAAGTGTTGGCGGAGTTGCTGGATAACTATGAGAAGCATGGATATGTGGAAGACTCCGTCTTTTGGCTTAATGAGACAATCTTGCTTCGAAGACTTGGAAAGACGATTTCAGAATTGCCGGTGTCAATACGCCCTAGGTTGCACGGAAGCTCGAAGAGTTTCACGCGCTTGAAAATGCTGAACTATCCGATTCGAGTTGTCACAACATTGTTGAGGTCCATGTTTCGGGGTGAATAGGTATTGCCTACCTACGTTGATGTTGGACTGGTGTTCTCACTATCCCTAGTCATTGTTTCCCTGTACTTACTTAGGAGGCATTCCATATCGTCTCGATCGTTCCTCGGGTGGTTCTTTGTGGGTGCGGGACTTGCTCTCGTCTTTGGCGTCCCAACTTTTCTTCCGATAATGCAAAGATTTCTAGGTACTCAAATTCTGTTGTCCTCGGTAGTTTTCGCTGGTGCCGTGTTTGCGCTTTCTATGATATTCTACCAGCAGTGGAAATTGTCCGATTCGGAAAACAAGATTCGCAGTCTTGCGAGTGAAGTTGCCCTTCTAAGGTATCGTGTGGACGAGTCGTCAATCCCGCCCAGGGAAGAAAGGAGGTCGCAGTAAACACGAAGGTGCCTCTTTACAAGATTTGTTGGGACCAGTCTGATGTGGACGCCGTGACCGAAGTCATTCAGGCGGGAAGAGATTGGGCGATCGGGCCTAAGGTGACGGAATTTGAGTCCATGGTTTCAGAGTATCTGGGAAGAAAATACTGCGTGGCGTTTAACTCTGGGACATCCGCACTTCATGCGGCGCTCCTGGCCCTTGACATAGGTTCAGGCGCAGAGGTTATCGTTCCCTCGTTCACTTTCATTGCGACGGCAAATGCGGCTCTCTTTGTAGGAGGCAAGCCAGTGTTTGCAGATATCGAAGCTGATGCTTATGGATTGGATCCGAGTAGCGTAGAGGGTGCGATAACAGGAAAAACCCGAGCTATCATTCCGATCCATTATGGTGGTGGGGCATGCAAGATAGAAGAACTACGGTCGTTGGCTGACAGGCACCATCTTGCTTTAGTTGAAGATGCCGCCGAATCTCCGGGCGCATCAACCAATGGACGGAAGGTCGGGTCCTTTGGCGATGTTGCCATCTTGAGTTTTTGTGGCAACAAGGTTATGACATCTGGAGAAGGGGGAATGGCTACGACTGATTCTCGTGACGTTTACGAGCGACTCAAGCTCGTTAGGTCGCATGGCCGATTGGAGACCGAGAACTATTTCACTTCGGCGAAGATGTTCGATTATTTGACTCTGGGCTACAATTGGAGAATGTCAAACATAACTGCAGCCCTCGCAATATCCCAGTTTAGGAAGTTGGACAAGATGGCCGGAATGCGGCGTGCTCACGCGGAACTTATGTCTGAACAGCTCTCACGAAGTCCGCTCATTACTACCCCTGCAGCCAACAGTCACGATCTACATGTGTATCAGATGTATACTATCCGGCTTCAGAACAATCGTCTGAGAGAGGGACTTCGCGATCACTTAGCAAAACGAGACATCAGTGCCAAGGTCTACTTCGATCCCGTTCATCTTACAAGTCATTATCGACAATTAGGTTTTCAGGATGCTCTCTTGCCCGTAACTGATCGTCTGTCAAAGGAAGTGCTCACCCTTCCAATTTATCCCACCATGACCTCCGAAGAGCGCGATTATGTGGTGTCTAACGTGCTTGAATACGTGAGCAAGTCGAGTGCTACCGAGGATAAGGTACCAGTTTCAGTGACTCAATAAGAGCATTGAAGACTGGACTGAGAACCTCAGTCTTGTGAAGTACTACGAAGAAGACAAAAGTCGTTGTAGTTGGAGCCGGAGGATTCGGAAGAGAGGTCATTGAGATCTTTAAGGCCCAGAATGAGATAGCGGACCGATGGGAGATCTTGGGATTCCTAGATGACAGTCAAGAGCTTCGAGGTAAAACGGTTAACGGCTTTCCGATTCTCGGAGGAATCTCCTGGTTGACCGAGAGGCAAGCTGAACCAATCAAATGCGTCTGTGCAATTGGCGATACTGCGACCAGAAAGAAAGTAGTGGATAAAGTTGTCAAGAATGGTGGACAGTTCTGCCAAGCGATACACCCAACGGCAATATCGTCGGATACTGTAAGGCTCGGTGAGGATGTCATAGTCTGTGCCGGGAGCATTCTCACTGTTAACTTATCAATTGGTGACCACTGCATTGTCAATCTGAACTGTACAATCGGTCACGACGTTGTGATAGAGGAGTTCTGCACACTCAATCCTACCGCGTCCATTAATGGTCGTGATTACCTGGAACAGGGTGTCTACATCGGCTCCGGAGCCACCTTGATCGAAGGCGTTAGAGTTGGGAAATGGACTACCATTGGCGCTGGGGCTGTCGTCATTGAGGACATTCCAGCAGGAGTTGTGGCAGTCGGAGTTCCCGCGAAAACAATCAGGACCAAGACTGGGGAAGAAATGCCGCTTCACAAACCAACAGCCTCTTAGCGAGACTGCGATAACCCCAACCTCCAAGAACATTGCGTAAGCAAGCGGGATACTCACGGTATGCCTGGCATACAAGATATCCAGGGACATCCGTCACAACTGGCGCCCGGGCCCAAATTAGCCATTTGAATTCTCGATAAGATTAATGGAGTGGCGAGCCCTACCAATAACAATGTGACGGTGCCGCCCAGCCAATGGCCAGAATCTTGATGGTAGGGTTGCGTTATAACGAGGTGCCGGGCGGCTGGACGTTTTTCAGAGAAATGGCCAGGCGACTCACATCGGTGGGACACCAAATATCTTTCCTGACCTTTCGATTTCCCAAAACGACTCGCTACGACTTTATTGACGGAGTGGATGTTTTCCGAGTTGATTCGCTTTATCTCCCACAAATTCCTCTTCTAGTCCCTGACCCTGCTGACCTCGTGAAGGTCCTAAGACTGATTTTTCGTGAGAAAGTTGAAGTTGTCTATGACGTCTCATCGGGTGTCTCCCCAATCAGTTCACTGGTCTACTTCTACCTTAGAGCCTCGAGACTCAAGATCCCATGGATAACGCACGTTTGTGGCGAATTGAAAGATTTTGCAGGTAGCCCGCTCCGGCGTATCCTGTTTGAGGGTTACCTTAGATTAGTATCGAAATTGTCAATGAGCCACAGTGATTTCGTTCTCGCAGCCGGAGAAACCGTCGGTAAAAGAGTCTTGTCCCTCTCTATAGCACCTGAGAAGATGAGGATAGTCAGAGTCGGGCCTAAGGACTCTGCGGTCCAGTTCAACGACCGAGAAATGGCTTCCGAGGATGCCCGACGGACGCTCGGCCTGTCCAGTCTAGATTTTGTTGTTGGTTCCGTAGGAAGACTTGCCTTCGGGAAGGGACTTGAAACTTTGATAATCGCCTGTGGTTCGTTGAGTGCTAAGATCCCAGAGCTGAAGCTTCTGATAGTGGGATCGGGAGCTCTTGACGGCAAACTTCGAAACTTAGCAAGTCAGAGGTTACCAATGGAGAAGGTCATTTTCACCGGGTGGGTTAATCGTCCCAGTGAAGTTTTGCCCGCTATGGACGTGTTTGTTTCTGCTTCTTCCTCCGAGGCGGGAGTGTCTTCTGCCTTAATCGAGGCAATGTCGAACGGGCTAGCCTGCGTTACTACCCCCTTCACAGACTTCGTGAAAACGCTCCAAAATGGAATAGTGATTTCAAAGCCCGATCCATCTGAACTGGCCCAAGCTCTTATCACGCTTCACGGTAACCCGACTATGCGAAGGACTCTCGGCCGAAATGCAAAGCTGTCGGCTGGCCTCGCGCTGGAAATTTACGATTGGCGAGCGTATTCCTCGAAGGTAGATGAAACAATCTCCATAGTCCTGGGTTCTGTAGCTAATGGGGCGACTGTCAAAATTGGTTAATTGCCCCATAATCCATTCTCCACAATGCGTCGCTTTGTTGTTGATACAGACACTTCGGACACTAGATCGATTCACTTTCTTCCAATCGGTAATCGATGGAAAAGTGGCTGACGCACTGTCGCGAAATCAGACGGGCGTGGAGTGATACTCTACGAGAACCATCGAGTACGAGTATAGACCCAACGTCATGATCATAGGATCGATGCTTAGCGAGCTTGCTATCGCTCCTGCGCTGCAGGATCTGATTGATGCATTGGCGTCTTCTAATTGTGGGAATGTCACAGTGGTCTCAAGACCATTTCCCTCTATCGTTGATAATCCAAAGATTAGACTCAGGCTCGTCTCGCTGCCACAAGTCATGATCTATCATGGGAAATCGCGCTTGCTAAGATGGTGGAACAGCTTTTCGAAGTACATCACTGCTCAGGTGCTGGTTTGCATGAAGTTTCTACAGATGGCAAGAGACTACGAGATATTCATCTTTCAATTGTCTGAACCATTCCCGGTCGCTCTTCTTGCCCGTGCAATGCACAAGCCCACAATATACTATGTCGGCGGCTCCGGACTCAAGTCTATGCTGGCGAAAGCGAGGAACTCAACTCCTCGGTTCCTTCTTGCACACCTCGTAGAAGTCCCGCAAATTCTCATGGTGCTCCTGTCCTCATTTCTAGTCGCCCCTTCTTGGCGCACGATTCAGGAGGCTGGCTTTGGACGATACGCTGAAAAGACTCGGATTTGTTCGCTCTACGTTGACCTCAAAGCCTTCGGGGTTTTGAAGCCGTTCGTTCTCAGGGCATCATCCGTTGGTTACGTGGGAAGACTCGAAGAGGAGAAGGGATTCAGGCAATTTGTTGAGGCTGTGCCCCTTGTAAGAGCGCAGAAACACGAGGTCCGGTTTGTGGTCTGTGGCGAAGGGTCACTGCAGACTCTCTTAAACGAGCGACGGTTGGATAGCGAGATAGAATTTCGCGGTCTGGTTGGGAATGATGAAATACCTGCTGTAATGAATGAGCTTCAGCTTCTCGTCGTGCCTTCTTTCACTGAAGGTTTTGGCCGGGTCATTCTCGAAGCAATGGCATGTGGTACCCCTGTTCTCGCTTCGGGAGTCGAAGGAGTGAAGGCCCTGATAAGTGAAGGGAAAACTGGGTTTCTGCTAGGCGGAAACGATTCCCTGTCAATAGCACGGAAGGTTGTGTCTTTGATGAGTAACCCGGAGTCTCTTCAGTCGGTCTCGAGTAACGCGAGGAGTTTTGTCGAAGAAACCTTCACTTTTGGCCAAAGGGCAGATAGTTGGAGACGAGTCTTGCTAGAAGCTCATGTTCGGGGGCAAGACAATTGAAGATTCCGAGTGTTACAGTATTCTATTCTGGGGTTAGTCTCCTTCTCTTACTGTTCAAGCCATACTCGCCATTGATACTCCCAGTAGCCCTGTTTCTTCTCTTGTACTTGCCGGGTTTCAGGTTTTGCTCTCTGTTCTTGCCTCAACTCAACAAGATCGGATTCGGGTTGATTTTTGGGCTTGCATTGCAAGGGCTTTCCATCCTAATAGCTTTTGGAACCCTGCAGAAGCTTCCATTCGATCTAGCGACTTTCCTAGTGCTGACTGCCTTCGCGATCAATCTGATCCTTGACGGTGCTTCTATTCGGCTGAAGCGTCTCGAACTTTTGAGTCTCTCGTATCTCAGCACCTTGCACGCGCAAGAGTTGCGAAGCCGATACGTAAGATCCTCGATCGTGTTTTTCATCCTGGCTGCGATCATTCGACTGATTTACGCTTCTGTGAATACTTCTTCGATAGCTCAGGATGCGGCACTCTATGTCAACGCCGCAGACCATTTGGCAACCGGAGGAACCTTTTACGCGAACATTGTGAATGATGTCGGGGCTAGTTTCCCGTTTGAATATCAGTCCGGATTGATTCCTCATACATTTACATGGTTCTTAATGGCAATCGTATTTTCGTTCACTTCGCCATCGTTTGATTCTGTCAAGCTCTTTCTCGTTCTGATGGGAGCATTGCTGGTATTTCCCGCATACGAACTCTCTCGACAATGGTTTGGGAGAAACGCCTTCTTCGTCCCAATAATAATCGCGATAGATCCCGTGTTGACATTCTATTCTGTCGTGCCCTTCGGTCCAGAGATTACTAGTGCGCTGTTTTCGCTAGCTGCAATCGCTGCATTGGAGCGGATAAGGGAAAAGCATGTGTATAGTTTTTTCGCCGCATTGCCTGTTTCAGTGCTCGCCGCAGCCGCAACGCTCTCTTGGAGCAGCATCTACTTTGTGCTGTACATGCTCGCATTCATACTCGGGGCCGCCATAGCAGTTCGACTATCGCTCAAGGACACGCTGCTATGCATAGGACTCGGCGGAATTCTGTACTTGACGCTAATATTTGGACTTCAACTCTGGCTGATGTATTTGCCGATCTTCGTGATCATGGGGATATTAGTAATCTCGATGTCCAAGCGTTTCAGTCAGTTTGTAAGATTTCTGGGGTTTGGCGTTGCGGGGATTTTGTTAGCCTTTCAGTTTGAATTGCTTCGATATTATACGTATCCACAAGCAACGCTATTCCCAGCTCAAACTCGGGGAAGCTCGCAAATAATTACGAGCGAAATATCGAAGTATTTCTTTGCGAATGTGTTCTCAGCGAACGCCTTCGCCATTGCAGAGGTGTACCGGACAACTGCGTTTGAGGTTGCGGGCTGGTCAATTATCCTTCTAGGTTTTGTGGGGGTCCTCTTTTACAGAGGACTCAACTGGCGTCTCAGCATGTTTCCCCTGTTTTTCTTGCCCCTCCACGCGGCTGCCACGATCCTTTTCCAGCCCCCTGGAAGTGGATTAGTAGGGGTTGGATTCTCCGCGTCAAGATTTTTCCTTGGTTGGCTGGTATGTGTCATCTTCATCGCTGGAGTAGGACTGAAATTCGTTCTTGAGTATTTGCAAACTATCTACTTAGATGGCCCCAAAATCAGCCCCCCCAACATCGCTAATCGAATGCCACGAATTGCCAAGTCAGTCTTACTGATCGTAGTGTTGACCACTCCCGTCGCCTTGGACTTCACGGCGAACGGCTATCAAGTGTACGATCCTCAAGGCTTGACGTCCCTGCTGGTAAAATTGAATGTTGACCAAGCCTCTCAATGGATCGCCGGAAACACCAACGCAAGCGACACTATTATCGCAGCGAGTCTGGCAAATGAACGCATATGGGCGATGGCCACCCATAGAACGTTTGCTGGTCTCTACATTCCCGGAGAGCCAACCAATCAGATTGATCTGAATGATACATCAACTTTGGCGCAACGATTAGATGCCAAGTATCTTCTCATCGATCCATCAATCTACGATGGGTTGTATCCGGTAATTGTCCCTTATTACACAAGCGCCTCGGCCGACCAAATTGGGACGCTCATTCCAATTGTCAATCTCACCTTGAATCCGGTAAATCAATCAACGTTTCCGGCACTCAGACTAGTGTATGTCTCTCCACCTCCAACGGTGGTCATTTTCAAATTCGTAAATGCAAACGTCACAGTAAATTGGATAGACGACAGTTTCACGAGCAATTGGTCTCTGATAAGCGATGGCAATATTTCCAATCAATCCTTCGTGCCGACGGGTTCAATGCTGAATTTTTCCGCTGTCTTTAGCAGTGGTGCGCAAAGTTGGGTGAGGTATGGCCGTACCTTGCAACCCACGCAGAACACCTCGTCATCGCGTTTCCTTGCGATAAGATTCCAGACCGATGTTTCCAACGCGAACGTGAGACTAGTTTCTTGGATTCAGGACGTCAATGGTCAAGGATATTGGTTACCGGCAGAGTACTCATTAACCCTGCAATCAAAAGAGTATGACCTTTGGAACTTCGTAGGTGAGGGAGTATCTCTGAACCGCGTGGACCTTGAGATCTTCGAATTGTCTGACCAAGGCTATTTGCCGGTACGAGTCTACATAGACTACGTTGCCTTTCTTTCCGTAAGCTAGCCACAAGTTCTAGTTGGGCAAGAGTGAAGCCAAGGGTACCAGCATTTAGAGGCAGAAGAATAGGGGGTCCAATTTGACTGAGACCACCGTTGTGTACAATGTTCCTCGTGGAACAGCGTATCTCACGAGCCAACAGATCATAATCAGCGCGGTCTCATTCGCCTACTACATCTTCCTCTTTAGAATTCTAAGCTTATCGCAGATAGGTCAAGTATCACTCTTGGCCATTGGAGTGGCTATCTTTGGAACACTCACCCAGATGGCCCTTCCCGCGGCGGCAACTCGGTTCATCTCCAGCAGTCTGGGAAGTCGAGACGCGGTAAGCGCGGGAGCGGTCGCGAGCACCGTTCTTCGCTTTTTGCTCGTAGTTGCAACTCCAACGCTCTTGCTAGCGAGTGTCTTTTCTCCCTGGATCGGAGCACTTCTGTTCAACACATCCGACACCTATAGTCTATGGGTAACCGCGTTCGCCACAAGCTTTCTTCTCGACCTCACGACACTGTACGGGTCCTACTTCCTCGGTCTCGGTCTATACGCACAAGTCGTCTACCAGAACCTGCTCTACATCCCTCTAAGCCGTACGCTTGGCCTAATCCTCGCTTACTCTGGACTTGGAGTTTTCGGGGTGGTTGTAGGATGGCTGCTCGGTGCAGTCGCTACACTTCTACTCTCATTGTATCTATTCAAAGGCAGGTTGCCGTCTGGGGGTACTTTTCCGAAGCGACAGCTGTTATCGTTCAGTTTGCCGGTTTTCGCCTCTGCAATAGTTGTTCTCTTTCAGAGCTGGGGCGACATTGCGCTGTTGCAGACGCTGGTCGGTCAGCTCCAGGTCACGGGTGCCTATTACTTGACGGTCTCAAGCGCGGCTTTTCTCTCAATATTTTGGGGTCCGGTGAGCACCGCTCTCTATCCATCGCTCGCTTCAGCTTTCTCAAGCCAAGGTCCGAAGGCTGTCTCGGATAGGTTATCAGACGCATTTCGCCTCGTAAACGTGATAGTCCTCCCACTTGGAGTGTCCTTAGCCTCTGTGGCTCCGACAGCGTTGGAAATCGTGTACGGACAATCCTTGGCAGGCCAAGCAGTTCCGTTCGCCCTCCTAACAATGACAGTGATCCTCTCAGCCCAAGGGGCAATCTTAGTCGCTACGCTTCAAGCGGTGGGAAGAACAAAACCTCTTCTCAAGGTCTATTTGGCGGCTACCATTCTCGATCTCATTGCTGTAGCTCTTTTCGCCAAGAGCCTAGGGACTGCTGCGGGAGCGATCGGACGAGTAATTCTAGGGTTCAGCATAGTTCTCCTTGCGTACCGCTCTCTCCGTCCCGCCCTAGACGTGCCTGTTACTCACGGCCTCTTCAAAGCGGTTCTATTAGCGGTAGGAACCGGCCTCCCACTATTGGTGGTCGATCAGGTAATGACGCAGCAGCTAATGCTCAGGCCGCTTTTTCGACTTCCCGCAATCCTGGGAGTGTTTGTAGCCAGCTTTCTGATTACTAGCCGAACTTTTTCGATCTTCGGGGAGACAGATTTCACCCTTCTGAAGAGCGCCCTTCCAATTATCACACATAGGTATGTTGGATTCATTCAACGATTACTTGTCCGAAAAGAAGAACTCTAAGCCCACAGACAATCATTTCGCTTCATCTTTGCTCTTCCGATGGCCAGCGCCCCTCTCACCACGTCGGATCAGAGGCTGGTCAGCTCTGCCCGATTCCGTCAATCGATTGGCCCCAAAGTTCTAAGATAGCTTCTGAACAGAACGAGTATTGTGTGAAGGCAATGAAGAAATTGGGTTATACGACAGACCCCCGCCGTGCTCCTCGCAGAAAGACGAAGAATACTGGGCCGCCTTCTGGCGGAACAGGCGATTGGCTACGTCAGATGATAATAGTGAGGGCGAGGGCGCAGATTCGGAAGAAATGAAGGGTTCTCAATCTTAGGATCGTAGAAGGTTATTTGTCCTGAAAGCGCGTATTATCTCGTAAGCCGACAGAATGCCGCTTAGGGAGCGGCGCTCACCAAACATTAGGCTTAGAATCCTCGGAGACATATGTCGTCTATGGGATTTTTCGGAACAAGTATTGAATGGGAGATTCTTGCCGTTACGAGAAGCACAAGTCAGACCCATGTCCTCGCACGCCATCTTAAGAGCGGTAGAGAGATAGAGATGATCAGAGGTCCAGACTATGCTCCGAGAGTTGACGAGCTGAAACGATCTCTACGAATGGAACTAGAGAACCAAATGGACCCGTCTTTCGCAGAGTATCGTCGAAGATCCCTTGACAAGCTTCACGGAGTTAGAATCTAGCGAGACTTAGTCGTACGAAAGAACGATTGACTTGCTCCTACGCGTTGAATCACCCTGTGAAGATCTTCTCCTCTTGAGGCTCTCACCGTTCCTCCCGGACATAATCGGCATAATACTGATAGGAACGGTTGCGATCGGGTCCTACTATGCTGTAGCCAACGCATCTAGCACGGCACCCAAAGCTTTGTGATCAACAAATCCGATAACCGTCTCGAAGACACGCTCAGCGACGGACTCGTTCAAATGCGCACCAGCGATCACCAGTACGTAGTTCTCACTGTCAGCAATCCGCTTTTGCTGACGATTACAGCATCTCCCTTCTCATCATGCAGACCCAACTTCAATACGATCAAACTGACCGCGTACAGCGCGACATCGGCAACCGTTACTGTAACGATTCACAGGAGCCCCCACTACGGGTCAGCCGTCCTCCCCAGTCTCACTGTCAGCATAGCGTAGATTGGCGTCAGAACGAGTCTAAACTCTCTGCTTTCAGTTATTTACCTTCAGTCCTTTGAAACATCTCGGTGAGATGGGGCGAGTTGAGGATGGCGACCTTCTCTTCAGCGGTGAACGATGGTTTACTCATAGCTAGCCCCAGTATCCGCCGGCGCAGCTTGTAGTAGGCAGTCAGATACGTGTGCAACTTGCGATTCCGCTTGGCGTGGAGGGCCTTTCTCCTGCTCTCAGGTTGTCGTTTCATCCATTCTTTGGTCTTCCCGGCAAAGTAGCCTGGATGATGCTTATGGTACCAGGCAGAGTACTCCCGTGGATTCATTTGGGAACTGTACGGATTCTTCTCTCTAAATTCCCGTTCTTGCTTGTTGGTCCACCTTGGCCATCGTGCTTGAGAGGCTTCCTGTAATTGGCATTTTCGCACACTTCGAGATTGCTTCCCCCACCATCGCCGTGAACTTTGGCTTAGTTTCACCCTCTGCTCTATCGTTGGATGCTTGTCTTTGTGGGATTCGGAAAGCTTTCGTTTATGTTCTTCGCTGAATTTCATGCCCTTGCGACTCTCAGATATTCTTTGTCTATGTTCGATAGTGAACGGTCTTCGTCTCTTACCCTTGTGAGCCTCCGACATTCTAAGCCTAGTCTCATTCGACAAGTGCCGCTTACGTCTCATTTCGCGCAGACCCTCACTCTCCTAGGATCCGCAACAAGGCGTTTGATAATCCAGAGGAGTCCATCAGAACTGGTTTCGTCACTGTTCGCTGTATCCTCCTTTAGTCGTGAACAGAGGGATTTGATTAAATTGACTTCGCATGGTCTTTGAAGTCAGTGTGCTTATGGGTTAGCGTTCCGTTGATTGATTTCATCCATTGCTTCCCGCCTCGAAACCTCTTCCTGAACACTCTGACCCCGCTGGGGGAACTGTCGAAGATTGAGAAGCCATCGGCAATCGCCTGATCATATCCAGTGGATTGGATGTGGGTTTTGACATAGTCGAAGTTTTTCGTTCTCCAATGAGTGGTTCTCGGCCTATAGACACTGGAGGTTGGTTCAACCTTGTCAAGTGCTCTGAGCAGATCTGAGCTTGACTCGACTGTCGGAGGTGGCATCACATGCCCGTCGAGCGTTTCAGGATTCTCTGTCTTCAGAAAACAGAATTGACTGTCATACTTTATCCAAGCCTTGGCGAGAGAGCTGGTAGATGGAATGTAGCTGGCTTGGAAACTGATGCTGTGCCCCACCAGATACTCGGCCCAATCGGCGGGATAACCACTGCTCTTTAGAATATCCAAGTTCAGAACTCTGAAGCAGCTAGGGCGATAGAAGTAATGACGCTTATCGTATTTCTCGGTCATTCCCAGACCATCTCGGATCCGCTTGAAGTAGTTCCATGCGACGCCTATTCTCATAGGACGGTCGATCGCTTTGTTAGTAGTATCGTCGTATCCTGAAAAGATATGCTGATAATTTCTCTTTCTTGTTTTCAGATATTCCTTCAGGAGCATGACTGTCTCGGAACAGAGGAAGACTATTCTGTTCCGATAGACCTTGTTTGCCTTGAGGCTTACCTCAACGGGCATCTTGAAGAAGTTAATCTGGTCTTTTCGGATGGAGATTGCTTCTCCGAGTCGGGCTCCCGTAGAGATCATAATCGAGAAGAGCGTTTTCATGCGGAGATCGCACGCGAGAAGAATCGATCTGACTTGCTCTCGAGTGGGGGTCCTCTTGAGGTTCACCCAGACTCTCGGAAGGTTCTTCACTGCTATTTTGAGATCGTATGGGTCTAATCCTAGCCTTGAATATAGCAAGAACCTACAGATCGTGAGTCTAGTCATACGAATTGTGCCGTTTGAGAGCCCACGTCCTCGCATGTAGTCTACGGTTCGATTGGCAGAATCCACAGGGTCAAGATCGCCATCACGCATTGCCTGAATCGCCCTGTCCGACTCTCGCAAGATCCTTCCATCACCATACTTCCTCAGGAGCCTCCCATTATGACCTCTTTCAGGGCCGTACTGAGGTCTGTCAAGGAATTTGTTCGCCGCGAGCCAGTAAGCCAAGTCGCGGATTTTCATTCTTCCAAAATTTTGGCTTGGTGCAAGGCTCACGAAGGTAGAAGCACTACGCCTATAGCGGCTTTCGAGGTCCGGCACAATTTTCGCAGAACTCAACCTCATTTGACGGACTGAATGTGGGGGAAAGAATTTCTTGGCCTCCGTTAAAGCGGAGAGTCTCGGCAATGACTCTGATTTACCTGGTCTAACCCCCACATGAACGAAAAAGGGACAGATTTGGTGATGATCCAAGGAATGTGGACCAAACCGGGAATTCTGCTGCTCCATTCATCAGATAGAGCATCCTCTCGGAGTGGACATGGCGGATGTGCCGAGGTTCTAGGGTTGTCCGAGATGCGGTCTGCCCCTCAGGAACAATTACTGCGCGAAGTGCGGTTTGTTTTCGCGGCCCGAGCCAGTTGACACTACACTCCAGCGAAACCCTCAGAAGAGCGCGGCAGTGAGTAATGTGGATTAATCATGCTTCCGAATGGGGCAATCTCCTCTTCAAGCGCGCACTTTAAGACGCGGTTTGGGGAAGAAATAGATAGCTTTGGGCGGTCAAGTCCGACGCTGTAGTGTTTGTACTCGACCGCTGAAACCGTGGTTCAAAGAGGGAGCGAAGTTTTGCTCGCGAAGTTGCGTTGCGATCGCACACTTCAGAGCTAACCCGGACTGTCGGATACATGGATACTGTTCGGCTCGAACCCGTGAAGAGCGGGAAGATTCTCGATTGGTCTTCGAATATGTCAAAACCAATCTGAAACGGTACGGTCAAGTCAGTGAGCCGTGACAGTCGCGATAGTGACTCACTCCTGAGCCGAAGAGTTCCGATAACAGAGCGTCGGACTTAGAACTCTCTACTCTCGGAATGCAAACGCGCCGAACGTTGTGCGCTCAGCGCTTGGTCCGTTCGGACTTTGAAGAAGTGGAATGTTTTTTCCCTGTAGCCACATCTTTTCCTCTCGGCTCCCGAGAGACATATCCTGTTAGAGTCTTTGACATCTTCGTCTCTCCATTTACTCTTCTCCTTCGAGACACGTAACCCCACAGGGACTTTGATATGCTGGACGACAACAGTCCTTCCTCGGCCTCACCCTTCGGCTCTTCCAGAAACGCATCCTCCACCAAGCTTCGAGCAGTAGCAGGGGTCAGCCCAGTTCTTGTCCGAAGGAACCAGACCACCCAAGCCTTACTCTTTCCCTCCTTGACCAGCTTCCTTATCACCGAAAGCTTCTGCATCCTCCACTGAACCCCCTTCTGCCCCTTCGGATCACGCAACGCATCCAAATCATTCTGGCTAATCGGTAACTTCGCTTCTTCAACCACACTCTGTCACCCTATCTCTCTGCCCACAACCATTCCCCTGTTCCGGGTCTACAATCCAGTGTTACCAAGTCTATCCATTGATAGTAAGATGGAGAGACAGAGAGTGAGAGAGGGAGAGAGAGCATGGGCGGACACACAAGAGCGAAGCCAGAATTGCTCGGGCAGCGGGGCACGCGCAATTCTGTGTGTATGGAGAGGGATTATTGTCGGAGGCTCAAGGGTTGACCTTTGGGGCGCTTTTCAGCGTCTAATAGACGGAAAAGGTCGAAAGTGGGCGTCTTAGAGGGGCTTTTAGGTGTTTTTCGGAGTTTTCTAGTACAGCCACCCGTACACGTGAGGGGTTGGACGATTGTTACGCTTTCATTTGTAATGGACGATGCGTGGGTTGGGGAGGGTGAACTACTTTTTCGAGTGTTTGAAGTCGTTTTCGGGGCGTCAGCGTTGTGCGCTTGCTGAGAATGGGTGGCGAGTTGGGGCTTGCGACACGCTGTCTTAGTTCACTGAGCCTGGTGTGACCTGGCGTTCCGATCTACGGGCAACAGTGCACTACTACGGTCTGAGTCGTCCTCTGGGATTCTCCTGGGCAGGTAACAACACGGGTAAGGTGTTCAGAGTACTAGAGTCAATTTTGGCTGGCTCGGTGGCCGCCCTGGGGGACAAAAGAAAACGGATCTTGCTAGCAGACTGAAGACTCTGGGAGTCGAACATGCGCAGATAAACAGCTTCAGACTCTTGGATCCAAAGTTCGAGCGCTTCTATCAGACGCATGCTGGACATTTCCTCGATGTGATTGAAGGCTCGTATCTTCGAAAACTGGTAGATGGAAGGATTTCGAAAGACGATTTTGTTCATGCAATGACCGACTACGTTTTTTCACATCATTCGGGCAGTCAGGGCCGCCAGAGAACGTTGGAGGCGAGACACATTGCCCGACATGTTGGTGCAATGCTGACAGGCTTTCGGCGGATGGAGAGACGAAAGCCACCAGAGACGGTATCGATGAGGGAAATAATGGACTGGGCGTATGGGTTCGAAGGCCAGCGTTCCGAGCTGGCAAAAGTGTTGAGAGATGTACTCGACAAACCGGGCAGGAAAGACGCGTCACGGAAGAGTTGACCACACGATGATGTCGAAAGAACGACAGGGCGAAGGGATTCTGCCGACAGCAACGTCAACAGAGAAAGCAGCCGATATCGTGGGCGGGAAAGCTCCCAAGCTCGTCCTGACAGAAGATGAAAAAGACAAGTGTCGAGAATTAGCGAAGAAGATAGTAGAGGAGGACCGCAGGCTCGGAGCGAAGCCTCTCTACGGTTCCAACAATCCTGAGACGCTTCTCCAAGCCAACTATCGAGGGTTATGCGCAGAGTTGGCCATCAGCAGGCTCTATCCAGGATCGATTCCAGAGGTCTTCAAGATGGATTTCTCGAAACCACACTTTATCGGAGGTCCTGATATCATAGTCCGTTCGGGTTCTACCATCCAGGTGAAATCCACTTGGGTCTACCCTCAGTCTCAGATCCAAGTAAACCCGTGTCGTGTTGGACCCGAAAAGAGCTGGCGTTTCTGTGATTGCACTTACGTTGTCTACTACAGGGACAGTGACATGCAGATCGTTACGTCAATTCTCCTGGCTGATCTAAGAAAGTGTCCGGAATCTGGCTTCGGAAGACTGCTCGAACTGCCATACGAAAAGTACTGGAAGGGTAGAATCGAAAGGTGAGCATCGACCACCGGTCACGAACTGATCATGACCTTGACGACGACTTTGCTCCCAGCATAGAAAAGGCCCCGAAACAGTCGGAGAGGAAGTATTGGAGGTCGGAGCAGTGGCTAGACCTCTACTTGAAAGAAGGTCTCCGAATCATACCTTTGTATGGGGCGCACGATCTCGACGTTTACAACCCGAAGAAGCCCGGCTACCCCCAGTGGCAGAAGTACATACCGAGTCGAGATGAGCTTCTCTCCGCCATCTCCCAGGGAAAGATGTGGGGATGCGTCTGTGGTTCTGTTTCTGGCAATCTACAGATCGTAGATTACGACCTTTACAAGATTCTCGACAGCAAAGGCAAAGCCCTAGAGTGGCGGCGAGAGAATATTCCTCTACTCCGAAATCTCAAGACTCCAGTCACCTTCACCCCAAGCGGAGGATTTCACGTCTGGCTCAGAACGAAAGAGCCTAAGCCTCAACCCGAAGTTATAGCGCGATTTGTCAAAGCCATTCCATTCGACATGGACTTGGTTCGTGGAGATGGAGGACAGGTTGTCGTACCTCCTTCCAAACTGAAAGATGTTGGGAACTACTGGTTCATGGACGATTCCAAGATTCGACGAGAGGGAGGATTAGGAATACGATTAGCCTAGCCTTCTCAATCACCACTTCTTCCAAGACCGATCAATGATTCGCCGGCTCTCTCTTGGGAGGCTGTAGGTTCGAGTCCCGATGGATTGAGCTACTGGAGCCGCTATATCGAATAGCTTTTTGGGCAGAAGCTGTTGCCAAGGCTCCAAATACACCGCCATTTCTTTCTCGATCTTCATCTGATCGATCCGGGTTCTCACTCTGGGTTCTCCTTCGCTAATTCCACTGAGCCATCGGAGAAGTTTGGTGGAGACGTCCTGTCCTACTCCTAGGCGATCCTCCATGACTGTCCTAAACGATTCCAGATTGGACTTTGGGGCGAATCGCATGCGGGGACTGAGATTCCATAGCTCGCTCATTGCACTCGGGGCGGTCCTAGAGATGTACCTACGCATGAAATTGAAGTCAAAATCTACTCCCAGATCAGCAGCTCCCTTGGCATAGATTAGTGGGAGCGGTTTAGCAACCATGTCCAAGTTATCCTCGGGCAAGACAATACCATACCTCGTGTGAGGACAGTCCGAACTGCAATCTGCCGCTGGCCATCTGCCCATTATCCCAAGTTGTCTTGCACTCCAGATCCCCTCAATATCATCCGGCTCTATGTCCAGAGTATTGGTTACTTTCCGCCACTTGCTGAGTCTTGGATACAGTATGAGTGTCTCAGCATTCTCTTCAAGATGTAGCTGAAGTTGCGGTCTAATCCCTCCGTCGCTGACAGTAAGCTGGTGGACAACTACACCTACAGTCTTCCCGAGGGAGTTGTAGAATGACGCCTGGAACTCGTCCTTGCTCGGGCTTTCCTTGACCCCATTCTTCACCTCGATCAGAACAGGTCTATTGCTGGATGTCAGCGCAATGTAGTCTGGATAACCACATGTGGGCAGGGCTCCATAACGCGATTCACCTCGTCCGATAATTGCCAGTGGACCGAGAGCCTGATGAATCTCCTTTCTGATCCCTTTGAGTCCCTCAAGAGTTTTCTTCGCCAAGACTTCGAGGTCCATTTGTATCCCTTTGTCCATGAGATTCAGCCGCAACATGATGAGCTGAACAATTCTCTTCTCTGGGGTCCTTCGACGAACGAGATTATCTTCCTCTAACGATTTTCCGCCGTCGTCGTTTCCCGAGAATGTGAATTGGGCTGCAGCTTCCCCGATCAGGCCAACAATATTGGGAATAGGGATCTTCGGTTCGTTCACTTCGAGTCTTAGTTTCTTTGTCCTAGTAGTGCGATAGGTCTTGATTGCAACTATTTTCGGGCATCTCTTGTAGTCGAAGATGTCTTCTCGGGAGACCGTGAAGATGGAAGCAGTGTTTTCGAGCTTAAGCGGGGCTAACGTGCGACCGTGAATTGCTGATTCGACAGTGAGGCTCACATTATGTAGTTTAGCTAGTCCGACTCTGATATAGATATCTGGAGATAGTGGAACCTATGACGATTTACAGTTGTGGAGAGTGTGGCGCGAAGATTAAGACCGGTACATTGTAGAAGCGTGTTCTTCGTCATGTCGAACTACGGATAGATGACTTGAAGACTCGTGCAGAGTGTGGAGACTCATGCCGAGGTGCTAAAAGCTCTCTTCTTGATTGCCTGAGACGCGGAAGTTGGTTTCATAGACGTTACCGTGTCCGAGAAGATATCAATCGCAGACGGTTTGGCAGAAGCGGGCCGAATTAACAGCTTGACAATCATGAAGAGGCAAGTTGGTTCATGAGACGCTGGTTGCGACGTTGGATAAATGTTTCAACTGGTCCCTTAGCCGGTATCGAGAAGGGGATCGCTGAGAGAGGAGGAGGCTGGGACGGACTCGAACTTGGCAAATGGTACGAAGCATACGTGGTAGCTGTTCCCAGCGAGGGAGAATTGACCCCCGAGGGTAGACCCAAGGGGCCAATCTGCAGGATAAAAGATGGGGAAGGAAATTTCAAAGGCCGATACATTGTGACAGAAGTTGACAAGCCCGTCAAGCTCGGGCAAGAACTAACGGTACTAATAACTACCGTGGGGACTAAGGTAGTTTTTGCAACCGCCGAGACGTAAGTAAATGAGCCCTTGGCTTCTCCAAAAGACAAGGCTTAGGATTTTGGTCTAGAGGTCCCGGTCGCATGGTTTTTGGTCGAGTGATTCAGTCGCGTGAGCCGGGGACTTACGTGTTTCCTAAGCCCTAATGCTTGTCTTCGAGTCATCAGAAATAGTGGGGTCCGAGGTTGGGACCCTCGGCTTCGGTTTTCTCAGTATGCGCATGCCGTCGTCTTCTCTGTCCACTACTTCGAAGCCGTCAGCGAGGGCTTGCATGTAGTCGTCGGTGCCGATTTCTACTCGGAGCCACAACCACTCGTGATTCTCCCAGGCGGACTTGGCTTTCGTAGGTCTTTGAACTCGCAAAGCTTCCATGTAGCGGTCCAAAGTCTCGGTCGATAGGTCAATTGCTCGACCTATTGTGTCGAAGTAATCAAGTCTCATGCGCACATCCTCAGGCAGTCGTTCTTGGTCGGGGTCTCCGAACACTAATTTCTCGAACGAGATGCCAAGCCTTTGCGAAATGGTTTTCAGCACTTCGAGGCTCAGTGACTCGGGCTTGAGTAGGTTCGCTTCGAGTAGAGTCTTGTAAGTCTCCTTCGCGACTTTTGCTTTCAGTTGCTCTTCTGTCTCGGTAGGTAGCTCCGCTCCCTTGTCGGATTTGAGGTTGAGGATTCCCCTCATTTTCTCAAGCTCACGCCGAATTAGTTGTTCACCTTTCTTTGTTTGGTGGAATTTGTTGTAAGCCCCACCGAAAGCGTCCGTCTTGTGCATAAGGACAAATTCTCTGACGGCTGGATCTACGCTAGCATTGACCGCTTCAGTAGTGAAGAATGTTCTACCGATTTTGTGTGGACGGAGCCGGTGCAATCTTCCTATCTGAGTGAATTGTCCGGACCGCTCGGCTAAGTGCCGAAACAGAATCTCAATCCGGTTATCGTTCAATGGCTGTCCTTGGTCCGTCTCGAATAGGTTGTCTGTCTTGCCAAGGTCACGTCCGAGTTCGCGCTTTCTTTCTTGGAGTAGTTCTTTGAGAGCCTCGACAGAGTCGTCCCAAAGATAGGTGTACGAGTCAACTTTGGATTTTCGCAAGGTCTTCGAACGGAAGGGCATTGTTACCTTAAGCGGGACGGTTGCGGCTTCAATGTCCGTCTTGTAATGGTGCCAGTTACTTGCGAAGTCCAACCACTCACTAAGTCCGAATCCGTGTATCAGACTCAGAAGTAGAGCACGGTCTCGGTTGGTTCGGCATTGGTTGTAGAGTGCTTTGAGTTCTTCCCGAGTAGGCGGGGTTTCTGCTTCTCTCTGGCGAGCTTCTTCTACGAGTTGTTCTTGCGTTCCGATTGTAAACGAGTAATCCTCTGGTTCGCCAATGTGGAACTTCAAATAGCTGAGGACGGTTGCTCGTAGATTGCTCTGGCTCTTGCTGGCGAAGTTCCCGGACTTGCCCTTGTAGGACAGGTTGAAGGCTTCGAGTTCCTTGCCCCAAGCTCGGCGGACTATGATGTCTGGGCTGTCTTGTTGCTCTCTTACTTCGTCCAACCATTGGGCAGTGGACTTGAACGCTCGGAAACGCTTGTTCCGGGTCCAATAGAGATAGAGTAGACGGGAGTAGTTCCTTCCCGTAGCTTTAGCTTTCTTGGCGAGAGCATTTGCCCATTCGTGGACTTTGGGTTCGCTTTCTACCCAGTCCTTGACTACCGCCTTACGCATGGGTGGGCACCTCTTGCTCGCCGGGTGGTGAAACAACCCCGGTTCTGGAATTTACCTCAACCGTCACCACCGTGTGCCTTATCTCGGGGTCTGTTGGAAATAGGCACAGACGGCGATGATTGGTCAAAGTTACTCGGACTACCAATGAGCGAGAAGGCATTTGCCTGAGCCGTCGATAATATACTAAACGATCTATCCGAGAGTAGACTGGGTCAAGTCTCGAATTATGTTCCCCAGGGTCTTCCAAGAACGGCGGACGATGGGTGGAAAATCTCCGTGATCGGAATAATAGTCTCGCAAGAACTTGACGGTTAAAGCGTCATGAGCATACCCTGACCCAATTTCTCCGTATTCCTTCCTCATCTCCTCGATTCTGCTGTCTCGGTGGACCTTCGCCATTATGCTGGCCGCGGAGACCACTGGATAGTTGATGTCTGCCTTGTGTTCTGAGACTATTCGCGGAGTGAACTTGAGACAGTCTAGTATGTTGTTCTTGAAACGCTCGGTCCGAATGTCCGACGAATCGACATAGGCTAACTCGGGCCTCAACTTCTCTATTACCTGCGCCATCACCTTCGCTTCAAGCAGGTTCAGTCTTTGAAACTTTGGAGCCCGGTTCACTATCCTATCCAACTCTTGCGCTCCGATTTCCATAACATGGTAATCATCGACTACCCCAGGAATCTCCCTAGAAAGACGGGTCCTTGTAGATGAGAGCAGTTGCTTCGAGTCTTTCACCCCAAGCGTCTTCAACCTGCCAAGTTTCTCTTCCTCGATTATCACTCCAGCTATCACCAAGGGGCCGATTACTGGGCCTCTTCCCGCATCGTCGACTCCACAGATTCTCGTGGGGCTCAGGTCCTCGGTTTGCTGATCCGGTCGTCAACCTGACGTATTATTTTTCGGTAGATGGATTCGCGATTCTCCTTTGTAATCTCCCAATACAGACTTCTCTGCCTTGTTTTCTCGACTTCGGGATAGCGCGATCCGAACTTTACAGTAGCGACAACAGCTTTGTCCCCGTCCAAGACCCGGGAGATACTGTTTCTGAAGGAATTGCTCGTCATTTCCATTGGTCCGATCTCGTCCAGGATAACCAAGTCAGCGGTTCCGTTTACTGAACGCTCTAATGCGGCGACTCCAATCTTCTCAAGATCCTCAGAAACTACCACGTAGGATCCTACTCTGGGCCCGACCCCGAGATCCTTCTTGGCTAACCAGCCTTCTTGGCCGGATTTGAGATCGGTTATCATGAAGCCTTTTCTTGCGCCTGCCTCACGGATTTCGCGGGTAGTTATCCCTTCAATCTTGAAGCCGTTCTTTGAATAGTGCTTGTAGATCCGATTGACGAGTGTGGTTTTTCCGACGCCGGGACGACCTGTAAGCAATATGACTCTCAACCCGTCACTCCTTTCGTGATTGATGCCATCTGGCCTTGAAACCAAGACCGAGAAAATAGATTTCAGAAGCCTCCGGTCTGCTCGCCTTCGGCTTCAACAATCGGCTACTCTTGAAGAACAATGCCGCGTCGTCCTGGAGCTTCTTCCTCTCAGGACCCTCAAAGAGCTTGATTAGCACGTTTCCGTGATGATCCAATACCTTCTCAGCAATCTCTAATGCTCTTCGCGCAAGATCGACTTGCCTCGCATGGTCAACGTCCCAAGCACCAATGATTGAAGGGGCAAGGTCCGAGAGAACAGCGTTTGCGGGTCCACCCAGCTCGGCGATAATGAGATCCGGCACATCTTCCGCATACACATCCATTTTCAGCAGTTTGACATTAGGCGAAAATGGCTGAATGTCCTTGAGGTCAATACCCAACACGAGCCCCTCAGGTCCAACCGTTTCACGGGCGACCTGCAACCATCCTCCCGGTTGCGCGCCAAGGTCCACAACCTTCTGTCCTTCTTTTACAATGCCGTAGGTCCGGATTGTCTGCTGGAGCTTGTAGGCTGATCTGCTACGGTAACCTCGAATCCGCGCGAGTCTGTAGTACTGGTCCTTCCTTCTCCTAGCCAGCCAGGTTCCTGTCATGACAATGTAGAGCTTCTAGCTAACTCGTGACCCGTCAGGAACATCTCTCTCAATACTCAACAGAGCAAGTCTGTCTCCCTCGGCGGCGGCCAGAAGCATTCCCTCGGACTTCTGCCCAGCAAATGTCGTGGGTTTCAAGTTGGCCAAGAAGATCACCCGTTTATGAAGCAATTCCTCAGACTTGTAGTAATCAACTAGGCTCGTGGCTGTCTGTTTTCTTCCATGGATCCCGAGGTCGACGATTACCTTGTACAGCTTGTTGGTTCGAGGAACGCGAGACACTTCGATCACAGTTCCCACTCTCATCTCAAACCGCTTGAATTCATCAATCGTAACTTCCTTGGCCGGATCGTCCATGTTTTGCAGTCCAGTCATTATCGCGATTTAAGACTTGGAAACTATCTCTTCAAATGGGGGCCCACAATCACAGTTGACAATCGAGAACTGTCGAGATATTTCTTGCCCATTAACATCAAGTCTTCCCGCGTTATCTTCGAGAAGAGCTGTCGCCTCTTGACAAAATAGTCCAGCCCAAGATCAAAGTGAGCCAAGTTATGGCTAGTTCTCGCGATTCCCTCTGTTGATTCCAACTCCATCAGTGCAGATCCCAACTGGTTCTGCTTAGCATCCATCAACTCTTGCTCCTCCACCAATTCCTGGCGGACCCGTTCAATCTCTTCCTTCATCAACTCCAAAGCCTTCGCCACATTCCTAGGGTTGACGCCTGCGAGAGCAGTCCAGCTACCACCGAGGCGTCCGGCGTTGAGGAAAGAGGTGCAGGAATAGGCAAGTCCCTCCTTGTCACGGACCCGTTGTCCCAGTCTGCCCATGAAACCCAACTCGCCTAAGATGACATTCAACAGGTTCAAGGGTTCATAGTCAGCTTCGGTTCTGGAGCACGCTACTCCGGCGATGAGAATGTCAGCCTGGGTCTTGTGGGGCATTACAATGTCTCTCTTCACACTCTTAGAACCTAGATTCGACTCGATACCCTTCTTCGAGTTGATCTTCCTCTCGTTCCGTGTTCCGAAGGTCCGAGAGGCCCAACTCACCACCTCGTCTTTCTTGAACTGTCCCGCAAACGCGATGAGGGTCGTGGCTTTGCTGATTACATTCTCGAAATAGTCCTTAACATCCGACCGTTCAAGGTCCTTTACAGTCTCTGCTGTTCCAAACCTGTCTTTCCTGTACGGATGCCCGGTCGGGTATACGAGTCTCTGAAGATCCCTCATGCCGCGCCGTGTAGTGTCATCGTCTCTGAGCCGAATGTCCGTCAAGAGTCCTTCTCGTTCTCGTTCTATGTCCCGTGGAGAGAGAGCGGGTCTGGTCAGACAGTCTGCGACGA
>WNGJ01000692.1_pt1 | contig 31584 bp, 27 predicted proteins | sample 5400611 | NCBI WGS metagenome assembly WNGJ01 (sample SAMN13153375, study PRJNA577476) | soil metagenome | isolation source: 40 cm soil or saprolite under Garry oak tree replicate 1 | place: USA:California | collected 2016-06-15
GATACGCAAGCGACTGGCAGACGCAGGTATCAATATCAAATGACCATACACTGAGGAGCCGTGTGAAGGGAAACTTTCACGCACGGTTCTGGATTGGCGGTGGAGGGAGCAATCCCTTCGCCGACCATACGAAAGCGCGCCGGTTCTGGCAGAAGCGTGTCGGGGAGGGGATCGGGGACAAGAGGCGCAGCATCAGGTGATAGCCGTGCCAGGGGAAGTTTGCGGTCAAGGGTGAACCGCTCCAGATCGACTAACAGATGCCCATCAGCCGCGCTGTCTCCCACGATCTTCCAGATCGCCGCTTCCCCCAGAACAGAAGGGCTGTAATTATTCTACCTTCCGTTGACTTGACCTTGAATACGTTCTCCCTATCTGAAATGCGTCTCCTCCCTTTGCTGGAAGAATGCACGAATGTCTTGCGGGGTAATCGTGGCAATATCGCCCATAATACATCGTTTAAGAGCTGCAAATGCGTTACCAAACGTAAGCGGTGTCGCATGGTATTCCTCATCAACTTCGCGGTAGAGTTCTCCCCCTAATAACGCATAGAGGTAACCCGCTGAAAATGCATCGCCTGAACCGAAACGTTCCCGTCCTTCGGTAGGGAAAGCGGGTTCGAAGCTGTATACGCCATTCTCCCACTGCGCTGCTCCTTCGCTGCCAAGCGTCAAAATGATAGTCCTGACAACATCTCTTTTCGCAAATCGCTGCGCTATCTCCCGCAGCATCGATTCGGGACTTCCCGCTAATCCCCATAGCCTGATCGCATCCGACCGCGTACAAAATAGCAGGCTGGCTTGCCGACAAGCCTCTTCAATCCCAGCCGCCGCTTCAGAAGTATGCCAGAGCTTTGATCGATAGTTGACATCGAGAGAAAATGGGAGCTGATACTCGCTGGCCGTGTGCAGCAGCCTCCTGAATACCTCGCGGGTGTTGTCGCTGAGCGCAGGGGTTATGCCGGTAAGGTGGAGCAACCTGGCGTCTGCGAGCGCTGTATAGGGTACGCTATCCGGGTTGACGATCGTGCAGGCAGAATGTTTGCGATCATAATAGAGCTGCACACCTAGAGGCGCAGGAGCTTCTTCGGTGTAAAACGTGCCGGCCCGTTCGTGCTCTCCCAGCCAGACCACGTGGGCCGTGCCTACTCCATGCCTGAGTAGTTCCGCCTCGATATGCTTGCCGAGGGGGTTGAAGGGGAGTGCGGATAGCCAGGTGGTCTTCATGCCCAATCGGGCCAGGCAGGCGAGCGTGTTTGATTCCGAACCGGCAACAAACGCATGGAATGTCCTCGCATGCTCGATTCTCTCCTCGTTTGCAGGAAGAAAGCGCAGCATTGTCTCACCGAAGCTGACGACATCAATGGCCATGAAACCCCCTGTTCTACCTGCTTCTTTTGACTTCATGCGAAAGATGCAACTGCAAACCTACAGGCACAGGCGAACATATTCGCGTGCCCGTTCTGTGAGCGAAGTCCAATCTTTCGCCTCCACAAGTCTATCATTCACCAGGCTGCTGCCGACACCTACAGTATATGCACCAGCCTTGAGAAAAGCCGCGCAATTCTCGAGGTGTATTCCGCCTGTTGGCACAAGGGGTATTGCGGGGAAAGGGCCGAGGATATCCCGTATATAGTCAGGGCCTAAGCGCCCTGCCGGAAATACCTTCACCAGGCTGGCCCCGGCCCTCCATGCGTTCAGTATTTCCGTGGGAGTGAATGCTCCACAGATTACATCAACCCCCCGCTGTTTGCCGCTCGCGATCACCTCTGGAATGAGCGCCGGAGTCACAAGAAATTGCGCGCCTGCCCGAATTGCTGCATTCGCATCCTCAGCGCTCAGCACCGTCCCGGCTCCTATCACCACCTGTTCCGGCAGCGCTTGCCGTACCCGCGAAATGGTTGCGACCGCGTCCGGGTTGCTCATCGCAAATTCCAGGGTGATGATGCCGCCGGCCAGCAATGAACGGCAGAGTGGGATGGCTTCCCTGAAATCGCTTAATCTGATGACCGCTACCGGCTTTCCTGGCTCGATGCAAAGAGATGTTTGGCTCGATTGGCTCATGCGTTCCTATCTCAACTATTCTTGTACTCAAGCAGATGTTTTGTATTTTGCATTGCAAAATACAATTTATATTTTCTCATACTAACAAGTATTTATTATGCCAGCAGATTTGTCAAGGATGCAGCACTGCCACTTTGCTTGACAAGTGGCTCTTTTTGCACAATACTACTATACAAGAATGAAATTGTATTTTGCACTACCAAATTATGGGTGAGAAGAGAGGAGAAGCCATGTCTGTGAAGCTGCCGGAGGGACGAAATTTATCACTATCAGTAAGACGAGTTCTGAATATTTTAGATTACTTGAGCGAGTACGAGGGATCGCGCGGCTGCACGCTCACCGAAATTGCTGCAGGTCTCGAAATGAATAAGAGCACTTTGTTCAACCTGCTCCGTACTTTGCAAGAGTACGATGTAGTCAGCAAAGACCCGGAGGTGGACCGCTATAAGCTCGGTCTCAAGACGCTTTACTGGGCAGAGGCATGCTTGTCAGATATCCAGTTGAGGAAATTGGCTTCACCATTGCTCCACGAGCTGATGGAGAAGGTCAGTGAGACAGTACACCTGGTGGTCTATGATAAAGGCGAGGTGGTGTACATCGACAAGGTAGAGTGCCCGCATGCTATTCGCATGGTTTCGCGCGTCGGCATGCATATGCCCGCTCATTCAACCGCTGTTGGCAAGGCATTTCTTGCCTACTTGCCCGAGGCCAATACGCGGGAGACGATTGAACGAGGGCTACATCCAAGGACCGCCAATACTATTACCTCACCTGAGGCACTCATCCCACATCTGGAAGAAATTCGCCGGCGCGGCTATGCGGTTGACAACGAAGAGAATGAACACCAGGTGCGCTGTGTCGCCGCCCCCATCTTCGACCACGCTGCGCAGGTGGTGGCTGCCATCAGCATATCTGGCCCGACTATCCGCGTAACAACCGAAAAGATCGAGCAACTGGGCCAGGAGGTGAAACGCACCGCGTCCAGCATCTCCAGGCACCTGGGATACTGTCACTAGGCAAATAGGCAAATACCCTTGACAAATTAAAACCAATCGGGAATACTATGAGCAATAGTATTTTTCAAACTCAATTTTGCAGTGCAAAACGAACACGCAGACGAGAGCGAGAAAGAGATGGCATCGCGCTACGAGAAAGCACTGGAAATAATTCGCGCAGCCGGGGCAGAGGCGCTATTAGCAGCCTCTCCATCTGCTGTTACCTGGCTAACAGGCTTTGCAGGAGATATCCAGACCGGACCCAACCCCTTTGCGATGTCGCCTTTTGCCCTGGTGACGAAAGATGGCCCACCGATGCTGATCGCGAGCGAAGATGATGCTCAGGCCGCTCCTCCAGGATGCGCTACCATCATCTTCAAGGGATTTACTAACGAACCGCTCCGACTGGTTGGCAATGCTCTGCGCGCCATCAAACAAGCTGTCGGAAGCAGAAAAGTCGCAATTGAGGCCGCGACCTTCCCTGTAGCTCTGGCTACTGAGTTGACCTGGGTGGATATATCAGCCGAACTCGCTTTAGCGAAGGCTGTGAAAGACCCGGACGAAATCATAAAGCTAAGGGAGGCGCTCGCCCTCTGTGATGTTGGACAGCAAGAAGCTCGCCGCTGTATGGAAGCGGGACGGACTGAACTGGATGTGTGGGCAACAGTGAAAGCTGCCATTGAACGGAAAGCAGGGGAACGCGCTCCCGTTCTGGTTGACCTGCTGAGTGGTCCAAGAACGGATCTGGTAGGGAAACCGCCATCTAGTCGTGTGCTACAACAAGGCGATCTCGTTCTTATCGATCTGGCTCCCCGGCGCTCTGGATACTGGGGGGATTCATGCACGACGGTTGCCCTCGGAAAGCCGAGCGCATCGGTAAAGACAAGGTATCGAATGGTACGCGACGTGTTGGAGCGCGCCACAGATGCGATACGGCCCGGAATTGTTGCCGGTGAACTGGATACCCTGGTGCGCCAGCAGCTGAACTATCCTCATCATACCGGCCACGGACTGGGTACTTCTTACCACGAAGAGCCGCGTATCGTTCCCAACTCTCCTGCCGTTCTGGCACCGAACATGGTGATCGCGCTGGAACCGGGGATGTACGGTGACGGTATGGGCACACGCCTTGAGCGAGTAATGCTAGTGACGGATGATGGCTGTGAAGTGCTTTCGCAATATGACCTTGACTTGTGAAAAGAAGGAGGTACACAGATGCGCGGGAAAACGATCGTTGTGACGGGTGGTGGGTCAGGTATTGGTCGCGCCGCCGCACTTCTCTGCGCCGAGCAGGGAGCCAGAGTCGGTATTGTGGACATCAACGAGGGTAATGCCTATGCAGTCGCTGAGGAGGTGCGCCAACATGGCGCTCCAGATGCGATAGCAGTGCGCTGTGATGTGCGCGCCGAGGATCAGATGCGAGCGGCCTTTACTACTATTGTGAACCAGTTGGGACCGGTATATGGCCTTTTCGCCAACGCCGGTATCGGCAATGGCGGTGGAATGCTACACGAGCTGGATATCTCGTTGTGGGAACAAATCATCACTACGAATCTCACGGGTATCTTTCTCGCATGTAAGTATGCGCTCCAATCGATGCTTGCGGTTGGTCAGGGCGGCTCCATTGTCTGTACTTCGTCCCCAACCGGTTTTGTTGCCCAGGCCGCGGGCGGCGTCCCAGCCTACAGCGCGGCGAAAGGAGGTGTTTCTGCACTTGTGCGCTGCCTGGCGGTCGACTACGCCAGATATGGCATTCGCGTCAATGCTATTGTACCGGGCGCAACCGAGACCAGGTTGATGTGGGAGAATGTACCGGAGAATGACGTTCCGGCTATTCGCAAAACAGTTCAGGTGGAGGTTCCCCTGGGGAGACTGGCTGAACCGGAAGAGCCAGCGCGCGCCGCTGTCTGGCTCTTAAGCGAACAGGCATCCTATGTCACAGGATCGCACCTGGTGTGCGACGGCGGTATCTTAGCAAAGGGTTCGATCAGCGTTTGAACTTGCATCTACATCCATGGGAGGTGTCACGATGGAACTATCTGATTCCCCAACCACCGGAGCACAAGAAGACGTTATTCAGACAGAACTGAAGGCCGGCGCTCTACATCTGCCAGAAGTGCTGATGCAGGCCATCACGCACATTGCGCCCGGTGCTGGTTTGATTCTCTCGATTCAGTTTATCGTCTCGCAGTCCGGCATCGCTGCACCGTTAGGTTTCAGCATCGCCTTTCTGATTGTGCTTACCCTGGGTATTTCTCTTACGCAGCTCGCCAGGTATCTCCCCTCTGCGGGTGGATACTACACCTACCTGAGCCGAACAGTACACCCGCGGGCCGGGTTTCTCACGTCCTGGCTGTACTTTCTGTACGATCCCATGGGCGCGGCGATCAATATCGCCTTCTTCGGGTTTCTGTTGCAACAAACGGCACAAGCAAGCTGGGGGATCAACATTCCCTGGTGGATCACGTTCCTGGTCATCACAGCTTTTGTGTCATTCATGATGTTTAGAGGTATCAAACTCACCGGAAGGACCCTGCTGATTATGGGCAGCCTGGAGATCTTGATTCTCGTTGCCCTGGGCTTGAGCGGCCTGTTCTTTCCAGGGAGAGGCGGTTTTACCTTTACTCCTTTCTTCCCGAATCATGCGTTAAGCTCAACAGGGCTGTTCTTAGGGGTCGTATTCGCGATCTTCTCTTTCACGGGCTTTGAGTCGGTCGCGCCATTGGCGGAAGAAAGCCGGCACCCTCGCCGTAACTTGCCGCGCGCGATCATGCTCTCGATCATAATTATGGGCGTATTCTATATTTTGACCGCGTGGGGAACCGTCGTGGGATGGGGGACAAATAGCGTCACTTCGCTCATCAGCTCCTCGCAGAATCCTGTCTTCGTTCTGGGTCAGAGACTCTGGGGAGGTGCCTGGCTGCTGATCCTGTTCTCGCTCCTCAATTCCGTCGTCGCGGTCAGTATCGCCTGCAATAATGCCTCGACCCGCGTGTTTTTTGGTATGGCCCGTTCAGGCGTACTGCCCAAAACGCTGGCGACCGTTCACCCCAGGTATAAAACCCCCTTCGGAGCAGCCATCTTGCAAACGCTGATCACGATCATCGTCGGATTGGGACTGGGGTTCTGGATTGGAGCCGACCAGGAGTTCTACGTCATGGGCGTCGTCGTCACCCTAGGCCTGGGCCTGGTCTACATTGCAGGTAACATCGGCGTTTTCAGGCTATACCGCACAGAACACCGGGACGAGTTCAACTGGTTCCTCCATGCGATCTTCCCTCTGTTCTCCTCGGTCGCCATCATCTTTGTTGGCTACGAGTCGATTGTGCCGTTACCTGCGGTACCCGTGAGGTTTGCACCATTCATCGTACTTGGATGGCTCATCATCGGCGTCTTCTTGATGATCTGGCTCAGCCGTCCGGGCCATACCGACTGGGTAAGCCGCGCCAGGGAGACGTTGATCGAATCTGCGGAGTAGGCGTGGAAGCATTTAATGAATCAGGCAGGCGAGGTGAGCAACGAAGGCTTGCTTCGCCTGGATCGCTTGCGTCCAGCTAGAGATAGAGAGATAGTAAGGAGGAGTGCAGCATTGTGAAGATCACCAGTATTGAAACACACGTGCTTCTCGACCCAAATTATAAGATTGGTTCAACAAGCTCGGCCCAGGACGATATCGTGGTTGAGATTCATACAGATGAAGGGATCACGGGTATTGGGGAAACAGATCTCAACCCCTGGATTGCCCGGGCCTGCATTCTCGCCCCCGGTACGCATACGATGGGGCAGGGATTGGCGGAAATGCTGATTGGAGAAGATCCGCTGCGGGTCGAGGCCCTCTGGGAAAAGTTGTATATCGGCAGCGCCATGAACGGGAGGCGCGGCGCTGTGATCAATGCCATCGGCGCCCTTGACATCGCGCTGCACGATCTGCGGGGCAAAGCGCTGGGAAAGCCCTGTTACGAACTACTCGGCAGCGCAGTCAAAGATGCCGTCACCCCTTACGCCTCGCTGCAGCCGGAAGTGAGCAGCTTTGCGTCCTATCGCGACTCGATGGCAGCCTGGGCGCGTGAAGCCAGGAAACGAGGATTTACCGCCGTGAAAGCGGAGTGTACCCTCTCCGGCCCCTATGCACATATGGGTCTGCGCGAAAGCAATGAGCGGATGACGGAGGTGGTCGCGGCGGTGCGCTCCGCTATGGCTCCTGACATGGCGCTGCTTGTCGACGTGCAGTATGCATTTCCCGATGCAAGTACCTGTCTTGCCACGATACGCGACTGGTCGCAGTACCACCTCTTCTTCCTGGAAACGCCTCTTCCTGTCGATGACATCGAGGGCTATGCCAGAGTTTCCACGGAGCAACCTATTCCGATTGCCGCCGGGGAGTGGCTGACGACCCGCTTCGAGTTTCTTGACCTGATAGATCGAGGCCGCGTAACCGTAGTGCAGCCGGACATTGGCCGCGTAGGAGGACTCACCGAAGCGCAGCGAGTGGCGATAGTAGCGAAAGAGCGCGGGCTTACGATGGTACCCCACATCTGGAAAACCGGGATCACCATTGCCGCAGGCATTCATCTCGCGGCTGCGCACGCACATTGTCCCTATATCGAGTTTATACCAGCCGAACTCTGTGAGTCTGCCCTGCGCAAGGAACTGCTTGTGCAGGACTTTGCCATGGTAGATGGTAAAATACCCATTCCTACGAAACCCGGCCTGGGTATTGAACTCAATCGCGATGCGCTTGAGAAATTTAAAGAAGCCGCGAGCCGTGTTGCAGCGCAGCGCGGCCTGTAACGCGGTCCGTAAGGTATGATAAGAGGAAAATCATGGATGCTGCGTCCTCTCTATTGTCTTTTCTCAGTTCGATGGATCCGCTTTGCTCGGCGGACGAACTGGAGATGGTGAGTGGATTGGCCAGGGGTTCGCGATTGGTACGGGTGCGCAATGGTCCGCTGGCGTTTGATATCTTGCCCGATCGCGGTATGAATCTCGGCAACCTGGATTATCGCGGATTACCTCTCGCGTGGCTATCCAGTGTCGGCTATGCCGCGCCCGCATTCTATGAAGCTGCAAACATGGGATGGTTACGCACCTTTTCGGGTGGTGCGCTGGTCACGTGTGGTCTGCTCAACGCGGGCGATCCCTGTGTGGACGAAGGCGAAGAGCTGGGCTTACATGGGCGAGCCTCAAGTATTCCTGCCAGGGATGTGAGCGTGCAGCGCGGCTGGGAGCAGTCACTCTATTGGATTCGCGTAAGTGGCTCTTTGCAGGAAACTCGCGTCTTCGGTGAATACCTGGAATTACAGCGCACCTACTCCACCAGCTATGGATCGTCCGTCATCCATGTACGCGATGTCATTGTGAATCGAGGGCACATATCCACACCCCTGATGATCCTCTATCACATGAATTTCGGATATCCGCTCGCTAGTCCCCAGGCTCGCGTGCTGATCCCGACACAACACGTTCACCCATATGATGCGCACGCCGCTTCTCGCCTGGAACACTATATGACGCCAATCGAGCCGACGCCTGCCTACGCCGAACAGGTGTATTATCATACACTGCAAGCCGATGCCGAAGGCAAAGGAGTCGCAGCTATCGTCAATGATTCGATAGGCGAAGGGCTGGGCATTGTCGTTGAGTGGAAACTGGCGACCCTCCCTTACTTCGCCCAATGGAACATGTTTGCATCCAGTCAGTACACGATTGGTTTGGAGCCGGGAAATTGCCTGCCGGAGGGACGCAGATCCGCGAGAGAGCGCAACGCCCTTGAATACCTGGAACCGGGCGCGAGCAAGACGATTGATCTTGATATCAGCATCATTACTGGGGCAGAGCATCTACACGATATGTATGATCGATATCGGCAATAGTCGATAGAAAATATTCACCAAGAAGCTACCCGAAAATCACCATTCCATCACCACGGAACGCTGCGCTTCGAGGCAGAAAAAATGCTGATTGCCCTTCTCAAGCCAACCGAGGTCACTTACCTGGACATGGGCAGAGCAGAGAAAAAAGCGCTCCGCGTGGACGATCAGCTCGTTTCCTTATCGTGCAACGGAAAGCCACACATCGTGCAATGGAAAGTTGGTCTTTACAGGTCTTTACAGCCGACAAGCCCTAGAGCTTCATCAGAGAGATTCACTATGTTACTTGATGATACCATATCGCATCTTCATCAGCAGTATGCGCTCCACCGATTGATTAATGCGGTCGATTGTCAACTCACCTTGCTGAATGGCTTGTTTGAGAGCAGCAATTACTTCCGCTACCTGGCTGGCACTGTATGGCCCTTCAACCAGGTCATTACCAGCCATGATCGAAAGCACAGCCGCCTGGCTCAACGTCCACCTATCACTGATACCCTGCATATAAAGGCCATCGGTAATCACAACTCCGTTGTAACCTAACTGATTTCGGAGGAGATCATTGATGGCCTTAGGAGAAAGTTCAGCGGGTAAATTGGGATCAATCGCTGGCGTCAGCACATCGGTGGACATAATCATGGCAGGTTGATCCTTCTGAATCATCAGTTTATAGGGGGCAAGATCAATACTTTCTAACTCCGCCAGACTTCTATTGACGATAGGCAATCCCACGTGCGGATCAGAGGTTATGGCTCCCAGCCCCGGAAAATGTTTAAGGCAGCCAGCAACATTATTCTGCTGCAGCCCATTCAGATATGCACCGGCAAAGGTAGCAACGCTGTTGGGATCGCTCCCAAACATACGCGTCACCAGAACGGGTGGATCGACGGTGTGCACATCGACGACAGGGGCAAGATCAGCATTTATGCCCAGTTGTAGCAGCCACTTAGCAGCCATAGATCCCTGCTGATAAGCTACTTGCGGATTACCGGTCGCCGCCATTTCTGCTGCGGATGGCAGATAACCATGAAAGACAAGCAGCCGGTTTACCAGGCCACCCTCCTGGTCGGTACCAATCAGTAAAGGAATTTTGGCATCACTCATCGCCTGGCGTGAAAAAGCAGCCACATTGCTGATTACATCATACGGCGGGGTAAAGTTCTGATTGATCTCCTGGTACAGAAACCCTCCAACATACTGCTGCGCAATCATATACTGGAGGTCCGTCCCGGTATAACTGTTGCCTATATACTCTACAATAAGAAGCTGGCCGAGTTTCTGATCGAGCGTCATTCCTGCCATAAGTTGTTGCACTTTAGCCTGTTGAGCACTTAACCGGCTTTCAGCCTCACCATCCCTCCTGACTATCGTCCGCGAGGGACTTGGGGAGGGTTTAGAAACCACAGCAGTGGGATCAGCAGGCGCAGTACTTCCTAATAAACTTGAGCAACTGGAGAGGAAGAGCAGTATGCAACACATCAAAAAGCTTAAACCAGTATATTTTAACCTGAGAGTCCGCCCTGAACCTTCTCTTGGCTGGACGATTGGTAGCTCGCATTGCCCAGATATTCGCGATGACTGCATTCTATAAGCTCCTGAATAGGACAGCATGTAGTAGCTATATACCCTAATAGCGTTACCCATCCCAAAGAAAGAACGTCAGAAAAGTTCTACAAGTAACGGCAGGTATACAAAGGAGCCTATTATATTTACCTCGCGATGTGTTACACTCATCTATATTACTGATGGAGCCTATCAGCATGTGCAGGTTTTCATTCTGACTTACCAGCACCGTTAAGCATCACAACTGACTAGGAACAATAGGCTTGATCAAACCTATCAAAATCCTGAGAATTCCCACTATTATCACGATTACGCCGATCCCCACGATCAACCCTTCAATGGAATAAACGCCGGTATGCAGTTGCAGACCCGCAGCAATCAGCACCAGGCCAATTACTACCAATACTAGACCACTCCAGGTAAACTTCCTCTTTTTGCGCTCCTCAACAACCTCCAGCACCTCGGGGTGCTCTATAAGCTCTTTTTTTACAAGCTCATCCGAATCTAGGTTATCTCTCTCATTGCTCCCTTCGTCTATCATGGCAGCGCTCCTTTCCTCAAATCCAAGCGGAATACTCCTATACTTGGATTATAGTACTGTATGTTATTACAATACACGTTTCTGAATACTAAGAAGAGTATTATGCCTGTGTAGAGGTTCATGGACGAATGGATGAAGGAAGTGTAAGCGCCACTACAGTATAAGGAAATATGCGGTTAGCAGTTACTCCCATTGAGCTACCAACTCCTGCGCAATAAAACTTGCAACCATGTTGGCGGTCGTGCCGGAACCAAAGCCAGCATCATAACCAAGCTCTTTAGCAAAGGCATGGGAAATACGTGGGCCACCCACAATAAAGAGATAGCGGTCACGCACTCCCTCGGCCTCAGCCAGTTCAATCAACTTGGTCAGGTTGTGGATGTGCACATTCTTCTGCGTCACCACCTGCGAAACCAGGATCGCATCCGCCTGTTCCATGGCAGCTCGTCTTAGCAACGCCTCGCAAGATATCTGCGCTCCAAGATTCAATGCACGAAATGCCGGATAACGTTCCAGCCCATAGTTTCCCGCAAACCCCTTGGCATTGAAAATCGCATCAATACCCACCGTATGCGCATCGCTCTCGATAGTAGCGCCAATCACAGTAACTCGACGCCCCAGGCGTTTCTCTATCAGTTCATTGACCTCGGAGAAAGCCAGTTCTTCATGGGCTAGTTCATCCACGAGCATCTTTTCTGCATCAATGGTGTGCGAACAGGCACCGTAAATAACAAAGAACGTGAACCCTTTATCTATACCTTCCGCGTGTGCCACCAGTGGATTGCTGATACCCATCAACATTGCGTAACGACGTGCCGCCTCACGTACCTGGGCGTTCAACGGCAGTGGAAGCGTGAAAGAAAGCTGCACAACACCGTCGTTGGCGGTGTCGCCATAGGGCCGTATCTGCATAGGGACTTACCTCAATGAAAAAAGAAGATAGATCACGAATTTCACGTCGATCTTTTGTAACCACTACCTTGTGATATACTAGACTCACATGAAACGCCAACATGTCAATTCCCGAAAGGACCTCCACCATGGCAAATCAGACCGAGCAGTTTGACGTCATCATTATTGGAGCAGGACATAATGGCCTCGTTGCAGCAGGCTACCTTGCAGGCGCAGGGAAAAAAGTCATAGTACTTGAGCAACGAGATCGAGTGGGAGGAGCTTGCACACTCGAAGAACCATTCCCAGGATTCACCATGTCACCGTGTGCTTATGTCGTCAGTCTGCTGCGACCTGAGATCATTCGTGACCTGGAACTACATCGCTACGGCTTTGAGGCATATGTCAAAGACCCACAGATGTTTGTGCCTTACCCTGACGACAACTACCTCTTTTTCCGTGCAAGTACCGAGAAAACCATCGAGGGCATTCGCCGCTTCTCACCGCACGATGCTGAGGCTTATCCAAAATTCTTGGAATTTTTTGAGCGCGCCTCAGCCATTCTCAACCCTATTTTACTTGAGGAACCGCCATCCATTGCTGATCTGGCAGGGCGTTTCAGAGGTGAGGATGAAGAGATATATCGCTACCTCATGTTCGGCAACCTGTACGATATGCTTGCAGATTATTTTGAGTCTGACTATCTGCGCGCAGCGTTTGCAGGACAGGGAGTCATCGGCTCATTCATCGGGCCGAAAACGCCTGGTTCAGTGTACGTAATGTTCCACCACATGTTCGGCGAAGTCAATGGCCAGCAAGGCATGTGGGGCTATGTCCGGGGTGGTATGGGCCGCATTAGCTTTGCCCTGGCAGCCTCCGCTGAGGCGCATGGCGCGGTGATCCGTACCAACACTCCCGTGGCCAAAATTCTCGTCAACAACGGGCGAGCGGAGGGCGTGCGCCTGGAGAACGGAGAGGAGTTACTTGCGGCTGTGGTGCTTTCAAATGCGGACCCGAAGCGCACTTTCTTGCAATTCTGTGCTGACGCTGATCTCGACAAAAATTTCCTCAAACGCATCTCACATTTTAAGACAGAGAGCGCCGTGATTAAAATCAACGTTGCCTTGAAAGAGCTGCCGAGTTTCAAGTGTATCCCAGGCACCACGCCAGGCTTGCAGCACGCGGGATCGTGCGAGATCAGCCCGACACCCGACTGGGTGCAAGAGGCCTATGAAGACGCGGCGCGGGGTGAGCTCTCACAAAAGCCCTACATCGAGGCATACATGCAGTCCGCCACCGACCCCACGGTTGCGCCTGCTGGCTACCACACCATTTCCATGTTCTGCCAGTACGCTCCCTATCATCTCAAGGGCCGCCAGTGGTCAGATGAAGTTAAGCATGAGATGGCTAATCGCATCATCGCAACCATGACCGGGTTTGCGCCCAACTTCGCCGATGCTATCTTAGATTACCAGGTACTTAGCCCGGTGGACATTGAACAGCGTTACGGCATGCCCAACGGGAACATTTTTCATGGCGAGATTACACCTGATCAACTCTTCTCCCTACGACCCACGCCCGAGTGCGCCCACTACCGCACACCGATTGAGAACCTGTACCTGTGTGGCTCTGGTGTTCATCCCGGCGGCGGCGTGATGGGCGCTCCTGGCCATAACGCCGCCAAGGCAATGTTAAGTGATTTACAGAAAATTGACAACCCCAACCACTACATGTAAAATTATCTCAGCGAGACATATCTCTCAGACAGGTTCGTTAAACCTGTCTGAGAGAATTAACCAAAAGCAAATTTATATGATGGTAAGGTGTGAAGATGTACGAACTCATCATCCTATCCCTCCTTATGCGAGGACCAATCCATGGCTACCTGATTGCCAAAATCATCAACGACATGATCGGGCCAGTAGCCAAAGTCAGCCACGGATGGCTCTACCCACGTCTCTCCAAATTAGAGCAAGAAGGCTTGATTATTGCCTCTACCGAAGCAAAGCAGGAGCAACAGGGCGAGCGGCAATCACATGCTTACGAAATTACAGACGTTGGGCGCAAGCGCTTTCACCAGTTGATGCTGGATACCACCTCGAATCCGGGGGAATACGCAAAGTTTTTCTGGCAAAAGGTATCTTACCTGGAATTTCTACATCCTGCCGAACGGCTGCACCTGATCGATCACTATATCAACTACTGCCAGATGCATATCCTGCATCTGAAGGCGCAAGCAAAAAACCTGGTCGAGGGAGAGACGCACTATCAAGGGATGAACCTTGCCCAACTCGAAGCAACTCTGCACGTTTTGCGTCGCTCCATCAGCCAATGGCAGGTGGATTTAGAATACGCCAACAGCTTGCGCGAGAAAGAAATGGCGCGGGCACTCGCTGAAACATCTAACGCCTGACAAATGACTAATGAGGCCTTTACCAAACAAAGCACAATGTTCAACACAGTAGCTTCAAAATGTGATATAGTGATTAGATGAGGGGTAACATCTACCGCTGCACATACCAGGAGAGTGACTTATGGAACTACTCGTCGATAGCTACGGGCGACGCATCAAAAGCATGCGTATCTCTATTACTGATAAATGTAATTTCCGCTGTACCTACTGTATGCCTGCGGAAGGCCTACCCTGGCTTAAAAAAGCGGAGATCCTCTCTTACGAGGAAATCGAACGCATTTCCAGGGTTGCAGTTAGCATGGGTATAGAGCAAATTCGCCTGACCGGCGGGGAGCCACTTGTGCGGCGAGATGTGCCTGATCTTGTGCGCCAGTTGCGCAAGATCGAAGGTTTACGCAGCCTGAGCTTAACCACCAATGGTATCCTCTTGAAGCAACTGGCTGGTGCGCTTGCCGGAGCAGGTCTCACACGTATCAATGTCAGCCTTGACTCTCTCATTCGCGAAAAGTTCGCGCAACTGACACGCAGGGACCAATTCAACCGCGTGCTTGAGGGACTAGAGGAATTGGAAAAATATCCCTCCATCCACCCAATTAAAGTGAACGCGGTCGCTATTAAGGGCTACAGCGAAGAGGAAGCTCTTGATTTCGTACGCCTGGCCCGGCGCAAGGCTTACGTCATACGCTGGATTGAATTTATGCCCCTCGATGCAGATCAGATCTGGCGCAAGGAAGATATCCTGACAGGCGCCGAACTGAAAACCATCATCGAAGCCGAATATGGACCCCTTGTGCTGGTAACCACCGGTGACCCCTCCGAAACGGCGCGGCGCTACACATTTAGCGATGGTATAGGCGAGATCGGCTTCATCAACCCTGTGAGTGAACCGTTCTGCGCAACGTGTGACCGCATCCGCCTTACCGCCGACGGGCAGCTACGCACCTGCCTCTTCGCCACCGAAGAGACCGACCTCCGTGCCGTCCTTCGCTCTGACGCCTCTGATGAAGTTTTAGCTAAGACCATCCGGCAGGCTGTCTGGAACAAAGAACTCAAACATTATATCGGGGACAAGCGGTTTAAACGAGCAAATCGCAGTATGTCGATGATCGGCGGTTAATAAGCTCAACATTTGCAATTAAGTCATAAATGAGTTTTTAAAGCAATAACTGTTATATCGGAAATTTTTGCATTTAGACTATAAACGACTTTATGAAAAGAGTTACTAAAAAACAGCTTGTTCGTCGTTATAGTCAAATAGATTAACTGTGCAGTCCAGAAGCTTGCTTGCTTTAAATAGGACTGTCCGTTATGATAGCACAAGATCGTCATGATAGCACAAGACCAGAAAGAGGGCCACGTGGCTCATGATGAGGCGGACCTGCTAACTGTCCGCGAAGTTGCCAAAAGATTGCGCGTAGATGACACTACTGTTCGACGCTGGATCAAAAATGGTGTTTTAGAGGCGATAACTCTACCCCATCGCGGTACACGTCAAGCCTATCGCATCCGACGCGCTACAATAGATGCCTTGCTTGCTCCATCGGAAAGTGCCGCGAGCAACCCTTAGTCGTTTGCTCGCGACCATACGCCTTCCAATCTGCTAGAATTTCGAAACATGAGCTAGTAGCAAAGGGGCTTATATATCTGCGACCATCGCTGAGACACTTCTCAGTGAACTCAATGGGAATGTAGATTCCGGTTTTGCAGCAACTGTTGTGCCATTCACCATTCTCCTGGTAAGGCTCTATGTCTGATCTAGCAGGAGCTATGAGTGTATGCACATTTAATCGTTCACCCTGGAAGGCTGTTAGGCTTTCCAGGGTTTTTTGATATTTGACAGCGCGAGACACGGCGTGCTATGTTCAAAGGGAACGCTAGAACTATCTGAGAAGAACAACCCGTTTTATAACCCACAAGGGAGGGAAAACATCATGGCAACTGACCTCAAGCAATCCCTGGGACAGTCACTTGGAACAGACTTCTATTTGATGGATGAACTCCTGACAGCAGAAGAACGCCGCATTCGCGACAAAGTGCGTGCCTTCTGTGACAAAGATGTCATCCCGATTATCAATGACTACTGGGAGCGAGCCGAGTTCCCCTTCGAACTCATCCCAAAACTGGCAGCCCTGAACATCGCCGGTGGCAGCATCCAGGGCTACGGATGCCCGGGTATGAGTGCAGTTGCTGCCGGGCTCGTCGCACTGGAACTGGCCCGTGGCGACGCGAGCGTCTGCACCTTCTTCGGCGTCCACTCCGGCCTCGCCATGAGTTCGCTCGCGATACTCGGCTCCGAGGAGCAAAAGCAGCGTTGGCTGCCGGCAATGGCACGCATGGAGAAAATCGGGGCCTTCGGCCTGACCGAGCCAAACCATGGCTCTGACGCGGTCGCCCTGGAGACCCGTGCTCGCCGCATAGGCAACGAGTATGTCATTGATGGAGCTAAACGCTGGATCGGCAACGCCTCCTTCGCCGATGTGGTGATCATCTGGGCGCGCGACGACGAAGGCAACGTCGGCGGCTTCCTCGTCGAAAAAGGCACACCTGGCTTCAAGACAGAAGTCATGACCGGTAAGGTTGCCAAGCGCGCCGTTTGGCAAACAGACATCGCCCTCACCGGCGTGCACCTGCCCCTGGGAAACCGCCTCGCGTTCTCCCGCAGCTTTAAGGACACCGGGCGGGTCCTCACGGCCACCCGCTCCGGTGTAGCATGGGAGGCCATCGGCCACGCTATCGCCGCCTACGAAATCGCCCTCACTTATACCAAGGAGCGCATCCAGTTTGGTAAGCCACTCGCCAGCTTTCAAATTATCCAGAACAAGCTTGCCGCCATGCTCGCCAATGTGACCACCATGCAGCTCCTGTGCCTGCGGCTCAGCCAGCTCCAGGCCCAAGGCAAGATGACTGATGCCATGGCCTCGCTGGCAAAAATGAACAATGCACGCCTGGCCCGCGAAGTTGTCGCCGAGGCCCGTGAAATGCTCGGTGGCAACGGCATTTTGCTCGAGTACCATATCGCTCGCCACCATGCTGACATCGAGGCCGTCTTCACCTACGAAGGCACCGACACCATCCAGTCCCTCATCGTTGGACGCGATATCACGGGCACCCAGGCCTTTGCGCCTCGCTAGTCCTGCTGAACGCTTCAGTGAATTAGGAGATCATCGATGTCTCGTCAGAACGCATTCAGCACCTCCGTCGACGTCCCGGTCCTGGTCATCGGTGGAGGACCGGTTGGGCTGACACTCGCCATGGACCTCGGCTGGCGTGGCATCCCTGTCCTGCTCCTGGAGCAGCGCTCCCAGCAACGTCCCGACAACCCGAAATGCAATACGACGAATGCGCGGTCGATGGAGCATTTCCGGCGGCTGGGCTGTGCCGAGCATATCCGCGCTGCAGGTCTTCCCGCCGCATACCCCACCGACGTCGTCTACCTCACTGCGTGGACGGGGAACGAGCTGGCGCGAGTGCATCTTCCCTCGTCCTCCATGCGCCGCCAGGCGACAGGGAGCCTGGATGAGGGATGGCCGACGCCGGAACCGCAGCACCGTATCAGCCAGCTCTTCCTTGAGCCGATCCTGGCTGAACACCTACGCACCTTTCCCGGCGTGACGCTGCGGTACGGCTGGAAGGTCGAGGCAATTGACAACGAGCACGATCACGTCGTCGTGCATGCCGTCGAGGTCGACACAGGTCACCGCGAGCGCATCACCGCACGGTTCGCTGTTGGGTGCGACGGTGGGCGAAGCGCCACCCGCACCGCCATCGGCAGTCGCCTGGAGGGAGACGAAATGCTCAACAAGACCGTCTCTGTGCACTTTCGTTCTCGCGACCTCATCGAACAAGACCGGCATGGGCCGGCATGGATGCACTGGATCGTCAACCCGCACGGGCTGTCCAACACGGTGGCGCTCGACGGCAAGGAGCACTGGCTTGTTCACATAATCGTCCTGCCAGGCCGCGACTTCGATGACGTCGAAGTTGATGCCGCAATGCGTGCCGCCTACGGCTGGGAGATCGACCGCGAGATCCTCGGCGTCGAGCGTTGGGTCTCTCGCCGCATGGTGGCCAACCGCTACCGGTCTGGCAACGTCTTCCTCGCCGGAGACGCAGCGCATATCTGGACGCCGATGGGTGGGTTCGGGATGAATGCCGGGATCGGCGATGCGACCCACCTCGCCTGGATTCTCACCGCGCTGCTGCATGGGTGGGGGTCTGGCGGGCTCCTCGACGCGTACGAGGCCGAGCGTAAGCCGGTGGGTGCCCTCGTGTCGAGATCCGCCGTCGACATCGCCCTGGCTATCTTCGCCTGGGCCCCTGTGGCAATGGACCCCCGCGTCGACGAGGAGAGTGAAACTGGAGAGGAACTGCGGCAAAGGGTCCGCGAGGTCATCACGCACGTCCAGTTCCGCGAGTTCAACAGCGTGGGAGTTCAGCTTGGCTACTACTACGAAGCATCTCCCATCGTCTGCTACGACGATGAGCCGCCCCCCGAGTTCATCTTCGACCGCTACACACCGACCTCACGGCCTGGCTCACGGGCACCCCACCTCTGGCTCGCGGACGGGACCTCGCTGTACGACCGGCTGGGAAGGGATTTCACGCTCCTGCGCCTCGGACCCGCGCCGAGCACAACTGCGCCGCTGGAGGCGGCTGCCGCGGTTCGGGGTGTCCCACTCACCGTTCTGGACGTTCCCGACAAGGCGGCGCTGCAGTTGTATGGCCATCCACTTGTGCTCGTACGACCCGATCAGCACATCGCCTGGCGGGGCACGAGCTCCCCGGGTGATCCCTTCTCGATCATTGACCGTGTCCGCGGTGCGGCGGCACCAATCCCTCGGGAAGCATACACACCTGTAGAGGAGAGATAGGCAGTTTTCGTTTGACAACGCCTGTTAAATAGTCCACAATGTTACATATGAATCAACCTCAACAGAAAACAAAAGCAGTCATACACCCGCAAAAAGAAATCATCAGCGGTTCTTACAGGTGGTTTACCTATCCTGCTGATGTGACCGGCTTACAACTTATTTGTTTAGAAGATCTCACCACAGGTACCGTTGCTACCACCACAATTGCAAATCCCCAGAAACGTACTGCCGCACATAGGGCATGGGCCGGCGCGCGTCAATCACGTGCGGCGGGCATGCCATGGGAGATTTTGCATGAAATGGGGGAAAAAGGCGTTGACCCGGACCAGAAGCTTGAGGAAATGTTTCGCGGATACGGTCATGCATCGGTTGGTGACATGGCAAGGCTTGCTGTGGATATGGGAAAAGTTCCCATGCACTTGTGTTTGGCACTCTTTAATGAAGGGTCTATTAATTCAGGCCAGGAAAAATCGACGAGATATCAAGCTGCATTTGGGAAAGCAGTCCTTCACCCCATAGAAAACTATTTGCCAGAACGCTTGCCACAAGAGGACCTGGCACGCCTGGAAGAAGAATATCAATCATTTGGAGCTTTATCGCTAGAGCTGTTCGCGAAGCACAAGGCTGTGTTGTTTCGCGCTTTTGAAGAGTATTATCAGGCCGACACGACAAAACCGGATCAGAGAAGTGCCCTCACGTCACGAGTACTCGACTGTGTGCGCTACTTCTTACTCTTTGGTCAATGGAGTGGCATGTCCTTTGAAACGTCTGCTCGCGATTGGTCCCGCATTATTGCAGAACTGAAGGCCTCCCCTCTTGCATATTATCAGAAAGTCGCTGCACAGCTTGAAAAATTGCTCGCCCCCACGACAGAAGAGGAAGAAGTACTTGGTTATAAAGCAGAAGCGCCCGCGTTAATCCGGCACACCTCTCCTTTCCTTACGACTAATACAAACTTGCACGCATTAAAGCGCTTCCTGGCAGATCAAACAGACCTGCTGCAGCGTGTCTCGATATACAAGGGCTCCCCAAAACGAGTGGCTCAACGAGTAAGCATGATTGAACCAATCTATACAGAAGGAGACCGGCTGGTTGCAGCGTATGTCCTCCTGCTCTGGCCCGGACTCGAGAGAAAGCAGCTCCTCAACTGGATCCATACCCGCGATGATGAAACGAAAATAGCCATCAGCACCATCATTTTTTCAGGCCATACTAACTATTATGAATTGCCAGGATTTGCGCGCACAACACATATGACGCTGGTGATCGAAAGTTTCCTGGGTGAACTACGGGACTTGAATCGCCATCGTGCATGGGGCAGATTTTTTCCCTTGCCCCTGGTATTTGGAGAAAGATTGACCAGAGACACGATAGAGCAAATTGTCGCCCGTGGCTTCGGATTGCCCTTGTACTTGACAGATATTCCAGCCTTTGCAGACTACAAAACAGCGTTCGAGCAAGATTTGATTTCCTATTATACGAAGTTACAGCAGTTTCTAGAGAAGGTCTCGGCAGCCTATCGCGGAACAATTGATTATTCGTTTATGCTTAATCTGCTGCCACTTGCTCACCAGGTTGATCTTTGGATGCATGGAGACCCAAAGCAAGCCCTCTACCTCACAACGCAGCGTTCCCGCCCTGGCGGACACATCAACTATCGCGCTCTCGCCTATGAGGCCAACCAGCTGCTAGCTGCATATGATCCTTATCTTTCCGCCATACGCTTGTCGAAGAAACCAGACCTTACAAGCCGCGAAGAATTTTTCGATAGAAGCTAATCCCTACCAACCTTCACAGCAATCTTTGCAATCTCAACAGATCATCCGTTTTGCCTGAAACTTTGAGCTTACGGGTGATAAAGGCATTTGTCGGATTCACCCTGCGATCCAATATATCTGCAAGCATATCACTGCTCGTAGTAACTTTGATATCTGCCTGGGGGACCGTCTGTTCTGCCAGCGTCGCACTTCCATCCGCAGCAATGGTTAGTGTAAAGTTGCGCTGGAGATCAGGGAATATGAACTGTAAGGTTTTATTAAAGCCACGAAACGTAGCCTGCATCTCCGGTTCTTCAAATCGAGCGCGGACTCGCTCTAGATATGGAACGATATCAGCCATCATAACCTCCTATTCTGGATTAATGAAGTGCGGAAGATAACCTTTCTGTGCGGCAGCCATTTCATCGAACATCTGCCGGATCTCCTCTGCGGAGCAGACAGCGGCCGTGAGCGGATCGAGCATCAGCGCATGCAGCGCCGCCTCACGGTCGTCATTGAGCAGGGATTGCACCATCAGATCGTGGACCATGATATGAGCGCTATCCAACGCGGCAAGCTGTGTTGGTAGTCTGCCAAAATGTATCGGCTGGATCCCATTATGATCAACCAGGCATGCGAGCTCTACACAGCAATCTTGAGGCAGATTTTCGATCAGCCCCGTATTGTAGACATTGCCATAGATTGCCTGGGGCCGGTTCAGCGCATGCCCTTCAATAATATACGCGCCATGTTCCAGGCTCCGTTCGAGATAAAATACACGCTCTCCCCGGCGTTCACGCGCCAGGTCGATGCGCAGACGCTCGTCATGGTCTGCACGGTCCCTGGGCCATCTTTTCGCACGCTCGCCGCCCTCGATATCGGGATTCAGGTGCGTAAAGCGCTCGAGTATATCTTTCCGTTTGCGGAAATAGGGAACGTATTCGGAAACATGCCCGCTTGATTCGGTAGTAAAGGCCCCAAACTGGCGCAGCATTTCGAATCGCACAGGGTCTTGTGCATAAATCGCCGGATCTTCAGCCGCCCGCAGCAGGCGCGGATAGAGGTCTTCCCCATCCATTTCGAGCGTTACGAACCATGAGAGATGGTTAATGCCGGCACAACGGAAGCGCATGCGCTCATAAGGTACATCCGCGTAATCCGCCAGCTCATAAGAGGTTAGCACGATAGAATGGCACAGGCCGACCACCTGCAACGATGTAGCGCGTAGAGCTGTCAGCGTCATGGCTGACAGCGGATTGGTATAGTTCAACACCAGAGCGCGGGGGCAGAGTTCCTCGATATCGCGGCAAATGGCGAGCCAGGATGGCGCAGTGCGTAGGTATTTGAATATCCCACCTGGCCCGATCGTGTCAGCTATGCATTGATCCACTCCATATTTCAAAGGGATGGAGTAATCATACTCTACATTTGCCAGCCCGCCGACTTCGATTGTATTGATCACGTAGTCACAACCGGGCAGAACGTCGCCGCGATCGGTAGTCGCCTGCACCGTCCAGGGTTTTCCGACTAATTTGATCAATTGCTCGGCGACCTCGTGCGTCAGTTCAAGGCGCTCAGTATCCGGGTCCACCAGGGCAAACGTGCCTGCATCCAGCCCCTCGATTGCCAGGATATCTGTGATCACAGTTTGGGCAAACTGGGCGCTTCCCGCACCGATGAGAGCGACTTTCACTCTGCACTTCCTCCCTGGCTTCACAACTCGCCGCGATATAAGCACATACCTTTTAGTACCGGTTCATCAACTGGCTGCAACTCACATTTCGCCGCCAGGTTCTCTGAGGCCGGGTCGCTGGCAGGCAGTAAAGCCTCAAAATAGAGCGGAAGGTTTTGCTGCCGTGCCTCAAACTCCAATTCTGAAGCGCGTATACGAGCATGGTTGAGACCACAGATCAGCAAAGCAAAACCGGCGCCATGTCGTCTATGCTGCGGGAGCACCGCTCCTTCACAAAGGAAATGATAGGCTTGCTGGCTCCGGCGCACCTGTAGTACTGTATAGCCTACAACTTCTCCTTCCAGGCCATCTAGCGTACCTCCCTGCCCCCAATCATTCAAGTCATCGTCATCATCTGTAATCAGAAAAACATTGGACTCCGCCTCAAGTTCCGGCTGTGCCAGCCACTCCTCGAAGTCTACCTCAGTCATTGTATCCACTTTGTCGTTTTGTGCAGCAAGTCGTTGTATGTGAATCAGGGTTGGGATATCCCCCTGCCTGTAGTTCCGAATACGCATAACCCGATATCTCCTCATTTTACTGCCTGTAACTTAATGCATAATAGCATCACAACCCATTCTGGTGCAATGCATCCCCGTCTCTGCAATCAACCATGTGCTTGTGTTACTATATACTTTTAGTATCCTTGCTTGGTTGTCGGAACACCCCGGCTCGTCATCCATGGCAAAGTCCAGGGTGCTTCAACCACGAGCCTAGACCCTAACTCTACGAAGGAGCCTTACCTTGCCTGACTTTACTCACGTGCAGCGAATTCGCCAGGAAATGCCGGCCACAACAGCGCATCTTTACCTCAACACCGGTACGTTTGGCCCTTTGCCCAACTGCGTATCACAAACCATGCAGGAGCGTATCCAGTTCGAATTGCAAAATGGCCGTCTAGGTGCGGCAGCATTTGAAGCCATGGGAAAGATCTACGATAACGCGCGCAGCAGCTCAGCCCGCCTCCTTAATGCTAGTGTCGACGAGATAGCCCTCACCGATAACACCGGTGAAGGTCTCAACATCATCAGTCACGGCTTCAAATGGCATGAAGCTGACGAGGTCATAACAACCAACCACGAACATATCAGCTTGCTGGCGCCGCTGTTCCAATTGCGTGATCGCTATGGCATCGTCATCCGGTTCGCAGACATCGGTCCAACTGCAGAACGACCTGTACTCAAAGCGATTGCAGACCTGGTGACACCGCGCACACGCCTGATCTCGATCTCGCATGTCACCTGGACCACAGGAGCAGTCCTCAATGTCAGCGAAGTCGCCTATATGGGTCGCGAGTGGGGTATACCTGTGCTGATCGATGGCGCACAGTCTGCAGGCGCCATACCTGTTGATGTGAAGGCCCTTGGCGTGGACTTCTACGCCATCCCCATGCAGAAGTGGCTTTGCGGCCCCGATGGGACAGGGGCATTATACGTCCGTCGAGAGGCATTGGACTACGTCTCTCCCACATACGTAGGTTACTGGTCTGTCAAGCACGAAGAAGGGATAGAATGGGAACTACTCGAGAGTGCCCAGCGCTTTGAACTTGGTGGACGGCAAACTGCGGCATTGGCCGGTCAGGCAGCAGTGCTGAACTGGCTGGAGGAAACCGTTGGCTACAAATGGTTATTTGAGCGCATTGCCTCCTTGAGCAGGTACACATATAATGCTCTTAAAGCGCTGCCAGGACTTACTTTGCTTACACCACGACCGGGAGAGAGCGGCCTGGTTGCGTTCAAATTAGGGGATCGCGACGTGAACGAGGTAATCAACTACCTGCATGATAAACACAATATCTATATCCGCAGTATACCTACCACCAACTCACTGCGTGTCTCGACTGGATTCTATAATACCGAAGAGGAGATAGATAAGCTGGTAGAGGCATTGCTGGAGCTATAGGCCTCCCCGTCGCTCATCACAACCCTCACTATATGCTCAACGTACATGTATATGAAGATGAGAAGTGGTGACCTTGCAAGACGTACCAAACAAAAAGATGGTACATAGTCAATGGCATAGATGTTGCCACGAAAGTGTTCTAGATAGTGGTAAAAGAAAATATCTAGAACCTCCGGCAAAGCTCATACGGTACATCTTAAGCGAGACAATAACATCCTCGTTTGAATGTGAACAACTATGAGAAACTCGTTCTCTATATCAGAAAGAACGAATTGCCAGAGACTCTGAGAATACATATGTTTAGAAAGAAGGAATACCCATGTTTTGGGGCTTTCACGGTTTATGGCTACTGCTGCCTTTGTTTCTACTCGGTCGGTTCTTCTGGATAATACTCCTGGCCCTGCTGGTCATGGCCCTGGTACGCCGGTTCAGCCTGAGAAACAGGCACGCGCCTTTCTACAATCCTGGCTTTCCGCCTAATCCTGGCACGCCGCCAGCACAGCCATCTGCGTTAGAGATACTCCACCAGCGTTATGCTCGCGGTGAGATCGACGCAGTCACGTACGAGCAGATGCGTGAGCGGCTGGAGGGCTCAAGTGGACCAGGCCGTCAGTAGCAATGCTGGCTGCTGAGAACCTTATTCCCTTGTGTGAAGTTCACACTGAAGTAGCTCAACGGCTCCGATAGAGATGCGGCGCATCCTCCCTTACCTTTTAAGTTGGGGAGGATGCGCCGCGTTTTTTTATTCCAGCTTTGCCAATTCTGTCCACAAAAAAGCCGCCCATCTGGGCGGGTGAAACGGCGACGTCCTATTTTCCCGTGGGGCTACCCCCAAAGTATCGTCGGAGCTGAAGAGCTTAACTTCCGTGTTCGGGATGGGAACGGGTGTACCCTCTTCGCAATTGCCACCGGTTCACCTGCACATACAGGCGGTCTCTCTTGACAGCATGTATTTTATCACAGTCACAAAGGCCTGTCAATAGTTTTTTGAACCAATTTTCGTAATCGGTTTTCATTCACAAAAACCCTATCGATCCCCCGCCACCGGAGTTTCTTCAAGCTTCAACGAGAGCACACGCGAGACGCTATCACTGCCCATTGAGACTCCATAGATGACCTGGGCTTCAATCATCGTCACGCGGCTATGCGTAATCACGATAAACTGCGTGCGTTGGGCCAGCCGCTTCAGAATATCGCAGAAGCGTATCAGGTTAGACTCGTCGAGTGCCGCATCCACTTCGTCGAGCAGGCAGAAAGGCGGCGGGTTGATCTCCAACAAGGCAAAAAGCAGCGCCGCCGAGACCAATGCGCGCTCTCCACCTGAAAGCAACGACAGATCCTGCACCTTCTTGCCAGGGGGCTGCACAATTACTTCAACTCCGGCTGGCATGTTGGATGCATGGGAGCCATTTTCCTCATTTCTGGCAACTATCAGTTCAAGGCGTGCACTGCCGCCGTTGAACAGCGTTGTGAAGTGCTCGCGGAAACGGGTGTTAACGGCCTGGAACGTGCTCTCGAACTGGCGCGCCATCGTTACGTCAAGCTGGCTGATGATCGTATGTAACTGCAAAGCCGCCTGCTCCATGTCGGCAGTTTGCGTGGTGAGGAACTCGTAACGCGTGCGGGTCTCCTCGTATTGCTGTGGGGCATCGGGATCACTGCCCCCAAGTGCCTTGAGGCGGCTGCGCAGGCTGTCGACTCGTCTACGTAGTTTGCGCAGTTGCGCCTCTTCTTCCTGTGAAAGCACCTCTGTCTCATTCGATGACATGTTTTCATCACTTTCATCCGGTACTTCTGCTACTTTATAGTCGTTAGCAGCATACCGCACCAGTTCCCTGGGGTCTGTGATGCCCATTTCTTCTTGTAGTTGCTCTAACAATGCATCAACGGCGTCTCGCGCTTTCTGACTCTCCAACAGGCAGTGGCGATAGGCTACTTCTAGTTCAGACATTGCATGCCGCATCTGCAAAACCTCTTGCTCCAACGCTATCACCTGCTGATCAATCTCTCCGGCTTCCTCCTCAGCAACACGCAACGCATGTGTGAGTATCTCGGTACGCTTTTGAGCCTGTTCAAGTTCCAGACGATGCGACACGACAGACTCTTGCAACGCTTTATGCCGCTCTTCAGCTTCTTTCATACGAGTTATGTGCTGCTCAACCTGCGCTTTGAAGTCCTGCGCCTGTGTTTGTTGCACCTGTAATTGCTGGCGGAGCGACTTCGCCTCCTGTCGCTTCACAGCTAGCGCGGTGCGCGCTTTGCCCAGTTCATCCTGCTGGCGGCGATAGACGATGGTACGCTCCTCTACCTCTCTCTGTAGCTCCTCGACCAGGCCGGTCATTTCACGCTGTGACTTCTCATGCGCCCGCACACGCTCTAACGCTGCCTGCATTTCTTGCTCCAGCCCTGCAAGCTCAGCCGCCAGTTGCTGTTCAACCGAGTTTGCCAATTGTAGCTCGGTTCGCAGGCGTTCTTGCTCGCGTAGCGTCTCATTCATCGCTCTATTCAGATCATTGACGCGGGCTACATTTTTCTGTAGCTGTTTTTCTATCGCATTCTGCTCTACACGACGAGCCTCCTGACTGCGCTGCACCTCACTTATGCTTGCGTTCAGCCGGTCAATCAGCGCCAGGTGCTCCTCGAGTTGCTGTGGCAATTCACGTAATTCACGCTCGTAGGTCAGTAATCCCTGTTGGCCCCCATCCTTACCACTTCCTCCAGCAAGCCACCCATCGATATGTATCAACTCGCCACCGCGTGTCACAAACTTCTCTATTTGATAGGTGGCAGTAGGACCAGGTAAGTGTAAGAGCGAGTCGAGCAGCTTATGCGCGGTTTCCAGGTCATCCACAATGATGGTTCCTCGCAGCATGTTGCAAAAGAGGGCCTGGTAGCGTTGCTCACACTGGATGAAGCGCCATGCGAAACCATGCACATGATCTTTAAGCGCAGGCAGATCAGCAAGCAAGCGACCGAGGGTGGCTTCTTCTGCCTGAAGTTGTGCATCTAATATATTTTGTGCCTCCACCTGGCTGCTATCTCTATCCATCCACACGACCATCGCTTTCCCCGCTTTCGTCTCCCGGAGGTAATCCAGGCAGGCACGAGCATCCTCACGAGTTTGCACCACCACCGCCTGTAAATAAGGGCCAAGTGCCGCTTCCAGCGCAGCCTCCAAACCGGCAGACGCAATGCCGAGTTGCGGTACGGGACCAATGATACCAGAGAGCTTGCCCTCCGGCACACGCAGCAAGGCCCGTACACCATCGCTGTACCCGCTGAGACTCGAACGCCAGTTTTTGAGCATATTGAGGCGGTCTGCAACGGTACGACGCAGTCTCTCAGCCTCAGCCAGCGCCGCCTTGAAGCGTTCTATCTCCTGCTGGGCATCCGCGATAGCACGCGTAATAGCCTGCTTGCGCTGCGTACTTTGTTGCTCTTCTTGGCGAGCGGCCTCTAGACACGCACCTTCTTCAATAAGCCGTGCCTCCAAAGCGCGCAGGGACTGCTGGGTTTGGGCAATGCTCTCTCGACGTGCTGCCAGGGCGCGGTTGCGCTCTCCCAGGTGCTTCTGCTGCCTGCCCAGGTCCGACTGGCTGGCACCCAGGCGCGCCTGAACCTGGATAAGTTCACTTTGCGCATTGCGCAAGCGCCGCTCATCCATCTCGTATTCCCTCTGCGCTTTAGCAACCTCTCCCTCCTGTATGGCCAGGGATGCAGCATCGTTATCTATAGCCTCGTCGGCCAGTTCGCACTGTTCTTCCAGGTCGAGGACCCGTCGCTGAGCAGCGATCAGCCGTTCACGCAGCTGTCGCTCCTCGTCTTGCTGTTCTGCTCGTTGTCGCTCCAGGCCGGTGATACGTTCCTGGCTAACCGCCAGTTCGCGTTCAAGTTGCTGTACAATCTCGTTGGCCTGGCTACAGGCTTCACGCGCCTCAACAATACCGGCTTGTGCGCTTTGTCGTTTGGCACGCAGGGCCTCCCTGCGTTCATCGGCAGCCTGGAGCTCGTGCTCCATTTGTTGAACCTTCTGTGCCTGCTCCTGTTCTGCAATGTCTGTACGTTCCCTGGTGGTACGCAGGCGCCGCCACTGCAGGGCATACCAGGTCAGCAAGACCTCTTGTAATTCGCTATTCAGTTGCCTGAACTCGATTGCGCGCCGGGCTTGCTCTGCTAAAGGCTCCAGCCGGGGCTCGATCTCAGCGACGATATCGCGCAAACGCTCCAGATTCTGCTCCGTCTGGCGCAGGCGGTTCTCAGCATCCACGCGCTGCACCTGGTAAGGGCGTATACCGGCAGCATCCTCAAAAAGCCCACGCCGCTCTTCAGCGCGCAAACTGAGCGCTGCATCGATCAATCCCTGTCCGACTACCGTGTATGAATCGTGCCCGATGCGCGCCTGGGCCAGCAGCAAAACGACATCCTTGAGGCGAACTTTCTGCTTATTGATCAGGTATTCGTTCTCACCCGAACGGTAACTGCGTCGTGTAACGGTGATCTCGCTATATGCTGAAGGCACCCAACCCGTACTATTATCGATGGTCAGCGAGACTTCGGCCATCCCGAGTGCAGCTTTGCCGTGCCCGCCCACGAAAATGATGTCCTCGCTTTTCTTGCCGCGTAACTGCCGCATGCTCTGCTCACCGAGCACCCAGCGCATCGCGTCGGCAACATTCGATTTACCAGCACCGTTCGGTCCTATTACAGCCGTTATGCCCGGGCTAAACTCCAGCACGGTTCGCACGGCAAAACTCTTAAAACCCAACATTTCCAAACGCTTAAGATACAAGGTGTAGCCTGAACCTCCCGGTCTATTTAATCGATGACCTACCGATGATATCATAGTGATAAGTTTTCGTCGAGTAGCTCAGTATAGGAGAAGAAAGCAAATGGCCGATACACCCCTGATCAAAAAACCAGACCAAAATCCGAGGTAGGTTCCTGATGTTTTTCTTTTTTCATTTACCGACCCTCACGAGAACGCTCCTGATCTCGCTTATCGCACTGCTGGCGTTGGTAAGCATCATGGTCCGCCCATTTAAATTGAATGAGGCAATTAGTGCACTTACAGGCGCCGGACTCATGCTCGTACTCGGACTCATTAGTCCAGTCGATGCAGCAACCGCGCTGCTCAAAGAATGGAATACCTTCCTCTTCTTCCTTGGCATGATGAGCCTCTCAGCACTCGCAGAAGTGGCAGGACTCTTCGATTGGTTAGCAGTCCAGGCGGCACGATTCTCTGGAAACAGCTCGCGGCGCCTCTTTCTAAACACGTTTCTCCTGGGAAGCCTCATTTCGATGCTTCTCTCCAACGACGCAACGGCCCTTATTTTGACCCCGATTATCTACAGCCTCGTTACTCGCCTGCGGCTCCCCGTTCTCCCCTACCTCTTTGCCTGTACCTTCATCGCCGACACTGCTTCATTCCTCTTACCTGTAAGCAATCCAATCAACATCCTCGTCACCACGCGCTTCCCCCTCGACTTGCTGACATTCCTACGCCTGCTCTTCCTACCATGTCTCCTCTGCATTTGTATCAATGCCGCAGTGTTCTACCTGCTCTACCGGCGGCAACTACGAGGCCGTTTTAACATAAACCGTCTACCCTCAATAGAGGAATCGGTGAAGCACAAACCCTTCTTTCGCTACACGTGCTCCGTATTAGTCCTGGTGGCAGTAGCATATATCATTGCCGCTGCCACTCAAATCCCACTCTCAATCGTTGCTTTAAGTGGAGCAATCCTTCTTCTAATTGGGGCGCTTTTCTGGAAACGGACTACGCTGTGGAACACTGGCAAACAGATTTCATGGCCGATCTTTGGATTCATTGCTGGCATGTTTATTGTGGTACAAGCGGTAGAGAGCACCGGGCTCACCGCACAATTTGGTCAACTGCTCCTGCACCTTTCTGGTGGCACTGACTTCGGTGCGGTCATGGTAGGAACATTAGGGTCAGCGCTGGGAACCAACCTGATCAATAATGTTCCTATGGCGGTTGTAATGACCTCCTCTTTACGCGGCATACAACATGCGCCAGTAGCCATACAGCATGGCTTCATAGCGGCCACCATGTTCGGCTGCGACCTGGGACCAAATCTTACAACGGTCGGCTCACTCGCTACTGTGCTCTGGTTACTTATCCTGCGCCGTCGTAATATTGAGGTATCCGGTCTGGACTATTTCAAGGTTGGTATAATAGTAACACCACTTATGCTTGTAGTTGGAGCTTTAGCAATCTGGCTTCTACTTGCCTAGGAGGAAAGGCATGCGTGTCCTCTGCTGTCTAGATGGCTCGAACATCGAGCAAGTAACTAAGGCACTTACTTTGCTGGTGAATGCCAACGAACGCATCATCGGCCTTCTCTATGTCACTGACAGCGGCCCTCACGGGGAGATGGAACGCAAGCGTGAAGGGCTTTTGCGACCTCGTCATCCCAGCGGTCCACTTAGCGAGCGCGTGCGACAGGCAGAGACCGCCGCAGCACAAGATATCCTGCAAGAGGGACTGCGCTACCTACCCGGTGCAGAGACGCTGCATCGTGAGGGAAGACCAGAGCGCGAAATCGTGCAATGCGCTTCTGACTGGAACGCAGACCTGGTCATTATCTGCCCGCGCACTCTGGGCTTTGATGGCCCTACACTCGGCCCCAAGTCTGTCGGGCACGTGGCGCGCTTTTTGCTCGATCATGCTCCCTGTCCGGTGCTTTTAGTACGTGGCTACTATTTGCTCGTCTTCCCCCACGCTGTTACGTACAGCATCGTAGCCACGAAGTCAGGCGAATCCATTTCTAACAGGGCTTGTTGGTACAGCGCATCGAAGTTCTCTGCTGAGATAACCTCTGCCAGGAGCAGGAAAGGCCTCAACAACAGAAGTACTACTTTGATGTCATCATGCAGCGAGTAGTGATCTTCAGCATCTGCAGACCAGTCGATTATAAAGGACTGCTGGTGAACATCCTGGAAGCCTGACCCGCGCAGTAGACGGCCCA
>WNGJ01002327.1_pt1 | contig 31548 bp, 27 predicted proteins | sample 5400611 | NCBI WGS metagenome assembly WNGJ01 (sample SAMN13153375, study PRJNA577476) | soil metagenome | isolation source: 40 cm soil or saprolite under Garry oak tree replicate 1 | place: USA:California | collected 2016-06-15
GGAAAAGCGCTGACGGAGGCCGATTGTTTGCGGGTAGTAGAACAGGAAGTCAAAAAGCGGCAGCAGGCTATTCCGCTTTATGAACAGGGTGGACGAACCGAACTGGCTGATAAGGAGCGGCAGGAGATGAACATCCTGCAGGGGTACCTGCAAGGGTCGCAATTGAGCGACGATGAGGTAAGGGCTGTGGTTGCCAGGTTGATCGAGGCAAACGGGAAAGATTTCAGGCGCGTCATGCCCGTGGCGGCGAAAGAGACAAAAGGACGTGCTAATGGCGCTCGCGTGCAGCAGATTGTCAGGGAGATGACGCAATAGGTTTGGTGATGATGAGCCCGCCTCTTCAGAAATGAAGGGGCGGGTTTTGTTATGTTATGTTTTGTTATGTTATAAGGAATCGCTCAGCCGGTATCCAAGGTGAGGCTCGGTGATGATATAGCGTGGATGTGCGGGATCAGGCTCCAGTTTGACACGCAGACGACGTACGACTCCTTTGACATAGTCGGTTGCGTCACTATATTGGGAGCCCCAGACCCGCTGCAGAAGCAGATGGGTGGTTAATACCCGTCCCACGTTCTTCGCCAACTCTTCCAGCACTGCATACTCGATTGGTGTAAGGGTGATGGTGCGATCGGTGACAGTAACTTTGTGTTTCTCAGTGTCGATCTCTAAATCACCACACGTAACCTTTGTTGCCAGGGTCCTGCTCCCACGGCGCATTACAGCTCGTACGCGAGCAAGTAGCTCAGCTAAGCGGAAAGGCTTCACCAGGTAGTCATCAGCACCCAGGTCAAGCACAGATACTATGTCGGCTTCGCTGCCCTTGATGCTCAGTACAATGATCGGAGTTGTGGAGTGTTCACGGATATGTTGGCAGACTTCCAGGCCATCGCATCGAGGCATTACCAGGTCCAGCAAGATGAGATCCGGTAGTTCGCGCTCGAACGCTGCTAAAGCTTCCACCCCGTCGGTGGCCGTTGTCATCTTATAGCCGTAGGTAGACAGGGAATGATTAACCGCTGCCATAATACCGGGGTCGTCATCGACCAGTAAAATGCGCTCTTTAGCGTGGCCCATAGTATCACTTCCCTTAGTGCTGATGGTGTACAGTTCACGTAGTACTGGCAGTGTATAGTTCAGGCTCGTCCAGTCCCTCAAGAGCGATGGAATCTGGCGGCAGAGGCAATGCAATACGAAAGATGCTACCGCCATCCGCTCGATCCTCTACCCAGATTCGTCCACCATGAGCTTGCACTATACCCCGGCAGATGGCTAGACCTAAACCACTGCCTTGCGTATGCGCTCTATAGTCTCTGTCCAGACGATAGAAGTGCTGGAAAATCTTCTCGTGCTCTCCTGCAGGTATTCCAGGACCACGGTCAGCCACCCCAATCAGCACCTCCGTCCCTGTCCATTTCGCCTCCACCTTAATCGCTGAGTGTGGCGAAGCGTATTTGTTGGCATTCTCCAATAAGTTCCACAATACCTGTATAAGGCGATCGGGGTCAACGTAATGCAAGGGCAAATCCGCCGCTATGTCCCGTTCCACCCGGCACCCATTGTTCAGTTCTTCAAACTTCGCTATAGTATCCGCAATCAGTACAGGGAGTTCCGTCCAGTCAAGATCGAGCGAGAGAACTCCGGCCTCGATACGTGAGAGGTCGAGCAACTGATCGACCAATCTTCCCAGCCTACTAGTCTGGCCGGCAATGTTGTGCAACAGATGATCCAGCTCCCAAGTAGATTGAATCTCTCGTCGATCAAGCAAGCTCTCAACGGAAGCTCGGATAGCGGTAAGAGGTGATCGCAGATCGTGGGAAACGGCGGCGATGAACCCACTCTTGAGCCGGTCAGCTTCACGCAAGGCATCCATTTCAGTAGCAGAGCGCAGTAACTGAGCGTTCTTCAAGGTCAAGCCGAGCTGTTGTCCGATGGTTGTAAACAAGGCAAGATCTTCATCCGTGAGCCCCCGAGGGCTATGGCTTCCAACAAGTAGAACTCCGAGGATCGTTTTACCAGCTAACAGCGGAACAGCCATCAAATCGCAGAAGCCTATGGCGTGAAGAGGTTCATATTTAATGCGTCCACTACACTCCTCGCAGCAAGTCAGGAGCGATTCTCTCGTGGCAACGACCAGGCAAGCTATTTCATAGAGTGGTCTCAATGGAAGATCATAGAGGTCGAGAGACACTACCTCGGGCAATCCACAATGAGCGACAAGGGTCAGATTGCCTGTATTCTGATCGAGTAGCAAGACTATACCTGCATCCAGATCCATGATCTCCGCGATGCGCTTCAAAACGAGTTCGAGATGCTGGTTGGGATCGGGCAAGGTGCTAAGGAGTTGTGCCATAGCATTGAGTACCTCAATGCGCCGATTATGCTGTTGAAGGATGCTAAAGAGTCGAGCATTCTCGATAGCCGTTGCTGATTGGGCCGCAAGAGCCAGACCAAGCCGCACATCATTGGTTACCCAGTGGTAAGGTATAGACCTGGGGGCAGCAATGAATCCAATAACTCCAAGCGCTGTCACCAGGGGAAGTAATGCTAGCGAACGGATTCCCATTAGTTCGCCAAGGGTGACTGATAGGGTGGTAGAGGAGAGGACATCGTCAATAATCACCGGTTCGCCACGTTCCCGAACGAGTGAGACTGCATCAGTTCCCCCAAGCACTACTTCTAGATCGCGAAGCGACTCAAACCGTGATGAGTTGTCTCTGGACCAAATGTGAGGAGACAGGGTCTCTCCTGTCTCGTCGAACAGGAAGACTGCAGCGTTTTCGAGCTGTAACAGGTGGCCCGCCTGCTCGGCCACCTTCTCGAGTGTGACTTGTAAGTCCAGACTGGCACTGATCGCACCTGCGGCTGCTGCCAGGAGCTCTGCATCGCGTGTTCTGCGTTCCTGGAGGTCGAGTCGCGACCACATGTCACCTACTGTAGAGGATTTCAATAATTTCTCGTCGGTGTGATGCCACTGTATTTCGTTATTTATGTTCACCCCAAGGGAGTTCGTACCATTGAGAAACCCTACTGTGACTGCCTGGAATTTCGTCTGAAGCTCATTAGCATTCGTGGATGTGAGGAGTGTACGCAGCTCTTGTTGAACCTCTAAGGCTGCTGCAGCTAAGGAGTTAGTAAGAAACGAACGAATGAGGCGATAATCGCCCGTAACATCCAGGACACCTAAAACCTCACCTGTAAATGGATGCCGAATAGGTGCCGCTGTACAAGTGAGGTCTTGCCATCCATCACAATAGTGCTCTGCCGCCATGAGTTGCACGACATGACGATCGGCGAGGGCCGTGCCGATGGCATTGGTGCCGGCAGCAGCTTCACTCCAATTGCCGCCCGGAACGAAGTCAATGCGAGCAAGTCGACGGCGTATCATCGCATCACCAATCACGTCCAGTAGACGCCCTTTGGCATCACTTAGCACTACGACATAACCCGAATCGGCGAGAAAGTTCGTGAGGCGATCCATTACAGAGCGTGTGGCACGTACAAGCAGTTCATTAGCCTCGCGTAGTTGATGGAGTTGGGACTCCCTGGCGATGGCGAGCGGCGCACAACGTCGTGAGGGATTGACATTCATGGCGTGGCAACGCTGCCAGGAATCCAATATCAGTGAGCGAGGAGAGTGTGTAGCCAGGCTTCCAGTGGTCAAGAAGCCCTCACGAATCGCTCTCAACTGTCGAGCAGTATGTTCGATCTCCGATGGCGAGGCAATGGATAGGTTAACACGATACAGCTGGCTTGTCATACCTTCACCTCAGTGCAAGCAGGTGAGACATGGCGATGGCAGACCTGCCATCGCCTGTCCTCTGAAGTTACGGACACTCTGAAGGCTGAATAGGAATATCTTGATAGCCCGATCACAACCATATATAGCGGTAAAGGGCTCTTGCTAGAAACTTCTGGCAAAAATTAATTTACAAGCATACTATGGCACTATTATAACATACTGCTGTGAATCTATTTGTAAGAACAAAGGAGAGTTTAAATATTTTCACCAATTTTTCACCGAACCCCCGTCGATTATTACTTTCCCCTCACTGACTCTATGTTACCATTTCATTAGATGCGGGTAGGATGAGAGGTATTCTTCAATTCCCCTGATGTGGATACCTTGATGCAGGAGTACGTCGCTCAATTTTAGACAGTAGAAGCATGACAGGCAACTGGATGGAGTCACCGGTGCTGCTCGAAAATGCTGCCAGACAGCAAAAGCATATTTGTATCCAATGTAGATTAGCCAACGTATTGCTTCACCCAGAGGAGTAGGTTGCTCAAGTAGGACAAGTTAGAGACAGCCCGGTGGCTGTCAGACAAGGAGAACAAGCAATATGGCTCGTAGTAGTATTACCAAGGCGTACAACAAGATCCAGGAACTTTCCTGGGAGCCAACATTTGTCACACCGGTACAGAAGTATCCTACCGACTACAAATTTACCAAGGCTCCTAAGAAGGAACCGTTGAAGCAGGTCATGCAGTCCTATTTCCCCATGCAAGAGGAGAAAGATAATCGCTCCATGGGGGCCATGGACGGAGCGCTCCGTGGCAATATGTTCCGCCAGACGCAACCGCGCTGGATGGAGTGGATGAAGCTCTTCCTGGGCATCATTCCATTCCCCGAGATTTCCGCGGCTCGCGCCATGCCCTTGCTTACCACAGTGGTGCCAAACCCAGAACTCCACAACGGACTGGCACTTCAAATGATTGACGAGGTACGTCACTCGACAATCCAGATGCACCTGAAGCGCTTCTACATGAAGAACTACATCGATCCTGCCGGGTTCGACACTACCGAGAAGTCCTTCGACAGGTGCTACGCGGGGACGATCGGGCGGCAGTTCGCCGAGGGCTTCACCACCGGCGATGCAATCACGGCAGCCAATATCTACCTTCAGATTGTTGCCGAGACCGCCTTCACGAACACACTGTTCGTGGCGATGCCATCGGAGGCCGCCGCTAATGGCGACTACCTCCTGCCCACAGTATTCCTCTCGGTCCAATCCGACGAGTCCCGCCACATCAGCAATGGCTATGCCACGCTTTTGATGGCTCTGGCCGATCCTGAAAACCAACTGCTGCTGGAACGCGACCTCCAGTACGCCTTCTGGAACAACCACTGCGTCGTCGACGCGGCAATTGGTACCTTCATTGAATACGGCACGAAGGACCGTCGCAAGAATCGCGAGAGCTATGCAGAGATGTGGCGGCGCTGGATCTACGATGACTACTACCGCAGCTATCTGATGCCGCTGGAGAAGTATGGTCTGAAGATCCACCATGAGGATGTTGAGGAGGCCTGGAACCGTATCGCCAACAAGGGCTATGTGCATGAGACAGCACAATTCTTCGCCACTGGCTGGTTCGCCAACTTCTGGCGCATCGACCCCATGACCGAGGAAGACTTTGAGTGGTTTGAGTTTAAGTATCCCGGCTGGTACAACAAGTATGGCAAGTGGTGGGAGCATTATGCACGCCTGTCCAAGCCCAATGGACACAAGCCCATCGCCTTCGAGGATGTCGGGTATGTCTATCCACACCGCTGCTGGACGTGTATGGTTCCCTGCATGATCCGTGAAGATACTATCATGGACACGGTAGACGGCCAGGTTCGGACATACTGCTCCAAGACATGTCATTGGACCGATAAGTATGCGTTCCGTGGTGAATACGAGGGTCGCCCAACACCTGCGATGGGCCGACTGGTTGGCAAGCGTGAGTGGGAAACCTGCTACCACGGGTGGGAACTGACCGACGTCATGAAGGATCAAGGCTTCGTCCGACCCGATGGCAAGACGCTCATCCCGCAGCCTCACGTCATCTTCGATGACAAGGAAATGTGGACATTGGACCATCTCAAAGGCATCCAGTTTCAGAGCCCGAATGTGTTGCTCAACCAGATGACGCCCGAGCAGCGGGAAGCCTATATGGCCGAGTATCGCAAGGGCTTCACGATCAAGTAGTTGTGTGGGATATCCGTAAGAGACTAAGTCACTCCTGGCAACAAGATCCAGGGGCGATGAGAGCCCTGTATGGACGTAAAGAGGGGACAAGAAGCAAGCTGCTTTTACGCTTGTCTCCTCTATGCAGTCCAATATGGTGCCCATGAGGGTTGTCTTGATTAAGAAAGAGGCGGGGGATGCCTACACATAGAGTTCACTTTCAACCGGTGGATATTGATATCGATGTGAACGAAGACGAAACTGTGCTCAATGCAGCCTTTCGTCAGGGAGTATCGCTGACGCATGGATGTAGAGAGGGACAGTGCTCAGCCTGCAAATCGTTTCTGCTTGATGGCGATATAGAGATGGAAAAATACTCCACCTTTGCGTTGCCTGAGTACGAGAGCGAAGAGGGATATGTTTTGCTATGTCGTTGTCACGCCTATAGCGATCTAGAAGTTGAACTGATCAACTACGACGAAGACATAATCCGCTTAGGTATCCCCATCGAGTCTTATAGGACGATCGTTGAGGCAATCGAACCACTTACTCATGATATCAAACGGCTCGTCCTCAAAATGGCCGAGCCGGGCAAGAAGATGCGCTTCAACGCCGGCCAGTACACTTCCCTGCGTATTCCTGAAAGCGAAGAGTATCGTGCCTATTCTATGGCCAACACCCCGCGTAGCAGCGACCGTCTGGAATTCATCATCAAAGTTTTTCCAGGTGGTCTATTTTCGGGACTCCTGGAGGGTGGTATCACTGTAGGTCAGGAAATGGAGGCGAAGGGGCCATATGGCGTCTTCAGGCTCCGTGAGAAGTCGGACAGCGATATCATTTGCGTTGGTGGTGGCTCTGGGATGGCACCGATCTGGTCATTGCTCAATGATATGGCAGAACGTGGTATCAAACGCAAAGCCACCTATTTCTACGGGGCCAGAACGCAGAAGGATCTGTTCTACCTGGACCTTCTGCAACAGTTGGAAGACCGCTTACCCGGCTTCCGCTTTGTGCCAGCCCTGTCAATGGCTACGGCAGAGGATGAGTGGACAGGGAAGACAGGACTGATCACGGAAGTTCTTGAACGTAACCTGGAACCTGGTCAAATTGAGACGCAAGCTTACCTCTGCGGCCCACCACCTATGATCGACGCAGCCATTCCGGTACTTATACGAAAGGGCATCAGCGAAGATCGCATTTTCTTTGACAAATTTACTTCCACAGGTAAAGTAGAGTAGTGCCTTGCATGCGGCTGAGCAAAGCTAGATGCGCGAGCCTCGTTGCCGCATGTTTTTAGCGACTTTTGTTCATTCAATTATAGAGCTCGAAATGGAGGAAAGGACCCATGGCAGAATCAACTACTGGGCCCGCGATCAATATTACGGACGCTGGAGCGGGTGCCGCTACGTTTTCGGGATCGGAAAGTCGCTCCTATAATTACTTCACGCCCAAAGGACGCCATGCCAGCGTGTATGAGGATGTGACAGTCGACGTTCAGCCTGATCCCAAACGCTACCTCTTGCAGGGCTGGCTTTACGCCTTCGCTGATGGAACTGCAGGATATGATGAATCATGGACGAAGATGAAGTCGTCGGACTGGCACGTATTCCGAGACCCCAACGAGCAATGGCACCGAACCATCTACGTCCGGCAAGCGAACACCGAGCGACAGATTCAGCAGGCGCTGGCTATCGCGAACAGCCAGAACGTCTATGAGACGTGGGATACCAGCTGGGTCAAGTGTGTCGAGACGCACGTGAGTGCGTGGATGCACCCCGAATATGGGCTTGGCATGCAAGTCTTTACGCCTGCGCAGCGAGATGCTCCAACGAACATGATCAACAACGCCATCTGCGTAAATGCCATGGACAAGCTGCGCTTCGCTCAAGATCTCGCGCTCTACAACCTGAATCTGAGCGAGCACATTCCCAACTTTAATGGATCTGAGCATAAGCAGGTCTGGCTCCACGATCCAGTTTGGTTCGGCGTGCGGGAGAATGTGGAGCGCCTGGCTGCAACTCCCGACTGGGCCGAGGCGACCTTCGCCACTAATGTGATCTTTGAGCCGCTCTGCGGTGAGTTATTCCGCAGCCAGTTCGTGATGCAGTTTGCTGCACCCCATGGTGATTTCGTTACCCCAACTCTTTTCGGCATTGCTGAATACGACTACGAGCACAACCTTGCATATACCAAAGACCTGTTCGAGATGCTCATCGACGACGACGAGTTTGGCGCAGAGAATAAGCGCATTATGGGGGAATGGCTTACCCATTGGGTTCCATATAGTGTCGCAGCGGCGCGCCAGCTTCAACCCGTCTGGTCGCAACCAAAGCAAAAAATCTTGCGTTTTGAAGATGCATATGATCGGGCGAAGCAGCGCTTTGAGTCCATCCTGCAGAAACTTGGATTAGAGTTGCCAAAGGAGGTAGAGCTTTGAGTCAGACACAGAGGCCAGAAACACACTCCTCGTACCATTTTGCATTCTCACGGGAGCGCTCAAACCTTTGCGGAGTAACCCTGAGCGCTAGCGTTGAGGGCAATGCGATTGCAGAAGTCATGAGCAAAAAGCCAGGCGTGAAGATTACAAGGTACCCGGCGATCATCCGCGTCGATGGGGTGCGTATGCTCGAATTCAACATGGATGAGATCGGCGATGCCCTGGGTTACGACCCAGGTGAGTACGGTGTCTATGATTTCGAGGTTGAGACATCCACCCACTATGGACGGATGGTGCGACTCGACGATAAAGTGCTCATATTCGCGAATCCTGAAGACGCTGCCGAATACCTTGGTTTCGCCGAATCCGAAGCAGCTCCTGCCTAAGCCAACTTTCAATCCAGCGGGAGGACAGATCTCATTAGAGATCTATCCTCCCTTCTGCTCTATCAAGTAGACAAGCAACGCCTGCTTGATAGCTAGCCGACCAAGTGAAAGGATCAATCAATGAAGAACGGATCATTTGTCCTGGATGCACACACTGGATTTTGGGACGCCAGCAAGGAAAACACCAAGAACCGCTTTGGGGATGCCTTCATCGAGACCTTCTATGCCTTCCACACTGGATTCAATCCTCCCGAGAAGAAATGGACGATGGACTACGAGACCCAGTTCCGCAAGGTCGACCCTGACTGGTATCTCGATGAGGTATTTATCAAGGGCGACGCTGATATGTCCATTCTCTCGACGCAGGTGCTGATGGACTTTTACCATACTGGCTTTTGCTCCGCCGACAAAAACATGAAGATGCGTGAACGTGCCCCGCAGCGTATTATCTCCCTGGGCGGGGTTGATCCACGTATGCCTAACGCCGTGGACGAGGTGAGCCGCCAGATCAATGACTGTGGTGTCAAAGGCTTCAAATGGTACACAGCCGAGTGGCGCGGTCAATCGCGGGGCTGGAGCGCCAATGACCCCATGGTCTTCCCTCTCTATGAGAAGTGCATTGAAATGGGCGTGAAGAATATGCACTTCCATAAAGGTCCGGCCGTCGAGCCGCTCTCCCTCTCCAAGTTCGATGTACGTGATATCGACGAGCCTGCCTGGCTCTACCCCGAACTGAACTTCATCATCGACCACGTTGGCTTGCCGCGACTCGATGATTTCTGCTGGATCGCGGCGCGCTGTCCGAATGTGTACGGCTCCCTGGCGGTGGCGCTGGCCTTTGTCCATAATCGCCCGCGCTTCTTTGCGGAGGTGATGGCAAACCTGCTCTTCTGGCTTGGCCCTGACCGCATCATCTATGGCACCGACTTCCCCATCTGGTATCCGCACTGGCAGCTCGATGATTTCATGGCCTTCGAGTTACCAGAAGACATCAAGAAGGAGTATGGCGTCGATCTGACCGATGAAATCAAACAGAAGATCATCGGCGGCAATATCGCGCGGCTCTACGGCATCGATATGGAGAGCAAGCTCAAGGAAATCGAAAACGACGAGATTGCCCAGCGTAAGCGTGAATACGAGAAGGTTGCCCACGACACCGGGATAGCAGGGACGCCGACACGATGACGACTGAGATTGATATTGATGCCGTGCGGGCAGCGGCGGGGTCGACACGCGACCCCGAGATCCGTCGTTCTCTTGGCGAACTCGGCCTGCTGGACGAGGTGCAGGTGGTAGATGGTCAGGTGACGGTACATTTTCACTTGACCAGCCCGCTCTGTCCGACCAAATTCGCCACCAGTATTGGCCAGGATATTCGGCGACGTGTCGAAGCCATTCCAGGCGTCACCTCGTGCGAGGTGGTGCTGCGCGATCATTTTTTACGAGAGAAGATTCAGGAACGGATCAACGCACGAGGTTCCCGATGAAAGCAACACGAGTGCTGGCTGGCCGGCGGGAAGGCGAACTACTCGCCTTCCCGTCCGTGCGTCGCATGACCGACCTGCTCTCCCAGCGCTGTCGTGAGCAGTCCTGGGTGCGTACTTCGGTCGCAACGCTGGACCGTTTCCGCACTATGACCGGACATACCGATCTCGAAGCATTGCGGGAACAAGCGCTTGCAGACCCAATAGTGGCTGAAGGGGCGCTTGCTTCCTTTGCTGCTGCACTGGCTGGCTATACGGAGAGCCAGGTCTCCGCACTTGCCATGGGGGCGAAGATTTGGTTTCGCTTAAATAGCATAGCTGTACCATGGCGACCATTGGGCGGTATGTCCTCGCCTCCGACCCTGGCCGCAGGTGACCAGCAAGGGATCGAGCGTGTCATCCTGCTCGCTCTGATTGGCAGTGGATTGCAGCTTACCGAGTTGTTGCGTCTGCGCGTCGGTGATGTGGGCTCACTAGACGCTGATGGTTGCCTCATGCCGGATGTTGAGGCAGATCCCCTGGCTGTAGCATTTACTCCCCGGCGTGGCAAACAGGTTGAACGTATTACCTTCTTAACCTACCAGGCCCGGCAGGCGCTCCTTGCTTCCCTGGAACAGGGCGCTATAAATCGTGCCTCCATGCATCCTCTCGATCTGGACGCTCCACTGCTTGCGCAAAGCGACGGCTCAAAGGTGAGCGCGCAGAGTGTAGCGCGAGCCAGGAGACGCAGCGGGGCCTTGATTCGTGCTGGGAGTGAGGTCAATGTGACCTTATGCCGGACGACGGGTGACTTCTTTCGCGAGTGGGGCCTTCCCGGTTCGCGCTTTGTCGGTCCAGAAGAACTACCTATGGAGGAGTACAGATGAAAGCAGTCCGTTTGCACCAGTATGAAGAACTTCCCAAAGTCGAAGAGGTGAGCGAGCCAAAGATGACCGGTCCATTCGATGTCATCGTTCGCATTGGCGGTGCTGGCCTCTGCCGCACCGACCTGCATATCATCGAGGGGCAGTGGAAGGAGAAGTCCGGGGTGACTCTGCCTTACACGCTTGGTCATGAGAATTTGCCGCGCTTGCCGTGCAGGCAATGATATGCACTGTAGCAACAATGCCTTTCCAGGGATCTCGGTTGATGGGGGCATGGCCACCTTCCTGAAGACCTCTGCGCGTTCAGTCGTCAAGCTGGATCCCAGTCTTGCTCCCAAAGATATTGCTGCCCTGGCTGATGCCGGTCTGACCGCCTACCATGCGGTCAAGAAAGCCGCGACCATCCTCTATCCTGGAACCAAAGCAGTAGTGATCGGAGCCGGTGGCCTTGGTCATATTGGGATCCAGTGTCTCAAGGCCCTGACCCCTGCGGAAATTATCGTCATCGATCGCTCTCCCCAGGCGCTTGAATTAACCCGACAATGGGGGGCTGACCATACCGTCGTCGTGGATGGCAGCGAGGTTGCCAGGGTCAAGGACATCACGGATGGGCAAGGTGCCGAGGCAGTGATTGACTTTGTTGGTGAGGGGGGCGCTCTCGAGGATGGGGTTGCCATGCTGCGGCGTGCCGGAAGCTACTATGTGATCGGCTATGGCGGCAAGCTCAATGTGCCCACCATCGATATTATCTCGACCGAGATCAACTTTATCGGCAACCTGGTGGGAACCTATAATGACCTGGCAGAGCTGATGACCCTGACAGCGCAAGGCAAAGTGGAACTACACACCGCGATGTATTCTCTTGATGTCGCTACCGACGCCATCCATGACCTGGATAGTGGCAAGCTGCGCGGTCGCGGTATTCTCGTTCCCTGATGCTAAGAGAAGGAGCACGGTTTCATGACGAAGCGACTTCAGTTCAACGCGAGGGCGAGATATTCCATTAAGAAGGGCGTGGACACTCTGACGAATGCCGTCAAGGTAACAATTGGACCACGAGGTCGCAACGTCGTATTAGACAAACCGTTTGAGACACCCAACATTCTCAATGACGGTGTTATCATCGCTCGCGATATCGATCTCGAAGAACCCTTTGCCAATATGGGGGTGCAGCTGGTCAAAGAGGCGGCAATCAGAACAAATGATATGGCTGGAGATGGGTCTACAACCGCAACGATCCTGGCTCAGGCAATTCTGGCCGAAGGCTTGAAGAACATAGCGGCAGGCACGAATCCGATGCTGTTACGTACCGGTTTGGAACTTGGGGCAGAGGCGTTGGTGGAAGAGATCAAGGCCATGAGCAAATCCATCGAGACGCACGAAGAGATTGCACAGGTCGCCACGATAGCCTCCGGTGATCCCGATATTGGTGAAATGATTGCTGAAGTACTCGATCAGGTGGGTAGAGACGGCATCGTCATGGTAGAAGAAGGGCAGGGCTTGATCTCAGAGATAGAGTATATCAAGGGGCTAAAGTTTGACCGTGGCTATATTTCCCCCTCCATGGCAAACGATCAAGAACACATGGAAGCCGTACTATCGAACCCCGCTATCCTGATTACCGACAAGAAGATCACCACCATTACAGAACTGCTCCCGCTGCTAGAACGTGTGCTAGCAACAGGCAAGAAAGAGGTGCTGGTTATTGCTGAGGATATTGTGGGAGAAGCCCTGGCTACGCTGGTGGTCAACAAAATGCGTGGTACCTTTTGTGTTCTAGGAGTGAGAGCACCAAGCTTTGGTGACCGTCGTGAAGCGATGATGGAAGATATCGCCATCATGACAGGAGGGCGTGTCATCAGCGAGAAGGTAGGTCTCAGGCTAGAGAAAGCTACTTTGAAAGACGTGGGGACTGCTCACAGCGTAACCACAACAAAGGACTCAACGTTGATTGTAGACGGCGGCGGAAGTAAAACGGCTATTCAGTCACGCATACGCGAACTCCGCGCTCTGCTTGCTAACGGTGCAAGTGACTATGACCGCGAGAAGTTGCAAGAGCGGCTGGCAAATTTAACAGGGGGTGTTGGTGTAATCAAAGTGGGGGCCGCTACCGAGGTTGAGATGAAGGAGAAGAAACTGCGCATGCAAGACGCATTGTCGGCAACACGCGCTGCTCTCGAAGAGGGGGTTGTTCCTGGTGGGGGTGCAGCCCTGGTGATTGCACTTCCAGCCCTGGACAACGTCAAGACAAAGATGCCAGAAGAAATGACAGGGGTAAATATCCTGCGGCGTGCCCTGGAAGAGCCACTACGTCAGATCGCTGTTAACGCCGGATATGATGGCTCTATAGTCGTTGCCAATGTACGCGAAAAACCGTTTGGATACGGCTTTGATGCGACCTGCGGTCAGTATGTAGATATGTTCAAAGCTGGCATCGTCGATCCCGTGAAGGTAACACGGGTTGCCCTACAAAATGCCGTGAGTATCGCGGCCCTGCTTCTAACAACAGACGCACTTATTACTGACGCGCCAGTATATATCCCGGGATTCAAAGATATTGAGTTTGGCCTCTGAGCTCGCTCACTTGAAAAGCAAAGGAGCTAGTATGCTATGTCAACACCGATGCCAGAAATCGGAAGTCAGCCACAGGAAGATACAACTGCCACTGTAGCGCCCAAACAGAGTCGAGGAGGGCTCGAAGGGTTGGTTGTGCCCACGACCACAATCAGTAAGGTTGAAGAAAAGACCGGGCAACTTCTGTATCGAACCTACAATATCCACGACCTGGCCAGCACAGCAACATTCGAGGAGGTCACGCATTTGCTCTGGTTTGGGCACCTGCCAAGCCAGGCAGAACTCTCCCAGCTGAAAACACAGTTGGCGACAGAGCGCACCCTGCCCGCCACGGTCGTGCAACTCCTGCGAGACTTGCCATCGACGATCGAACCGGTGGATGCCCTGCGAGCTGCCGTTTCGCTCTGGGGTGCCATCGCTCTCAAAGGGAAGCCGACCCTTGAGCAAGCCATTGGGATAACGGCTCGCTTCCCGCTCTTGCTGGCCGCCTTCCACCGACTCCGCCATGGGGAAGAGCTACTCGAACCACGATCTGAGCTGGGACATGCTGCCAATTACCTCTATCTGCTTACCGGGCAGGTGCCTAAGGACGAGCAAGTCAAGCAGCTGGATGCCTACCTGATTCTCCTTGCCGAGCACGGTATCACCGCCTCGACCTTCACGGCCCGCATTGTAGTCAGTACCGAGTCCGATCTCGCATCGGCGGTCAGCGCAGCGCTGGCGGCGCTCAAGGGTCCGCTGGATGGGGGTGCAGCCTCCAAAGTCCAGGCCATGCTCGAGGCCATCGGGACAGTTGATCAAGCCCAGGGCCAGCTATACAACGCATTGGTAAGGGGTGAACGTGTGATGGGCTTCGGCCATCGCGTTTACGAGACAGAAGATCCGCGAGCCGAAACGTTGCGCGAGATGGCCCGCGTTGCCAACCCGCGGGAGTTTGCGCTGGCCCGTGGCGTCGAAGAAGTGGCACTCCGCTTGCTAGAAAAGCAGAGGCCGGGTCGGCACTTGCACACCAATGTCGCTTTTTACTCCGCTATCCTCTTAGCCGCGGTCGGGTTGCCTGCTGACCTTTTTACCCCCACCTTCGCCGTGGGTCGAGTAGTGGGCTGGACGGCACATATTTTAGAGCAGGTGAGCAACAATCGCGTGCTCCAGATCACGCGGGTGACACAGGTTGACCCAACTCACAGACATGTTCGGGCAGCCTGGCACGAATCGCTCGAGCCATCCCAAGGCTGACGACATTGAGTGTGCACTTCGTGCTGCTGGGACGGCGCGAGGGAAATACCAGGCTTCTGCAAATGTAGTAAGAAAATAGTTTGGCTTCTAGAGCAAGCTCATACGGTGTTTCTCCATGTTTTTGTTGCTAAAGTAGTGATCCACATGCAGAGAGAGTTGCCTGTTACAGCAGAAGGCGTTTCTCTCTGCTTTCCTTATTCCTCATCGATTCGTGGTAGCATCCGAGTTTTCCGTTCAGTGGTCTGTTCAGGAGTGCGTAACCAGAGCGAAACATGGGTGGGCTGCAGCGTCTCGTGTACCACTGCCACCAACTGCTCGCTTAACTGGCTCAAGTCAACTTCATTGCGCAAAGTGGCACTGAAAGTGGTGAGCGTCTTAGTCGCGTCATACTTGCGACGATAGAAGCGCCGGTCGATGACTTTTTGGAGACGATGGCGCAACGGCTGGAAGAGGGCCGCGATCACGAGAGTAGAGGCGACGATGGCAATGGTTGAGTCCTGATTGATGAGACCACGCAACAGGGATTGCAACGCGAAGACGAGGCCAATGTAGAGCAGAGCGAGGGTGGCGGTGAGCGTCCCATAGACCAGGGTCTTGTTGATGAGCGCATCCACATCCCACAGTCGGTAACGTAGGATGGCAATGGCAAACGAGAGCGGGATCAGCAGGAGCACAAACATGATACTCGTGACCAGGATGACAACCAGGAGTAGATCTAAGTTCTGCAAAGGGATGAACAACTGCAGAAATGCTGGCAAGAAAACTCCTAGCAGCAGAAATCCCAGTAGCCCAACTGCCAAGCCAAAGACGATCCATTTGGTCTGCTGCCGTTCCACAGGCGTTGAGACGTGCCGATAGCGGTAGACTTGGGAGAACACCAGCGAGCCAAACACCACAAGTTGTACCAAAAGAAAGAGCAGGCCTGGCCGGGTCGAAAAGTTGAAGAATGGAACTGGGAAGAAAGAGGTAGCCACAAACAAAACAGCAGTCCCAACGGCCACCCAACGTGTCCAGCGGGGCACAAAGCGGCCAGTGGGAAAAAGAAAGAAGAAGATAATGAGGGATGGAAAGCCGAGCACATCTTCACTAACCAGGGTGACTGGTAACTGCCAGACAGGATGGACAGCGGCGAGCACAGCAGGGATGCTGGGAAAGGAGGCGCCGAAGGCAACGAGCGAGAAGGAAGCCAACCAGGCTATCCAGTCATCGGATTTGCGCCAGAAGATGAGCGCTGCCACTGCGAAATACACCAGGGCGAACAAGAGATTGAGCGCCACCATGTAGACAGCGTAGGTGGTGATTGAGATGCCCAGCGCGTGAAGCGCCTGGAGCTTGTCTGGATTCAGGCGGTCGTCAAGACAGTCAGTGCAGAGGGTGTGGAGGTAGGCAAAGTAGACAGGTGTACCGATGACGTAGAGCAGCAGGGTAAAAATGCTGATAACCACGAACGAGAGCCGCGTAACAAAGAGCCAGCGTCCAGCGATGCGCGTATTCGTTTCGCTGTGCCGTTTGTGGTTCGTAGAAGTAGGTGTCGGAGCATGCCTAAGGCTCATGCGCTTCTCCTGGTCACATCGCCGGTCAGATACCAAAACGCAAAAATAGATTCAACGACAAGAAGAGAGACTTTCACTTATATCATATTACCATAGGTTCGTTACGAAAATGCTACGGAATTTAACTGGTGATTGCCCAGAAGTCCGCAAGGCCACGTGAGGCGGGTTGGCTGGACGAATGCACCTGAGATCCTTCGCTGCACTCAGGATGACAAGCCTGGGGTTTTGTCATCCTGAGCGCAGCGAAGGATCTCTCTGTCCATCTCGCCAGACCCTTCGCTGCGCTCAAGGTGACAGGCATGATCTCCAAATGTCCAGGTGAAGCAAATTATGCTTGACAAACCTTGATATAAATTCCTACGATATGGTATAGGATGCCTGTTCAAATATATAGCCTGAATCAACTCAGAGATACCGTATTGAAAGGTCGTATGCGGCAACAATGAAAATCTATAATACCTTGACTAAACGGATTGAAGAGATTGTTCCGATAAAAGATGGCAAGATCAAGATGTACTCGTGCGGTCCCACTGTGTACCGCTTCATCCATATTGGCAACCTGCGCACGTTTACGATGGCCGACTGGATCCGCCGTACTTTTGAATATCGAGGCTTTCAGGTTTTGCACGTCAAAAATATTACCGATGTTGGTCATATGCGACAGGAGATGTTGGACCGCGGGGAGGACAAACTGGTGGCGCAGGCGCGAAAAGAGGGGAAAACGTCGCTGCAGATCGCGCAGTTCTATACCGAGGCCTTCCACGCCGATGAAGCCAAGCTTGACATTTTGCCCGCGCAAATCTTCCCTCGCGCTACCGAGCACGTCCCTGAGATGATTGCCATTATACAAGGGTTGCTGGCGAAGGGTATTGCTTACGAAGTTGGTGGGTATGTTTATTATGATATCAAGCGTTTTCCAGGCTATGGGAAGCTCTCAGGTAATCAGCTTGAGAACATGCTGGGTGGTGTGCGCGAAGGGGTTGATGCAAATAAGCATAACCCGGAGGATTTTCCACTGTGGAAACCGGCTGAGCAGGGGCGCGAGATGACCTGGGAGAGTCCGTGGGGACCTGGTTTTCCGGGGTGGCATATCGAGTGCAGCGCTATGTCGATCAAATACCTGGGCGAGCATTTTGACGTGCATACCGGTGGAGTGGATAACATATTTCCCCATCATGAAGATGAGATTGCCCAGAGCGAAGGCTTCACGGGCCAACAGTTCGTCAATTATTGGGTTCACGCGCAGCACCTGCTGGCCGATGGCCAGAAAATGGCGAAATCCACCGGCAACGCCTACACCTGCGAAGAGATCGAGGCGCGCGGCTTTGATCCAATGGCGCTGCGGTATTTTTACACGACCGCGCTCTACCGGAGTCGCTTGAATTTTACCTTCCGTGCTCTGCAAGCGGCGCAAACCGCTCTTGAGAGGTTGAGAGGGCTGGCCTATCGATTATTCACGCAGTCTGATAGAGAACGCGTTTTCTCAGAGGAACCGCTGGCTGAACATTGCTGGAGTGATGCGTTCCTGGCAGAGGTTGAGAACGATTTGAATATGCCTCGTGCCATGTCCGTTGTATGGGAGATGCTGCGTTCAAAAGAGCTAGAACCTGTTGACAGGGTGCGTTTGCTGCTGGATTGGGATCGTATTCTCGGCTTTGACTTGAAGGGGTATCTGCTGAGTGAACGGCCACAACAAAAGGCTGATCCGGAGAGCTACCTGGTGTCGGTGCCCTCCGGTGTTGCGATGGAAGTACGCGAGCGCGGAAAGCTGCGTGCACATCGCGATTATGCACAGGCCGACCAGGTCAGACAGGAACTTGGCTCGGCCGGCTATGCCCTGAGAGATACTACGCGTGGTACGCTGGTGCTACCCCGCCGGCCAGAGGATGAATTCACGGTGATTTCCAGCTCTGCTGATGTAGCGGATGCTACGCAGCTGCCCGACCTCTATGAATTTTCGGTGAACCTGCTGGCGCACAACAGTTGTGAAGATCTTAAGCGCTGTATTGAGAGTATTTGCCAGCACGCGTATGATCGGCATGTCGAACTGGTGATCATCGATAATGGCTCGACCGATGATACGCTGGAGTATCTCCAGCAGTTGGCGCGCGGTGGTGACCTGGTGGGAGCGTATGGGCAGCGAATTGCTTTGCACGTGCTTTTTGCCGATCACAACATGGGGTTTGCCGCCGGACGCAACGCGACTATGCGCGCCAGTCGAGGCCGTTTTATTATCCTTATGGACACCTCGATAGAGGTGACCGGGGATATCTGGGAGCCGTTAGAGAAGACGTTTGCTGACCCCAGTATAGGGGTCGCTGGACCATATGGGCTGGTTACCGATGACCTGCGCGAATTTCGTGAGGCGACAGGTCCAGATGTCGACGCGATAGAGGGATACTTGATGGCTTTCCGGCGCGAGCTGTTGCCTGAAGTTGGTTGGATTGACGAGAAATTCCGCTTTTATCGCTTGATGGATATTTACTTCAGCTTCTTTTTCAAAACTTCTGGCTATCGCGCTGTTACCACCCAGATTGTGACCCAGCGAATTGAGAAGCATCCCCATCGCGAATGGTATAGCCTGAGCGAGGAAGAACGTGCGACCAAGAGTAAGAAAAATTATGACATCTTTCGCGCGCGCTGGCATCATGGCGAGAGCCTGCTGGTGGCGAACTTCAATCCCGAGCATTGGTGGCGCGGGCACGACCACGCGCATCACGTCGCGGGAGAGCATGCTCACACTACGGAGGAATTGCCATCGCCTGGCGTGATGCATGCTCACGAACACCGGCACTGGCCAGACCATTCGCATTCACACGCGCATTACCATGAAGCGTCCAGGTGATGGCTGTTCTTGCGCCTCTCTTGCCGAAGCCTGAATATATTCGGTAAGCTATGCTTATAATACACCTGGTGGTGGCGGTTTCTTACCAGAGGAGATTGATAAAGATGGCTGCTAGAGCAAGCGAATTACCCTTGTTTCCGTTAAATGTAGTGCTCTTTCCAGGGGTGGTGCTGCCGCTGCATATCTTTGAGCCACGCTACCGTCAGATGATAGCCGACTGCCAGGAACAGACAACGCCCTTTGGTATTGTACTGGCGCGTCCTGAGAGTCAGCCTTTACTGGAAGAGCCCTACCCTGTTGGTACAATGGCAGAGATACGTGAACTGGATCGCCTGGAGGATGGACGCTACGTCCTGATGGCGGTTGGTGTGCAACGTTTCCGTATACTCAGCCAGCATCGCGAGAAGCCCTACCTCAGCGCGCTGGTCGAGCTATACGAGGATGTTGATGAACCAGCGGAGGACGTGGAGTTTCATTTCAAGCAGGCGTATAGCATGTTCGGTACGTATGTGGATTTGTTGTTAAAGGCTGCTAATGAGCAGGATAGGGATATGCGCAATCATTTGCCAGGCAGACCGGAAGAGCTTTCTCACTTTATCGCCTATTTTTTAGATTTGCAGAATGAGCAGAAGCAGCACTTATTAGAACTTACCTCGACCCTGGAGCGTTTGAAAGAGGAGTTGGTCATTTTGCGTCGAGAAGTGCCATTTATGCGGCAGATGCTTATCGGAAGTCAGAACGCTGATCACAATATATTGAATTAGTCGACTGTAGGCAGGTGGGTGATGGATTATGGCTGGGGCGCCAATGTCTCAAACGTGATGAGTTGCTGGTTCTGCAGACGCTGGAGCGTAGTGTAGATCTCTTCAGGGCTACGCCTGATCAGTTGCGAGAGGTCGGAGACTGTTCTTCTGCCGTTGATGAGGAGGAAGATGGTACGATCGTAACGGGGAAGATTTGCCGCAGCATAGGTTCGCCCAAAAGTAGTGAGGGTTGCAATGGTCTTTTCGCTCACGGGCTGTGGAGAGCTATGCCCGTTGGCAGAGGGTGAAGGAGTGGGTAACTGTAAGCGTGCTTCAGTGGGCTGAAATGAGAAGTGTATCTTACCCCACGTATTTATCTGGGCCAGGAAAGGCTCAGTAGCGTTTTCCCAGTATGAGCCCCTGTAAATATACAGCGGGCGGCCCAGTTCGATGGTGATCCTGGCAACCTCTTGACGCGTATCTACTGCGCGCCATATAGTGAGCACACCGGTAGAACTGTTGACTGAAAGTTGATCGATGACCACTGAGAGCGATGGCGCGGCATAGATACGTATATTATGCACGTGTTACCTCATAAGGTGTGTTCGCGGTTCCTGCTTCCAAAGAGGATGCAGTTAGCGTATAAGTGGCTTTTCCGAATTGTACGTACTTTGGGTGCAAGAGTCAAGCACTTGTGCAGGCACCAGGACTTTGTATTCAGCAAGAATAAAGACGAACGATGTCGCCATTGTCGCCTCCACGCTGGTCATTGCTGCCTTGTTCCAGCCCCTGCGCCATCGCATCCAGCAATTCATCGACCGCCGCTTCTATCGTCGCAAGTATGACACGGCTAAAACCCTGGAAGCCTTCAGCGCCATGCTGCGCAATGAGGTGGACTTAAGCCAGTTACAGGAGCACCTGGTCGCGGTAATCGGAGAGACGATGCAACCACGGCATGTCTCACTCTGGTTACGTACACCTGAACGAACTGGCAACCAGCAGACAGTTGGGAATGGCAATCCTCTTGCATCCTCGCGGCAGGAATGGGAGAAGACGAAGGCACATGAAGGAAAGGGAGAATGATTTATGGCTGATTATGCTGGTTTTCGACAACAATTAGATGTCGTGCTGAGGACGCTGGATGTGAAGCAGGTACAGGATTTTCTCATCGCTGAAGGGCAATGGAAGCCTGGGGAGCCTGCTGATCCAGAGTTTGCGATGTGGATGATGATCGCGGGATCTCCTGGCTTGCGAGATCTGCACACCCAGGCGCAAGCGTGGTTAATGAGCCATGGCCACGAGGAAGAAGCAAAGATTTTCTCGCAGGGGAATAAACAGCCGCAAGGAAAGGGATCGAGGAAAAGGAGGAGGTGATTGGGAGTGACCTGATATTCTACCAAGTCACTCCTACTCTTGAATTAAGCTCTTCACACTACTGCGGGCTTACCTTGATGGTGCGCGCTTTGGCATGTTCAGCCTTTGGCAGCCTCAAGGTCAATATACCATTGCTGGTGGAGGCCTCAACGCCCTCTGAATTTATTGGGGAAGGAAGTGTAAAGGATTGCTGGTACTGGCCGGTTTGTAAACCATGCCAGTGGGAGGTAGCATTTTCGGGAACCTCGACTTTCGTCTCCCACTTCAGGCTTACCGTGTCCTGTTGTACGGTAATCTCAACATCCTCTGGCTTTACACCTGGCATGGGAACCTGGAGGATAAAACCTTCGGGTGTCTCAAACAGATTCGTTCCTACACCGCGCCCGCCAAACTGTCCAAATGTACGTGGAGAGATAAAGCTATCCTCAAAGAGGCGATCCATTGCCTCGCGTAGTGAAACTGCTTCGCTGAACGGGTTGTAACGTGTAACATTTGCCATAGGTGTTTCTCCTTTTTTTCTTTTTTTGAGGGCGGGGGCAAGCCCCGCCCCTACTATACACGGGCTGGGCAAGGCGATCCATCGTATGGTCGCCCTGGCAGGGGTGGTAGTACTCTGCACTCCTGCTGTAGTGTTAGCTTTGTTCTGAACATAGGTTAACCCATAGTTCGTTAGAAATGCGTTTACGATATGTAAGAAATATGTTAGAAAGTTTGATAGCAGGCACATCAAAGTTTACCACTCGACGGCTGGCGCTGATTCTGCTACAATGCTCAGGAGAAATAAAGATACCTATCAGGGAGGAAGCGAGTCGTGACGGTGATACAACGACCAACACAAGAACAGATCCAGCATGTCTTGACGCGAGGTGTAGAACAGATCGTCAAGGAAGACGAACTGCGCCGCCTGCTATTGGAAGGGAATAAAGGGGAGCCTCTGCGTATCAAGCTCGGCGTGGATCCAACGCACTATGAATTGACGATTGGCCATGCCGTGGTCTTTCGCAAGCTGCGCCAGTTTCAGCAAATGGGCCACAAGGCTGTTGTCGTCATCGGTGACTGGACTGCTCGTCTGGGTGATCCAAGTGATCGTTTAGAAGCGCGTAAACCGCTTACGGCGGAGCAAGTCAAGGCAAATGCTGAAACGTACTTTGACCAGTTTTTCAGGATCGTTGATCGCGATTTGACCGAGGTACACTATCAGACCGAGTGGTTTGACAAGTTTGACCTGGGTGACGCCATCAAACTGCTCAGCCTTAAAACTGTGGCCCAGATGCTCGAGCGAGATGATTTTGCCAATCGCTACAAAAGTGGTATGGAGATTTATCTCTCTGAATTTATGTACCCGTTATTGCAGGGGTATGACTCGGTCATGCTGCGCTCAGATGTGGAAATTGGCGGCACGGATCAGACCTTCAACTTGCTGGTTGGGCGCGAACTACAGCCGGTCTTTGGGCAGCCCCCGCAGCAGATTCTGACCGTGGAGCTGATCGTTGGGCTGGATGGCTATAAAAAGATGGGTAAGTCCCTGAGCAATTATATTGCCATAACGGCGCCCCCTCACGAGATGTTTGGGAAGCTCATGTCGCTGCCGGATCACGCGATGATGAGCTACTTTGAGACGTTGACGGATGTTCCGCAAGCTGAACTGGACGAGCTGCGCCGTAAGATGGCTGAAGGCTCGATAAATCCCAGGGATGTCAAGCTGCGCATGGCGCGTGAAATTGTCACCGAATTTCATGATGCTGCGGCAGCACGGGAGGCCGAAGAGGCTTTTATCCGCCAGTTTTCCGAGCGCAAACTGCCAACTGATATTCCTACTTACCGGCTGAGCGAGCCTACGAACATTATCACGCTTATGGTTGATGCTAAGCTGGCGGGCAGTAAAAGTGAAGCAAGGCGTATTGTGCAGCAGGGCGGCGTCTCATTTTTCCCGGACGGAGAGACAGGGGAGGCGGTGCGCGTGAACGATGTCAATTTTATTGTGCCGGTGCTGGACGGTGCAATACTCAAAGTGGGCAAATTGCATTACATCAAGATCAAAGGATAAGGAATGGCACCCCGAAACCTGGAGAGGTGCCATTTCGTTATCCCTCATGTGTTTTAACCGCATAGAGCGCTTGTAAGGAGGTAGTTAGGAATGCCACAAGCGAGGATTGGTGTGATTGGTGGTAGTGGCCTTTATCAGATGGAAGGGATGAGCGATGTTGAGGAGGTTGCGGTACAGACGCCCTTTGGAGATCCCAGCGACGTGATTACCATAGGCAAGGTAGAGGGTGTACCGATGGCCTTTTTGCCGCGCCATGGGCGGGGACACCGCATTAGCCCTACCGAGATACCCGTACGCGCCAATATCTGGGCACTCAAGAGCCTAGGTGTCGAGTGGGTTATTTCAGTCAGCGCGGTTGGCAGCTTGCGTGAACATATTGCTCCCCGTGATCTCGTAATTCCCAATCAACTATTCGATCGTACGAAAAGCCGTGTCAACACCTTTTTCGAGGGCGGCATCGTTGTCCACGTCACGTTTGCAGAACCATTCTGTTCAACCTTAAGTGGCCTCTTGCTCTCATCGGCCCACGAGCTGGGCGACGTCAAAGTACACGAGGGTGGGACCTACGTCTGTATTGAGGGCCCATTGTTCTCTACCAAGGCCGAGTCAATAGTCTATCGAAGCTGGGGCATGGATATCATCGGGATGACCGCGCTGCCGGAGGCGAAACTGGCTCGCGAAGCAGAGTTGTGCTACGCCATGGTGGCCTGTGCCACCGATTATGACTGCTGGCACGAATCCGAGGAATCCGTGACCGTCGAGATGGTGGTTGGCAATCTCAGCGCTAATGTAGCCAACGCACAGCGCATCCTGCGCAGCGTCGCGCAGAAGATTCCTGCTGATCGCAGCGCCAACACCTGTGAATGTCCCGGCGCGCTCTCGACCGCAATTATGACCGAGCGCAGCACGATTCCCGCGGAAGCAAAGGAGAAATATAGCCTGCTAATTGGCAAATATCTGTCTTGACAAACGAAGTCAACAGGAGTAAAATAGCGTTGTTCCTGAGACGAGAGTCAGTGGAACAGACCGGTTTTCTTCCGGTCCTGTCGATTGGCGCAATTGGGTCCTGCGCGGCAGATGTCTGTGAACCCCGCTAGGTCCGTGAGGAAGCAACGGTAAGTGGACCTCTCTGGGTGTTGCAGGGGTGCCTGATTGCGCTAATCGGCAGGGCCGGGCGAAAATCGGTTTTCTGTGTGATCGCACGCTCTTCAGTGCTGGCGGAAGGTTGTAGCCCATTGAGGGCGCGGGTATCCAGGAGAGGGATACAGGCGGAGTTAGTGTACCATGTCCTCATCTTCACAATCGCTCTACAGAAAATGGCGTTCGCAGACTTTCGGCGATCTCGTTGGTCAAGAACCCGTCATTCGCACGCTCAAAAACGCGCTCAGCAGCGGTAAGCTTGCCCATGCCTACCTCTTTACGGGACCGCGGGGAACGGGCAAAACCAGCACCGCGCGCCTGCTGGCAAAAACGATCAATTGTAGCGCCCCCGTCAATGGTGAGCCGTGCAATGTGTGCGAGCAGTGCCGCGAGATTACCGCTGGGAACTCCTTCAACGTCATCGAGATCGACGCGGCCTCCAATCGCGGTATCGATAGCGTTCGTGATCTGCGTGAAAAAGTCATGATGCCGCCTTCTACCGGGAAGTACAAAGTGTATGTGCTTGACGAGGCGCATATGCTGACCACAGAGGCATTTAACGCCTTGCTCAAGACACTGGAAGAGCCGCCGCCATACGCTGTATTTGTACTGGCGACAACGGATGTGCATAAAATGTTGCCCACTGTACTCTCTCGCTGCCAGCGCTTCGACTTCAAACGCATTACTACGCGGCAGATTGTTGAACACGTTGAGTATGTTGCCGGGCAGGAGAACGTGCGAATAGAGCGCTCCGCGGCTGAGTTGATTGCCAGGGCAGCAGCAGGAGGGATGCGCGATGCGCTCAGTCTGCTGGACCAGGCGATCGCCTACTCGGGAAATGAAATCACGCTGGTACAAGTCCAGGCGATGCTGGGTGTAGCTGACCCGCGTGCCATACAGAAACTTATCACGCATGTTTCTGAGCTGGATAGCGCTGCCGTCTTGCATCTTATTCACGAACTTTCAGAGGCTGGAGCTGACCTGCGTCAACTCAACATCCAGGTTGGAGAATACTGGCGCGCGCTGATGCTGGCGAAAGCAGGGGCAGATATTGCCAGCATTCTTGACCGCACCGAGGACGAGGTACGCGAGATCAAGCAAATGTCGCGGCTCTTCGATCTCGGGGAGTTGACAGAAGCGGCTCGCATCTTCGCACAGAACGATCTCATGCAAAAGAACCAGGGAACACCCCAACTCGGGCTGGAACTGGCCTTTTTGCAGAGCATTGAGCTCCATCGCAGCTCCCAGCGTGGTCAATCTGCCGGCCCTTCGACTGCTGATCCTTCGCTGCAGCCTCGCTCTGCCTCCGCGCAAGCGCGATCCGCTCCATCCCAGGCGACACCACCAATGCCTCTTGTGCCGGAAAGCGTGCTGCCTCCCACGCCTTCATCTTCCAGGGCCAACAAGGGTAATGCTGCGCCTGGCGCCGATCACATCCTCCCCGTTACCGAGAACGAGGAGGTAGCCGGGCAAACGTCAAGATCACCTGTCCCTGCCGGCTCCAGCCAAAGTAATGAACGCGCGGCTACTCCAACCACAGCAGGCGTGGAAAGCAAGCCTTCATTAACGCTGCAGCAAGTGAGGGAGGCGTGGGATAATGTAAAGAAGCGTGTGCGGCCAAAAAATCCGAAGACTGCAGCGATGCTCAACAGCTTCACGGTCATGGGGGTCGAGGGAACATTGGAAGAGACCGTCGTCGTCATCCAGGCAGCTTACGAGCTTCACCATAAATATGTGCAGGAGGGCGACCGCGCTAAGGATGTAGATTGGGCCCTCTCGACAGAATTTAAGCAGAAATGCCGGGTGCGTTTGCTTGCTCCTGGAGCACTACCGCCTTCTTCTCTGATATTTGAGTCCGGCAGCTTCTCGTTGAATACTGCCGTAAAGGAGACGCCGCCACGTTCAGCGCACCTCGAGCGGCCTGCTGCTGACTCACCTCCTCGATTGTCTGAGCCAGAGGCCGAAGCTGAGTTTCAGCAGGAACCGCCTGCTACCAATGGACACGCGTCCGCGGTGGAGCAATCCCCGGCAGTTGCCAAGAAGAACATTGTGAGCGAAAATATTAGTATGGGATTATCGCCCGAGGCTGTCAGGGAGCAGGCGAGCAGTGATCCAGTAGTGCAGGAAGTCATGAGGACATTTTCAGCGAAAATCGTCGATATTCGCCTGAAGTAAGTTACTAAACGAAGTAAGGAGCACTTTTTCTATGAGTATGCGTGATATCCAGAAGATGCAGCAGCGGCTTTTAAAGATGCAGGAGGAGTTGGAAGCCAGCAATTTCGTTGGCACAGCGGGCGGTGGGGCTGTGACGATCACCATGAGCGGCAAGTTTGAAGTCACCGATGTAAAGATCGATCCCGAAGCCTTTAACGCTGAAGACATCGCGGAGTTAGAGGTTATGGTGCTGGCAGCGGCGAAAGATGCTTTTAATAAGGCAACTGAGGCTCAGCAGCGCATGATGGGTAGCGCGACGGGTGGTCTAAGAATTCCAGGAATGTTTTAACTTATGAGTGATATTGCACCACCAGTGGCGGCACTGGTCGAAGAATTTTCAAAACTGCCGGGTGTCGGTGTGAAGACCGCGCAGCGCCTGACTTTCTTCATCCTGCGCAGTCCTGCCGACCAGGCGCGCCGCCTGGCAGAGGCTATCATGCGCGTCAAGGAAAGCATCATCTATTGTTCGCGCTGTTTTAACATTACCGAGACCGATCCCTGTGCTATTTGTAGCAATCCCAATCGTGACCAGGAGTTGATCTGTGTCGTAGAAGAACCTCTCGACCTGCTGGCGTTAGAGAAAACGGGCGTTTACAAGGGGCTCTATCATGTATTGCACGGGGCGATTTCTCCGGTAGAGGGCATTGGACCAAAGGATCTGCGTATTGACGAGCTGCTACAGCGGGTGCGCACGGGCAATGTACGAGAGGTGATCCTCGCCACGAATCCTAACTTCGAGGGAGAATACACCGCGAACTATATTAAAGGGGAACTGGCTCCCCTGGGCTTGCGCGTAACGGGCCTGGCGCGTGGTCTGCCGATGGGTGGTGACCTGGAGTATGCCGACGAAGGGACGCTGAGTCGCGCCCTCGAGGGCCGGCGGAACATGTAAAATGGAGGGGCAATCCGTGGAAAAACGGCTTGACATACTCATGCATGTATGGTACCCTTGTTCTAGTTTCGGAGCATAGACGTAGAGAGAGGTCTATTTCCGCTTTTTCAACCCTGCAGAAGAATACCTATGTGTGTCAACCAAGGAACTGAAGAAGTGCAGCATCTGGCTATGTGCTTGTTTTTTATTTCTCGTCATGAAAAAGGAGGAATGCAGGGGCGGTGAAGAGCGGGAAGGCAGCAACCCCTGTCTGTGCCACACACCCTGTAAACAGTAAAGCGAATGAATAAAAAGGAAAAACCCGTTTCGGACCGAAGCAATTCAGCCGGACCTGTCGCCACATCTGAGCGTGAGAGGGCGATAGACCTTGCATTGCAACAGATTGAGCGCCGATTTGGTAAGGGTGCGATCATGAAGCTGGGAGAGGCTTCACACATTCACGTTGACGTTATTCCTACAGGGTCAATTGCGCTCGACCTCGCGCTGGGTATAGGGGGAGTGCCGAGAGGCCGTATCACTGAGATTTATGGACCGGAAGCTTCTGGTAAAACGACCTTATGCCAGCATATCATCGCCAGTGCGCAGCATGCTGGTGGTTATGCCGCTTTCATCGATGCTGAGCACGCGCTGGATCGTCTCTATGCTGCTCACTGCGGCGTCGATACGAATAACCTGTTGATCTCGCAGCCCGATACGGGCGAGCAGGCATTGGAGATTGTCGATTCACTTGTGCGCAGCAATGCAATCGACGTGGTCGTAATCGACTCTGTCGCGGCTCTGACGCCACGTGCCGAGATCGAGGGCGAGATGGGCGATTCGCATGTTGGCCTGCAGGCTCGTCTCATGAGCCAGGCACTGCGTAAGCTGACGAGCGCCATCAGCAACTCCAACACTTCCGTCATTTTCACCAACCAGTTACGCGAAAAAATAGGTGTCATGTTTGGTAACCCTGAGACGACCGCGGGTGGTAAAGCGCTCAAGTTTTATGCTTCTGTGCGCCTGGATATTCGTCGTATCGACTCGATCAAGCAGGGTCAGGAGGTGATGGGGAGCCGTACACGCGTCAAAGTGGTCAAGAATAAGGTCGCTCCGCCGTTCCGTGTTGCCGAGTTCGATATCATGTACAGCGAGGGTATTTCTCGCGAGGGTGGACTGATAGACCTTGGCCTGGAGATGGGGCTTGTCAAAAAGAGTGGCGCATGGTTTAACGTGGGCGATATTCGCCTGGGTCAGGGACGAGAGAACGCCAAAGATTTCTTGCGCCAGAACAGCGATGTTGCCGGGGCCATCGAAGAGCAGATCCGCAGCAATATCTCCTCCTTCAATGTGGCTGAAGTCGAAGGCACCGAGGAAGAGGATCTTCTCGACGACGACATAGAAGAAGTTTAAGCTGGCGTCACTCTTCCTCAGAGTGTTCCAAAATCTGATCTAGTTTTTTGTCCAATTCAGGCGCTGGAAGATGTACAAGGGGCTGCTCCTCTTTAGAGAGGAGCGGCTCCAATTCTTTTCCTTCGATGAGAGGGGGCTCAAGGACTTGCGCGACCGGTACGCGTTCGTGCCACCACCTCGCCAAATCAGCCGGATCAACACCAATCAGCTTCTCGGTCTCTACCTGCTGGATTAACCATGACAAGGCAGCCTCTTCCAGGGGAACCTCATAACCTGCCTTCATACTGAGCTTCCATCTATATTCCAAGAATGAGAAATAGGCCTGCAAGGGATCCTGTCCCTTGGTGAGATGCTGGCGTAGGAAGAGAATGGCGGGGAGATGATAGTGAGTATACCAGTCCTTTGCTGCCTTCTCGAGACTCACATTGCGCCCCTCATTCTGGCTTAGATGATACTGATGGCCCAGGATGGTGTTGTAGAAACGACGCGCATACCTGCGTGGTACATGGATACCTAGCAGTTCGTGAATACGACGTTGATACCAGCCGGGCAGTACAGTGGCGAATTGCTGAAAGGCTTGCCCTCCCATGCCAAGAAGCGAGAATCCTCGCTCGTTAAGGCTCTCGAGCATATGTTGGAACTGGAAGCGTGTCTCTGAGGCAAAGGAGGAATGCAGCAGTCTGTGTTCTCGACGCAAGATGCGATAGCGTTGTTCAAGGTAGCGAAAATCTTTATCATCGAGCAGTTCCTCATCTTCGGGCAGCCCACGGGCGTAACGGAGGTCTTCTGCCTGCCACATCAACGACTCACCGAAAGACTCCAGATCCTGTTCGCGTAAGCCTTCATTGACCGGCCGGGGGAAGAATTCCGCAGTCTCGGCATCAGCGAGAATAGCCTGAATGCGCTGTCCAGCGATGCGGATCAAGACGTTCGCCAGTGATGGATCGCCCCAGTAGACGCCATGTTCGTGTAGTTCGATCAGGAGGATCGCAATGGCCGAGAGGATGCGGCGCTTGGTTTTGCGGGTAAAAGGGATGCGATAGAGCAAGGAATGGGGAATAACGCGGGGTTTGCGGGTAAAAGGGATGCGATAGAGCAAGGAATGGGGAATAACGCGGGGAGCTAACTGTGTCACCATATACCCGCGATCCCCACTGGTGTACACCGGGAGGCCATTAGGACCTTTTTCTTCAAGCAAGACGGGAGGCGCCGAAACTATGACGCTGCCGACGGGGCTGAGAGCGGGAATGCCGCGACGGTCGATCTCGCGCAAACTGGCGATCTCACGCTCCGCCATGTGCGGTGTCGTCTCTTTGATGGCGTAACGAACGCCTTCACGCTCCACAAAGATCACCGGGTGGCGTGACTCGCCACGGCGTACCATGAGCGGCACAACTCCATGTGCCGGCCATTCTTGGAGGAGGGCGTTCCAGGGAAGGTCTTGCAGAAGGCGCCGGTTGTGCACATCCATTTGAAATTTTACGGGTGCAGTGGAAGAATGTGTTTTTGTTGCTTCCATATGAGTATTGTCATTCTCTATGATCTGATCTATACAGGTAGGTATTGTCATTGATGGAATCATAGCATTTTTGAGCAAGTTAGCAAGACGTAAAACAAAGAAATAGGAAGATTGTACAAATCTCGATTTGTTCACCATCCCCCAGAGAAAGATCAGGTAAACTGGTATATACTATAGTGGCGGAAAAACGGTTCAGTTTAACATCTACAACCTGATACTTTGCAAGAGGAGGCACTTATGGGTACTGTTACCTTCGATTTCAGCGGTGAAGTTGCATTGATTACGGGTGGCTCGCGTGGGTTAGGCCTGGAGATTGCGCAGGCTTTTGGGGATGCTGGCGCGACAGTCGTCATTACAGCACGTCGAGAGCAATGGCTCAACGAAGCCGAACAATATTTAAAGGGTCGGGGTATAACTGTTTATTCCTTCATATGTGACGTTGCGAATGTCTCCTCGGTCGAGCAAGTCGTGCAGCAAATACTTGAAGCGTGCGGCGAGGTTGATGTGCTGGTCAACAATGCTGGCCTGACGTGGGGTGCGCCCGCGGAGACAATGCCCCTGGAGCGCTGGCGGCAGGTCATCGATGCCAACATCAGTGGAACCTTCTTCATGTCGCAGGTCGTTGGACGCAGCATGCTGGAAAGAGGCAAGGGCGCAATCGTCAATGTGGCCTCCATCGCGGGCATGGGTGGAGGGCAGCTACAAACGGTTGGCTATAATACAAGCAAGGCGGCCGTCATCAACCTCACGCGCTCGCTGGCAATAGAGTGGGCTGGGCGCGGAGTGCGCGTCAACGCCATTGCTCCAGGGATGTTCAGGACGCGTATGACCGAGGCTATCCTGGATCGCGCTGAGGCGGTTGTGGCGGGAACTACGCCGATGGGGCGGATTGGGCAGCCGGGGG